>OGYF01000121.1_pt1 | contig 87095 bp, 93 predicted proteins | sample 1576451 | NCBI WGS metagenome assembly OGYF01 (sample SAMEA3541505, study PRJEB24748) | human gut metagenome | biome: human gut; feature: human-associated habitat; material: faeces | place: China | collected 2012
GACGGCACCTTCGACATGCTGCCCAAGAAGGAAGTCATGAAGCACCTGGGCGAGATCGCCAAGCTGGAGAAGTACCTGGGCGGCGTGAAGGACATGAAGAAGCTGCCCGGCGCCCTGTTCATCGTGGACACCCGCAAGGAGCGCAACGCCATCGCCGAGGCCCACAAGCTGGGCATCCCCGTGGTGGCCATCGCCGACACCAACTGCGATCCCGACGAGATCGACTACGTGATCCCCGGCAACGACGACGCCATCCGCGCCATCAAGCTGATCTCTTCCATCATGGCCAACGCCGTGCTGGAGGGCAAGCAGGGTGAGCAGACCGAAGAAGCTGCCGCCGAGAAGGCCGAGGACGCCGAGTAATTCCGGACCTGGTCCGGCGGGAGAGCGGAAGGCTCTCCAATTGAATTCAATATTGGAGGAAAGTAAAATGGCATTTACCGCTGCTGACGTAAAGAACCTGCGCGAAATGACCGGCGTGGGCATGATGGACTGCAAAAAGGCTCTGACCGCTTCCGACGGTGACATGGACAAGGCCATCGAGTGGCTGCGTGAAAAGGGCATGGCAGCTTCCGCCAAGAAGGCCGGCCGCATCGCCGCCGAGGGCATGGCTTACGCCGGCGTCATCGACGGCGTGGGCGTGGTGGTCGAGGTCAACGCCGAGACCGACTTCGTGGGCAAGAACGAGAAGTTCGTGGACTTCGTCAAGGGTGTGGCCGCTACCGTGGCCAAGGAGAACCCCGCTGATCTGGACGCTCTGATGGAGTGCAAGTATAATGGCACCGACCTGACCGTCACCCAGCAGCAGCAGGAGATGGTGCTGGTCATCGGCGAGAACATCAAGGTCCGCCGCTTTGCCCGGTTCGAAGGCGGTTTCTCCGTACCCTATATCCACGCTGGCGGTAAGATCGGTGTGCTGGTCAATCTGGAAGTCACTGGCGGCATCGATGCCACCGAGATCGGCAAGGATATGGCTATGCAGATCGCCGCGCTGAACCCCCGTTTCTGGGACAAGAGCCAAGTCACTCAGGACGTGCTGGACGAGGAGAAAAAGATCATGCTGGCCCAGATGGCCAACGACCCGAAGATGGCTTCCAAGCCCGATCAGGTCAAGGAGAAGATCGTGCTAGGCAAACTCAACAAGTTCTACTCTGAGAACTGCCTGCTCCAGCAGGCTTTCGTCAAGGACGGCGACATGACGGTGGAGCAGTATATGAACAGTGCTGCCAAGACTCTGGGCGGCACCGTCAAGTTCTTGGACGCTGTGCGCTTTGAAAAGGGCGAGGGCATCGAGAAGAAGCAGGAGAACTTCGCCGAGGAGATTGCCAAGCTGGCCAAGTAAGTCAGTTCACGTCAACCGGAAAGCTGTGGCCCGAGCATATGTATGTTTGGGCCATAGTTGTTCCCTTCGAGGGGCCCTTGACCAAGCGCTTTGAATTGATGCCGACGCAGAGAAAATTTGCTGCTGGCACGGCCAAGGACTGATATCGTTATACGAAACAAAGGGCCAGGGATATTTTATATCCCTGGCCCTTTGTTAAATGTATCGCATGTTTTATACCCCGCTGTAGTGCAGAGCGAGATATTCTTCTAGGCAAAGTCCAGATTGAGAGATTTCCTGGGCGGCCTCAACACCCACGTAGCGATAATGCCAAGGCTCCCAGATGATGCCGGTCATATCTTCCTTTCCTTTGGGGTAACGGAGAATAAAGCCGTATTCTGCACAGTGCTCCATCAGCCATTGCTGTTCTGGGGTGTCCGCTTGGGCATCATCCAAAATTTGATAGTCCAGTGCACAGATATCCACGGCCAGCCCCAAATTATGTTCACTGGTGCCCGGAATGGCAACGACGGTAGCAGCGGCGGCGTATGCTTCATCATAGCTAAGACCATCGGCCATGAGCACATCGATTTTTTCTTCAAATAGTTCTGTCTGACGCTGTACGGTGCGGTAGGCAGAGCAGACCAAGGGGGACAGTCCAGCGGCTCTGCAATCGTCTAACATATCGTCGAGAGCGCTAATAATACGTTGATCCACCTCAAGACCATTGGAAATGGTCACGGTTTCGATCTCCCAATCGGCAGGCAGGGGATGATCCAGGTTCGCAAGCATCAAGTACCAGGGGGCCTCTTCCAGCGGAACGGGAGAGGGAACGTCAGAAGGCGCTGGTGTCGATGGAACTGGAGATGGAATAACAGAAGGAGAGGGTAGAGACTCCGCCTCTCCACGGGACCGGAAAACTTGAAACAGCACCACGGCCAACATCACCAATGCGGCCAAAAAAATGAGTACCGGAATGGGCGAACGTCGGCGTCGGCGGTAAGATGTCAGCTGTCGGCGGGAATGTGACCGGGACATATCTTTGGTACCTCCAAAGGAACAGAATGAAAAAATTATAACATAGAGAGAACAAGAATACCAGAAAAAAATCAAGTCAATATTTTTTTCGCCGCTTTATCGCCTCTAAGATAGGCTTGAAACCGATAATTACCGATATGACACAGACCGGCTTTCGGCCATATTGAATGTTACGGGAACCACTTTGCCCACATATGAGAACAAGACCAGATTGCCATTCCTAATGATGTGTTGATGCGGATCGCAAATATTTTGGAGATCTATTGATCTGAAAAGAGCGTTCTGGCGAAAGTTCTGTAAAGCTTTTATATTTAACAGATGAGCGGTGCTGGATTTCTAAACAGACAGTGGCTGTTTTTGAGGCCTATCATCAGATGCGTTTTGGAAAAACGGTGGAAAAAGCAGAAGAACTCGTGGAGTAGCAGAAAGGAGAAGCGGAAGGGCTTCTCCTTTTTACTGCGTGTTTGAAAAGTGGGAGGGCTGAGAAAAATTCTCAGAAAATTTTCATTTGGCACTAGGCAAAACAGGGATTTTATATTAGAATAATGAAAATGAAAACGGAAGGAAAAGGGGGCATCTCTATATGGGAGAATTGAAGTATAAACGGGTATTGCTGAAGGTCAGCGGTGAGGCTCTAGCCGGTTCGGCCAGTCGAGGACTGGATTTCACTGTGATTGATAAGGTGTGCGATGTAATCGCCCGGTGTAACCAGGAAGGCGTGGAAGTAGGCATCGTAGTTGGCGGCGGAAACTTCTGGCGGGGCCTTAAAGATGGCAAGGGAATGCACGAGCGTACCCGGGCTGACCATATGGGTATGCTGGCCACCACCATCAACTGCCTGGCCCTGGCTGACATCCTGGAACAGAAGGGAGTAGATGTCAGGGTCCAGACCGCCATTGAGATGCGTGCTATTGCGGAACCTTATATCCGCTCTCGGGCTATTCGTCACCTGGAAAAAGGCCGGGTGGTGATCTTCGGCTGCGGAACGGGAAATCCCTTTTTCTCAACAGATACGGCAGCGGTGCTCCGTGCGGCGGAGATCGATGCCGATGTGATCCTGCTGGCTAAGAATGTAGACGGTGTGTACAGCGCTGACCCCCGCTTGGACCCCGGTGCGGTGAAGTACGACACCATCACCTATGACGATGTGCTGGCCCAGCACCTCCAGGTCATGGATTCCACTGCCACATCCCTGTCCATGGACAACAGCATTCCTGTCATTTTGTTTGCCCTAGAGGACCCAGAAAATATCCTTCGCGTGGTCCACGGGGAGAAAATCGGTACAATCGTGAAGGATTAAGGAGGACGTAAACATGAACGAGATTTGCAAGCCCTATGACGAAAAAATGAAAAAGACCATCGAAGTGGTCAAAAGCGATTTTGCCTCAGTCCGGGCGGGCCGTGCCAACGCCAGCGTACTGGATCGCATCCAGGTAGAGTATTATGGCACACCCACCCCTATTCAGCAGGTAGCCAGCATCTCCACCCCCGACCCCCGTACCTTGGCTATCCAGCCTTGGGACGCCAGTATTTTGCGGGATATTGAGCGTGCGATCCAGAGCTCTGACTTAGGCATTAACCCTCAGAACGACGGGCGCATCATCCGTCTGAGCTTCCCGCAGCTGACCCAGGAGCGCCGCGTAGAGTTGACCAAGCAAGTGCGCAAGTATGGTGAGAACGGCAAGGTGGCTATTCGGAACATCCGCCGGGATGCCATGGAGGATATCAAGAAGATGACAAAGAAGTCTGAGCTTACCGAGGACGACCAGAAGAATTTGGAAAAGGAGCTACAAGACATTACGGATAAGCATTGCAAGGAAATCGACACCTTAACCGCCGAGAAGGAAAAGGAACTGATGGCGGTCTGACGCAGCGCCGGAAGGGGCGGCGGATCAGTTTGAGCAGTGTCTATCGGGCCTGTATCCGCAGACATTTTGATCAGCGCTAACTGCACAAGGACCACATGCGGGGCGCAGCGCGCCCCGTTTGTGCGTCTTGCCCTATTGAGGCGCCTGACTTTTGACTATACTGAGATAAATTAGGTTAGGATGGATAAGCATGGCATTGTTTGGCCGAAAAAGGCAAGTACAGCCTCAGGTGGATTTGAAGGCGCTGCCCCGTCATGTGGCAATTATCATGGATGGAAATGGAAGGTGGGCCAGGCGCCGGGGGATGCCTCGCAAAGCCGGACACGCTGCGGGAGCTGAGACATTTCGTACCATCGCCACCTTTGCCAAGGAGCTGGGGTTGGAATACCTGACGGTCTATGCTTTTTCTACCGAAAACTGGAAGCGGCCTCAGGACGAAGTGGATTCTATCATGGGACTTTTGGAAAAGTATCTCCGGGAAGCCATCGAGACTATGGCCAAGGACAAGGTCAAGATGGCATTCTTTGGAGATTTGACTCCACTCAGTCCCAAACTTCGGGCCCTATGCCTGGAGACAGAGGAAATCTCCAAAGGGTACGACGGCTGTCAGGTGAACGTCTGCTTTAACTATGGAGGAAGGTCGGAGATCCTGCGGGCAGCCCGGGCCTTTGCCGAGGATTGTCTGGAGGGCCGTGCGGACGCGAACCATCTGACAGAAGAGACCTTCGACCAATATCTGTACTCGGCGGGTGTACCTGATCCGGACCTGGTGATCCGGCCCAGCGGTGAGGTGCGCATCTCCAACTTTCTCTTATGGCAGTCTGCCTATTCGGAATTCTATTTTACAGACGTGCTGTGGCCCGATTTCAGTAAGAATGACCTGCTTCAGGCCCTGGCAGATTACCAGCACCGGTCCCGCAGGTATGGAGGTGTATGATCTTGGCAAAACGCATCCTTGTGGCGGTGATTTTTGCACCGCTGCTGTTTGTGGTGATGTTCTTCCTGCCCCCGGTAGCGCTGGGAGTGGTGACGGCGTTTATCTCTGCTGTAGCCTGCTTTGAACTGCTACGGGCCACAGGAGAGGGGAATGTGACCCGCATCATGCAGGTGGTATCCATTGTGTCTGCGGCAGTTATTCCCTTAGGAGCCTGGTTGGGTTATACCACTCTGACAATGGGAGCCTGCACCTTTGTGGTGATGGCGGTATCCTTCTGGTGTGCCATCCGCGCCTATGACGAGCAGGGCAGCCCCATCGGATTTTACCATGTAATGCTTACCCTCTTCGCTGGGGTGCTCATCCCCTGCGGCCTGTCCGCGCTGGTGATGCTCAAGTGCATGGAACATGGAAAGTATCTGGTGGTCCTGGCAGTGCTGCTGGCTTTCATCACCGACGGAGGGGCCTACTTCGCCGGGGTATTTCTAGGGCGTCACCGGGGCGTCACCCGGGTCAGTCCCAACAAGAGCCTAGAGGGATATATCGGCGGATTCCTGACCGGCGTGGCGGCGGCCCTCATCTACGGGGCTATTATCCAGGCCACCGCTGGGCTGGAGCTTAACTTTTTGAGTCTGGGGCTGTGCGGTCTGTTTGGGGCGCTGGCCACCGAGTTGGGAGATCTGGCCTTTTCCCTCATCAAGCGGCAATACGGCGTGAAGGACTATGGGCACCTGCTGCCAGGCCATGGCGGGATGCTGGACCGGTTTGACAGCATGATTTTCTGCGCGCCGGTGGTGCTGTTTATCGTCCTGCTCCTGCCGGTGTTCTAAGGTGATGTTATGAAACGTACTCTATCAATACTAGGCTCTACCGGTTCCATTGGGCGGCAGACCCTGGAGGTGGCTCAGGCCTGCGGCTATCGCGTGGCCGCCCTCGCGGTGAATCGGAGCGTAGAGCTGGCGGAGGAGCAGGCCAGAAGGTTCCGCCCCCAGCTGGTGGCTGCGGCGGATGAACAGGCTGCCGCCGATTTGCGTATACGTCTCGCGGACACGCCAATCCGGGGGCTGGGAGGAATCAAAGGCGTTTTGGAGGCCGCCAGTTTGAAAGAAGCGGACACGGTGGTCACCGCCATGGTGGGTATCGCGGGGCTGGGACCCACCCTAACCGCCATCGACGCGGGTAAACGCATCGCCCTGGCCAATAAGGAAACGCTGGTGTGCGCTGGCGAACTGGTGATGAGCCGGGCCAAGGAGAAGGGCGCTGAGATTGTCCCTGTGGACTCAGAGCATTCAGCCATTTTCCAGTGCCTCCAAGGGTGCCAGGATAGGGGAGAGGTACGCCGTCTCATCATCACTGCTTCCGGAGGCCCATTTTTTGGCAAGCGCCGGGAGGAACTGGCCTGCGTGACCAAAGAACAGGCCCTGCGCCATCCCAACTGGTCTATGGGGGCTAAAATCACCATTGATTCGGCCACCTTAATGAATAAGGGGTTGGAGTTCATTGAGGCCATGCGGCTGTATGAGCTGCCGCCGGAGAAGATCCAGGTGGTGGTTCATCGGGAGAGCGTCATCCATTCTTTGGTGGAATTTGTGGACGGAGCCGTTCTGGCTCAGCTGGGGTCGGCGGATATGCGTCTGCCCATCCAATATGCCCTAACCTGGCCGGAGCGCACAGAGGGACCGGCCTCTCCATTGGATCTGCTGGCCTGCCCGCCGCTGACCTTTTATCAGCCGGATCTGGAGGCGTTTCCCTGTCTCGCGCTGGCGCTGGACTGCGCAAAAAGAGGAGGAACGTCCACTGCGGTTCTCAATGGAGCCAACGAGGCGGCGGTGGCTCTGTTTCTGGCTGGTAAAATTGGATTCCTGGATATTCCCCACCTGGTGGAGCGCGCGCTTGGCCAGGTGGAGACGAGTGAGAATCCAAATCTGGAGGACATTCTCTGGGCAGACCAAGCCGCCCGGAGGGCGGTACAGTTCAATTTGAGGTGAAGCAATTTGCTGATCAGAATTTTATATATCCTGCTGGCTATCCTGTTTTTTGGCGTTATGGTGGCCATCCACGAGTTCGGACACTTTTTTACCGCTAAACTGCTGAAGGTCAAGGTCAATGAATTTGCCATCGGTATGGGTCCTGCTTTGTGGAGTACAAAACGGGGAGAGACTCAGTATTCCTTCCGCGCCTTTCCCATTGGCGGCTACTGTGCCATGGAAGGGGAAGATGAGGCCACAGGAGACCCCAGAGCATTTGCGGCTCAGTCCTGGTGGAAAAAGCTCATTATCCTGGTGGCAGGGTCGTTTATGAATGTGGTGCTGGGACTGGTGATCGTGTTGCTGCTCTATTCCGGGGTGTCTGCAGTCCGGGCGCCGGTCATCACTCAGTTGGCTGACGGGTTTGCTCTGGAAGGCGAGGACGGCCTGATGGTGGGAGATCGGATCGTTAGCGTGGATGGCCACGCTATTCTGATGTATAGCGATGTGATTACCTTTTTGAATAAAAATGACGGAAACGGCATCGACCTGGTGATCGTGCGGGACGGGCAGCGAATCGAATTGAACGATTTCCCCATGGCCCGCATCGAATATGAGTATGACGGACAGACCAACCTGGGGTTCGGACTCATCTTTGGCAGTATGGAGGAACTGAACGCCTGGGGGCGGATCAAGCTGTCCGTGGCACAAACGGCTGACTTTGTTCGAATGGTCTGGATGAGTCTGGGAGATCTGATCTCTGGACAGGTAGGGGTAGGGGAAATGTCCGGCATCATTGGCATCGTGGATGCGGTAGGCGATGCGGGGACGGCGTCGGCCTCCCTATGGGATGGGTTCCTGAACGTGCTGTATTTTGTGGCGTTCATCTCTGTCAACCTGGCAGTGATGAATCTGCTGCCCATCCCGGCGCTGGATGGCGGACGAATCTTCTTTGTATTGGTCAATGCCGTGATCTATTTGTTCAGCCGGAGAAGTATCCCGGCCAAATATGAGGGGTATGTCCATACGGCTGGCTTTCTGCTGCTCATCGCGCTGATGGTTGTGGTGGCCTTTCACGATGTTTGGAAGATATTTTTTGCATAGGATACCCGGTGGGAGGAGCGGTTTATATGACAAGGCAGATCTGCGTGGGTGGGGTCAAGATTGGAGGGGGCGCCCCAGTGTCCATCCAATCTATGACCAATACTCCCACTCATGATGTGGAGGCCACTCTGGCGCAAATTCAGGCTCTAACGGCAGCGGGCTGCGAGATCGTGCGCCTGGCGGTGCCGGATATGGCGGCGGCCCGGGCCATCGGCGCTATCAAGGCGGGCAGCTCAGTGCCCCTGGTGGCGGACATTCACTTTGACTACCGGCTGGCGTTAGAGGCGGTCAGGCAGGGAATCGATAAGGTCCGCATTAACCCTGGAAACATTGGCGCACCGGAACGGGTAAAGGCAGTAGCCGAAGCATGTATGGACCGGAGCATCCCTATCCGCATTGGGGTAAATGGCGGTTCTTTGGAGAAGCGTCTTTTAGAACAATATGGCGGACCCACCCCGGAGGCTCTGGTGGAAAGCGGTCTGCGCCAGGCCCAAATGTTGGAGCAGTTCGGCTTTCACGACATCTGCATCTCACTGAAATCCTCCAGTGTGTCCACCACGATGAAGGCGTACCGTCTGATGTCGGAGCGGTGCGACTACCCTCTGCATCTAGGGGTGACGGAGGCAGGCACACCGGAGCTGGGAGTCATCAAGTCAGCGGCGGGCATCGGGGGTCTGCTGGCCCTTGGAATCGGGGACACCTTCCGGGTGACGCTGACCGCTGACCCGGTGGAGGAAATTTTTGCAGCCAAAAAAATTTTAAAAGCGGTCGGGCTGCGCCGGGAAGGCCCGGAACTTATTGCCTGCCCGACCTGCGGACGGACAAAAATCGACCTTATCCCTATGGCCCGCCGTGTGGAGGATCTGCTGCGGCAGGTGGACAAGCCCATCACTGTAGCGGTGATGGGCTGCGTGGTCAACGGTCCGGGCGAGGCCCGCCATGCTGATGTGGGGATCGCTGGAGGCCAGGGCGAGGGGGTGCTATTCCAGAAGGGACAGGTGGTGGCCCGAGTGCCTGAGGATCGACTGGTGGACGAGCTGATGAAGCTGATTGATACATTATAATTTGACAAAGAGAGCAAGGAGCGTTACCCATGGCAGAAGCCCGAAAATTGACATTTGAACAGACTTTCGCAAAATGTGCGATCCCCCAAGGGGTACTGTCCGCCCTGGGCCCTTGTCCCGCGGAGGTTCGGGTAAATAAGGCCGCCCGCTCCATGCTGGTTACGGTTCACGCGGATTGCACCCCGGATGTGGGCGCATTGCGTCAGGCGGAGGCCGCACTGGTCCGCTGCTTTCGGTTGCAGTCTGCCCGGGTGGAGGTGGTTGCTGATCCTGCCCCCGCCACTCCAGCTCCCCAGATTTCCCCAGAAGCGGAGAAAAAGGCAGATCCCGTCCCTACAAAGCAAACGCCTGCGGGCGCTGTAGCCCAAAGTGGAGAGCGTAAGGGACAGGATCTGTTTGGTAAAATGGCGGCTCTGCGGAAGTCCGTCATGAGCACCCCAGGACCTGCGGGCCAGGCGGGAGAAAAAAAGGGGCGAATTAAGCAGATCTTCGGTAAGATCAGCACCCGAAAGCAGCCCACCGCCATCGGGGAACTGGAATTGGATATGGGAAACGTCCTGATCGAAGGGGACGTATTCAATGTGGAGCATCGGGAACTGCCCCGCCGGAAGGCGTGGGTGGTCTGTTTTGACGTGACCGATTATACGGGTTCTATCCGCATTAGTCAGTTCATGGACGGAGATGTGGCAAAGCCGATTATTAAAGCCATCAAAAGCGGTCTGCATGTTCAGATCCAGGGACGGCTGACCGTGAGCCGGTTCGAGAGCGACATGGTGTTAGAGCCCTATGGCATCAACGAACTACCGAAACCGGAGGGTCGCAAAGACAACGCGCCGGAAAAGCGCATTGAGTTGCACCTACATACCAAGATGTCTATGATGGACGCCCTGTGCGACACCAAGGAAGTGGTCAAGCGGGCTATCAGCTGGGGACATCCGGCCATTGCTATCACGGATCACGGCGTGGTGCAGTCTTTTCCGGATGCCTATAACGCCTCAGGAAAGGGAGAGAAAATCAAGATCATCTACGGTGTGGAAGCGTACTTTCAGAACGACGTGGATGAGCGGGTGGCCGTCCACGGAACCGGAGATTGCGGGCTGGAAGAGGAGTATATTGCCTTCGATTTAGAGACCACCGGCCTGGACAAGCGGACGGATCAGATCATCGAGATTGGTGCGGTTCTTATCCGGGGCGGGCAAGTGGCGGATACCTTTTCTAGCTTTGCCCAGCCGGGACATCCCCTCAGCGCCAAGACCGTGTCCCTGACCAGCATCACAGATGAGATGCTTCTAGGCGCTCCCAGCCCGGAGGAAGCGGTGGAGGCATTTCTGGACTGGGCGGGGAACCGTCCCCTGGTGGCCCACAACGCTGAGTTCGACGTGGGCTTTGTGCGGGAGTACTGCAGGCGAAGTGGCCGCCCCTTTGACCCGCTGTGGACGGACACACTGATTCTGGCCCAGTATCTGTGCCCGGAACTGAACAACCATAAATTAGACACCGTGGCCAGCCATTTGGAACTGCCGCCCTTTCATCACCACCGGGCCTTTGACGATGCCGAAGTATGCGGCCAGATCTTCTGGCACCTGCTGCCCGGGCTGCGCCGGGCGGGGGTGGAGCGGTTGGCCCAAGTGAACCCGGCGCTGGCGGGAATGAAAAAAGGGGGACGGGGCCGCCGTACCGCTTATCATCTGATTCTGCTGGCCAAAAACCAGACAGGCCTGCGCAATCTCTATAAGTTGGTTTCCAAAAGCCATTTGGAACACTACAACCGATTTCCCATCATGCCGAAATCTCTGATCAATGAAAACCGGGAGGGGCTGATTATCGGTTCTGCCTGCGAGGCGGGAGAATTATTCCGGGCTATCGTGGACGGTAAAGACGATCAGGAACTGCTGCGAATCGCCTCTTGGTATGACTATCTGGAAATACAACCTCTGTCCAATAACGCCTATATGCTCCGGCCGGACAAAGAGGGCAAGTCCATCGCCCGTGACTGGGAGGACCTTCGAAATTTCAACCGTAAAGTAGTGGAACTGGCCAACTGGCTGGGAAAACCAGTGTGCGCCACGGGAGATGTCCATTTTATGGACCCCCAGGACGAGATCTATCGGCACATCCTGCTGGCCGCCAAGGAGTTTGACGACGCGGACAGCAGCAATCCCCTGTATTTCCGGACCACGGACGAGATGCTGGAGGAATTTCAATATCTGGGGACGGAGACGGCCCGCCGGGTAGTCATCGACGATCCAGCCAAGATCGCCAGCTGGGTGGACAATGTGCGCCCACTGCCTCAGGGCCTGTTCACGCCCAAGATCGAAAACTCCGAGGGGCAGTTGCGGGACTTGGTATGGGGCAAGGCCAAACGGCTGTACGGGGAGAACCCGCCCCAGATTGTGGTGGACCGCATCAATGCAGAGCTCAAGGATATCATTGGCTGCCACTACGATGTGATTTATATGTCCGCCCAGAAGCTGGTGCAGAACTCCCTGGAGCACGGTTATCTGGTGGGCTCCCGGGGCTCGGTGGGTTCGTCCCTGGTGGCTTTTATGTCCGGTATCACGGAGGTGAACTCCCTGCCTGCCCACTATCGCTGCCCAAACTGTAAGCACTCCGACTTTGATTACGCCCAAGATCCTGCTCATCCCTTCGGATGCGGAGCGGATATGCCGGACGCGAAGTGTCCGGTGTGCGGTGCGGACTACGAGAAGGACGGCTTCAACATTCCCTTTGAGACCTTCCTGGGCTTTGGCGGCGACAAGGTGCCCGACATCGACCTGAACTTCTCTGGAGAGTATCAGGCCAACGCCCATCGCTATACCTTTGAACTGTTTGGCAGTGACCATGTATTCCGGGCTGGCACCATCGGTACCGTGGCGGAAAAGACCGCCATCGGATATGTGAAAAAGTACATGGAGCGGGTGGGACGGGAGAACGTGCCCTTTGCGGAGGTGCTGCGTCTGGCCCGGGGGTGTACGGGGGTCAAACGTACCACCGGACAGCACCCTGGCGGCATGGTGGTCATCCCCCAGGACAAGGAAATCTACGATTTCTGCCCGGTGCAGCACCCGGCGGACAACAAGGACTCGGATATCATCACCACTCATTTTGAATACCACTCCATGGAGTCCAATCTGTTGAAGCTGGATATGCTGGGCCACGACGATCCGTCTATGATCCGTATGCTTCAGGACCTCACCGGAGTGGACCCACAGAAGATTCGGCTGGACGATCCGGGTACTATGAGCCTGTTTATTACCTCGGAAGCGCTGGGCTTTACAGACGACCCGCTGCTTGGGCCAACGGGAGCCGTGGCCATCCCAGAGTTTAACACCAAATTTACCCGAGGTGTGCTGGAGGAAACCCACCCAACCCAGGTGGACACGCTGCTGCGGATCTCCGGCTTTACCCACGGCACGGACGTGTGGCTGGGCAATGCCCGCGACCTGATCACTTCTGGGACAGCAAATACCCAGGAGTGCGTGGGGTGCCGGGACGACATTATGATTTATTTGATCTCCATGGGCTTTGCGCCAAAGCGGGCCTTTAAGATCATGGAATCTGTCCGAAAGGGCAGGGGCCTGCCCGAAGGGGCGGAGGAAGAGATGAAGGCCCAGAAGGTGCCGGAATGGTATATCGAGTCCTGCAAGAAGATTGCATACCTGTTCCCCAAGGCCCATGCTGTGGCCTACGTGATGATGGCCCTGCGCATCGCCTGGTTCAAGGTCCACCGTCCGCTGGCCTTTTATGCGGCCTACTTTTCTATCCGAGCAAAGGCTTTTGATGAAAGATTTATGTGCCGGGGGATGGAAGTTGTCAAGCAGAAAATCCGAGAGATCAACGACAAAAAGAATGCCAAGGATAGATCGGATCGGCCCACTGCGGTGGAGGAGGATATGCTGGTCACTCTGGAAGTGTGCTATGAGTTCTACCTGCGAGGGTTCACTTTTGCCAGAATGGACATTCAGCGATCTCATGCGGTCAATTTTCTGGTGGACGAGGAACGCGGTGCCCTGATCCCGCCGTTTACCTCTGTGGCAGGACTGGGCGAGACGGTGGGCTGGGATATCATGGAAAAGCGAAAGGGAAAAACCTTTATCTCCATCGAAGAATTTTCCTTGGTTTGTACGAAGGTATCCAGCACCCATCTGGCGCAGCTCAAAGAGGCGGGAGCCTTTGGCGATATGCCGGACAGTAGCCAGATCTCCCTGTTTTGATTGTGCTTTTTACCGTTGACAGGAATTACCGGGTATGATAAATTGTTTCTTACATTAGCGAGATAAAGAATCGAGGTGCATGTCTTTGGCTTTTTCTGTCAATACACCGGAAGGTACGCGAGATCGTCTGTTTTCCGAGTGCCTGGAACGGCGTCAGGTTCAGCGGGCTTTGACTGATTTGTTCCAGCGCCGGGGGTATGGCGAGGTCATCACGCCTGAGGTGGAGTATTATGACCTTTTTATCCAGTCCGGAAACCCGCTTCCCCAAGAGGCAATGCTCAAACTGATTGACCGGTCGGGCAGAATTATGGTGATGAGGCCGGACTGTACGACCCCGATCGCCCGGGTGGCGGCAACAAAGCTCAAGAGCGTACCGTTGCCCCAACGGCTCTATTATGACCAGACAGTGTTCCGGTCCAACCGAGCCCACGACGGAGGCAGCAGCGAGATCGCCCAGTGTGGCATAGAGATGATCGGCGCCATGGGGAAAAAGGCGGATCTGGAAATTATTGCTATGGCAGTGGATGCGTTGCGGGTGTGCGGCATTTGTCAGTTCCATGTGGAACTGGGCCATGCCGGTTTTTTCCGGACTCTGGCCAGACAGATGGACATGCCGGGAGACGATTTGGAACGGATGCGCGCTTATATCGAGGGTAAGAATTACGCGGCTCTCAACGATTTACTGGAGCCCTACCGGGGACAAAGGGCCAGTACCGCCCTGCGCCGCCTGCCCTACCTGTTTGGCGGGGTAGAGATTTTGGATGAGGCCCAGGAACTAGGCGGAGAGAGCGAGGCCATCGACTACCTGCGTCAGCTCTACCAAGAGCTGGACCGGGCGGGATACGGCGGCTTTGTGCGGTTTGACTTGGGCTTGGTCCATCAAATCGACTATTATACTGGCGTGGTTTTTCGCGGTTACGCGGAGGGCGCGGGACGACCGGTACTGTCCGGCGGGCGGTATGACGCCCTAGTGGAGCTTTTTGGCCGGAAGGCAGAGGCTACCGGCTTTGCCGTAGATGTGGATGCGGTGGGCAACTGTCTGACGGCGGTGCTGCCTAAGCTGGAGTTGGTGATCCACTATGAGGATGGCTGCCTGGCGCGCGCGCTGGCTGAAGTGGACGCCAGACCAGCGGGCAGCAGTGAGCTGTCTCCCTGCCGCACACTGGACAGCTCGTTGCATCTGGCCCGGGAGAAAGGGGCCAAAGCGGTCTTGGTGGTGACACCGGAGGGAGAAAGGCGGGTGACTCTATGAGCCAGCGGCTGCGTATCGCCCTGACCAAAGGGCGGCTTCAGGAAAAATCTGTGGCCCTGTTTGAGTCCATGGGCTTGGACTGTACCCCAGTGAGAGATCCGGGGCGACGGCTGATCCATCAGTTGCCCAACTATCCCCTGGACGTAGTGCTGGCCAAGGCACCCGACGTCATTACCTATGTGGAGCATGGGGTGTGCGATTTAGGCGTGGTGGGCAAGGATACCATTTTGGAAAAGGGCGGGGCCTTTTACGAAGTGTTGGACCTGGGCTTTGGACGATGTCGCTTCGCCTTGGCCGTGGAGGCTGGCAGCGATTTTTACGGCACGTATAAAACGCGTCGGATCGCCTCCAAATATCCGGCTGTGACCCGGGCCTTTTTTGAAAAAAAAGGCATGGATGTGGATATCATTAAAATTGAGGGCAGTGTAGAGCTGGCACCCATCCTCGGTCTGGCCGACGGTATTGTGGACATCGTGGAGACAGGGGCCACCCTGAGGGAAAACGGCCTGGTACCCATTGAGGATGTGGCCCAGGTATCCGCCCGTCTCATTGTAAATACGGCCAGTATGAAGCTGCACAAGCGGCAAATTTTAGACTTTATTAAACACTGTGAATGGCAGTTGGGGGTGGAACCATGATCGACATGATTCGGGCTGACGGCCGGGCGGAAGAGGGGAAAATTTCCGACATGAGGGCTCGCGCCGCTCAGGCCAACGCCGAGATCGACAGAATTGTGGCAGATATCATGCGCGATGTAAAGGAAAGAGGCTTTTCGGCCGTAGCAGAATATTCCCTTCGCTTCGACCAGGCGGAACCGTATGAGATTCCTCGGGAACGGCTGGAAAGAGCCTATGCCGACTGTCCGCCTAAATTGATCACCGCCATGGAGCGTTCTGCGGCCAACATCCGGGACTATAACGAAAAACTTTTGGACAAGAGCCAGGAGTGGACCTCCCCGGACGGGGGCAGAGTGGGACGCATCGTGCGGGGGCTGACCCGGGTGGGCCTCTATGTGCCCGGCGGCACGGCGGCCTATCCCAGTTCAGTGCTGATGAACGCGGTTCCGGCCAAGGTGGCCGGAGTGGAGGAGCTGATAATGGTGACTCCACCCACGGAAAACCTCAACAACGCAGTGCTGGCTGCGGCGAAAATCGCTGGAGTGGATCGGGTTATCGCCGTGGGCGGCGCCCAGGCGGTGGCTGCGCTGACTTATGGCGCCGGTTTTATCCCCAGGGTGGACAAGCTGGTGGGGCCAGGCAATGCCTTTGTAGCGGCGGCCAAGCGCCAGGCCTATGGCATGCTGGACATCGATATGGTGGCAGGGCCGTCTGAGGTGCTGGTGATCGCCGACCAGACAGCCGATCCGGTGTACATCGCCGCCGACCTGCTCAGTCAGGCGGAGCACGACAGGATGGCCAGTGCCGTCCTGCTCACCGACAGCATGAAACTGGCCCAGGAAGTGGATCGGGAGGTCATCCGGCAGACCGGCTATCTGGGCCGCTCAGACATCATTGAGGCGTCCCTACGGGACTTTGGGTGCGCCATCGTCTGCGATGATTTGGACCAATGCGCCGCCCTGGCCAATGAGATTGCGCCGGAGCATCTGGAGATCGTCACCCAGGAGCCCAGAGCGCTGCTACCTCAGATCAAAAACGCCGGGGCTGTGTTCCTGGGGGCATACAGCCCGGAGCCTCTGGGCGACTATATGGCGGGGCCGGACCACGTCCTGCCCACCAGCGGGACGGCGCGGTTTTTCTCTCCCTTGTCGGTGGACAGCTTTCTCAAAACCATGAGCGTCATTGAGTTCGACCGGAGCAGTCTGGAACCTATCGCGTCGGAAATTATCACCTTGGCAGAGACAGAGAAGCTCACCGCTCACGCCAATTCCGTCCGGGTGCGCTTTCCGAAACTGGGATAAGATTGTATCCATTTTGTAATCAAATCGTAAGAGAATTTTAGTTGTATCTTACCGCGAAGTGTTGTATTGTTGGTGATAGAAGCTGGAGCATTTGGCCCAATCAGGAGGTGCTTTTATGGATATCCCTGTATACCGGAAGGGAGAGGCCCCGGTGCGGGCCTACTGCATAGAACGAAAGACGAAAGAGACTTGTGTCAGTGTGGACCTCTGCCTGGATGGGGGAACGGTTTCCGTATCCACCGGTATCGGTTTTTTTGACCATATGCTCACGGCGCTGGCCTTTTACGCAGGTTGGGGCCTGACGCTGTCCGCTCAGGGGGACCTGCATGTGGACGGGCATCACACCGTGGAAGACGTGGGCATCGTGCTGGGACAGGCCCTGCGCGGGGCGCTGGGAGATCGGACGGGTATCCGCCGGTTTGGCTGTACCTATGTGCCCATGGATGAGGCGCTGTGCCGTACGGTGGTGGACATCTCTAACCGTCCGTTTCTGGTATTCCGGGCGGAGATGCCCCAGGCTGTAGTGGGCAGCTATGACGCCTGCCTGACGGAAGAGTTTATGCGGGCTGTGGCAGTGAATGCCGGTCTGACCCTACACCAAGAATGCCTTTACGGCGGAAATTCCCACCACATTACGGAGGCTCTCTTCAAATCCCTGGGACTCGCCCTTAAGGATGCCTGCCGGGCAGACAGCCAGGGCGTCACCTCTACCAAAGGGGTGCTGTAATGGGATACACAGCCATTATTGACTACGGGGTAGGCAACCTGAAAAGCGTGTCCAATGCGCTGGCCTACCTGGGAGTGGACAGCGAGATCACCGGCGATCCCTGCCGCCTGGAGCTGGCGGACGCCATCATCCTGCCCGGCGTAGGCGCGTTCCCGGACGCGGCGGACAAGCTGCGGGAGAGCGGTCTGGAGCAGATCCTGCTGCGTCAGGCTGGGAATAAGCCCATCCTGGGCATCTGCCTGGGGATGCAGCTGTTGTTTCAGTGGGGGGAGGAGGGCCGCCGCTGTGAGGGGCTTGGCTTGATCTCAGGTGGGGTGCGACGCATCGAGACAGATCTCAAGCTGCCCCATATCGGCTGGAACAGCCTGACCTTCCCTAGGCCAAGCCCTCTGTTTCGAGGATTGGATGAGGGGTGCTGTGTCTACTTTGTCCACTCCTTCTGCGGCCATACGGAGGATCCGGACCAAGCGGCGGCGGTCACAGATTACGGCGGGCCGGTGCTGGCTGCCGTACAGGACGCGGCCAGAGGCGTGTTCGGCTGTCAATTCCACCCGGAAAAAAGTGGCGAGACCGGACTTGCGATCTTACAAAATTTTGCGGCGCTCAACCGATGAGCACCTGAGCGAAAGAAATGACCTGGAGGAACGTCATGCAAAGCAATCGCTATGGTGGAAAGCGGGTATACCGCGGGCGTAAAAGCAGCGCGGGATCTGATAGCACTATTTTTCTGAAAGCTGTGGGACGGGTGGCTTTTTTCCCGCTACTGTTCGTCTACCTGGAGCTGGTGCTTCACATCGCCATGGGGGCGAACCTGAAATATTTCATCATCTACACGCTGTTCGCCCTATCCTTGGGCTGCCTGTTCAGCGCCCTCACCATGCCCTTCAAGCGGAAGGTGAACCGGGTACTGGTAAAGGTGCTGTCGGTGGTGATCTCCCTCATCTATATCATTGAGATGATCGCCAAGAAGATCTTGCAGAGCTACTATCCTTTCAGCATATTGGGTACGGCGGCGGATAATCACCTGACTGACTACACGGAAGTCATTGTCTCTACGGTACTGCGCAACATTCCCCTTATCTTGTTGATGCTGCTGCCTGCCATTCTGGTCATCGCCGTTGGAAACCGCATCCTGCTGTTTCCAAGGACAGACGTACGCTTTGCCGGGGCAATGGTAGGGGCCATGGTGGTGCTCCACCTGCTGGCTCTGGGGACGGTCCATCTGCCCTGGGGCGGGGACCTGACCCCCGCCCAGCTATATAAGGTGGACACCAATTTGGACGATCAGGTGGAGCAGTTGGGACTGCTCACCATGCTCCGGCTGGATATCAAGCATATGGTCGTACCCGCGGGCACACTTCTGGATGATGACTTTGACAACCTGCCGGCGGGGAACCCCTCGGATCAGCCCTCCACCCCGGCAGACAGCGACGGTCCGGAGATCAGCCCCACTCCGGAGATCGACACCTCCCCCAATGTGATGGACGTAGACTTGGAGGCGGTGGCCAACAGCACGGACAACGACAATATCAAGTGGCTGGCCAACTACTTCAACAGTGTGACTCCAACCAACAAGAACGAGTACACCGGCATGTTTGAAGGATACAACGTGATTCTTTTTGTATTGGAGGGCTTCTCTGGCTACGCGCTGGACCCAGAGCTTACTCCCACGCTGTGGAAGATGTCTCATGAGGGGTTTGTATTTAACAACTACTACACCGCCCTCCACTTTACCAGCACTTCCAACGGTGAGTGCCAGACCCTGCTGGGCTTGTATCCCAAAAACGGAAGCCCCATCACCATGAAGCGCACCGGCGAGATTGGTACCAACTGCTACTTCTCCTTGGCTCAGCAGCTGGGACGCGCTGGGTATAATGTACTGGGCTATCACGACAACCAAGATATGTACGGCCGCAATGCCTCCCATACCAACCTGGGATACAACTGGAAATACTACACCCATGGCCTGCAATGTGAGGAAAATGCCGATGGAACGGACCGGCTGTGGCCCCAGCGTGACAAGTATATGATCGAGGTGAGCGTGGACGACTATATCCACGATGATACTCCCTTCCATGTGTATTACCTTACGGTCAGCGGACACACCAATTACGGCTGGAATCGGGTGGCAACTCAGTACCGGGACCTGGTATCTGATCTGCCATACAGTGAAAAGACCCAGGCTTATGTAGCGGCGGCTGCCATCGAGGTGGACCGTGCTATGCAGACGCTGCTGGATGAGCTGGAAGCGGCAGGCAAGCTGGACAACACCCTCATCGTAGCTACTGGGGACCACATCCCCTATGCGGATGTTGACGTGCTGGAAGAGTTAGCGGGCAAGAGCTTCGGCAGTTCGGAGGACCTGTCCAATATCAAGGAATCCAACATAGACTTCGATGTGTATAAGAATACTCTCATCATGTGGTCGGCCAGCATGGATGAGCCGGTGGAGGTGGACAAGGTGTGCTGCCAGGTAGATATTCTGCCTACAGTATCCAACCTGCTGGGCCTGGAGTATGACTCCCGGATGCTGGACGGAAGCGACATCTTGTCAGACAGCGAGGGGCTTGTGGTGTTTTCCTCCCGGTGCTGGAAGTCTGACCGGGGCTTCTACAATCGTTACACCCAGGAATTCACCCCTGCCGAGGGCGTCACCATGACCCCAGACGAGCAGGAGGAATACGTCTCAGCCATGAAGAAGCTGGTGGGCTACAAGCTGGACAGCACAGAGCTTATCGTGGAAAACGATTTTTATGACTATGTGTTCAACCAATTCCAAGGATAGGGGAGGGACCCCGGATGATCATTTTACCTGCCATTGACCTGAAAGAAGGAAGGGCTGTCCGCCTGTACCAGGGGGATTTTGCCACTGCACACCAGGTAGCTGACGACCCCGTGGAGACGGCCCGGGCTTTTGTCCGGGCTGGAGCCCGGTATGTCCATATGGTGGACCTGGACGGAGCCAAGGATGGAACGCGGAAAAACGGCGCGGTGGTCCAGGCGGTGGCGGACATAGGCCTGCGTGTCGAACTGGGCGGCGGCCTGCGAACTATGGAGGATGTACGCACGGTGATGGCCATGGGGATCTATCGCGCGGTGATTGGGTCTGCAGCGGTATCTGACCCAGAGCTGGTGCGCCAGGCTGTAGCGGAATTTGGCCCAGATCGGATAGCCATTGGGGTGGATGCCAGAGACGGCCGGGTGTGCACCGCCGGATGGCAAGCGGACTCCGGCCTCGATTATCTGGATTTTGTCCGACAGATGGAGCAGATCGGTGTGAAGAAAATTATCTTTACAGATATTGCAACAGACGGGATGTTGGCCGGCCCTTCTTATGATCGCCTGAAGGCGCTCCAGCAGGCAGTTCACTGTGACCTCATCGCCTCTGGTGGGGTATCCTGTAACGGCGACCTTGTCCGCCTGCGCCAGATGGGAATGTATGGGGCCATTGTAGGCAAGGCGTATTATACCGGAGCGGTGGACTTGGCCCGAGCGGTGAAGGAGGCAGGAGAGCAGTGCTAGCCAAACGCATCATCCCCTGTCTGGACGTGCGGGATGGCCGGGTGGTCAAAGGAGTCAACTTCGTCAATATCCGGGACGCCGGGGATCCGGTAGAGCTGGCTTCCTATTACTCCACCCAGGGGGCGGATGAGATCGTTTTTCTGGACATTACCGCTACAAGCGACGGGCGGGATACGGTGGCAGACGTGGTGGAGCGTACTGCCGCTCAGGTGTTTGTGCCCCTGACGGTAGGAGGCGGCATCCGGTCGCTGGAGGACTTTCAGCTGCTGCTCCGAGCTGGGGCGGATAAGATCTCCGTCAACTCTGCTGCAGTGAAGGATCCAGCGCTCATCTCTCGGGCGGCGGAGCGGTTCGGTTCCCAATGTGTGGTGCTGGCCATCGACGCCCGCCGCCGACCGGAGGGCAATTATGAAGTAGTGGTGGCCGGCGGGCGGACTCCTACGGGGCTAGACGCGGTGGAATGGGCCAGGGAAGGGCAGCGCCGGGGGGCTGGCGAGATTTTGCTCACCTCCATGGATGCCGACGGCACCAAAGCCGGCTTTGACCTGGAGATGACACGGGCGGTCACCCGAGCGGTATCCATCCCGGTGATCGCCTCCGGCGGCTGCGGCAGTTTAGAGCACTTTGCCCAGGTATTTGAGCAGACCGGCTGTGACGCGGCGCTGGCTGCATCTCTGTTTCACTTTGGGGAGCTGACGGTGCCCCAAGTCAAGGAATATCTGGCCAGCCGGAATATTCCGGTGAGGTGACGGGTATGTTTGAGTTAGACCAATTGTTTCAGAAATCGGACCTGATCCCGGTGATTGTCCAGCATGAGGACACCAGAGAGGTGCTGATGCTGGGCTTTACCAACCGGGAAGCGGTGGAGCTGACCCTTCAGACCAGGACCGCCTGGTTCTGGAGCCGGAGCCGCCAACAATTGTGGAACAAAGGGGAGTCCTCCGGGCATTTTCTCCATGTGAAGCGCATCTGGACAGACTGCGATACAGATACCCTGCTCTACCTATGTCAGCCGGATGGTCCTACCTGCCATACTGGCGCGCGCAGTTGCTTTTTCCGGGAAATTGAGCTATAATTTTATTGACAAACTTAATTGTTCTCGTGGGAGTGTGAGATTATGAGCGATACTCTGCAAACCCTATATGCGGTGATTCAAGACCGCCAGCTCCACCCGCAGGAGGGGTCCTACACCTGTTACCTCTTTGAAAAAGGGGTGGATAAAATTCTCAAAAAAGTGGGAGAGGAGTGCGCGGAAACCATCATCGCCGCGAAGAACGACGTTCCATCCGACACGGTGGGAGAGATTTCCGATCTCATTTACCACCTGATGGTGATGATGGTAGAGCGGAATATCCCCTTGGAGGATGTGCTGGATGAGCTGGACCGCCGCAGCCGAAAGATCGGCAATCTCAAGCAGATGAAGCAGGTGGATAAGGAGACTTGAATATGGAAAACATGGACAATTATAACCAATACGGTTTTGACAGCGACTACGCCCGTGCATCCTCTGGGCTGACACTGAACCAGTATGTCGCCAAGACCTTCCTATGGATGTTTGTTGGGCTGATGGTCACGTTCGGCACTGCCTACCTGGGTTATTGGAGCGGATTGCTGGCGTTCGTGTTTCTAACTCCTATGGTTCCGGTACTGTTGCTGGTGGCAGAGCTGGCGGTAGTGCTGGTGCTGTCCGCCCGCATCCACAAGCTGCATGTGGGAACGGCCCGGGTGCTGTTTTTGCTGTATGCGGTGCTCAATGGCGTGGTGTTCTCCACCTATTTCCTGATGTTTGAAATGGCCACCCTGATTTATATTTTCGCTTTAACGGCTGTCTACTTCGGAATTTTTGCCTTGTATGGCCGTTTTACAAAGCGAAATTTGTCTGGCTTCCGCCCCTTTATCATCGGTGGATTGATCTTCCTGCTGGTGGTGAGTGTGCTGTCTCTCTTCCTGCCCCTGGGCGGGTTGGACCGCATTGTGTGCCTGATCGGTATTGCGCTGTTTTTGGGTATCACCGCCTATGACAGCCAAAAGATTGGTCAGTATTACGTGGCGTATCAAGGTGACAGCGCCATGCTGCAAAGGGCATCTATTTTCTCTGCCCTGCAGCTCTATTTGGACTTTATCAACCTATTCTTGTATTTACTTCGTTTTTTTGCCCGAAACAGAAGTAATTGAGGAACGCGACGGTACCACATAGAAAATCCCAACCGGAAATAACCGGTTGGGATTTTTTGCGTCTCCCTCTGGTGTCATAAATGTGGACGTGCCCTCATATGCTGTGACATCACGAAAGAGGTGACGGATATGAATCATGGAGAAACATTTCTTCCCTACCGGCAGGCAGCCAGCGTCCTGCCCGATGCCTTCCGCCGGGCGGCGGAGGGAGCCAACGAGCCGGCCAGGCGCCGGGCGGAGGAATTTCGGCTTCGCCTGGGCGCTCCGATGACCATTGTGCTGGAGGACGAAGAGCATGAATCGGACAGCCCTCCGGTGACGGAGGCAGACCTGCGCACCGTGTTGGAGCAGGCCAGCAGGGCATCTGCGCACACGGTCCTGGACCGGGTACGGTCAGGTTATGTTACCATCCGTGGCGGACATAGGATCGGTTTGTGCGGAGAGGTGGTCATGAAGCAGGGGCAGATTCAGGCCTTCGGCCGTCTGTCGTCCCTCTCCATCCGAATTGCCAAACAGGTGACGGGGGTAGGAGGACAGGCCCTGTCAGGAATCCTGGATCGGGGCCAGTTATGCAGTACCCTCATCCTGGCTCCACCCGGTGTGGGAAAAACCACTCTGCTTCGGGAGCTGGTCCGGCGTATTTCGGACGGTATCGGCATGGCCCCTTTGCGGGTCGGTTTGGCGGATGAGCGGGGAGAAGTGGCGGCCCTTTGGGAAGGACGCCCCCAGTTTGATGTGGGCCGGCGGACAGATGTGATGTCCGGCTGCTCAAAAGCGGATGGAATTTCCATTTTACTGCGGGGAATGTCTCCCAGAGTATTGGCTGTAGACGAGATCACTGCCGCCGAAGATGTGGAAGCCATTGCTTGGGCAGCAGGCTGTGGCGTGACCCTGCTGGCCACCGCCCACGGCGGAAGTGTGGATGACCTGCAGCGCAGACCGCTGTATCGTCAGCTTGTAGACTTGGGGCTGTTCCGACGGGTATTGGTCCTGGAGAGTCGCTTAGGCAGGCGGCTGATGCGTATTGAGGTGCTCCCATGATCCGCTGGCTGGGGGCGGCGCTGCTGCTGATGGGCTCATCCGCCTTGGGCGTGGGGGCGGCAGCCCGCCTCCGGGGTCGTGTTCGGGATATTCAGGGCCTGACGGCGGGGCTGGAGGCAATGGCCCGCACCCTGTCAGCCAGTCTGGCCCCGCTGGATGAGATGCTGCAGGCAGCGGAGGCTTGTACAGGACAGCGCCCTGCCCAATTTTTTCACACCTGCAGGCGGGAACTGCTAACGTTAGGCGGAAATCCTTTTTCCCGCTTATGGGACAAGGCGCTGCGGGAAACGCCTTTACGTTTGGACGAGGGAGACCGGGCTGTTTTAAAACAGGTGGGGGGCGTCCTGGGGCGCTATGATTCGGACAGTCAGACGGTCGCTCTGGGACAGGCGGTTCAGCGCCTGTCCCAACAACAGAGGGAAGCGGAAGAGCGGCAGGGCCGCTTAGGACGGGTATACGGTACGCTGGGCGTGACATCCGGACTGCTTTTAGCGATCGTGTTGTTATAGAAAGGGTGGGACTATGGATGTAGATCTGATTTTTCGGATTGCGGCCATCGGGATATTGGTCTCAGTACTAAACCAAGTACTGTCCCGCTCAGGCAGAGACGAACAGGCTACCATGACCACCCTGGCAGGGTTGGTGGTGGTGCTGGTAATGGTGGTACAGGAGATTAGCAGCTTGTTCGACCTAGTCAAAAATCTCTTTGACCTATGAGTGAGATTGGAAGGGTAGCCGCAGTGGCAGTGGTCGCCGCGCTGTGCGCCGTTCTCACGCGAAAAGCGGCTCCAGAATTTGCGATTGTCCTGGCTCTGGCTGCCGGGGCTATGATCCTGGCTTTTTGCGGCGGAGCGCTGTCCTCTGTGTTGGATTTCTTGGATGACCTGGCTCAGACCGGGGGACTGTCCCAGTCGGTGGTGACGCCTGTGGTCAAAACTGCCGGAATTGCCGTGGTAACGAAAATCGCAGCGGAAATCTGCCGGGACGCCCAAGAAGGAGGACTGGCTGGAACCGTGGAGACGGCAGGAACCATTTTGGCCCTGTTAACGGCAGTTCCGTTGCTCACCGCAGTCCTGTCTACCTTGGAGGGGTTGTTATGACGGATGGATCGGGCGCGGCTTAGGAGGGGGAACGATGAAGTATGCAATCTGCCTGGCTCTGTGCTTGATCTTGGCTGCGGTACCGGCATCGGCGGCGGGGACGGATGTACTGGATGAGCAGAGGCAGTCTCTAGAGGTGGACGAGCTGGAACGGGCGGCACAGGAAGAACTGGACGGAATGGACCTCACTCTGGATGGAGACTGGCAGGACAATTTGGCTCAACTACTGGACACAGGGACGGAAGAACTGGGCGGCGTGGTCAAAAAAGCGGTGCGGTCCTGCGTCCTGCTGCTGATTATCGTGCTGCTGTGTACACTGGGAGAGACGGTGACCCAGGCAGGAGAAGCACGGGGCCTTTCTGTGACGCCCTTGGCAGGTACATTAGCCGTGACGGCTGTTGCCGTAGCCGATGTTCACTCCCTTTTGGGGATGGGAACCTCTGCTATCTCATCCATTACTACATTCTCCAATGTGCTGCTGCCAGTGGTTGCCACGGTGACTGCGGCGACCGGCGCGATCACTGGCGCAGCGGCCCGTCAAATGGCGGCGGCCGTCTTTTCCGGGCTGCTGGTCAATCTGATCCACCGTCTGCTGGTGCCGCTGGTCTATGGCTATATCGCAGCCAGCGTGGCTTATGCAGCGGTGGGAAATGAGGGGCTTAAACGGCTGGGGGCGCTGCTGAAATGGCTGGTCACTACCGTTCTCACCATTGTTATGCTGGTGTTTGTAGGCTATCTGACAATCAGTGGGATTATTGCAGGTTCAACGGATGCGGCTACGGTAAAAGCGGCAAAATTCGCCATCTCTGGGGCGGTTCCTGTGGTGGGAGGCATCCTGGCCGACGCTTCGGAGAGTGTTCTGGCAGCGGCAGGAGTTCTGCGCAGTACAGTAGGGATCTTCGGAATGATTGTGATACTTGCCATCTGTCTGCTACCCTTTTTGCAGCTGGCGGTTCACTATCTGCTGTACAAGCTGGCCGCGGCACTATCTGCCACTGTGGGGGGTGGACGGGTATGTGGCCTGATTGAGAGCATTTCCGGCGCTTTTGGGCTGATTTTAGGAATGACAGGAGCCTGTGCGCTGTTGCTGCTGGTGACGCTGGTATCTTCTATCACGGTGGTGACCGTATGACAGAATTAATCAGACAATGGATCATCGCCGTAACCTGTGCCGCGATGCTGGCGGCGATACTCCAGACCCTGCTGCCCAAAGGTGGAACTGGTGCCGCAGGCCGCCTGGCAGGAGGGCTGCTGCTTCTGATTGCCACAGTACAACCCTTGCTGAGCCTAGACTATGATAGCCTGGCCCAGTCAATGACAAAGCTGCGGCTGGAAGAATATAGGTCTGATCAGGAACTGGCAGAGGCGAACAGCAGCTTGTTGGAAGAACTCATAGAACAAGAGACTAGATCATATATTTTGGACAAGGCGGAGGAGCTTGGCATGACATGCCAAGTAGCGGTCACCTGTGAACTCCAGGATGAGGGCATTCCATTCCCCAAATTTGTCACGGTGTCCGGCTCGTTTACCCAGGAGCAGGCTGACGCCCTGTCTCAGATCATTGAGGCAGACCTGGCCGTCCCGGTCCAAAACCAGACCTACAAGGGGGAGGTGGAATGATGGAGCTGGAGCCTGTCAAAAAGAGACTGCTGGGGTGGAGCAAACGGCTGGGGCCATATAAGTATGTGCTGTTGGTCATTGCGGCGGGAGCTGTGCTCCTGCTTTGGCCGGAACATACAGACGGGCAGGCCACTGTGCCGGCAGTTCAGGAGGAGGAAACCTTTTCTGTAGAGAACATGGAAAACCAGCTGGAGGAAATTTTAGGCCAAATAGAGGGCGCAGGCCAGGTATCGGTGATGCTGACGGTCAAAAGCGGGATGGAACGTATCTTGGCTCAAGACGGTACCCTCAGCTCAGAAGAGGAAAGCGTCCAGACGGTGGTTATTTCCACGGGGAGCGGCACCGAAGAAGTGGTCGTGCTCAAGCAGTATTATCCGACCTTTCAAGGGGCGCTTATCGTCTGTTCCGGTGGAGGAGACGCCCAGGTACAGCTGTTGATTACCCAAGCGGTCTCAGCGCTGACCGGCCTTAGTGCGGCACGAATTTCAGTATGTCAGGGAGGCTGACCTCCCAAATGAATTCAATTGGAGGCGTAATGCAATGAGTTTGTGGAAAAGAAACGCGGTCATCGTGGCCATTGTGCTGTTTGTTGGAGCGGCAGTGTACCTAAATTGGTCCTATAACCAGTCTGGCACCGCAGATGCCGACGCCGATGCCCAGGGGTCCGCTAAAATTTTAGGGCAAGCGTCCTTGGTCAATGGAGAAGATGAGGACGACTCCCTCCTGACGGACGGGGAAACGCCGGTAGACGGCACCAGTACCGGATATTTTGCCACCGCGCGCCTGAACCGTCAGCAGGCCAGGGACAATGCGTTGGAACTGCTCCAAGAAGCGGCGGCAGATGACGAAGCGGAGCAGACCGTAATCGACGATGCCAACCAGTCCATCCAGACCATGGCGGCATACACACTGTCGGAAGCACAAGTAGAAAATCTGGTAGTGGCCAAGGGCTATGAGGATTGTATCTGCTTTATCAATGAAAATAGCGCAAGCGTGGTGGTCGCTTCCACAGAAAGCGGCCTGACAGATACCGACATTGCCCGAATCGCGGAAATCGTGACGGAAGAAACCGGTCTATCCGTCAGCCAGGTGAAAATCATCGAGGCAGATCCTTGAGCTTCGCCGGAAAAATGGGTTGTAATTTTTGCTCTTTGGTGATACAATAAGCGAAATGAAAAATTTTGGAGGGGACGGTATTTCGCCCTTTCCGTATCACGAAAAAAGGAGCGTGGCTCACAATGGCCGAAGGTAGAGAATATATTTCTCGTCCTGACGAGATGGGACAGATTAATATTTCTGAAGAGGTGCTGGCAACCATTGCCGCTGCTGCTGCAATGGAGGTCGAAGGGGTGAGTTCCCTCGCTGCCGGATTTGGCAGCGATATGGCCTCTTCCCGCAAAGGGCTGTCCAAGGCTGTGCATCTGTCTGTGGATGAGGATAAGGTGACGGTAGAGGTGGCTCTTTTGGTCAGTTACGGATATGCCGTCCCCACGGTAGCCAGGGCAGTTCAGGAGGCGGTTATCAGCGCTGTGGAAAATACCAGCGGACTGAATGTGGGCTGTGTCAACGTATCGGTGATTGGCGTGACCTTCCACAAATAAAGCGTGCGATGCGATGACGCCGGGCGGCGGGTCCGCCCGGCGTCATTTTGTGCAAAAAATCAAGAGAGAAAGTCAGAGAAATATATGGTCAAAGGGGTTTCCTTTTTTCCTGGAAGTGTGTATAATATTCAAGAATATGCATAATTGGTGAGTTTACTGCTTGCGGCGGCCTATCCGCCGGGAAAGGATGAGAGATATGACCAGAAGCGCCGCCCGGGAGATCGCGGTACACTTCACGTTTGAGTTGGGGTTTTCCGACTTAAGCGCGGACCAGCTGCTGGAGCGGGACTTGACCCCGGAGTTTTTTGCATTGCTGGGTGAAGAAGAACCGTTGTACGCACAGTTCCCAGATAAAATCCAGTTGGAGTACATTCAAAAAATTGTTCGAGGCGTTTTTGCCCACGGGGCGGAGCTGGACAATGATATCGCCAAATATGCCAAAGGCTGGCGTTTTGCCCGGATTGACCGGGTGGCGGCGGCTATTATGCGGGTGACCATGTTTGAAATTTTGTATATGCCGGATGTACCCAATAAGGCGGCCATCAATGAAGCGGTGGAGATTGCCAAGAAGTATCTGGATGAGGATACAGTCAAATTTGTCAATGGTATCCTGGGCTCTTTTGTGCGGACAGAGTTTCCTGCTGAAAACTGATGTTACAGAGAGAGGGGCGGAACATGAGCCAGGTCTGCATTGGTTTTGATACAAGCAACTACACCACATCTGCCGCCTGGTTTGACGGCCAGACAGGAGAGAACCAGGGGAAGCTTCTTACCGTCCCGGAAGGGGCCTTGGGCCTGCGGCAGAGCGAGGCATTGTTCCAGCATGTCAAGCGCCTGCACCAGATGACGCAGGCGCTGTGCGCCCAGTCTCTCCCAGGGGGGATAGCCGCCGTGGGCGCCTCCACCCGGCCCAGAGAGGTGGAAGGCTCCTACATGCCCTGCTTTCTGGTGGGGGAAGGGCAGGCCAAAACCCTGGCCGCCGTACTGGGTGTGCCGTTTTATTCCTGTTCCCACCAGCAGGGGCATATTGCAGCGGCGGCCTGGTCCGCTGGGCGGCCGGACCTGCTGGACCAGCCCCATTTGGCCTGGCACCTGTCGGGAGGAACTACGGAGCTGCTCTATGTACAGCCGCAGGGCCACACGGTAGCGGCCCAGGTAATCGGGGGGACATCGGATATTTCGGCCGGACAGCTGGTGGACCGGGTGGGGGTGGCTTTAGGGTTACCATTCCCCGCTGGGAAGGAACTGGACAAGCTGGCTGGGCAGTCGGATTGCCAGGCGCGTTTCCAAGTTAAGCTCCAGAACAGTCGATTTTCTCTATCGGGCATGGAGAATAAAATCAAGGATATGATCGGTGCCGGGACTCCCGCGCCGGACGTAGCCCGGTATACGTTTGAGACTCTGGCCCTGGTTCTGAACCGCGCTACGCAAGCGGCATGGGGAGACTATGGACGCTTGCCCGTGCTCTGTTCAGGCGGAGTTGCCTCCAGCAATTTGCTGCGGCAGCGGCTGGATCCTTTACAGGCGGTGTTCGCTCCGCCGCAGTATTCTACTGATAATGCGCTGGGGGTGGCGATTCTGGCCCAGCGGGCGCTGGAGCGGAGGGTGGACCCATGCACTTGAGCGAGCTACCGGTCTATTCTGTCTGGCAGGTCAATCAATATGTCAAACAGAGGATGGATGAGGACCAACTGCTGGCGGGGCTGCTGGTCCGGGGTGAAATTTCAAACTATAAAAAATATCCCTCCGGCCACCACTATTTTTCCCTCAAGGATGACAGAGGAGCCATCCGGTGTGTCTTGTTCCGGGGAGACGCTTTCCGCCTGCGGTTCCAGCCATCCAACGGGATGCGTGTGGTGGCCTATGGCCGTGTTTCTGTCTTTCCCAGAGACGGGCAGTATCAGTTGTACTGCACAGAGCTGTTTGCTGATGGACAAGGAGATCTTCATGCTGCCTTTGAACAGTTGAAAGAGCGTCTAGCCAGGGAGGGACTGTTTGAACAGGATGCCAAGCAGCCGCTGCCGCACTATCCTGGAAAAATCGCCTTGATCACTTCTCCTGCAGGCGCGGCGGTGCGCGATATGATCCGCATACTTCGGACCCGCTGGCCTATGGCCCAGGTGCTGGTGGTGCCAGTGCGTGTTCAAGGGGAAGGCGCGGCGTCAGAAATCGCCGCCGCCATCCATGCGGTCAACAACTTGGCTGGGGTGGACCTCATTATCACCGGCCGGGGCGGCGGTTCCATGGAAGACCTGTGGGCCTTTAACGAAGAAGTGGTGGCCCGGGCTATTTTTATCTCCAATATTCCAGTGATCTCTGCCGTGGGGCATGAGCCGGACGTGACCATTGCCGACTATGTGGCCGATCTGCGGGCGGCCACTCCCTCCAACGGCGCAGAATTGGCAGTGCCGGACCAAGGGGAGGTGCGGAAGCTGCTCCAGCAGCTGGAACGGCGGATGGCCCACGCCATATTGTCCCGGCTGGACAGCCAGCGCCGTCGGCTGTCCCAGCTGCGGCAGGCGCGGGTTTTGCAGAGCATGAAGGCGCCGATTGAGGACCGGCGCATGCTGCTGGATTTTTTACAGCGCAGACTGTCTTCCGCCTGCGAAGACCGGCTGAAGACAGGGAGGGCGGAACTGGCCCGCCTGAGTGCGGGGCTGGACGCTATGAGTCCGCTCAAGGTATTGTCCAGAGGGTATTCCATCGCCCGGAGGGACGGACAGGTGATACAGCGGATCGATCAGACAGAGCCTGGCGACAGGCTGGAAATCCTGATCACGGACGGAAAGCTGTTGTGCCAGGTAGAGGGGAAGGAGAACATCAAATGGCAGCAAAAAAGCAAATGAGCTTTGAACAGGCGATGGACCGGCTGGAGGAAATCGTGAAAAAGCTGGAAAGCGGCGACGGATCTCTGGATCAAGCGCTCACCCTGTTTGAAGAAGGCAGCAAGCTGGCCGGTGCCTGTACAGCCATGCTGGATCAGGCGGAGCAGAAGGTGACCAAGCTTCTCTCATTAGAAAGCAGCGCGGAAGCGCCCTTTGATGCCGACAACAGCCAGGGTACCAACTGACTGGAACCGAAAAAGGATTGTTTCAAACAGAAAGGGTGGAGGCATACCGTGGAGTATCAACAAGAGATGGAGCGGCAGCGCCAGATGATCGAGGCCCGTCTTGGGCAGGCGTTTCCCGGACAGGGGCTTGGTCAGGCTATGGCGTACAGTCTGATGGCTGGAGGGAAGCGCATTCGGCCCATTTTGACCCTGGAATTTTGCAGGGCTGCGGGGGGGGATCCGCAACAGGCTTTGGATGCGGCCTGTGGTGTGGAAATGCTTCACACCTATTCTCTGATTCATGATGATCTTCCCTGTATGGACAATGACGATCTGCGCCGAGGGAAGCCCACCTGCCACAAGGTCTATGGGGAGTGCACGGCCACTCTGGCAGGGGACGCCCTCCAGTCCGCAGCGTTTGAATGGGTCCTGACTTGTCCCGCCTTGGAGGATGCGGTGCGGGCGCGGATGGGGCTGATTCTGGCCCGAGCGGCAGGGCTGGACGGTATGTGCGGCGGCCAGTATCTGGATATGGAAGCAGAAGGCACTCAGCCCTCTCTGGAAGAATTGACTTTGATTCACGGGCGGAAAACAGCTGCCTTGCTCCGTGCGGCCTGCCAGATTGGTGTGCTGTGTGCCGGGCTTCAGCCCCATACGGATGCCAATTTATCTGCGGCGGGAGATTATGCAGAACACCTTGGAATGGCCTTTCAAATTAGGGACGATCTGCTTGATGCTACCTCTACCACTGAAACGCTGGGTAAGCCTGTTGGTTCTGACCAGACCAATGGAAAGCATACCTTTGTCTCTCTGTTAGGGCGGGAGGACAGCTCGGCTCTGGTACTAGAACACACCCGTTTGGCCCAGGAGGCGCTGAAACGATTCCAGGGCAATACGGCATTTTTGGAACGGCTGGCGGAGGAGTTGGCTGGACGCGACCACTAAAATCAGGAGATGACGACATGGTAAATCAGGTCTTGGTGCTTTCCGCCTGTTCCTGGGCGCTTGCACAGGTGCTGAAATTTTTGCTGTCTGCCATTACCAATCGGAAGTTCGAGCTTTACTACCTCCTGACGGGAGGTGGTATGCCCAGCTCCCATTCTTCTTTTGTCTGCACCTGTGCTACCTGTACCGCTATTTTGACAGGAGTGGACTCGGTGACCTTTGCCATCAGTGTTGTGCTGGCCCTGGTGGTGATGTATGATGCGGCTAATGTCCGGAAGGAAACCGGCGAACAGGCGAAGGTACTCAATTACATCATGGAAAATTGGGGCAGCCAAAAGCCGGAGCTTTTTGCGGAAGAACTTAAGGAACTGATTGGGCATACCTGGCTCCAGGTAGGGGCCGGACTGGTATTGGGAATCCTTGTGGGCGTAGTCGGATGCGCCCTGTGGCCCTAAATGAACGTAGATACATGGCGCGTTGCAGGAGGTGAGGGACTATGCCGGAGGATTTGAGCCGGATCACAGATCAACAGGCGGAACAATTGTGCGCACAGCTGCGGGAACGGCTGATCGAAGTTGTTTCCCAGACGGGGGGGCACTTAGCGTCCAATCTGGGCGTAGTGGAACTCACCGTAGCGATCCACCGGGTATTTCATACTGAGTGGGACAGGCTGGTGTTTGATGTGGGACACCAGTGCTATTGCCATAAGATATTGACCGGGCGGAACGGGGCTATGGAGACACTGCGGTCCTTTGGCGGGCTGTCTGGATTTCCCAAGCCCAATGAGAGCCGTTCGGACGCTTTTGTGGCTGGGCACGCATCCAACGCTGTATCTGTGGCCCTGGGGATGGCCAGAGCCAGGACGCTGCTGGGGGAAGATTATGATGTGCTCGCCCTGCTGGGAGATGGGGCTCTCACTGGAGGGTTGGCCTATGAAGGGCTGACCAATGCGGGACAGAGTGGAGAGCGGCTTATTGTCATTCTCAATGATAACGGCATGTCTATTACCCCCAATGTGGGTAGCATCGCCAACTATTTAGCTCACCAGCGGCTCAAGCCGCAATATCTGCGGCTGAAAAAGCTGTACCGGGGACTGACGGGCCATGGCCCGGTGGGCCGGGCAGTCTATCACTTTACCCATGTGGTCAAAAAAGCGGTTAAGGATGCGATCCTTCCGTGCAGCATGTTTGAGGATATGGGATTTTCCTATGTGGGTCCGGTGGACGGGCACGACGTCAAACAGCTCACTCGGGTGCTGACTTACGCCAAAGATCTAGGCGGTCCGGTACTGGTCCATGTCAAAACGCAAAAGGGGAAGGGCTATCCCTTGGCAGAGCGAGAGCCTGACCGTTTTCACGGGATTGGTCCCTTTGACCCAGAGACAGGAGAGAACCTGCGGGGAGGGAGTGCCAGCTTTTCGGCTGTGTTCGGACAGTCCCTCTGCCAGCTAGCAGAGCAGGATGGCCGCATTTGCGCCATTACGGCGGCCATGCAGTCGGGAACTGGATTGGATGAGTTTGCCCGTCGGTTTCCTGCACGCTTTTTTGATGTTGGCATCACAGAGGGGCATGCCGTATCTATGGCAGGTGGTATGGCGAAACAGCGCCTGCTGCCAGTGTTTGCCGTCTACTCTACCTTTTTGCAGCGTTCTTACGATATGCTGCTCCATGACGTGGCGTTGCAAAAACTCCATGTGGTGCTGGCGGTGGACCGTGCTGGGCTGGTGGGCGAGGACGGGGAGACCCACCAGGGGATATTTGATATCGCATACCTCAGTTCCGTACCTGGCATGAGTATTCTGTGCCCTGCCAGCTTCGCGGAATTAAAAGCCATGCTGGAACATGCTCTGTTCAAAATGCGCGGGCCTGTGGCCGTGCGCTATCCCCGAGGGGGAGAGGGGCGGTTCCGGCAAAACCTGGGCGTAGAGGGGACTGCCATGGCGCGCCGGGGAAATGACATCACGCTGATTGCCTATGGGACAATGATTAACGTAGCGCTGGATGCGGCGGACCAGCTGGAACAGCAGGGGATCTCTGTCCGCGTCCTGAAGCTCAACAGCATTCGACCTTTAGACATAGGTCCCATTCAGCAAGCCGCGCTGGAGACCCGTCACCTGCTGGTGGCAGAGGAGTGTGGATCTCCTGGCTGCGCTGGACACCAGATTGCAGCTAAACTTTTAGAAACTGGGATGGTTCCCAATACTTTGACGCTGGTCAATCTGGGAGAGCAGTTCGTCCCCCATGGCACGGTGGACCAGTTGCGGAAACTGTGCGGGATCGATGCGGCGTCCATTGTGCAAAAGGCGTGGGAGGTGTTGGGCCGTGGCTAAAAAGCGATTAGATGTCCTAATGGTGGAGCAGGGCTTGGCGGAGAGCCGTCAGAAGGCCCAGGCCCTCATTATGGCCGGGCAGGTCTTTGTGGGCGAGCGGAGGTATGACAAGGCCGGTATCTCTGTGAACGAGTCCGTCCGGCTGGAGGTCCGCGGACAGGCACTGCGGTATGTCAGCCGCGGCGGCTTGAAGCTGGAAAAGGCGATGACCTGTTTTCCCATCCGTCTTGACGGGTGCATAGCGGCGGACATCGGCGCTTCCACCGGCGGCTTTACGGACTGTATGCTCCAAAACGGAGCCTCCAAGGTCTACGCTGTGGACGTCGGGTACGGACAACTGGCGTGGTCAATCCGAAGCGATAAGCGAGTAGTCTGCCTGGAGCGGACCAACGCCCGCTATTTGACGAAAGAGCAGATCCCAGAGCCATTGGATTTTGCCTCTATCGACGTATCTTTTATCTCTTTGAAGCTGATTCTTCCTGCCCTGCGCCCGCTCATGGCGGAGAATGGCCAGGTGGTGGCTTTGGTCAAGCCTCAATTTGAAGCTGGCCGGGAAAAAGTGGGGAAAAAGGGCGTAGTCCGTGATTCCGCTGTTCATCAAGAGGTTCTGGAACACTTTCTGGTACATGCAGATGAGGCGGATTTCTCAGTAAAGGGATTAACCTTTTCACCCATTCGAGGGCCGGAAGGGAATATCGAATATCTCGGATATTTGTCTGTGGGGCGCGGCGTGCCCTGCGAAGAGGACCTGGTGGAGCTGGTCAAGCGTTCCCACCAGGTGTTGGAGGGATAGCTCGTGAACGTCATTCTCAGTCCAAATCCCTATCGTGACTTGGGGCTGAAGGCAGCCCAGTCGGCCAAGAAAATATTGGAGCACCATGGGGTAGAGACTTCCATTTGCCTACCTTTTTCTTTGGACGAACGCAGCCGGGTGGAAATCCCCTCACACCTGAAGCTGACAGCTATGGAGAAAGCTCTTCCAGGGGCGGATATGCTCATCTGTTTTGGCGGGGACGGAACGATTCTCCATGCTGCGAAAGATGCCAATCCTTATCAGATTCCCATTCTCGGGGTAAATATGGGCAGTGTAGGCTTTATGGCCGAGCTGGAACACAGCGAATTGTCCCTCCTTTCCCGTCTGGTCAGCGGAAAGTATGTGGTGGAGGAGCGCATGATGCTGGAGACTGTAGTCAAACGGGAAGGGAAGGTTGTCTATCGGGACACAGCCCTGAACGACGCTGTACTCACGAAAGGGTCGGTGGCCCGGGTGCTTGACTTGGAGGTGACAGGGGACCGGGTAACCATTACCGCTTTCTCCGGCGATGGGGTGATTATATGTACACCAACCGGTTCCACGGCTTACTCCATGGCCGCAGGAGGTCCTATTGTCGAGCCATCGGCGAAAAATATCATTGTGACCCCGATCTGTGCCCACTCGCTCAAGGTCAAGCCTATGGTGCTGGACCGGGACCGCACAGTGGGGGTTCGTTTGGAGCAGGGTAGCCGCCGCAGCGCCTATCTGTCGGTGGATGGTGGAAAATCGTACAAGGTGCTGTCCAGCGACCGGGTTGAGGTGCGCCGGGCTGAACAGGTAACCCGCCTCATTCGGCTGTCTGGCCGCAGCTTTTATGAATTGATTCATCAGAAACTGGGGAAGGGGTGACATCGGATGAAAGAAAAACGGCAGGCAGAGATTGTCCGCATCATTTCTGAACAGGATGTAGAGACTCAGGAGCAGTTGTTAGCCCAGCTGGAGTTGCGAGGCATCCGGGTGACTCAAGCCACGGTTTCCAGGGACATCAAGGAACTGCACTTGGTCAAGGTACCCGCTGGGAATGGCGCCTACCGCTATGCGGTGGTAAGCGGACAGCCCAGACGGCACAACCATACCGGACGGCTGCGCAATATTTTCCGGGAGGGAGTGACCTCCTTTGACGCGGCTCAAAACCTGGTGGTCGTAAAGACCATGCCAGGGTTGGGTTCTGCCGCGGGAGCCGCTTTGGACGATATGGAGATTGACGGTTTTGTGGGCTCTCTGGCGGGGGATGACACGGTGCTTCTCATTATGCGTACCAATGAGGATGCAGAGACTTTTTTGGACGAGATACGGTCTATGCTGGAATGAGGTGACGAGAGATGCTCTCACTGCTTCATATCGAAAATATCGCGGTGATCTTCCAGGCAGATATCGCTTTTGAGCCGGGATTTAATGTACTCACCGGCGAGACGGGCGCAGGCAAGTCTATTGTCATTGACTCTATTGGGGCGGTCATTGGAGCGCGCACCAGCCGGGACCTAATCCGGACTGGCGCAAAGTCCGCCAGAGTATCTGCCGTGTTTCAACAGTTGCCCGCCTTACCTTGGTTTGACCAACAGGACATTCACCCGGATGAGAATGGTCAGCTGTTGGTGGAGCGTTCCATTCAGCCTGATGGAAAGACTGCCTGCCGGGTCAATGGCCGGCCGATCCTGGTTAGCCAGTTGCGGGAATTGGGGCAGCAGCTGCTTAATATCCATGGCCAGCACGACGGCCAGCAGTTGTTGAATGAGGCCTGTCACTTGGAATATCTGGACAGCTTTGGCGGGCTGGAAGCAGTCCGCGGACAGTTTCAGAGTGCTTATGACCAGGTACAGCGGCTTAGGAATGATTTGGAATCTCTGGAAATGGATGAGTCGGAGAAGGCCCGGCGGATAGATACCCTCAACTATCAGATAGAGGAGCTGGAACGAGCCCAACTGCGTCCGGGAGAAGAGGAAGAATTGGTCCAGCGCCGGGACCTGTTGCGCAATGCTGAACGCATCACACAGGCCGTTGACGGCGCATGGCAGGCATTGAGCGGGGGAGATGAGGAAAACGGGGCTGTCTCACTTTTGATGGCAGCGGAAGAAAGTCTGTCCTCAGGCGGACGGTACAGCGAGGAGCTGGCTAAGCTGGCATCTCAAGCGTCTGAGCTGCGCTATGCCTTAGACGACCTGGCCGAACAGGTCCGGGAGGCGCAGGCATCTCTTGATTTTTACCCGGGAGAACTAGACGAAGTAGAGGAACGGCTGGATACGCTCTACCGCCTGAAACGGAAATATGGAGACAGCGTGGACGACATGTTGGACTATTTAGACCGCTGCCGAAAAGAACTGGATGAGATCCAGTTTTCTGAGGACCGGGCAAACCGCCTGGAACAGGAGTTAAATACGGCTCTTACCAAAGCCAGGAAGCAGGGGAAAGCCCTGTCTAACGCGCGTAAAACAGCTGCGAAACAATTGGCCGAGCGGATTCAGGATGAGTTGCGACAGCTGGATATGTCCAAGGTGCACTTTCAGGTACAATTTGCCCCGAAAACAGGACAGGACGGGATGGACGCTACCGGGATGGATGAGGTACGTTTTCTCATGTCCGCCAACTTGGGAGAGGAGCTTCGTCCGATCCAAAAGATTGCTTCCGGCGGCGAATTGGCCCGCATTATGCTAGCGCTAAAAAATGTGCTGGCGGAAAACGATCAGGTGACCACCATGGTATTTGACGAGGTGGATACCGGGGTATCTGGCCGGGCGGCCCAGAAGGTGGCGGAGAAGCTTTATGAGGTGGCCAGAAATCGTCAAGTGCTGTGCGTGACCCATCTGCCCCAGATTGCCGCCATGGGGGATGTCCACTTTTCCGTGGAAAAAGGAGAGGCGCAGGGACGAACCTTTACCGCAGTGGAGCAGTTAGACCGGGATCACCGCCGTAGGGAGCTGGCCCGACTGACCAGCGGAGAGCACATCACCGCTACCGCTCTGGATGGGGCGGAGGAGATGCTCTCGGCCGCAGAGCAATGGAAAAAAGGGAGTGTCCAGCTTTGAAGAAGCGGATATTTTCCTCCCAATTGGCAGAAGCCATAGCACAGCCTGGCTGGGTCGGAGCCGGTCCGGCAGGTATCTCCTATCGGCAAATGGCAGTGGACGAGTCCGACTCAGAGGACAAAGGCTATGTTCTCTGGAAAAGTTGGCAAGAAACCTATCTAGGTATGGTAGATTCCCGGTATCTGGCTGAGCTTACCATTGACAAGTGCGTGAAGATCGCTCAAAAGAGGCCGGAGAATACCATCGTGGCCCTAGATCAGCAAATCGTGGGCTTTGTATGCTGGCGCCCAAGCCGGGATGCGGGAGAAACCGGGGAAATCTCTGCGCTTTATCTTCTGGGTTCATTCCAAGGCCGGGGTATCGGCAAGACGCTGATAGAGCTGGCCCTAGCCAAATTGAAGGACGATTCCGCAGTAATCGTATGGGTGCTGGCGGATCACAAGAAAGCCATCGGCTTCTTTGAGAGCTGTGGTTTTTTCCCCGACGGCGGAGAAAAATATTTAGATCTGGGTACCTCTGTGCGCTGTATCCGTATGATAAAAAAGAATTGACATTGGATTTTTCCTGTGTTATCATCCATACAATGCGTAGAAAGGGAAGAGTAAGTGTTGCCATCTTGTATAGAGAGCTCCCGTTTGGTGGAAGGGAGACAGGAACAGCGCCGAATACCCCCTGGAGCAGCCCCCTGAACAGATTATGTCTTATAGGGGAGGACGGGTGCGCCCGGTATAGCGTAGAAGTCATTGACTTGCTGAGGCCGTTTTCGCGAGATAACGGCGAACAGAGGTGGTACCGCGTTCATCGCCCTCTGTCCCAATGGGACAGGGGGTGTTTTTTACGCAGCAGGCTACAGAAACGAGAAAAGTACAGGGTGTGCTCTTTGTGTTTTTGGCTGCTGTCCTGTACAGCATTGGGGGATTGTGCATTAAAGTCATCCCGTGGAGCGGTTTGTCCATCAACAGTGGGCGGAACATCGTGGCTCTGGTGGTCATTGGCGGATATTTGCTGGCGGTCAGGCACAAGCCCCGGCTCAACCGGTGGGTCTTTGTGGGAGCGCTGTGCATCTGCGGCACCAATACCTTCTTTACCTTGGCAAACAAGATGACAACTGCGGCCAATGCCATTGTACTGCAGTTCACTGCGCCGGTTTTTGTCATCCTGCTCTCGGCCCTTTTTTGGAAAAGAAGACCCCGGCGGCTGGACTTGTGCGCCTGCGCCGTGGTACTGCTGGGGGTTTTGTGCTTTTTTGTGGAAAGCCTGTCCGCCGGAGGGACGGCGGGCAATGTGCTGGCCCTCGCTTCCGGCCTGAGCTACGCTGGGGTATTTCTGCTCAATGACCTGCCGGACAGCGATCCGATCTCATCGGTATTTTGGGGAGATGTCCTTAGTGCGGTCATTGGGCTGCCTGCCCTGCTGGGGGAGACGGTATTCACCTCCACTGCGTTGGTCAGCCTGGTCGTGCTGGGGGCCTTCCAGGTGGGACTGGCCTACATTTTGCTTACCATCGGACTTCGCACCACTCCGGCGGTGACCGCCTCTCTAGTGTCCGGCATCGAACCAGTGCTCAACCCCATTTTGGTGGCGGTATTCTACCATGAGATTATCGGTCCGCTGTCCCTGCTGGGGGCGGCTGTCGTGGTGGGCGGCGTGGTTGCCTACAATGTGCTGAGAATCAAATTTGATCAACATAAGGAGCTGAAAACATGACACTGTATGAGGAATTGGTTGCCCGCGGCCTGATCGCCCAAGTGACCAACGAAGAGGAAATTAAGTCTATGATCAACGAGGGAAAGGCCACCTTCTATATCGGCTTTGACCCCACAGCTGACAGCCTGCATGTAGGCCACTTTATGGCCTTGACTCTGATGAAGCGGCTGCAAATGGCAGGCAACAAGCCCATCGCCCTGATTGGAGGCGGTACCGCTATGATTGGGGACCCCTCTGGCCGCACGGACATGCGGTCCATGATGACCCGGGAAACCATTGAGCACAATTGCGCCTGCTTTAAAAAGCAGATGGAGCGGTTCATTGAGTTTGGTGAGGGCAAGGCGCAAATGGTCAATAACGCCGATTGGCTGCTCAATCTCAACTATGTGGATTTTATCCGGGACATCGGGGCCTGCTTCTCGGTGAACAACATGCTCCGGGCGGAGTGCTTCAAACAGCGCATGGAGAAGGGCCTGTCCTTCCTGGAATTCAACTATATGCCCATGCAGTCCTATGACTTCTATTACCTGTTCCAGCACTACGGCTGCAATATGCAGTTCGGCGGCAACGACCAGTGGTCCAACATGCTGGGGGGAACTGAGCTCATCCGCCGCAAGCTGGGCAAGGACGCCCATGCCATGACCATCGCCCTGCTCACCGATTCCCAGGGTCATAAGATGGGCAAGACTGCAGGCAACGCCGTGTGGCTGGACGCGGACAAAACCTCTCCCTATGAGTTCTATCAATACTGGAGAAACGTAGACGACGCGGACGTGATGAAGTGCGTGCGTATGCTCACCTTCCTGCCCCTGGAGCAGATCGACGAGATGGATAAGTGGGAGGGCGCCCAGCTTAACCAGGCCAAGGAAATTCTTGCCTATGAGCTGACCAAGCTGGTTCACGGCGAGGATGAGGCGGAGAAGGCCCGGTCTGCCGCTAAGGCCCTGTTTTCCACCGGGGGAGATAAGGCGAGCATGCCCACCACCGAGCTGACCGAGGCTGATTTTTCGGGTGGGACCATCGGCGCGTTGAGTCTGCTGGTGAAATGCGGCTTAGCCGCCTCCAATGGCGAGGCCCGCCGCCTGATTCAGCAGGGAGGGGTGGCAGTAGATGAGGGTAAGCTCACCGACGCTAACGCTATATTTAACAAGGAAACCTTTGCGGGAGATGGCATCATCATCAAGAAGGGTAAGAAGATCTTCCATTGTGCAAAACTGGTCTGATGATTTTAGGGCGTCCCGACAACGTGTGTCGGGACGCCGCTTTCTCAGCAAAAACCAGGTTTTGTTGAGTTTCAAACAGATCATAAAGAGGGCGTGGAACCGCATCAGCGGTCCACGCCCTTAGCCTTCAACAGGTCTGACATATCATACAGCCCCGGCTGTTTAACCTGCATCAGGAAGCGAGCTGCTTTGATGGCCCCGGCTGCAAAAATGCTCCGGCTAGCAGCGTGATGTTTGATCTCAATGATCTCGTCCGTTCCCGCAAACGTTATCGTGTGATCGCCTACAATGGTTCCACCCCGGACAGACGAGATACCGATCTCCCGGCGGTCCCTGGCTTTTCGGGTTAAATGACGGTCATAGATATACTCCGGATCATAGGGGAGTGCAGATGAGGCTGCATCTGCCAGCATCAGGGCGGTTCCGCTTGGGGCGTCCAGCTTCCGGCTGTGGTGCCGTTCTACAATTTCCACGTCAAAATCTTCGCCCAGAGCGGCTGCCGCCTGTTTCACAAGCGTCAACAGGACATTGATGCCCAGAGACATGTTGGCTGAACGAAAAATAGGGACCTTCTGAGCTGCCTCCTGGATCAGATCTAACTGATCCAGGTCGTAACCGGTGGTGGCCAGCACCAGTGGGATGCCACGCGCCAAGCTAAATTCCAGAAGAGGAGTGAGCGCCGCAGGATTGGAAAAATCGATTACAACATCGGCCTGCATGCCGCATTGCACAGGGCTGGGAAATACGGGAAAGTTGTCGTTGGGCTGACCGAGGATATCGAAGCCAGCGACAATTTCTATATCTGGCTGTCCAGAGCACAAATCGGCAACGGCCCTGCCCATATGTCCATTGCAGCCTGAAAGGATCATCTTTTGCATAGAGCGAACTCCTTTATAGAAGGCCGGCACGTTGCATGGCCTGTCGCAGAGTTTCTAGATTTTTATCAGAAATGTCGCACAGAGGCAGACGCAGCATCCCTGCATCCATCCCCAACAGATTCATAGCGGCCTTGATTGGGATGGGGTTAACCTCAAGAAACAGCGCGTCGATTAATTCCATGTACTGGATTTGAAGCTTGGCGGCAGACTCGAAATCGTTGTCCAGACACGAATGGGACATCTTTACCATAACCTCAGGGATGATGTTGGAAGCCACCGAAATGACACCTTTGGCCCCCAGAGCCATCATAGGCACGACCTGGTCGTCATTGCCGGACCAAATATAGAAGTCATCGCCGCACAGAAAACGGGTGTGCGCCAGCAAAGAAAAGTTTCCAGAAGCCTCCTTAACGCCGTTGATTTTAGGATTCTGAGCCAGTTGGCGGTAGGTTTCGGCGGTAAAGGATACGCCGGTACGGCTTGGAACATTGTAGAGGATGATAGGCAGATCTACCCGGTCCGCAATATACTCATAGTGCTTGACCAGCCCTGTCTGGCTAGCCTTGTTGTAATAGGGTGTGACATGAAGCAGCGCGTCCGCCCCGGAGTCCTGTGCGTGCTGAGATAAGTAGACAGCAGCGGAGGTGTCGTTGCTGCCCGCCCCGGCGATCACCTTTACGCGATGGTCCACTCGCTTGACGCAAAACTCCACTGCAGCAATGTGCTCCCGAATGGACATAGTGGCCGATTCGCCGGTCGTGCCGCACACACACACCGCGTCCACACCAGCCGCAATCTGATTGTCGATTTGCTTGCCAAACGCATCATAGTCAATTGCACCGGATTGGTTGAAGGGCGTGACCAAAGCGGGACAAGCGCCGGTAAATACTGGAGTTCGCATCGGTATCATCCTTTCTGACCATTAGAGATTCAAAATAAAGAGATTATGAGGGAAAGAAAAAGCAGCCGGAGCATTCCTAACCTAGACTTCCATTCTTGTATTCCCAATTTACCCGCAATCGCCCGCAGGTTTATTGGCGGGTGATATATCCCTCAGCACACAAAAGCTCGGCCAGCAGCACCGCGCCACCAGCGGCCCCCCGGAGGGTGTTGTGAGACAGAGAGACAAACTTGTAGTCGTACTGGGTGTCCGGACGCAGCCGTCCGACAGAGACAGCCATACCGCCTTCCAGATCCCGGTCCAGTCTGGCCTGGGGACGGTCAGGCTCTTCAAAATAATGCAGGAACTGTTTGGGCGCTGTGGGGAGATTCAGCTCTTGAGGCCGACCTTTAAAGTTTTTCCAAGCGTCCTTCATCTGCTCCATGGTTGGCTTATTCTTAAACGTGACAAAAGCGGCGGCAGTATGACCGTTGGACACAGGTACCCGCAGACACTGGGCAGTAATGGCAGGGGAGGGGGCATTGACAATCCTGCCGTTTTCCACCCGGCCCCAGACCTTCAGCGGCTCCTGCTCACTTTTTTCCTCCTCTCCGCCAATGTACGGGATAAGGTTATCCACCATGTCTGGCCAAGTCTCAAAGGTTTTGCCCGCCCCAGAGATGGCTTGGTAAGTACACACCAAGATCTTTTGAATGTCAAATTCCCGCAGCGGGGACAGAGCGGGAACATAGCTCTGGATGGAACAGTTGGACTTGACGGCAATAAAGCCTCTCTTTGTTCCAAGGCGTTTGCGCTGGTCGGCAATCACCTTGATATGCTCTGGATTGACTTCCGGAATGACCATGGGAACATCCGGCGTCCAGCGGTGGGCGGAATTGTTGGATACCACGGGACACTCGTGTTTGGCATAGGCCTCTTCCAATGCTTTGATTTCCTCTTTTTTCATATCGACAGCAGAAAAAACAAAATCTACCATGGATGCAATCTGTTCCACATCATCTTGGGCACTCATCAGGATCATGTCCTTAGCTTCGTCTGGAATGGGAACGTCCATGGCCCAACGTCCGGCCACAGCTTCCTCATACCGCTTGCCGGCGGACCGGGGACTGGCGGCAATCACAGTAAGTTGGAACCAAGGGTGACCTTGCATTAGGGTGACAAACCGCTGACCCACCATGCCGGTGCCTCCGATGACACCTACTTTAAATTTTTCCATTGTAAAGACCTCCTACTGCCTCTGCAAAAAACTGGGGCATATTAAATTGAGAATATAGTTGAAAAGAGGGCGCTTTTTGTACTATAATGGAGAACAGGCGTATAGATATAGTCAACAGATCAAATCAATATTTTGTCTATCATAACATCAACACGCTAAAGTGTCAATTCACTTGGATGCCCAATTTGGAGAAATGGAGTGCGACATGAAGAAGAAATTCGTGCAAACTGTATTTTTGAGCATGGCAGCAGTGTCGATGCTGACGATTGCGGCCTTGGCGGCCCCTCCCGTCGGTGTGCCATCTGCTGAGATAGGATATACCCGTCAGAACAGTGGATATGCCGGTGTAGGCGGTCAGCTGATGCGCCTCGGCATTTACTATGGGAGTAATGGGAAGAGTTCTGTTGACCTTACCACTGTGGTTGGAGACGGCTTCCTGCTGGGATATTATGATGTCAACCATAATTTTATGGTGCAGTCCAGTACAACGAGCCTCAACCTGACGGTGCAGGTCGATCCTGTCTCTGGTAATACCATTACAGTCTATGACCGAAGCACTGGAATGGCGCTGTATACATATTCCGGCGATGGAGAGGGCCTTGCGGTGGAGCCCTATTCTCTCTCTGGGCAGCAGACTATCGTTAAGTGCGGTTATCCCTACTATGGTGCGTTCCGGTTTGACCGGAAAACTGCTGGCAGCGGACAGATGACCATTGTCAATCTGGTGCGCCTAGATGACTATATCAAAGGTGTTGTCCCCTACGAAATGTCCGCTTCCTGGCCGATTGAAGCGTTGAAGGCACAAGCGGTTTGTGCCAGAAGCTATGCGCTGTCCCATATCAACAGCAGTCATCAGAGAAATTACAATTTTGACTTATGTGACACCACAGATTGCCAGGTCTACCAGGGAGTATACAAGAGCGGGACTTCGGATAAGGTCAACCGTGCGGTAGAGGAAACCAGCGGTGTGACGCTGACTTATAACGGTAAGTACTGTGATGCAGTTTACTCTTCCTCCAATGGCGGTGCCAGTGAGTCGGCTGCTAACGTCTGGGGCAGTGAGATTCCCTATCTGGTCGGGAAAGAGGACCCTTATGAGGCATATCTGGCCGATTCTATCCCCAATTATGAGTGGAGTTTTCAGTTTACCGGGGCAGAGCTGCAAACGCGCTTGATTTCCAAGGGCTATACCAAGTGCGGTGTCATCACCCAGGTCCAGACCACTACAAGCAATACCGGCAATGTGATCGCGCTCACCTTTACGGATGAATATGGGAAATCCTATTCCGTCTATCGGACCGAATGCCGTACGTTCCTGACCCTACGTTCCATGCGTTATTCCGTATCCAGCGATGGCGGGACCTCAGGCGGCTCTCTTTCGGTCAATGAGGGAGGTACGCTGGACATGACCGGGGGTCTTACGGTCATTGACGGGAATGGGAACCTTTCCACCATTGACGGCGGTTATCTGATCACCGCAGGCGGTGTGACAGAGATCGGCACCGCCTCCGCCTCCGGCACGGTATTCACCTTCACAGGCACGGGATGGGGGCATAATGTCGGTATGAGCCAGTATGGGGCTTACGCTATGGCAGAGCTGGGCTATACTTATGACCAGATTCTCCAATTCTATTATACAGGAGCTGTACTGGGATAATGTCAAAAACACATGATTTTTATTTTGATCTCCCCCCAGAGTTGATTGCCCAGACTCCGCTGGAACGCCGGGATTCCTCCCGATTGCTCACCTTGAACAAATTGACAGGGGAGACCCGGCACCTGCATTTCTTTGACCTGCCCAAGCTGCTTCGTCCCGGGGACTGCCTAGTGCTCAACGACAGCCGGGTGCTTCCCGCCCGTCTGCTGGGCCGCCGGGAGACAGGGGGGGCCTGCGAGGTGCTGCTGCTGATCGACCGGGGCGAGAAAGTGTGGGAGTGCCTGGTTCGTCCGGGCAAGAAGCTGCACACCGGCGCGAAGATAAGCTTTGGCGACGGCGCGCTCACCGCACAGGTGGTGGGCGAAGTGGAAGGCGGCAACCGCCTGGTCCGGTTCGACTACGAGGGTATTTTTCTGGAAACGTTGGAGCGCCTTGGGAAAATGCCCCTGCCGCCTTACATCAAGGAGGAGTTGGAGGACGGGGAACGGTATCAGACCGTCTATTCCAGGGTAACCGGATCTGCGGCCGCACCCACAGCCGGCCTGCATTTTACCAGGGAATTGCTGGAGCAGCTCCAGACAATGGGTGTAAAGCTTTGTTATGTAACACTTCATGTGGGCCTCGGAACCTTCCGCCCCGTCAAGGTGGAGGACTTAGAGGACCATGAGATGCACTCAGAATACTGCATCGTTCCCCAGGAAACTGCCGATATCATCAACCAGACCAAATCCGGCGGGGGACGGGTCATCTGTGTAGGCACCACTTCCTGCCGCACTGTTGAGAGCTGGGCGGCAGAGGACGGCCACATGGAGGCAAAGGCCGGATGGACCAATATTTTCATCTATCCTGGTTACCATTTCAAGGTGCTGGACGGGCTGATCACCAATTTCCACCTGCCAGAATCCACGTTGATTATGCTGGTGTCCGCCTTAGCGGGGCGGGAGCATGTGCTGGCCGCCTATGAGGAGGCAGTCCGGGAGCGGTACCGCTTCTTCTCCTTTGGCGACGCCATGTTCATCTCGTGAGGAGGCGGCGAAATGGAACGACTGACAGACCTGCCCAACATCGGCCCTGTTCTGGCGGGGAATCTAGAGCGGATCGGCGTAACAAGTCCGGACCAGCTTCGGGCGATTGGCGAGGCGGAAGCCTTTGTCAAGATCCGTGCCCAAGTAGATCCGGGGGCCTGCCTCCATCAGCTGGAGGCACTGGCAGGTGCCGTGGCGGGAGTAAGGAAATCTCAGCTATCTCCAGAGAAAAAGGCGGAGCTTAAGCGCTGGTATCAAACATTGCAGGGGAGACAATAGCGGATGTTTCAAGTGATAAAAACGGAGGAGAAAGCCCGAAGGGGAACGTTCACCTGCGCCCATGGCGTGGTTCAGACTCCAGTGTTCATGAATGTGGGCACCCAGGGGGCCATCAAAGGAGCTGTATCTGCCCATGACCTCCGGGAGATCGGCTGTCAGGTGGAGCTGTCCAATACGTATCACCTGCACCTGCGTCCGGGGGATGACGTGGTAAAGGCTATGGGTGGGCTGCACCGCTTCATGAGATGGGATGGCCCTATGCTCACGGACAGCGGAGGATTCCAGGTGTTTTCCCTGGCTGGATTGCGCAACATTACTGAGGAAGGGGTCACATTTGCCTCTCACATCGACGGACATAAGATTTTTATGGGTCCGGAAGAGTCCATGCGCATCCAGTCCAATCTGGGCAGCGATATTGCGATGGCTTTCGACGAGTGTATGGAGAATCCGGCGGAGTATGACTATGCCAAGCGCTCCTGTGAGCGCACCCTGCGTTGGCTGGAGCGGTGCAAGGCAGAGCATGACAGGCTGAACGCCTTACCAGATTGCGTCAATCCGAAGCAGATGCTGTTCGGCATTAACCAGGGCGCCACCTACCCAGATCTGCGCGTGTGGCATATGCAGGAGACGGCTAAAATCGACTGTGACGGCTATGCTATCGGCGGCTTGGCGGTGGGGGAGCCCACCGAAGTGATGTACCAGATCATCGAGGCGGTGGAGCCACATATGCCGGCAGATAAGCCCCGGTATCTCATGGGGGTGGGTACGCCTTCCAATATTATGGAGGGTGTGGCGCGAGGGATTGACTTCTTTGACTGCGTCATGCCGGCCCGAAATGCCCGCCACGGCAAGCTGTTCACCTGGAATGGCTGGATCAATATCAAAAATGAGCGGTATAAACTGGATCCGCTGCCCATCGATCCAGACTGCCAGTGCCCGGCGTGCCGGTCCTTTTCCCGTGCCTATCTGCGGCATCTGTTCGTGGCCGGGGAGATGCTGGCCATGCGTCTGGCGGTGCTGCACAACCTCTATTTTTATAACCAGTTGACCAAGCGGATCCGGGAGGCTCTGGATGCGGGCCGGTTCGCCGCGTTCCGGGCTGAGTATTCGGAACGGCTGGGACAGCGCGCGCCCTGAAAATCTTTTAAATTTGGGGTTGTACTTTTTTCAGGACTCCGCTATAATAGCCTTAATGCTTTTTGCAAGGCCCATGAAGCACATTACATTTCATTATTGGAGGAAGAATCAACTATGCCAGTTCTCACCAGTATCCTGCCCATTGCTGCGTCCGCTGGAGCCAGTGGAACCGCTTCGATGCTGCCCACCATTTTAATGGTAGTGGCCATGATTGCCATTTTCTACTTTTTGCTCATCCGTCCAGAGAACAAAAAGAAGAAGGCTGCCAATGAAATGCGCAACAGCCTTAAGCCTGGTGATGAGATCACCACTATCGGCGGTATCGTGGGCACCATCTGTGCGGTGAAGGAAGAGACCATTGTCATCGAAACCGGCGCGGACCGCGTGCGCATCGAGTTCACTAAGTGGGCCGTATCCAGTAAGGGCACCCAGGGAGCGCAGGATGCTGCTCCCGCTCCTGAGAAGAAGGAGAAGGACAAGGATAAAAAGGACAGCGGCGAGAAAGAAAAGTAAGCCGCCTTTTTCACGCATGACTGGCACCCCTTTCGCATAGGTTGTACCAAGACCTATGGAAAGGGGTGCTTTTGTGTGGTCAAAGGGGGAGAACACAGTGCCAATGTGGTGACCATGACGGTGGGGGCCCTTCTGGGCGGAGCGGTGTCTCTGGCGGTCACCCTTCTTTTACTGCTGGCTTGTTCTGCGGCGATCTCTGCCGGAATCCTCTCGGAGCAGCTGGAACTTCATATCACGATCGCTGCCTGCGTGGTAGGAGGATTCTGCGGCGGATGCCTGACCCGCCGCCGGTGGGGACATCATGCGCTTCCCGCGGGGTTGGCGGCAGGTTCGGTCTTTTTCCTGCTCCTGCTGTGTGTCAGCCTGATTTTCTTGGAAGACACTGATTTCAGCAGAGCCGGACTGGGCGTACTAGCTGGCTGCCTATGCGGGGGGGCCTTGGCTGGGCTGTTTACCGGAAGAAAAAAGAAGAAAAAGAAGAGAAGTTATTGAAATCCCTTTTCCCTTATGCTATAATGCAGACAAGAATCATGGAATGGAGGGAATATCCAATGACCCACATCAAGACGCTCAATGGCGCCACCTTGAAGCAGAGCGCCTCTTACGGTGGCTGTGGCGAGTGCCAGACCTCTTGCCAGTCTGCCTGCAAGACCTCCTGCACGGTCGCCAACCAGAAGTGTGAGCACAAGAAGTAATTAAACGGAACAAAGCACCGAAAGGGTGGGGCTGACCCACCCTTTTTCTGTGCGTCTGAAGGAGAAATACGAACTATGGTCCATACCTTTACGAGTCTGGGCGCCTATATTGCTGTGGACGTGAACAGCGGCGCCGTCCATGTGCTGGACAAAACAGCCTATGATCTGCTGTGCCTGCTGTCCGGTCCTATGGAGGAGATCTGTCCGGATGAGGTGGCTGCCCAGCTGCCCCAGTATGCCCGGGCAGAGGTTAACGGCGCCTGGGAAGAGCTGCTTGTGCTTCAAAAGCAGGGGCTTCTGTTTACTGATGACAACTATATCGACCCGTCCGCCGCTGCGCTAATGAAGCAGGACGCACCCATCAAGGCTCTGTGCCTGCATGTGTCCCACGACTGTAATCTGCGGTGCCAATACTGTTTTGCCTCTACAGGCGACTTCGGCACCGGGCACCGCATGACCATGGATGTGGAGACGGCAAAAAAGGCCATCGACTTTGTCATTCAGCGTTCCGGCTCCCGGCGCAACATTGAGGTGGATTTCTTCGGCGGAGAGCCTCTTATGGCCATGGATACCGTGAAAGCTACGGTAGACTATGCTCGGTCTTTGGAAGAAAAGCACGGAAAGAACTTCCGTTTCACGATTACCACCAACGGTGTGTTGCTCAATGAAGAAAACATTGCGTATATCAACCGGGAGATGTCCAATGCGGTTCTCTCTCTGGATGGCCGTCCAGAGGTCAATGATAAGATGCGCAAGACCATCTCCGGCACCGGCAGTTATGACGTGATTCTTCCAAAGTTCCAAAAGCTGGTGGAGGGCAGAGGAGATAAGGACTACTACCTTCGGGGTACCTTTACCCGCTATAACAGAGACTTTTCCGCCGATGTCATGCACATTGCGGATCAGGGCTTCCGAAACGTTTCTGTGGAACCCGTTGTGGGCAGCCCGGATTGCGACTACACCTTCCGGGAAGAGGATCTTCCTGGCATTCTGGCGGAATATGAAAAGCTGGCGGAGCAGCTCCTCCATCGTCCGGACGTCAACTTTTTCCACTTCAACGTGGATCTGTCCCAGGGGCCTTGTGTGATCAAGCGGCTTCGGGGCTGTGGGGCGGGCTGCGAATATGTGGCCATTACGCCGGAAGGAGATATTTATCCCTGTCATCAATTTGTGGGCAATGAAGAATATAAGTTGGGCAATCTCTATGAAGATACCTTTAATATGGATCTTTCCCACCGATTCGGCGAACTGAACGTCTATACCAGACCTGATTGCCAGCAATGCTGGGCCCGCTTTTATTGCAGCGGTGGATGCTCCGCTTCTAACCTGCTTGTCAACGGGGACATAAAAATTCCGAATCGCTTTGGTTGCGACATGCAGCGGAAACGGCTTGAATGCGCTATTGCGATGAAAGCTCATCAGGCAGGTATGGTGGAAGAAATGACGGAAATGGCTCAATAACAATATCTTGTTTTTTCGTTAAGACGGCCTACAGCATCTAGCTGTAGGCCGTCTTAACGGGTCTATAGTTTACATAATTCAATTTACATAAAAACGGGGCATAATCCACAAAAAGTGAAAACTTTCCGTTTTTCTCTTGCGCCCGCCTGAAAAGTGATTTATAGTATCTTCTGCGCACCTGCGTTTTCTTTCCACTTCACGCATAATCAGATGTCCCTGGGCATATTTTCCCTTGAGGTGATTGCAGTGGGGAAAAGGCTGGGAAAGTCTGCCTCCGGGCGGCTGAAAGCGGACGGGCTCATCCTGATCGCGGTGTTGTTCGCCTGCTTTATGGGCGCCGGCATTGCAGGATGTCTGGCCGTTTCCGCCGCAGGAACCGACGGGATCGACACGCTGTCGTCTTTCCTACAAGATTATTTGGCCCTAGTTGATGATGGATCTGCGGTGTCCCCAGGCATCTGGTCTGTGATATGGGAGCTATGCCGTTGGCCAGTGTTGGTTTTGTTGCTGGGATTTACCGCTCTTGGGGCGGTCGCAATCCCGGTCGTGTTCTGTGTGAGAGGTTTCTTGCTGTCTTATGCGTTGGCATCGTTTGTCCGTGTATTCGGTTCCACGGGAATCTTTGCCGCGTTTGCCGTGTTTGGAATGGCCGCTCTGGTGTCGGTCCCCGTGCTGTTTTGTATGGGGGCTTTCGCTTTCTCATCTTCCCTCCGGCTGGCCGCCGGGGTACTGGGAAACCGCCAGGCTGGACTTTTCCCGAGGGAGAAGCTTCTGGGTCTAATTCCCTGCGGTGTTCTATTATTGCTGGCAGTTTTTGTACAATGGTCTGTTATGCCTCAGCTGCTGTTGGCAGTATCCAAGCTGCTGACAGCAGCGTGAGAGGGGAGTGGAGTGTTTTGAATCATCTGTCTGGATATGAGGATTGGTTGAAATTTGAAAAAAAGGCGTCTGCCAATACGCTCAGTTCCTATCTGAGAGATGTCCGGCAGTTCTCTGCCTGGCTGGAAGGGCAGGATTTGGATGTATCCCAGGCGACTCAGGGAGATATTAAAAGCTATGTGAAATACCTCCGGGCCCGGGGAAAATCCGAAGCTACGGTGGTTCGTTCAGTAGCCTCCCTCAAGTCCTTCTACTCCTATCTGGTGGCCTGCCAAGTACTGTCTGTCAATCCTGCAAAAGGGTACACGCCCTCCAAAATCGAGCGAAAACTTCCTCAAATTCTCACCAGTAAGGAAGTAGACCTGTTTTTGGAGCAGCCGGATGGTTCGGATGCCAAGGGCTGCCGGGACAAGGCGATGTTAGAACTGCTGTACGCCACGGGCATCCGGGTCAGCGAGTTAATCGCCCTAGATGTCCAGGATGTGAATTTGGCAGTGGGTTTTATCCGCTGTGAAAGTCATGGAAAAGAGCGTATGATCCCGTTGTACAAGGCGGCAATTCGGGCGTTGGCAGCCTATATCAACGAGGTGCGGCCACAGTTGCTGGAGCGGCCGGAGGAATTGGCCCTGTTTGTCAATTTGTCTGGAGAGCGGATGAGTCGCCAGGGCTTTTGGAAAATCGTCAAGTATTATCAGGAAAAGGCGGGCATCGACAAGGACATTACCCCTCATACTCTCCGCCACTCTTTTGCCGCCCATTTGCTGGAAAACGGTGCGGATCTGAAATCCATCCAGGAAATGCTGGGACACGCCGATATTTCATCCACCCAAATCTATACTCAGCTGGTCAACCAAAAGCTGAAAGACGTGTATATTAAAGCTCACCCAAGAGCATAGGCCCTGCATGATACGGCGGACCGGCGAGAACGCCAGTCCGCCGTTTTTGCTTGCCTTTATGGCTGTGGTATGGTAAAATATTTTGATAAGCGGGGAGGAGATACAGGTGCTGATCCTTGGGATAGATCCCGGCTACGCCATCGTGGGGTTTGGCTTGGTGGAAAGCGCAGGCGGAAGCTGCCGTCTGAAGGCCTGCGGGGCAATCAACACACCAGCCGGAGTTCGCCTGTCCGCCCGGCTGTGGCGGATCGGTTCCGACCTGGAAGAACTGATTGGTCGGTTTCATCCGGATGCCATGGCCATTGAAGAGCTGTTCTTCAACCAGAACGTTACCACCGGAATTGGTGTGGCCCAAGCCAGAGGCGTCATTTTAATGACAGCGGAAAAGATGGGCCTGCCTATCTATGAGTACAACCCTTCCCAAGTAAAACAGGCTGTGGTGGGCTATGGAAAGGCGGAAAAGCGCCAGGTCATGGATATGACCAAACGCCTGTTGGGCTTATCTGCTGTTCCAAAGCCAGATGACGCTGCCGATGCAGTGGCAGTAGCCCTTTGCCACGCTCGCTCAGCCACCTCGCGGCTGCTGTGCCAGGCCCGGGTTATGAAAGAACAATACTGACTGCCAGGAGGCACTTATGTTTTACTATATTCAAGGTATAGTAGCCCATGTGGCACCCTATCTGGCAGTCCTTGACTGCAGCGGGGTGGGCTATGCCTGCAAGACCACCAATCACACGTTGGCGGCCCTCACCCGTGGCAAGAGCGCCAAGCTGTACACCCATCTCTATGTGAGGGAAGAAATTATGGAACTGTACGGCTTTATCTCGGAAAGTGAACTGAACTGCTTTGAAATGCTGATCGGCGTGTCTGGCGTGGGGCCCAAAGCCGCATTGGCCATTCTGTCCTCTAACACGCCGGAGGGGCTGGCGACGGCTATCGTATCTGGCAACGAAAAGGCGCTGACCTCCGCGCCAGGCATCGGGAAAAAGATCGCCCAGCGTATCATCCTGGAGCTGAAAGACAAGCTGGCCAAGGGTCAGCTTACCGTCTCAGGCGGAGAGGCTTTTGCCGGCGGTATGACCATCATTCCAGAGGACAAGACCAGCGAGGCTGCCGCTGCCCTGGCGGTGTTGGGGTACAGCCAGCAGGAAATCGGTATAGCCTTCAAAGGGCTTGATATGGAGGGACTTACGCTGGAGGAGATCATCAAGCAGGCTTTGAAGAAAATGGTAAAATAGCTTTTTGACAAGGAGCGGTAAGATATGCCTAAATACAACAGGCATTTTCACGGCGACCCAACCCAGGTGTTGGAGCGTCTGGATCAAGAAATACGCAAAAGCACCTATACCATCTCATTGGTGGAAGAAAGCCAAACGGAGTTGTCTGGCGTTTCCTGTGTGCTCCGGTTATATGAAGCGTATCGGATCGATGGCAGCCGGGCGGACATGACCATTGCCCTGATGACAGATGGGCACGAATTATGCCTTTCTGCCGTGGTGAACGGTGGCAAACGGGTGCGGACCTTCTTGTCTCCTGCACGAGCTGAGAGCTCTTTGCTGGAAATGGTCCAGAATACGATAGAACACTTTTCGTCGTGAACCAAACCGCATTGAGTAATGGGGCGTGAATCCATGGCAATTGATTTCTCCAATCAGGAATTTGAGACAGAAGTATTTGACCCCCTGGTCACCACTTCTCTCACGGCAGCGGACGAGGGGGAGTACTCCTTACGGCCAAAATCTCTGTCGGAGTACATCGGGCAGCAGAAGGCCAAGGGCAACTTGGAGGTATTCATTCAGGCCGCCAAAATGCGGGGAGAGCCCTTGGATCATGTGTTACTCCACGGACCTCCGGGGCTGGGTAAGACCACGCTCAGCGGCATTATCGCCAACGAGATGGGAGTCAATATCCGCATCACCTCCGGTCCGGCCATTGAAAAGCCGGGGGACTTGGCCGCCTTGTTGACAAACCTCCAAGAGAACGACATCCTATTTGTGGATGAGATCCACCGGCTCAACCGCTCGGTGGAAGAGATCCTCTATCCGGCGATGGAGGACTACGCTATCGACATCATCATCGGTAAGGGACCTTCGGCCAACTCCATCCGGCTGGATCTGCCCCGTTTCACCCTGATCGGGGCCACTACCCGGGCTGGGCAGTTGTCCGCCCCACTGCGGGACAGATTTGGAGTGACCCTTCGGCTGGAGCTGTATACCCCGGAGGAACTGGCTCTCATCATCACCCGCTCTGCGGGAATCCTGGATGTTCCCATTGAGCGGGACGGGGCGCTGGAGATCGCCCGGCGCAGCCGGGGCACTCCCCGCATCGCAAACCGGCTATTGCGGCGGGTGCGGGACTTTGCCCAGGTCACCGCTGGCGGAGTCATCACCCGCCATGTGGCGGACCGGGCCCTGCAGGCCCTGGAGATCGACCAACTGGGACTGGACAACATTGACCGGCGGATGCTCACCAGTATCATTGAGAACTATGCCGGAGGTCCAGTGGGGCTGGACACCTTGGCCGCCACCATCAACGAGGAGTCCGTCACCTTGGAGGACGTGTACGAGCCTTATCTCATGCAGTTGGGGTTTCTCACCCGGACTCCCCGGGGCCGGTGTGCCACTCGGAAGGCCTATGAGCATTTGGGACTTCCGTTGTCTGGAGGAGCGGAAATGGAACAGCTGACCTTGTGAGGCAAGCGTGAAAAAGAACAAAAAAGATATCCTGGCCGCCATTTTGGGCGTTGTAGTCACTGCGGCTGTCGTCCTGGCTGTGGTCGCAGTGATCATCCTGATCGACGCGGGATTGTTGTGCCTGCTGGGTGTGCGCAGCGCTTCCTTTGGACATCTGGTGGGCTACGTGTTGCTGGCGTCAGTGGTCGGGTTGCCGCTAGAGCTGTTCACCAATGGTTTGGCCGGCGCCCTGTTTCGGTTGGGCTGGGCCAGCCGCAGAATGGCAAATCTGCTGTACATTCCGCTGGATACGCTGTGCTCCGCCCTTGCGTTTTGGGGAACGGATCTTCTGTTGGATCAGGTAGAGGCAAACGGCTTTGCAATCCTGATTGTCGCTCTGGTGTCCGCAGTCTTTTCCCAGCCCATCGAGAAGGTGAAGCAGAACAGTGAAAAGCGAACGGGGAAGGACGACGGCGGACCGAATGAATAGTCAGGTGCGATTGGGCAATGACATAAGCTGGGCACGATGCCCGTAGAAACATCAAAAACGAGGTGTATTCAAATATGGGTAAACTCTTTGGGACAGATGGAATCCGGGGCGTAGTCAATGATGGATTGGATGCAATTTTGGCATACAAAGTAGGATTGGCCGCCGCTGTGGTCCTAGCGGATGGAAAGGCGGAAGGGGAACGGCCTCTGGTCACCATCGGGAAAGACACCCGTATCTCTGGTGACCTGCTCAAAGGCGCGCTGATTGCCGGTCTGTGCACTGCCGGGGCAGATGTGCTAGACCTGGGTACCTTGCCTACACCCGGAGTGGCATGGGTGACAGTGGACGAGAAAGCGGATGCCGGCATTGTCATCTCCGCATCCCATAACCCCTTTGAGCACAATGGAATCAAAATCTTTAATGGGCAGGGCTTTAAGCTGTCCGACGCCCTGGAGGAGAAGATAGAAGAGATGGTCCTCTCTGACGGAGAGAATATTCCCATAAAGACCGGAGAGCATATTGGAAAGGTCAGTTATGTGGCTGATAAGGCCTCAGAGGACTATATCGACCATTTGGAGAGTAGTATCCATGAGGATCTCCATGGACTGCGCATCTTGGTGGACTGCGCCAACGGCGCGGCTTACGCCACCGCCGGCCGCTTGTTTGACCGCTTTCCTAAGCTGATGACCGATATTATCAATGCCGACCCCGATGGGGTGAACATCAACGACAAATGCGGCTCCACCCACATGGATGCTTTGGCCGCCATGGTGACCGCCGGCGGATACGACTTGGGCATTGCTTTTGACGGAGACGCGGACCGCTGCCTGGCTGTGGACGAGAAGGGCCGGGAGATCGACGGCGATCAGGTGATGGCGCTGTGCGGCCTGTCCCTCAAGGAGCAGGGGCGGTTGTTTGGAAACACAGTAGTAGCGACTGTCATGTCCAATATTGGCCTGCATAAATTTGTCAAAGAGAATGGAATATCTCTGGAGTGTACCAGCGTGGGGGATCGGAACGTGCTGGAACGGATGCTGGAAAAGGGATATGTCATCGGCGGTGAGCAGTCGGGGCACATGATCTTCCTGGAGTACGCCACCACAGGGGACGGCCAACTCACAGCGCTTCAGATACTCGCCCTGCTCCAGAGAAGCGGGAAAAAGGCATCTGAGCTCTTTGGAAGCTGCGCCCGCTATCCGCAGGTGCTCATCAACATCCCGGTTTCCGGCGGAAACGCAGCAAAGGATGCCATCATGGCTGCCGATTGGCTGCGGGATGCGGTGGCCCAGCAGGAAGCCATCCTTGGGGAAAGCGGACGCATACTGGTCCGTCCATCGGGGACAGAGGCCCTGATCCGCGTGATGGTGGAGGCACAGGAAGAGGAAACCGCCCACTCCTGCGCTCAAATTCTGGCTGACCGGATAAAATGCCAGGAAAACAGCGTTTAAGTACAAAAAAATTTGTATAAACTATTGACATTTCACAGGAGTCTGGATTATACTTACAGAGTAAATTGTATGGAATCGACAACACACGACAAAGCCCAATACAGCGACGAGACTCTTTGCACTTTAGCCGCATCAGGCGACCGTATCGCAGAGGAGGTTTTGGTCCTGCGGTACAATCGTCTGGTGCGTATCTGTGCCCGTCCCTTTTTTCTCACAGGTGGAGACAGCGACGATCTGATTCAGGAGGCAATGATCGGCCTGCTGAAAGCAATACGGGAATTTGACCCAGAGCGGGATGTCTCCTTTCGAACCTTTGCTGAGGTATGCATCCGAAATCGAATCCGCTCTGTGGTGATGGCTGCTGTCCGGGATAAGCATGCTCCTTTGAACAACAGCCTGCCGATGGAAGCCGTGCCAGATGTAACATTTAGTCCGGAAGACAGTCTGCTGGACCGGGAGGCGGACAATGAACGCCTGTACCAGTTGAAGCGGCAGCTGTCTCCTTTGGAGCAACATATTTTGTCCCTGTATCTTTCTGGCCTCACCTACGGCGAAATTGGCGCAGAACTTAACAGGCCCGTGAAGTCGATAGACAATGCGATTCAGCGCATTCGGCGCAAGGTCGCACCATAAAAATGGCGTTATCAGCGAAAGCTGACGCAAATATTATACTGTGCCCCAGCATGATCGGGTTTCTTCCGGGCCTGGGCAAGTCAAAAGAGAGGGTATTTCCATGTACGAAGACAAGACTTTAGTGTGCAAAGAGTGTGGCCAGGAGTTCGTGTTCACCGCTGGTGAGCAGGAATTCTACGCAGAGCGCGGCTTCCAGAATGAGCCTCAGCGCTGCAAGTCCTGCCGCGACGCCCGCAAGGCTGCTGCCCGTGGCCCCCGTGAGTATTTTACCGCTACCTGCGCTGCCTGCGGTGGTGAGGCTCGGGTTCCCTTTGAGCCTAAGTCTGACCGTCCTGTGTATTGCAGTGAGTGCTTCGCCAAGATGCGCGGCGAGGGCTGAACCTTAAAAGACAGGGAAACCGGCACAGCCAATGGCTGTGCCGGTTCTTTTTTGATGCGGGACAACTAGTAAGCTCACCCGGAATAACTGATTTCCGCGGTTTTACATCCCAAGGCATTTTTTATGCTTTCCCTTGTCCTGTGTGAGAAACCATGATATAATACCGGACAGATGGAAACGTAAAAAACGCTGGATTTCAGCGCAGAGAGGTCGTGTTTCAAGGTGAACAAACCAATTTATGAAAGCCCGCTGTCATCCCGCTATGCCAGCGATGAGATGCAGTATATTTTCTCTCCGGATAAAAAGTTCTCCACCTGGCGGCGCCTGTGGGTGGCCCTGGCCCGGGCTGAGATGGAGCTGGGCCTGCCAGTGACTCAGGAGCAGATCAATGAGATGGAGGCCCATCTCACGGATATTGATTATGAGCTGGCGGCGCAAAAGGAGCAGGAGCTGCGCCACGATGTGATGGCCCATATTCATACCTTTGGCACGGTCTGCCCCAAGGCTATGCCGATCATTCACTTGGGGGCCACCAGCTGCTATGTGGGAGATAACACCGATGTCATCATTATGCGGGAAGGGCTGTATTTGATCCGGGATAAGCTGGTTCGGGTGTTGGCCCGCTTGGCCAAGTTTGCGGAAGCATATAAGGCACTGCCTACTTTGGGCTTTACCCATTTCCAGGCTGCCCAGCTGGTGACAGTCGGCAAGCGGGCCACCCTGTGGATGAATGAGCTGCTTATGGATCTACACGAGGTGGAGTACCGTATTGATACCCTGAAGCTGCTGGGCTGTAAGGGAACCACTGGCACTCAGGCTTCTTTCCTGGAGCTGTTCGAGGGTGATCATGAAAAGTGCAAGGACCTGGACCGTCGCATTGCCCGGGAGATGGGCTTTGCGGATACCGTCCCTGTCTCCGGTCAGACTTACTCCCGGAAAGTGGACTCGGCTATTTTGAATACGTTGTCCGGTATCGCCCAGTCGGCCAGCAAATTCGCCAACGACATGCGCCTGCTGTGCCACTTGAAAGAGGTGGAAGAGCCCTTTGAGAGCAAGCAGATCGGTTCGTCCGCCATGCCCTATAAGCGTAACCCCATGCGCTGTGAGCGCATTTGCGCCCTGGCGCGGTATGTAATGGCAGACGCTGTGAATCCGGCGGTGACCGCCGCTACCCAATGGTTTGAACGAACCCTGGACGACTCTGCCAACAAGCGCATCTCCGTGCCCGAGGCGTTCCTGGCCGTGGATGCAATCCTGAACATCTACGAAAATGTGGCTTCCGGCCTAGTGGTCCATGAGAAGGTCATTGAAAAGCATGTTCTGGAAGAACTGCCCTTCATGGCCAGCGAGAACATTATGATGGACGCAGTAAAGCGGGGCGGCAACCGGCAGGAGCTTCACGAGCGTATCCGCCAGCACTCGCTGGAGGCTGGTAAAAATGTGAAGGATCGTGGCTTGAACAACAACCTGATTGATTTAATTGCAGAGGATCCCATGTTCGGATTGACCCGGGAGGAACTGACCGCTCATTTGGAGCCGTCCCGTTATATCGGTCGCTGTCCGGAGCAGGTGAGCGACTTCCTGTCCAGAGATGTGCAGCCGGTCCTGGAACGGTATGCCAGCGCGCTCACCGGCGGCCACAGTGAATTGAAGGTCTGAATGCCTGCTGGAAGCGGGTGAAATATGTGTTTTGGGAGGTTGGAACATGGATAAGCCAATTCGCCGCATTGGCGTATTCACCAGTGGTGGTGATGCTCCAGGGATGAATGCCGCTATCCGAGCTGTGGTCCGGACTGCTCTGCATATGGGAATTGAGTGCATTGGAATCCGACGTGGCTACCACGGGCTCATCAATGGAGACTTTATACCGCTGACTTTTGAAAGCGTCAGTGGACTGTCTCGCCGGGGTGGGACAATGCTCTACTCCGCCCGCAGTGAGGACTTCAAGGCTAAGCTGGGGCAGGAAAAAGCCATGGCAACCTGCAAGCTACTGGGGTTGGACGCCCTGGTAGGCATCGGGGGCGACGGTACCTTTCGGGGCCTGCTGGCCCTGGCCCAACAGGGAATCTCGGTCATTGGGATTCCCGGCACGATTGACAATGACATCGCCTGCTCTACCTATACCATTGGCTATGATACTGCCTGCAATACCGCTCTGGAGTGTATCGATAAGCTCCGTGATACCATGCAGTCCCATGAGCGTTGTTCTGTGGTGGAGGTCATGGGTCGCCATGCTGGCCACCTGGCGCTGAATGTGGGGGTGGCTTGCGGAGCCACAGCCGTCGTGGTGCCAGAAAAAGAACTCGATTATGAACAGGATCTCATGGAACCGATCCGAAGATCCAGGTTGGGCGGCCGAACTCACTTCATGGTGATCGTGGCTGAGGGAGTCCCAGGCGGAGCCTATGGCGTGGCAAAAAAGATCAATGAATCCACTGCATTGGACACACGTGTGACGATTTTAGGCCACGTTCAGCGCGGGGGCGCTCCCACCTCGGAAGACCGGGTTGCAGCTACATATATGGGATATGAGGCGGTTCGTCTGCTCTCAGAGGGAAAGACCTGCCGTGTAGTGGCTATGAACGGTGATAAATACGTTGATTATGACATTACCGAAGCCCTGTCTATGACCAAGGGCCTGGATGAGCAAACCTATACCGTCATGCGGGCTCTGACCGGCGTATCTTGACTTAAAATCAAGAAGGGAAAGACCGCTGTCCTGTTTAGGACAGCGGTCTTTCCCTATTAAGCAGATCCCAAAGTCAAATTTCTCACTTGTCAAAAGCAGGGTTATAGAGGTATACATTCTTTCGATCCATTTTTTCTTTGGCTAGCTCCACTGCCTCGCCAAACCGCTGGAAGTGTACGACCTCCCGCTCCCGCAGAAAGCGAATAACATCGTTAACGTCTGGATCGTCAGACAGGCGGAGAATATTGTCATAGGTGACCCGTGCCTTTTGCTCTGCGGCCATATCCTCTGTTAAGTCACAGATGACATCGCCCTTAACAGCCATGGAGGCCGCGTTGTAGGGCCATCCGGAAGCTGCGGTCGGATAAACACCGGTGGTATGGTCCACAAAGTAGGCGTCAAAGCCTGCCTGACGGATCTGTTCATCATTGAGTTTGCGGGTAAGCTGGTGGATGATGGCTCCAATCATCTCCAGATGCCCCAGCTCTTCGGTTCCGATGTCGGTGAGCAGCCCTTTCAGCTCGGGATAAGGCATGGCATACCGCTGGCTAAGATAGCGCAACGAGGCGCCCAACTCTCCATCGGGCCCGCCATATTGGGAAATAATTACAGAGGCCAGCTTCGGATTCGTGTTTCTGATCCGTACCGGATATTGTAGCTTTTTCTGATATACGAACATTATTTCTTCCCTCCATCCTTGCTGTACTCCCAGGGCCAGGGATCATTAAGCCAAGTGGTGTAAGCTCCGGCTTTGGCCGCATCAGTCTGGAATAGTGGGCCATACATAGCCGTATAACGGGCCCGGCCTTCCTCCGCCAGGCGGACATACTGCTGGAAGAGAGAAAATGCCTCTGTGTCATCCTGATGAGTGTCTAGATAAAGGCCCAACTCTGTAATGACAAACTCCAATGCCTGGATTTCTGCTGCGGCGCTGTTGGCAGGGGAGGCCGCGTCTACCTTAACATGGAAGGGAAGATTCAGGCCGGGGAATAGGGTCCCATTGGCCAGAGCATCCATCTGAGAATATTTTTTGCTGCCTTGCTGCTGAAAAGGCACATAAGGCACAGCAAGGGGCGCGCAAGAGGGAAGTGTCCCGCATGCGTCGTCACAAGGGCGGACCACGCCGCCTGGATTAGTCTCCAAGTTGATTCCTCCTCAGGAAGATATTTTGACAATTCCTGTCGAGCTATTCTATGTTCCTTGCTTCTCGGCGGTGAGCGGAGCAGGGAGGGGACGCTTGTGCTTTGGGAAAAGCTGTGTTAAAATAATTGTGCCTCTCATATGGTTTTGGGGGAGGTGCAACTGGATGAAGCGAGTTTTTCTAATCCTGTTTGCTGGTTTGCTTTGTCTATCAATTCCGCTACTGGTGGTATTGGGGGTCAAACGCGCCAGACAGCCTAGGCAAGTATTTGATTCAGTGGCTTATCAGAACCGGATTTTGGTGTTGGATGCCGGACATGGCGGTGAGGATGGCGGCGCAGTTTCTGCTGCGGGGGATAAGGAAAGTGACATCAATCTCGCCATTGTCCTCCGGTTGGAGCAAATCATGGGATTGTATGGGGTACCTGTAGTGCTCACCCGCAGCGATGACCGTTCAATCCATGACCAGGACGCTGCGACTCTGCGTGAGAAAAAAGTTTCTGACTTAAAAAATCGGCTGGCCTTAGTATCAGAGCTGAACAATGCGGTTCTACTCAGTGTTCATCAAAATTCTTACACCGATTCACGCTATTCTGGAGCACAGGTCTTTTATGCCTCATCTGAGGAAAGCAAGCAGTGGGCGGAGCACACTCAGGGGCTATTGCGCTCGGTTCTGGACGAGTCAAACGACAGAAGCGCCAAAGAGATTCCGGACACGGTATATTTGATGAACCATGTGTCTTGTCCAGCCATCTTGGTGGAATGCGGCTTTATGAGCAATGGAGAGGAGGTCTCTCTCCTTTTGACTCATGGGTATCAAACGAAAATTGCCACGGCTTTGGCCGTGGCCTGTGTACAATATCTCCGGCAATAACCGGAGGCAGGAGAGGTGCCAGATGGCAAAGAAAACGCTGTTTTACTGTACAGAGTGTGGAAACGAAACCCTGCGGTGGCAGGGGAGGTGTTCCGCGTGCGGAGCTTGGAATACCATCGTGGAACAGCCTGTTCAGGATGAGAAAAAACGGGGTCCGGGACGGCCATCTCCCGTCCATTCCACCAAGCCTCAGCCTCTAACCCAAGTGGAAACCACTGATGAGCTCCGATTCCTCACTGGGATGGGAGAACTGGACCGAGTTTTGGGGGGTGGAGCAGTACGTGGCTCTCTGGTGCTGGTAGGAGGTGCACCTGGTATCGGAAAGTCCACCCTGATGCTCCAGATCTGCGATAACCTATGCCAGTCTTTTTCGGTTCTTTATGTATCTGGTGAGGAATCGGAGCGGCAGATTAAGCTGCGAGCTGAACGCTTGGGGGTTAGGGGGGAGAGTCTATACCTCTATTCTCAGACAAGCTTGGATAACATTATAGAGTCAGTAAACGAGCTTAGTCCAGACATCTTGATCGTCGATTCCATCCAGACGCTGTATAACGGAGAAAATACATCTCCGCCGGGGAGCGTCGCCCAGGTCAAGGACTGCACTATGTCTCTGATGCAGTTGGCAAAAGGGCAGGGGATTACCATTTTTGTCATCGGCCATGTGAATAAAGAAGGCTCCATTGCCGGGCCGAAGGTTCTAGAGCATATGGTGGATTGTGTGCTCTATTTTGAGGGAGAGCAGCATAACAGCTACCGGATCCTACGGGCAGCCAAGAACCGCTTTGGCGCCACCAATGAGATCGGGGTATTCGAAATGGCGGACAATGGGCTGGATGAGGTGCCAAACCCCTCCGAGGCACTGCTGTCCGGCAGGCCCACGGATACCCCCGGCACCTGTGTCACCTGTGTCATGGAGGGGAACCGCCCCGTGCTGGCTGAGGTCCAAGCGTTGATGACCGCATCAGGCTATGGCAATCCTCGGCGGTCCAGCAACGGATTCGACTATAATCGCGCCATGATGCTGTTGGCCGTTCTGGAAAAGCGGGGCGGCCTGATGCTGTCCAACTGCGACGCCTACATCAATGTCATCGGCGGGTTATTTTTGGGGGGAGCCGGCGGCGGACCTAGCCATGATGATCGCGCTGGCCTCCAGCTTCCGGGATAAAGCGGTCCCGGCTGACCTTGTCGCAGTGGGGGAGGTTGGGTTGACCGGAGAACTGCGCCCAGTGAACGCACTGGGACAGCGGTTATCCGAGATCCGCCGGCTGGGCTTCACCAAATGCCTGGTCCCATACCGGACTACAGGGCGTCTGCCGGAGCTACCTGGACTGGAACTGATTCGGGTCAAAAATATCCGCCAGGCTCTGGCGGTTCTTGTTTAACTGTGCTTTGAAGCCTCGGAGTAAAATCGACACAATAATCGTTCGGCGTCGCTTTTTGATTTTTCCCAGTGGATTCCAGAGTGCAATAGCCGTCGTTTTGATAGATACAGTTTTGCGTGCATCGGATCAGGCTCATAGAAATTCCTCCTATAGAAAATTGAATTTGGAGGGTAAGATAGTTATTCCTAGTGTAATCGAAAGCGCGTCGGATTATGCTTTATCCTCAGGTATGAGAATTACTTTCATCGGAACTTCACAGGGGAAAGTCAAAAGGAGGAAAGGAGGAGACGGGAAAAACCAGTTAGATTGGTCGGTATGTGAAGGCAGTTTCTCAACTCAACAAAATAAAAATTTTGTTGAGTTGAAGGGGGGCTTTGATACCAGACGATCTGAACATCCGTTTTTCCGGTACTTATGACTGATTATCGCATTGAAGCTCCCGCCATCATTCGGGACTTTTTAACTTATCACGAAACCATCCAGGGTCATTCTCAGAAAACTGTGGACGAGTATTACCTGGATCTCCGAAATTTCTTTCGCTATATTAAATTGGAAAAAGGCTGTGTCCCACGTTCCACTGAATTGGACGATATTTCAATTGAGGATGTAAATCTGGAGCTTATTCGTTCTGTGCGGCTGAGCGATATCTATGCCTATATGAGTTTTCTCAGTCGGGACCGCGTCCGCAATGCCAGACGTCCGGATTCCGGACATGGATTGCAGGCGTCCACCAGGGCCAGAAAAGTTGCCACTATCCGCTCCTTTTACAAATACCTCACCAACAAGGCCAAGCTGCTGGAGGAAAACCCCATGCAGGACTTGGATTCCCCCAGGCAGCGCCAATCACTTCCCCGCTATCTCACTCTGGAAGAAAGCATCCAGCTTCTGGAAAGTGTGGATGGGGAAAATGCGGAGCGGGATTTCTGCATCCTCACGCTGTTTTTGAACTGCGGCCTGCGGATCTCCGAGTTGTGCGGGCTCAATCTCACTGACGTCCGGGAGGACCGTCTGCGGGTATTGGGCAAAGGAAATAAAGAGCGGATAATTTACCTTAATGCAGCCTGTCAGGCGGCGATTCAGGATTGGCTGTCTGTCCGCTCCCGCTCCAGCGCGGCAGATCCCTATGCTCTGTTTATCACTCGAAAGCACACAAGAGTTACGAAGGACGGCATCCACTACATGATCAAAAAACGCCTAACCGCTGCCGGGTTGGACAGCAGTAAATATTCCGCCCACAAACTCCGGCATACTGCTGCCACTCTGATGCTCCAAAATGGCGTGGATGTGCGCACCCTTCAGGAAGTGTTGGGGCATGAGCACCTGAATACTACCCAAATCTATACCCATGTCAACAGCGAATCCATGAAATCTGCCGCCCAAGCCAATCCGCTGGGGACGGTTAAGCGCCGGGGCCGGCCGAAAAAAAAGCCCAAGGAATCAGCAACTGAAAACTAAAGTACAGCCAGGGGCTGACTGCACGGCTTATAAGCCCGGTCAGTCCCTGGCTATTGAAATGCAAATATATTCTCTCCATGGCCGCTGTCAGACCGTCAGCCTTCTTCCTGAAAAATACCTAAAATATGTAGAAAACGCATCTCTTCTACATTTTCATAGGTATCGAGGGGCCGATTATCTACATCATTAGAATGGGCGGCCACCAGAATATTGTTCAGACTGGGTGGGAAACCCACGCTGACCACTACAGGTGTATGGGCAAATACATCCCCGCTTTCTGTAAAACGCAGCTGGACAAAATCCCCAGGTCGGATAAAATTAGGCGTGGTACTCATTCCCCAGGGCCCTACGGACAACTCACTTCGGGTCATGAAGTTCCAAAAATAGGGCACGCCGGCCCAGGCGGGAGCCCGATCCTCCGGGCTGATGTAATACCAACCGAACTCCGGCGTGAAGTTCATTACCCCTCCCCCTGCATACAGGCATTGAGAGGCAAAATTAGTACAGTCTCCGCCGATTTGGCTGAAATCGTAGAATTCCGGATTCCGACCAAAAGCCCACTGATGAGCATATTCCACCGCCGCGCTACGGTTATAAGGTAGCAGGAGCATAGCATCCCTCCTTTTTCCACATCCTATGCAAAATCGGTTTGTCACGTGTCAGATTGCCTAAGGTTCAAGATTTCTTTTTGTCTGTTTTTCCTTGTGAAAGATGGGGGTTACCCTTGCTTTTTTTCAGTGATACTGATAAAATCTTAACGTAAATTTTTAGGAACAGGAGTTGGTAAGTATGCCACTGGTTACTACTACCGAAATGTTCAAGAAAGCCTACGATGGCGGCTACGCCATCGGCGCCTTCAACGTCAACAACATGGAAATCGTTCAGGGAATTACGGAGGCCGCTAAAGAGGTCAATGCCCCTTTGATTCTCCAAGTCTCCAAGGGCGCCCGGGCCTATGCCAACCACACCTATCTGATGAAGCTGGTGGAGGCCGCCATCATTGAGACTGGTCTGCCCATCTGCCTCCATTTGGATCACGGCGATACCTTTGAGCTGTGCAAAAGCTGTATTGACGGCGGCTTTACTTCCGTCATGATCGATGCATCTTCCAAGCCCTTTGAGGAAAACATTGCCATCACCAAGCAGGTGGTGGAGTACGCCCATGACCACGGCGTTGTGGTCGAGGCCGAGTTGGGTGCTCTAGCCGGCGTGGAGGACGAGGTCAATGTATCTGCCGAGGACTCCCACTACACCCGCCCCGAGGAGGTGGAGGAGTTCGTGTCCAAGACCGGCTGCGACTCCCTGGCCATTGCCATCGGCACTAGTCACGGCGCATACAAATTCACCGCCGCCCAGTGCACCCGTAACGAGAAGGGCGAGTTGGTCCCCCCTCCCCTACGCTTCGATATCCTGGACGAGGTAGTCAAGCGCCTGCCCGGCTTCCCCATTGTTCTTCACGGTTCCTCCTCTGTGCCCCAGGAGTATGTGAAGATGATCAACGAAAACGGCGGCAAGATGCCCGACGCTGTCGGGATTCCTGAGGAGCAGTTGCGCCAGGCCGCCCGAGGCGCGGTATGTAAAATCAATATCGACTCCGATCTGCGTCTGGCTATGACTGGCACCATCCGCCAGTTCTTTGCCGAGCACCCTGAAAAGTTTGATCCCCGGGAGTACCTCAAGCCCGCCCGGGCCAACATCAAGGAGCTGGTTAAGCACAAGCTTATCAACGTGCTGGGCTGTGACGGCAAGGCCTGATTTTCCCTCTGCATCAAGAAGGATGTATCCCACGATTTCCGCTGGCGCAGGTCTGCTGCGCCAGCGGAAACGTGTGTCTTTTTATAAAAACTCAATTTTACAGTAAGGAGAAATTCAGAAATGTCTCAATTGAAAGGCGCCTGCATCATCGGCCAGTCCGGCGGCCCCACCTCCGTGATCAACGCCAGTGCTTATGGCGTAATCCGCACCGCGCTGGATAATCCTGACATCACTGCAGTCTATGGCGCGGCCCATGGCATCAAGGGCGTTTTAAATGACCAGCTCTATGATATGGGTCAGGAGGATGCCAAGGAGCTGGAACTGCTGTTGAATACCCCTTCTTCTGAACTGGGTTCCTGCCGCTATAAGATCGCTGATCCCGATGTGGATGACACCGATTACAAACGGATCTTGGAGATCTTCAAGAAGTATGATGTGCGCTACTTCTTCTACAACGGCGGCAATGACTCCATGGATACCTGCAACAAGATCTCCAAGTATATGCAGAAGGTGGGCTATGAGTGCCGCATCATGGGCGTACCCAAAACCATTGACAACGACCTGTTCGGCACTGACCACTGCCCCGGCTTCGCCTCCGCAGCCAAGTATATCGCCACCTCCTGCGTCGAGGTCTACAAAGACGCCCGGGTCTATGACACTGGGATGGTGACCATTATTGAGATCATGGGCCGCCATGCCGGCTGGCTGGCCGCCTCCGCCGCTCTGGCCGGAGTGGTGGGCTGCGCTCCAGACTTGGTCTACCTGCCCGAAGTGGATTTTGACATGGAGCAATTCCTGAAGGATGTCACTGAGATCTACAATCGCGAGGGCAACTGCATCGTGGCCGTGTCTGAGGGCATCCACTACGCCGATGGCTCCTTTGTCTCAGAGGCCAAGACCTCTGCCACCGATGGCTTCGGCCATGCCCAGCTGGGCGGTCTGGCTGCCCTGCTGGCCAATATCGTCAAGGAAAAGACCGGCGCCAAGGTGCGCGGAATTGAGTTATCCCTGCTCCAGCGCTGCGGAGCCCATCTGGCCTCTCAAAGGGACATCGAGGAATCTTTCCTGGCTGGCAAAACCGCTGTGGAGGCCGCTGTGTCTGGTGAGACGGACAAGATGGTGGGCTTTGAGTGTACCCGTGAGAACGGTCAGTATACCTGCAAAACCAAACTGTTTGACCTGTCTTCTGTGGCCAACTTCGAGAAGAAGGTGCCCCTGGAGTGGATCAACGAGTCCGGCAACGGCGTGACCCAAGGGTTCATTGATTACGCCCTGCCCCTGATTCAAGGAGAAAATCACCGGGTCTTGGAGAATGGCCTTCCCCGCTTTGCTAAACTGAAAAAGGTGCTGGCAAAGTAAGGTGGTGTGGACATGAAGCAGGCGAAAGCAAAAGCGAATGTACTTTGGATCATCGTCCTTGACATACTGGCAGGCTCTTTTCTACCAAGGCCCTGGAACATTGTCGTCACCTGCGTTTTGCTGATCCCCTGCATCCTATATTTGATCGCCCATATCGTCAAATATGGGAACAAATGGTGATATAAAAAACTCCTGGCTTGTGCAAGCCAGGAGTTTTTTTCACTTCTTATTGATCAGTTGGCGGAATCGATCTTCTGTAAAGTCCTGATCGCCGCCCTCTCCGATCAGAGCGAGAAATTGATCTTCAGACAGGACAGGGACCCCAAGCTCCTGAGCCTTGCGCAGCTTGGAGCCGGCGGCCTCCCCTGCCACCACGCAGGTGGTCTTTTTGGATACGGAGCCGGACACCTTGGCTCCTTGGGCCTCCAGCTTCTCCCCAGCCTCTTTTCGGGAGTAAGAGGACAACTCCCCGGTGAGCACAAAGGTCAGCCCAGCCAACCGATCCCCTGCAGGGGCTGCTAGGCTGGTCATGTTGACCCCAGCCTCCCGGAGTACGGAGATGAGGTGCTGGCTCTGGGGGGCGGCAAACCACTGCGTCAGGTTATGGGCTGTGATAGCGCCGATGTCGTCGATGGCGGTAAGCTCATCCTCTGTGGCGGCGGCCAAGGCATCCAAAGAGCCAAATGTTTCGGCCAAGATCTTCCCCGCCTTCTGTCCCACCTGCCGGATGCCAAAGGCGAACAGCAAACGGGACAGGTCGTTGCTCTTGGACCGCTCAATGGCAGCAAGCAGATTTTCTGCCGATTTAGCCCCCATCCGGTCCAACTGGGCCACCTGCTCTGCGTCCAAATGATACAGGTCACCGGGGGTTCGGACCATTCCCGCATCCACCAGGGATTTGACCACCGCAGGGCCCAACCCCTCAATATCCATGGCATCCCGGCTAGCAAAATGGGTCAGGGTACGCAACAGCTGAGCGGGACATTCCGCCCCGGTACAGCGGATATGCGCTCCGTCCTCATCCCGGACCACAGGGGCCCCGCACACCGGGCAGACTGTGGGGAACTGATAGGGCTGGGTCCCCTCCGGCCGCTTGCCCAGCACCACAGAGACAATCTCCGGGATGATCTCCCCCGCTTTTTGGACCAGTACCGTGTCCCCTACCCGAATGTCCTTTTCTGTGATATAGTCCTGGTTGTGCAGGGTGGCGTTGGTCACAGTGGTCCCAGCCAAGCGTACCGGGCTGACCACCGCCTTTGGGGTAAGCACCCCAGTGCGGCCTACCTGCACTACGATCTGCTCCACTACGCTCTCCTTCTGCTCTGGAGGATACTTGTAGGCGGCGGCCCAGCGGGGAAACTTCGCTGTTTCTCCAAGAGCCTCACGTGCTGTGAGGTTATTTAACTTTACAACTGCACCGTCGATATCAAAAGGATATTGCTCCCGTGCGTCTCCAAGCTGCGCAATGCGTTCCTGGATGGCGGACAGACTGCCGGATTTGAAGTAGTCGATGACTTTGAACCTCAGACTACGGAGCCAATCCAGGCTGTCGCTATCCGAGACAAATTCCATCCCCTCTACATACTGGATGTTGAACAGCACGATATCCAGTCCCCGGGCCGCTGCCACTTTGGGGTCCAACTGGCGCATGGAGCCAGCGGCGGCATTCCGAGGATTGGCAAATGGGGGATCTCCGGTCAGTTCCCGCTCCTCGTTGAGCTTCTGGAAGGTCTTTCGGGGCATATACACTTCGCCCCGGACAATGAGCGTAGGAGGCGCCTCCGTCAGTTTCAGTGGAATAGACTTGATAGTACGAAGGTTTTCTGTCACATCCTCCCCTACCTGACCATCCCCCCGGGTCGCACCCCGGACAAATACGCCGTTTTCATACTCCAGAGCCACGGAAAGGCCATCCACCTTAGGCTCCAGTAAATATTCCACCTGGTCCACGCCCTCCCGCACCCGGCGGTCAAAATCGGCCAGCTCCTCCGGAGAAAACACGTCCTGAAGGCTTTGGAGGGGGACCCGATGGACTACCTGTTGGAAGCTGTCCAACGCCTGGCCCCCCACCCGCTGGGTGGGAGAATCCGGGGTCACAGCCTCCGGATGGGTCTGTTCCAGCTCTTCCAGCCGGCGCAGCAGCTTGTCGTATTCAAAGTCCGAGATTGATGGGGCATCCAGAACATAGTAACGGTAATTATGCTCGTTGAGCGTGTTTCGCAGCTGTTCGATCTGCTTGAGTTCATCCATCATTGCCTTTTTCGCTCCCCAGGTAAAGATAGGTTTCGGGCACCTGGCCCACGATCACTGTTTCCGCCACGCAGATCTCGCTGTCCACCTGTGTGGATAATGTCTCACCTGGAATCAGCAGGTAGACCGTCACAGACACGTCCAGCATTACTCGGTGCAGGGTCTGGTTGATACCGGCCTGCTCAAAGCTGTGGCGGAATTGGGTAGTCACATCTCCAGCGGACAGTAGCTCCACTTCAATGACTGGACCCTTGCCGGAGAAGATAACCCAGCCGGTCAGCGTTCCCAGAGGGATGCCGAACTGCTCCTGCTGGAGCTGGCCTAGATCCTGGGTAATCTCCTCCACCAGCAGACTGTTCAGCCGGCTGGTAGACGCCAAATTGCTGGTCAAGGAAGTCACATTTCCCGCCTGGTCCGTCTCCATAGTAACAAAGTCAGAATAGACCATATTCTGCTCACTGACGCACCGGGTCACCGACTGGCTGATGGCCAGCGAGATGCGGTTGACCGTGTCGCTCACCGCCAACGTCTCTACCGCTGGACGGAGACAGGCGTTGACCGCCCACCAAAAGCCGAAAAAAAGCGCAAGAGCCACACCCAGCACAGGCAAAAAAATCGGGACCCGGAATCGTCTGAGCCGAACCATCCGGCGGCGTAGGGAAACCCTCATACAAAGCACCCCCTATTAGAGTACTTGTATGTAAGTAAGGGCCCGGCCTATGTCACATTTCCTTCATGGACAAAATCACGCCTTGAGCAGTTCCTCTACCGCCAGCATCACGCCGGCCTTCCCTGATTCGTAAGTCAGCCCCCCTTGGAGATAGACGGTGTAAGGCTCTCGCATGGGCGCATCGGCGGACAGTTCAATGGAGGCTCCCTGGATAAAGGCTCCGGCGGCCATGATGACCGGACAGTCATATCCGGGCATATCCCAAGGCTCTGGGGTCACATAGGAGTCCACCGGCGCACCGGACTGGATGCCTTTGCAAAATCGGCGAACCGCATCTGGGCTGCCTAAATGAATCATCTGGATGATGTCATGCCGAGGGGCATTAGACTGCGGTTGCGTCTCGTAGCCCAGCAATTCCATCATCTTGGCCCCAAACACCGCGGTCTTGACCGCCTGAGCCACCGTATGAGGGGCCATAAACAGCCCTTGATAAAGCAGGCGGTTGTTGCCCAGGGTAGAGCCGCATTCCTTCCCGATGCCGGGACAGGTCAGGCGCATGGCCGCCCCTTCCACCAAATCGTGGCGTCCAGCCAGATAGGCACCGGTAGGGGCCAATCCGCCGCCGGGGTTCTTAATCAGGGATCCAACTACCAAGTCGGCCCCTGCATGGGTGGGCTCCCACTCCTCCACGAACTCTCCATAGCAATTGTCCACCAAGATAGCGGCGCTTGGATTTACCCGGCGGATAACGGCGCATAGCTGCCCGATTTCATCCACCGACAGGGATGCACGGGTGGAATAGCCCTTGGACCGCTGGATCAGCACCGCTTTGACCTTTGGGTCATCTACCGCCTTTCCCAGCCCTTCCAAGTCAGGTGTGTTTTCCGCTGTTAGATCTACCTGTCGATAACCCACACCAAAATCTTTCAGGGATCCGCTTCCTTTATCCGTTACCCCAATCACTCCCAGCAGAGTATCATAGGGCGCTCCCACGGCGGATACCAACACATCTCCCGGCCGCAGCACGCCGAACAGGGCGGCGGCAATGGCATGGGTGCCATTGACAAAGCCGATGCGTACCAGAGCGTCCTCAGTACCGAACAGCTCGGCGTAGATCTGATCCAGCTTGTCCCGTCCCAAATCGTCGTAGCCATAGCCCGTAGTACCGGCAAAATAGCTCTCCGCCACCCGGTTGGACTGAAAGGCAGCCAGCACCCGCTGGGTGTTATGCTCAGCCACGGCATCAATATGGGCGAACTGCTCCTTGATTTCCACCTCCGCCTGGGCGGCCAGAGTGCGCACACGGTCAGATATTTGTAAAGTCATAAAGCTTAACACTCTTTCTTGAGCCTGGATTCTGCAAAAGCGGCCACTAGTTCTGCACAGGCCTTAATGTCATTTTGATCCACCATCTCCAGGGGGCTGTGGACATAGCGGCAAGGCACAGAAATCCCGCCGGTGTACACTCCGGAACGGGTAGAGTGGATCGCGCCTGCGTCCGTGCCACCGGCGCGGATCACGTCCCGCTGGGCCTGGATGCCCCGATCATCTGCCAGCGACATAAGCATTTCCACCATCTGGGGATGGCAGATAACCGATCCGTCCATCACCTTTACCGCCGCACCCCCGCCTAGCACACTGCTGACCAAATGCTTAGAGCCAAGCTGGTCGTCCGCAGGGGTAACGTCAACAGCCACTGCATAGTCCGGATTCACGGTCCAAGCAGCAGTCTTAGCCCCCCGCAACCCCACCTCTTCCTGAGTGGTAAAGACAAAGTAGAGGTCATTTTCTGTCTGGCTGATCCGTTCCATAGCCATGAGCAGCACCAGACAGGACACCCGATTATCCATGTAGGGAGAGACAGCGCGGTCCCCGGCCTCTGCCAGCCGGGTGTCATAAACTGCGGTGTCCCCCACCCGGATCAAGCGTTCCGCCTCATCTCTGCTGGCGGCACCTACGTCAATGAACAGGTCGGACAGCTTCAGCTTAGCCAGTTCAGAACCCTCGTCCGCGCACACCACACCATGAGCCCCGTTTTGAAAACGCACCGGCGCATGGAGCACTTTCAGCGGGGAAACGCCCCCGATGGCCCCAACATGGACAAATCCCTTGTCGTCAATATGGGTGGCCACTAGGCCGATGGAATCCATATGGGCGGCAAACATGACCCGGGGTCCGCTGCCCTTCCTGTGGCAGAACAGGTTTCCCATCACATCATAGGTTACCTCATCACAGTAACTAGCGGCAATCTTCTCAATGACGCCGGCAACCCCCTTCTCCATACCAGAAGGGCCGTAAGCGGCGGTGAGCTCCGCCAGTGTATGCATCATATCCATATATCGTTTCCTCCTGTCAGCAGGACTCTGCCACCGCCCCGACAAACAGCCGGGCCAGGGTGAGCATATGTTCCATATCAGAGATGTTGGCTACGCTGCTGGGCGCATGGAGATAGCGTACCGCAGCGGAGATGCCTGCCACCCGCACGCCGGACTTAGTGCGCTGGATAGCGCTGGCATCGGTGCCTCCGGCCAGATAATGCTTCATCTGCCAAGGCAAGCCGTTCCGGTCTGCCAAATCCCGGAGCAACTCGAACAGTCCCCGGTCATAGATGGAGCCGCCGTCCATCCAGGACAGGACAGGGCCTTTTCCCGGCCAACATACCTGGAGGCTCTCATCCAGGGCGGGGTTGTCCGCGGCGGTGGTCCCCTCCAAAACTAGGGCGATTTCCGGGGTCACGGAGAAAGCCGATCCAAAAGCGCCCCGGGTGCCCACCTCCTCCTGGACGGTAAACACAAAGGTGCAGTCCATGGGCAGATCCTCTTCTAACAGCTTAACCAACACGGCACAGCCAACCCGGTCGTCAATGGCCTTGGCCTTCAGCATCCCATCGCCGAATTCCACCACATCGCTGACAAACACGCCGCAGTCGCCAATCCCGACCAGCTTTTCCGCCTCTTCCCGGCTCTTCACACCGATGTCGATATAGTACTCCTCCAATTTGGGCACCTTCTTGCGCTCTTCAGCAGTGGTCATATGGATGGCCTTTAGACCGATGACGCCTGTGACCTTTTGCTCTCCCAGAGCCACCTGCTTGCCCAACAGCACCCGCCGGTCGATGCCGCCCACACAGCCGAACTTCAGATATCCGTCCTCGGTGATGGACTTAATGATAAGACCCACTTCGTCCATATGAGCGCACAACATCAGTTTGTTTCCCGTAGCCCTCGCACCTTTTTTGAGCACGATGAGGTTGCCCATGGCATCTACCCGTAGGTCTGTGGCGTAGGGTGTGACCCGCTGCCTGATATAGTCCCGCACTTCATCCTCAAAGGACGAGACACCGGACAGAGCGCACAGAGTCTTGAGCGTATTTATCATCGGGGTTCTCCCTCCTCTCCCAAACCTTTGGCAAAGGCAGCCAGCAGGCGCGCCACCTGTTCGATATCCTCTAGCTCTAGCACCTCCACAGGAGTGTGCATATATTTCAGGGGCAGGGATACCACCGAAGTGGCAATTCCCTCGTTACAGATCTGCATATACCAGCCGTTGGTTCCGGTGGGGCCCTCCATAACCTCTTTTTGAACGGGAATGCCCAGTTCATCCGCCTTGTCCAACATCCGTCGGGTCATCCAGCGGGTCATGTTGGGGCCGATACCAACCGCAGGGCCGCCGCCGATGATACTGGCCCGGTCCGCCGGTGCGTCCGGCGTTTTTCCGTGGGTGACATCAACGGCTACGCAGAAGTCCGGCGCCACAGCGCGGGTACCCGTTACAGCGCCGGCACCAGAAATCTCCTCCCGGGTGCTGCCCATCAGGTAGAGATCTACATCCAACGCTTCATTTTGAAGCAGCTCTGCCATACGCAGCAGCGTCACAAAGCAGGAGCGGTCATCCATAGCCTTAGAGCACAGCTGGCCGTCTCCCAGAGGCAGGAACGTTGGGCGGAACACCATAGGTGTGCCGATGGAAATCAAACGCTCTGCCTGCTCCTGGCTCATGCCGGTATCTACATAAAAGTCCTCAATCGGTGGGGCTTTCTCTCGGTCCGCTGCCGAAAGTACATGGGGAGGCAGGCATGCCACTACCCCAAACAGAGGCGGGTCCGTGAGAATGGTCAGTTCCCGGTCGGGGAGCATCCGGGGGTCCACCCCGCCAATGGTGGAAAACTTTAAAAATCCATCTTTGATGCCAGTGACGATCAGTCCGATCTCATCTAAATGGGCATCCAGCAGTAACTTCTTCGCATTGGACCGTCCGCACCGCCGCAAGCCAATCACATTGCCCAGGCGATCAATCCAGACCTCATCCATTAGCGGCTCCAAAAGTTCTTTGGCCACTAAGGCCGCCGAGCGCTCGAACCCGGAGGGCGCACCCACGGAGCACAACCGCTCCAGCGTCTGTCTGATATCCATTATTTCACCACTTTCTCATAGCTGATTGACAAATTGTTTAAACACGTTTCCCCGCTCTTCAAAATTCTTAAACTGATCAAACGAGGCGCTGGCCGGAGAAAGTAAAACCACGTCTCCAGGCCGTGCCATATCATAGGCGGTATTGACCGCTTCCCCCAAGGTCTCACGTTCCAAAATCACCGGCTCGCCCGTGCGGTAGTCCGGCGCATCAAGCACTGCCTGCTTGATTTTTGGCGCTGTGGCCCCCACTAAAATCAGCACCTTCACTGCCCGGGTGATCTCCGGACCCAAACTGTCATAGGGGACGTGCTTATCGTAGCCGCCGGCAATGAGTATCACCTTTTTCTCAAAAGAGCGCAAGCCCGCAATAGTCCGGCTTGGGCTGGAGGCGATGGAATCGTTATACCAGCGCACGCCATTCAGTTCCCGCACCAATTCAATCCGATGGGGAACACCGGCAAAGCTTCTGGCGAAGCTGCGGATGGTCTCGTCAGACACCAGGCCATCCACCGCAGCAATAGCTGCCATATAATTTTCAACGTTGTGTGCCCCGGGAATCAGGATATCCTGTACCGGCAAAACCGGCCTGCCGTCGGACAGGATAGTGCCGTCCCGCAGCCACACGCCCTTTTTCAGCTGCTTTGTCCGGCTGAACAGGGTGACCTCTCCCCTGGCCTGATCTGCGAAGGAAGCGGTGATCTCATTGTCCGCATTGAGCACCAGCTTGCTGTCCGAGGACTGATAGCGGAAGATATTCCGCTTGGCATCCACATACTCCTGCATATTTTTGTGTATATCCAAGTGGTTTGGAGCTAGATTGGTGACCACCGCCACATCCGGGCTCTGTTCCATGGTCATAAGCTGGAAGGAGGACAATTCCAGCACCACGATATCGTCCGGACGCATCTCTCCCGCTTGGCTGAGCAGAGGATGGCCGATGTTTCCGCCTACATAGGTCCGGTAGCCGGACGCACTGAGCAGGCCAGCAATGATCGTAGTGGTGGTAGTCTTTCCGTCCGAGCCAGTGACCGCCAGGATGCGGCAGGGACACACGGAGAAAAACGCTTCCATTTCCGATGTAAGTTCCGCCCCAGCGGCCTTGGCACGCTCGAGTTGAGGCAGATCAGGGCGCAGCCCTGGGGTGCGAAAAATCACATCCATGCCATCCAGATGATCCAAATAGTCCGGACCAAGATGGCAAGATACTCCATTTGCCTCCAATTTTTCGATCAGGCCATTGAAACTGTCCCTATCCCGTTTATCACAGGCGGTGACCGCGATCCCCGCCTGGCAAAGCAGGTCGATGAGCGGCCGGTTGGATACTCCGATGCCCAGTACCGCTACTCGTTTTCCCTTCAAACGCTCCAAATATTCATCCAATGCGGAACGCATAATATGCCTCCCCTAGTTCAACTGAAAGGGGGAGCCTTTGGCCAGGAGGCCAGTGCTTCCCCACTCGGACTATTATACCCCAAAGAAATAGATTTGACAATCCGGGAAACATCAAGTAAAATAACTTTCGCAAGCAAGCTGGACAGCCGCGTGGCAGGGGCGAAAGGCCCGCCATGAGGAAAGTCCGGGCTCCACAGGGCAAGGATAACGGGTAACGCCCGCCGAAGGCGACTTCAGGAAAAGTGCAACAGAGATATACCGCCCACGAAAGGTCCAGGCTATCCGGATACTCGTGAGTAAGGGTGGAAAGGCGGAGATAAGCGCCCGCCCGATGACTGGAAACTGCTCATCGCTGTAAACTCTATCCGGAGCAACACCGTGGTAACGCAACAGGCTGGCCCGGCTGCGTTTAGGAGGTGGCTGGAGCGCATCGGCAACGATGCGCCTAGATAGATGGCTGTCTTAAAGGACAGAACCCGGCTTACAGGCTTACTTGCACTAAAATCGCGGGGAGCGGGGCAAACGTCCCGTCCCACGCTTTTTCAGAGAAAGACCCCCGGACAGAAGTTTTTCTGTCCGGGGGTCTGTTTTTACAGCGGAAAGCTTACTTACACAGCTCGTAGATGCCGCAGGCACCCATACCGCCGCCGATGCACATGGTAACCATGCCATAGGTACCGGCAGTCTCGGGATCCTGGAGGTAATCCAGCACCTTGCAGGTGAGGAACGCGCCAGTGGCGCCCATGGGGTGACCCAGAGCCATAGCGCCTCCGTAGGGATTGACCTTGTCATAGGGGATGCCGCCGGGAGTGGTGCGGATGCAGGCCAGAGCCTGGGAGGCGAAGGCCTCGTTGAGTTCGATAATGTCCATCTGGTCGATGGTCATGTGGGCGTGCTCCAAAGCTTTGGGAATGGCGTAGCGGGGACCCATGCCCATCTCGGTGGCATCGCAGCCAGCCACCTGGAACTCAATGAGCTTGGCGATGGGCTTGATGCCCAGTTCCTTGGCATAATCAGAATCCATCAGGATGACATAAGAGGCGGCGTCGGTGGTCTGGGAGGAAGTCGCTGCGGTGACCTTGCCATTCTCACGGAAGCAGGGCTTCATGCCGGCCATCTTCTCCAGAGAGGTCTTGAGGTTGCCCTCAGCATCGGCCAGGATACCGTCGTCCTCGCTGATCACAGTGCCGTCTTCCTTCACATAGGGGATGATGGAGGGGGCCAGCTTGCCGGCCTTGCGGGCAGCAGCGGCCTTGGTGTGGGACTCCAGAGCCATCTGCTCCATATCCTCACGGGAGATGTTGTAGTGGTCGGCCACGCGCTCGGCAGTCTCGCCCATGGTCATGTAGCCGCCGATGTAGTTCTTTACGATCCACTTGTTGCCGTAGGCGTCCACATCAAAGGGGCCAAAGCACTTGGTCATGCACTCCACACCGCCGCCAATGCCGATCTTATACTGGCCGACAGAAATGGCGTTGGCCACAGTGGAGATGGCCTGCAGGCCGGAGGAGCAGAAACGGTTGATGGTCTGAGCGGGGACAGCGTCGGGCAGCTGGGCGCGGTTGACAATCAGACGGCTGGCATTCAGGTTCAGCTCATTGATGGCCATGGCGCAGCCGGTGACGACATCGCCGATCTCCTCGGGGTGCTGCTCAATGTAGGGCACCTTGGCGATCACGCCCTTCAGACAGGCAGCGGCGTAGTCAATGGGGTTGACATCGGCCAGGCCGCCCTTACGGGCACGGCAGCAGGGTGTACGGCCATAGGCCACAACAACAGGATAGCTCATGATGTATACCTCCAAAAATTTTTGTCAGCATAGGTCCACAATTCAACTAGGATAAATATAACACAGATCACGGCAAAATGCACCAAGAAAATTCGCTTAATATTTGCCAGCTAACATCGGGACAAGTTTATCAGAAATGACGAATTTTTTCAATCCTGATCCCAATTGTGGTAGACATTTTGGATGTCGTCGTTGTCTTCCATCATATCAATCAGTTTCTCCATATTCTGGATGTCCTTCTCATCAGTCAGCTTGACGTAGTTTTGGGGCACCATCTCTACCTTGGCGGATAGGAAAGCATACCCTTTTTCCTCCATGGATGAGAGCACGCCAGCAAAGGCATCCGGGTCGGTATAGACAGTAAAGCACTCTTCCTCTGGCTCGAAATCAGCCGCGCCGCAGTCCAGCGCGTCCATCATCACCGTGTCCTCGTCCAGATCCTCCCGTTCAATGACCAGCACGCCCTTCTGATCGAAAGACCAAGATACGCAGCCAGTGGCACCCAAATTACCGCCGAACTTGTCAAAATAGTGCCGGACCTCGGAGGCGGTGCGGTTTCGGTTGTCCGTGAGGGCTTCGACAATGACGGCCACGCCGGAGGGACCGTACCCCTCGTAGGTGATGGCCTCATAGTCGTTGGAGTTCCCGGAGCCAAGGGCCTTTTCAATGGTCCGCTTGATATTGTCGTTGGGCATATTGGCCGCCCGAGCCTTGGCGATGACGGTGGCCAGGCGGGAGTTGTTGTTGGGGTCGCCGCTGCCGCCGGTCTTGACCGCCACGATAATCTCCCGGGCGATCTTGGTAAAGGTCTGTGAACGCTTGGCATCCGCCGCGCCCTTTGTTTTTTGGATATTATGCCACTTGGAGTGTCCGGACATAGTTTGTATCGTTCCCTTCGTATGACGTTAAACGCCTGTTTTCAGGCCAAAATTGCGGTGATATTATATCACCGTTCCCCGGTCTTGGCAAGTCCCTTAGAACTGGGCGCAAGAGATATCGTCTCCCTGCTCCAGCGCCGCCTTCAGATCCGCTACAAAGCGGGTCTGCTGCTTTCTCAGATATGCCTTGATCAATGGCCGGAGCCAGAATTTTTTTACCATCATCTCTTCGATAAACTCAATGGCCGTCCCATGGTCCTCTGGAGTAAAGATACCGATCCAGTGGCCTTTCATATTGTTGTTTTCTATATCAAATTCCCAGCGGTGATAAGGCTCTGAGCGGGTAACCGTAAAAGCTGTTGCAGTGCCGTCTGTTCCATACTCGATGAACCGCGTCCCATCCAGGACCTCTACCCGGCTCAAATCGCTGCGCCAGGAATATCCTTCCGCATCAGTGACCATCTGCCAGACCTTTTGAACATCCCATGGCAGCGTGGTCTTGAGCTGGCTTTTTGCCATCTTCCCCACCTCCGATTCTTCTCCTGTCAAAGATAGGAAAACACTTCGTGGTGAACCCTAGAGATGGCCACCTCCACATCGGAAAATTGGGAATCCAGCCAATCCCGCAGCACGGGGCACACCACATTCTCCGTGGGGAAGTGCCCTGCGTCGATAAGATTCAGGCCCAGGGCCTTAGCATCCAAAAACCCGTCATATTTCACATCTGCGGTCACAAAGGTATCACAGCCCAGGGCCAGGGCGTCCCCCATCATATCCGAACAGGAACCGCCCCCCACCGCCACCTTGCGCACCGGCCTTCCGCCGTCCACCAGGCGTACGCCGTTGGCACCAAGCTCCTTCTTGACAAAACGGGCAAAATCCTTCAGGGGCTGTTCCTCCACCCTTCCCACCCGGCCGATGCCATAGGGTCTGCCCCGCCCGTCCACGCCGTCCTGCTTGAGCTGGGCGATGTCCGACAGCCCCAGGCGACGGGCCAAAGCGTCATTGACTCCATCCGCCACCGTGTCAAGATTGGTGTGGGCGCAAATGGCGGCAATATGGTTTTCCGCCAGAGCCAGCAGCTTGCGCCCGGTAGGAGTCTGGTCGGTGACCGACTTGGCGCCGCCCCAGATCACCGGATGGTGGGAGACGATGAGCTGGGCTTTCCGCTCCACAGCCTCCTGGATAACAGGCTCTGTGATGTCCAGGGAAACCAGAATGCGACTAACGGCAGCGTCCCTCCTCCCCACCAGAAAACCCGCGTTGTCAAAGCCCAGCTGAAGCTCAAAGGGGGCCTTTTCCTGCAAAAAATCATAGACAGTCTGCACATTGGTCATCTGTTACAGCTCCTTTCTCATTGCCTGTATGTCTGTGAGCACCTGGGCCAGCGCCGCAATTTGCTCCTCGTTCTGCCGGCTGGAGGCGCGCTGCCCTTCCAGCGCCCGGTTTACCTTAACCGCTATCATATCCAAGTAGGCTCCCCGCAGGAGATCATCAGACTGCCGGCCTGCCCAAAGCTCCCCCGGAGACAAGGCTGGCATCTGTCCACCCTCCGTCTCCCAAATAGTGTAAAGGCGTTTCCCCTCTCGGACGATATGTTCCCTCAGAATACAGTAACCATTCTTTTGCAGCCACTCCCGCAGGTCGGGAAACGAGGTCATGGGCTGGAGCAGCAGACGGGTCCCCTCCCTGGTCCATGGGGCAGCGGACAGAATGGCGGCGATGGTCTCGCCCCCCATGCCAGCAATAGCCACGGTATCTGCCTCTTCCCTGCCCACGCCGGACAGCCCGTCGCATAGGCGGAAGGAGATCCGGCCCTCCACACCGTAGCGGGCGGCCGTCTCCCGCGCTCTGGAAAGCGGCCCTTCCCGCAGATCGGCGGCGATGGCATACTCTATCCTGTCGTCCAGCAGCAGCCGCACCGGAAGATAGGCATGGTCCGTTCCTACGTCGGCCAAGTGAGCCGCCTGGTGCACCAAACGGGCTACCGCGGCCAGTCTCGGGGTCAATGTCAGTTCCATATGTGCCTCCAAAAAGGAAAAGAGCGGCACAGGCCGCTCTTTTCAAATCTTCATAGGATCAGCCAATGCTGGCGTTGAGCTTTTCCAGCAGCGCGTCCACATCCACACCGTGAACCATGCAGGCCTGCTCCACCGTCTCCCCGCGGGAAGAGGGGCAGCCCAAGCAGTGCATACCAATGGACAGGAAGATGGGCGCAGTGTTAGGCGCAATGTCCAGAATGTCGCCGATCACGGTATCCTTGGTGATCTGAGCCATGGGATATGACCTCCTTGCAGTTTTTGTCGAACACACCTATAGTATACCCAATCCTGATTGAGATTGCAAGGGGGAACGCAAAAATTCCTAGTTATTTTGTATTCTATCAGGCATCCTGCAAAAATTGCTCCAGGCGATCCAGCCCTTTCTTAATGTTGTCCATGGACGTGGCATAGGACCAGCGCACATAGTTAGGTGCTCCAAATCCAGTGCAGGGCACAGTTGCGACCAAGCCATGCTTGAGGAAGGCGGCGGAGAAATCGTCGGAATCCCGAATCACCTCTCCGTGGATGGTCTTGCCCACCAGCTTTTCCATGTTCATCATGACATAGAAGGCCCCCTCGGGCTTGATGCAGCTGATGCCGTTGATGGCGTTCATCCGGCTGACAATGTAATTCCGGCGTTCTTCAAAGGCTTTCCGCATGGACTCCACCTCGCCTTGAGGGCCCTCAAGAGCGGCCACCGCCGCCTTCTGGGAAATGGATGAGGGAGCGCCGGTGGAGTGGCTGAGGAAGTTGCCCATCACCTTGGCAATGACGTCGTTGGCGCAGGCAAAGCCTACCCGCCAGCCGGTCATGGCATAGGACTTAGACACGCCGTTGATGAGGATGGTCAGATCCTTGACCTCGTCGCCTAAGCTGGCAAAGGAGGTAAACGTCAGCCCGTCATAGAGCAAACCGTAATAGATCTCGTCTGCGATGACATAGATCTGGTGCTTGACGCATACCTGGGCGATGGCCTCCAATTCCTCCCTGCTGTACACCATGCCGGTAGGATTGGAGGGGTTGTTGAGAATAATGCACTTCGTCTTGGGGGTGATAGCCGCCTCCAGCTGCTGAGCGGTCATCTTGAAGCCGGCGGATTCCTCGGCGGTGACGATCACCGGGGCGGCTCCCACCATCTTGATCAGCTCCAGATAGCTGACCCAGAAGGGGGCGGGCAGGATCACTTCATCTCCAGGATTGACCAGTGCCCGAAGGGCGATATAGACATTGTGCTTGGCCCCGCTGGCAACGACCACCTGGGAGGGCTTGTAGTCCAGGCCACAGTCCTCCTTCATCCGCCGGCAGACCGCCTCTTTCAGCGGCAGAATTCCAGAAGCGGGGGTATACTTTGTGAAGTTGTCGTGGATCGCATCAATGGCCGCCTGCTTGATATGCTCCGGGGTATTGAAATCCGGTTCACCGGCGCCAAAGCCAACTACGTCGATCCCGTCCGCCTTCATCTGCTTGGCCATAGCGTCAATGGCCAGGGTGGTGGATGCCTGCACGGCCTGCGCGATGTTAGAAAGTTCTTTCACAGCAGTTCCCTCCAGATCATAATACGACATGATAAATTTGTGTCTGCCATATTATATCCAGCGACTTGCAAAAATGCAAGTACCAGGCCATATAATTTTTGCCTTTTTGCATGATTGGAAATGTAAAATTGCACACATTTCCCCTTTCGACAAAAAGAAAGCCCGCCCGTTTGGGCAGGCTTTCACATTCATCGTTTTCGATTCGGCCCGGTGTTTTTCTGGTAGAGCAAAAACAGCCCGTCCATCAGCAGGTCCTGGTCCATCTGGATGGCGTGCCGGCAATGCTGCAGCACAGGCACAGCTTCTTGGCCGGTGGCCACAATGGTGGCGGCCGGCGTTCCAGCGGCTTCTTCCATACTCTCGATCATCCGGTCTACGGTGCCGGCATTTCCGAAAATGACCCCCGCCCGCATGGCGTCCACCGTATTATGGCCCAGTGGCTCCACTTCGCCCACCAGAGAGATATGAGGCAACTGGGCTGCCCGCTCTGACAGCGCTTCCAGCGCCACCCGAATACCTGGGGTGATGGCACAGCCCTCATAAGAATTCTCACTGAGATAGGAGAAGGTGATGGCTGTGCCTAAATTGATGACAATGATGGGCGTGGTATATTTGGAAAAGGCGGCCACAGAAGATGCCACAATATCGCTGCCCAACTGGTTGTGGACATCCGCCTTGATATTCATTCCTGTTTTAAGCCCCGGACCCACAATCAAGGGCCGCCTCCCGGTAAGCCGGGCAATGGCGGCAGCCATGTTCTCCGTCATAGGCGGCACCACGCTGGACAGGATGGCTCCCTTCACGGCGCTGATCTCCGCCCGGTAAAGCTGAAACACACAGGTCAAGTCAATGCAGCACTGGTCCTGGGTCTTTTTCTTATCTGTTTCCAGCTCGGACAAAAACTCCAGCTTACCCTTGCTGTTGAACAGGCCGATGTTAGTGCTGGTATTGCCGATGTCGATGGCCAAAATCATGGCTGCCTTCTCCCTTCTGATCACGCTTCCCGTGGCGTAACACTTTTGCCAAGCAGTCGTTTCTATTTTTTCCTGTCTGCTGTTGTGTCTATTATACACCAGATACGCCCTTCTGTCATCGTTTTTCTGAAAAAGAAACCGATGCGAGAGCGCTGCGCCTTCGCATCGGCCTTTTATCAAATATTGTCCCGGATGACCTGGCCCATCTTCCGGGTGCCCACCACCGTTTCGCCAGGCTTGGCAATGTCAGCGGTGCGCCAGCCGTCAGCCAGGGCCTTGTCCACCGCGGATTCGATGGCGTCCGCCTCGGCAGCCAGGTGGAAGGAATAACGGAACATCATGGCTGCGGACAAAATCGTGGCAATGGGGTTGGCCTTGTCCTGACCGGCGATATCCGGAGCAGAGCCATGGATCGGCTCATACAGGGCTGGTGCGCTGTCTCCCATGGAGGCGGAGGGCAGCAGGCCGATGGAGCCGGTAATCATGGAGGCCTCGTCGGACAGGATATCGCCAAACATGTTCTCCGTTACCAGCACGTCGAACTGCCCCGGGTCCCGTACCAGCTGCATGGCGCAGTTGTCTACCAGTACGTCCTCATACGCCACGTCGGCGTACTCTTCCGCCAGCCGGTGCATCACCGAACGCCACAGGCGGCTGGTTTCCAGCACATTGGCCTTGTCCACACTGGACACCTTTTTCCGGCGCAGACGAGCCATGTCAAAGGCCCGGCGGCCGATGCGTTCAATCTCCAGTTCGGAATAGGCCATCAGGTCGGTGCACTCCACCCCCCGGTCCGGCGTGTCATATCGATCCCGCTTGCCAAAGTAGATGCCGCCGGTTAGCTCCCGCATCACCAGCAGGTCGATGCCCTTTTCCGCCGTCTCCCGCTTCAGCGGACAAGCGTCGGCCAGGGCCGGACGCAGGGCGGCGGGACGCAGGTTAGCATAGAGGCCCAGGTCCTTGCGGATAGCCAGCAGAGCGGTCTCCGGGCGCTGCTCGGCCGGCTTGTCACTGCCCCATTTGGGGCCACCCACCGCCCCCAGCAGGACGGCGTCGCAGCTCCTGCACAGCTCCGCCGTGCCATCAGGGTAGCTCTTACCCGTGGCATCAGTGGCACAGCCTCCCATGAGCACGTCCACATATTCAAAGGTATGGCCGAACTTCTCTCCCACCCGATCAATGACGGCCACCGCCTCATTGACGATCTCGGGACCGATTCCGTCTCCCCGGATCAGCGCGATCTTGAACTTCATCTCGCCACCCCCCGCGCCTTCAGGGAGGCCAGCAGGCCGCCATGCTCGATGATGCCGTTGACGAACGCCGGGAAGGGGGCGGACTGGAAGGTCTGCCCCGTGGTCTCGTCCGAGATGACGCCGGTGGCAAAGTCCACCGACACCTGGTCCCCCGGGCTGATGCCGTCCACCGCCGCCGGGCACTCCAGGATGGGGAATCCGATGTTGATGGCGTTGCGGTAGAAGATGCGGGCAAAGCTCTTGGCGATGACGCACTTGACGCCGCAGGCCTTGAGGGCCAAGGGGGCGTGCTCCCGGGAGGATCCGCAGCCGAAGTTACTCCCTCCCACCACGATGTCACCCACCTCTACAGTGGAAGCAAACTGGGCGTCAATATCCTCCATACAGTGGGAAGCCAGGGACTTTTCATCAGGAGCATTGAGATAACGGGCTGGAATGATAACGTCGGTGTCCACGTTGTCGCCATATTTGTAAACCTTCATGACCTTACACCTCCATCAAAGAGTGGCCGGGTCGGTGACCTTGCCGGTG
>OGYF01000126.1_pt1 | contig 85980 bp, 73 predicted proteins | sample 1576451 | NCBI WGS metagenome assembly OGYF01 (sample SAMEA3541505, study PRJEB24748) | human gut metagenome | biome: human gut; feature: human-associated habitat; material: faeces | place: China | collected 2012
CACCGCACTCCGCGCAGGGGCGCCGGGCCTCTGCGGAGTTGTATTTTCCTGTTCGCGCCCGTCTGGTTCGCGTGGCATCAGTTCCATAAATCGTATACTCTCTTTTGCGTTTCGTTATTCCTGTTTCGCCGTTATTTCCTGCGCGGCCTGGGCGTTGCCGGCTTCTTCTTCGGAGTAATTCACCTTGTAAAGGAAAAGCCCCTGCGCCGGAGCGGTATCCCCCGCCAGCGAACGTTTTTTTTCTTCCAGAATATCCCGCACGCGCTCCGGCGGCATGCGCCCCGCGCCCGCTTCCACCAGCGTGCCCACAAAAATGCGCACCATATTGTACAGGTAGCCGTCCGCGCACACATGGAACGTGATATCGTCCCCCTCACGCCGCACATGGGCGAAATACACCGTGCGCACCGTATCGGCGATATCGCTGCCGGAGGACATGAACGACACAAAATCGTGTTTTCCCACAAGATACTGCGCCGCGCGTTCCATCCTGCCGGCATCCAAAGGCCCTGGGAAACGCCAGCACAACCCGTTCTGAAACGGGTCCGCCACGGCGCTGTTATGAATGCGGTAGATATATTCTTTGCTTTTCGCACTGTAACGGGCGTGGAAATCCTCCGGCACCCGGTGCGCCTCCGTCACTCGTACATCGTCCGGCAAAAAGCGGTTGACGGCAAGCGGAAGCTTGCGCGGCGGAATCGGCTTGGGCTGCGTGTAACTGACACAGTACCCAAGCGCGTGCACACCGGAATCCGTGCGCGAACACCCTTTCACCGGCGGCCGCACGCCGTACAGGCGTTCCAGCGCGTTCTGCAGCACCTCGCACACCGAAAGCGCATTTTTCTGCACCTGGAACCCGTGGTAGCGCGTGCCGGCAAAGCGCAGCGTAATGCAGACGTGCATAAAATTCCTCCCGGACGATTTTAACACAAACCCCTTTTACCCAATGCGTGCAAAAAACAGGTTGCTCATACCAATGGCGACAAACACCAGCACCGCCACAACAGCAATGAGGATGTCGGAACGGTGCATGTGCAGCTGCTTCAGGCGGGTACGCCCCTCGCCGCCATGATAGCAGCGGCACTCCATGGCCATGGCCAGCTCGTCTGCCCGGCGGAACGCCGAAATAAACAGAGGAATCAACACCGGAATCAACGCCTTTACACGCTGGCGCAGATTGCCGGAATCCAGCTGCGCGCCGCGCGCCTTCTGGGCGTTCATAATCTTGTCCGTCTCTTCGATCAGCGTGGGAATGAACCGCAGAGCAATGGTCATCATCATGGCAAGCTCATGCACCGGCAAGTGCAGCTTTGCCAGCGGATGCAGAAGCTGCTCGATGGCGTCGGTCAGCACAATAGGGCTGGTTGTGTATGTCAGCAGGCTCGTTCCCGCGATCAGACAGATGATGCGCACAGCCATAATGACGGCGTAATAGATACCCTCTTTGTATATTTTCAATATCCACCAGGACACCAGCGGCTCGGATGTTCCCGTCATAAAAAACAGATTCAGCACGGCCGTAAACAGAATGATGGGCAGGATCGGCTTGATGCTTTTTCCCACGATTTTGAGCGGTATCTTCGCCACAAGGTACAAAACAGTGAGGAACACGATGGAAATAACGAGTCCCGCCGGATTCGAACCAACAAACAGCATCACGATATAGGCGATGGTGAGCAGCAGCTTCACGCGGGGGTCCATTGTATGCAGGATGGAATTGCCCGGGAAATGCTGGCCAATGGTGATGTCACGCAGCATTTACATACCCTCCTTTGCTGCCGCACGGGCGGCAAGGATGGTCTTAACAGCGTATTTTACCGTATATACGTCGGTGTCGATGTCCAGCCCCATCTCACGCAGGCGCAAAAATATCTTCGTCACCTCGGGCACCGAAAGGCCCAGCTCCAGCAGCTCCGGCGCGCGGGCAAACACCTTATCTGTTGCGTCGTACATCGCAATGCGTCCCGCGTTCATCACCAGCACGCGGTCTGCATATTTGGCGATATCCTCCATGGAGTGGCTGACAAGGACGATGGTGGACCCGGTCTGCTTATGGTATTCCCGTATCTGTCCGAGGATCATATCCCGGCCCTCCGGGTCCAGCCCGGCGGCGGGTTCGTCCAACACCAGAAGCCGCGGTTCCATGGCAAGCACACCTGCAATGGCCACACGGCGCTTCTGCCCGCCGGAAAGCTCAAAGGGGCTGCGCTGCAAAAAGCAGCTGTCAATGCCGCAGAACGCGGCCGCACGCTGCACGCGCCGGTCGATCTCCTCCGCAGAAAGCCCCATATTCGCGGGGCCGAAAGCGATGTCCTTATATACCGTTTCTTCAAAAAGCTGATACTCCGGGTACTGGAACACCAGACCTGCCATAAAACGAAAACGGCGGATGTCTTTGGGGTCCGCCCACATATCCTCACCGGCAATGTACACCTTGCCGGAGGTAGGCTTGTTGATACCGTTGAAGTGCGTGATGAGCGTGGATTTGCCGCAGCCGGTGGAACCGATGACACCCACGAACTCGCCTTCTTCGATTTCGAAGCTGACGTGATCCAGAGCCACAGTCTCGTCCGGCATGCCCTGGTTATAGATATAGGTGAGGTCTTCCACCTTCACGATTGCGGACATGCGGACACCTCCTCTGCTTTTTCCTGTGCGGCTCCGGGCGCTTTTTTTCCTGTAAGCAGTTCATACAGCGCCGCGGCGCACTCTTCCACATCAATGATGTCATCCGCCATCGGGCAGCCCGCAGCCGTGAGGGCATGGCACAACTCGGCGGCCTGCGGTACATCCAGGTGCAGCGCACGCAACTCCTCCACATTACGGAACACCTCTTTCGGCGTGCCCTCCATAACCACTCTGCCCGCGCTCATTACCACCACACGGTCGGCTGTGGCGGCCTCTTCCATATAATGCGTGATCTGGACGACGGTGATGCCGTAGTCGTCGTTGAGTCTGTGTACCGTACGCATGACCTTTTCGCGGCCGATGGGGTCCAGCATCGCGGTGGCTTCATCCAGCACAAGGCAATCCGGCCGCATTGCGATCACGCCCGCGATGGCCACGCGCTGCTTCTGCCCGCCGGACAGCTTGTGCGGGCCCTTTTCCCTGTATTTATAGATCCCGGCCATCTGCATGGCCTCGTCCACACGCGCCCGCATTTCCGCAGGGGGGACACCCAGATTTTCCAACGCAAAAGCGACGTCCTCCTCCACTACGGTGGCGACGATCTGGTTATCCGGGTTCTGGAACACCATGCCCACCTTCTGGCGGATGTCGAACAGCTTGTCCTCGTCCGCAGTGGACATATCCTCCACGTATACTGTGCCCGCCTGCGGCAGCAGGATGGCGTTAAAATGCTTGGCCAGCGTGGATTTGCCGCACCCGTTCGCCCCCAACACGGCCACATATTCGCCGCGCTTTACGCGCAGCGAAAGGCCGTCCACAGCGCGGTGCTGATCGTCCGTATAGCTGAATGTGATATTGTCTGCTCTGAGCATTTCTTCCATGCTTTCCCGTCCGTTTCTGATCCTTTGTCCCGCGGCCCTTTGCCGCGCGGCCCCTCTTCTCAAACAACAGCTTTCCCCTGTTTTTCGATACATGTTTTATGCCCGCGGCATTACAGCCCTGCGTTTCGTGCCAGCCACCACGCCGTGGCCCCACAGGGCACCACGCCGCCCGTAGCCGTTACCGGCAGGCCGATCTCGTCGCAGGCTGTGTGCCCTCCCCACCTGGGACATACCCGCGCCCGGAGCATATACTCCATCACACTGGGCGAAAGGCCCGTAGTATAACTGTTTACCGCGACGAACAGCGGCTCGTCGCTCAAAACGCCCGCGCACAGGTCAATGAAATCGTAGATGCTGTCCTCCAGCTTCCACACCTCGCCGCCCGGGCCGCGGCCGTAACTGGGCGGGTCCATAATGATGCCGTCGTACCGCACCCCGCGGCGGATCTCCCGCGCAACAAATTTCGCGCAGTCATCCACGATCCAGCGTACCGGCTTGTCCGCAAGGCCGCTGGCTGCGGCATTCTCCCGCCCCCAGGCCACCATCCCCTTGCTGGCGTCCACATGGCATACACTGGCGCCTGCCGCCGCGCACGCAAGCGTGGCGCCGCCTGTATAGCCGAACAGGTTCAGGACCCGGATGGGCCGCTCCGCCGCCGCGATGAGCCGCGCATAGGCGTCCCAGTTCACAGCCTGCTCCGGAAATACACCCGTATGCTTGAAGCCTGTAGGAGACACCACCATGCAGATATCTCCATAGGTGATCTGCCATTTTTCCGGCATCCTGCGCCGGTATTCCCACTGTCCGCCGCCCGAAGCGGAACGGTGATACACCGCATTCGCGCTTTTCCACAGCGGGCTGCTTTCTCCGGTTTTCCAGATGACCTGAGGGTCAGGCCGCACCAGGATGGTTTTGCCCCAGCGCTCCAGACGATTGCCGTCCGTTGCGTCGATGAGCTCATAATCTTTCCAGTTGTCCGCTGCCCGCATAAAAACCTCCGGTCCAATTCTGCGGCAAGGCCCGGCGCTGCATGCGCCGGGCACGCCCGCCGTTCGTTTTACTGTTAATGAATGCGCTCGTTGATCTTCACTGCAATGCGTTCGGCGCTGGCGGCGATGGCCGCCTCGTCTCTTCCCTCCACCATGATGCGGATGAGCGGCTCTGTTCCCGAGACCCGGACCAACACGCGTCCCAGGCCCATCAGGCTCTGCTGCTGGCTCTCAATGAAGCCCGCAATGTATTCATCCTCTTTATAGCGCGCCTTTTCCTCCGGTGTGGCCTTGATATTGACCATCACCTGCGGAAAACGGGCATATACGTCGTTCAACTCGCTCATCCTGCATTTTTTCTCAGCCATCGTACGCAGCAGCATGCCCGCCGTCAGTTCGCCGTCTCCGGTGGTGGAATGCGCCAGCAGGATGATGTGTCCGCTTTGCTCACCGCCGATGACATAGCCTTTGTCGCGCATCTCCTCCAGCACATAGCGGTCGCCCACGGCGGTGACAGCTGTTTTCATGCCGTTCTGCTTCATATACTCGATAAAGCCCAGGTTGCTCATTACGGTAACGACCGCCGTATCCTCGGGCAGCTTACCGGCATCCTTCAGGTCTTTCGCAAGAATGGCGATGATCTTGTCGCCGTCGATCTCACGCCCCTTTTCGTCTACAGCCAGGCAGCGGTCTGCGTCGCCGTCAAAGGCCACGCCGCAGTCCAGCCCGTTGTCCACCACGTATTTTGCCAGCTTATCAAGGTGGGTGGAGCCGCAGCCCTCGTTGATATTGCCGCCGTCCGGATCCGTGCCGATGAAGCGGCACGCCGCGCCCAGACGCGGAAACAGCAGCCCGGCTGCTTCACTGGCCGCTCCGTTGGCACAGTCGATGGCGATATTCAGCCCCGTCAGGTCTGCGCCGATCGCCTTTGCCAGATAATCGACATAATCCGACAAAGCCGTGTCCACGCGCCGGACGGTCCCGATGGCTGTACCGGTGCACAGCGTCAGCTCTGCGCCGTTGTTGAACACATGGTGCTCGATCTCTTCTTCCACTTCGTCCGGCAGCTTATAGCCTTCGCCGCCGAACAGCTTGATCCCGTTGAACTCCACCGGATTGTGCGAGGCTGAGATAACAACACCCGCGTCCGCGCCGTATTTGCGCACCAGATGCGCCACAGCAGGCGTGGGGATGACGCCCAGCAGCTCCACGTCCGCGCCGACGCTGCAAAGGCCGGCGGCCAGTGCGCTTTCCAGCATATCTCCGGAAATACGGGTGTCCTTGCCGATGATAAAGCGGGGGCGGTGCTGCGTCTTGCCCGCCAGCACAGCCGCCGCCGCGCGGCCGATCTGCATCGCGAGCTCCGGAGTCAGGTCTTTTCCGGCAACGCCGCGCGCGCCGTCGGTTCCGAACAACTTTCCCATTGTGTCATCCTCCTCGTAAATGTTCCCTCTTAGGATAGCGAAAAAATGTGAACAAATCTAGTGTGCTTTTCCCGGCATTGTGCCCAAATCCATTTTCCGCGCAACGCCTGTTTTACAGGTCGTCCAGCGTCTGCTGGCCGCTGGCCTCAGCGGTGCCGGGCGCTTTCATGCCCAGATGCTCATAAGCATACCGCGTCACACATCTGCCGCGGGGGGTTCGCGTCAGATAGCCGAGCTGCATCAGGTACGGTTCGCATACATCCTCCAGCGTCACGGCTTCCTCTCCCAGCGCGGCGGCAATGGTCTCCAAACCAACCGGGCCGCCGCCATACATTTCAATGATGGCCCGCAGCAGGCCCCGGTCCATCTCGTCCAGGCCCGTGTCGTCGATGCCCATACGCTGCAGCGCTTCCCGGGCGATGGATTCGTCGATCACGCCGTCGCCCAGCACAGCGGCAAAATCCCGCGCGCGCTTGAGCAGACGGTTCGCCACGCGCGGCGTGCCGCGGCTGCACTTCGCCATTTCCAGAGCGCCGCCCTCCTCGCAGGGAACATTCAAAATAGAAGCGGAACGGCGGATGATCTTTGCCAGTTCCTGCGGAGAGTAAAGTTCCAGCTTGAGCAGCACGCCGAAGCGGTCGCGCAGCGGGCTGGTGATCTGGCCCGCGCGGGTCGTCGCTCCCACCAGCGTAAAGCGCGGCAGGTTGATGCGGATGGATTGTGCGGACGGTCCCTTGCCGATCATAATGTCCAGCGCATAATCCTCCAGCGCAGGATACAGCACCTCCTCCACCTGCCGGGACAGGCGGTGGATCTCGTCGATGAACAGCACATCGCCCTCCTGCAGATTCGTCAAAAGAGCGGCAAGGTCGCCGGGTTTTTCAATGGCCGGGCCGCTTGTGATGCGGATCTGCACGCCCATCTCGTGGGCCACGATACACGCAAGGGTCGTTTTGCCGAGGCCCGGTGGGCCGTACAAAAGCAGATGATCCAGCGGTTCGCCGCGCATTTTGGCCGCCTGCAGGTATATCTTCAGGTTTTCCTTTGCTTTGTCCTGGCCGATGTACTCCTCCAACGTTTTCGGGCGCAGGGACGCCTCGCTGTCAAAGTCCTCCGGCTCCGGCTCCGGGCTCACAAGGCGCGGACCGTTGTCGATCTCTACGGTTTCCAGAGCCATGGATTACCTTCCTTTCCCGATGCCCTGCAAAGCAAGGCGGATAAGTTCCTGTACAGGCAAAGACGGGTCCAGCCTAGCAATGGCCTGCGCGGCCTCGCTGCCCGTATAGCCCAGGCCTGTGAGGGCGGCAATGGCCTGCGCCACGCCGCCCGTGGCTGCAGGCGCTGCCGTACCGGAAGCATCGGCCAGGCCAAGCCCCGTGGCCAGCCCCTTACCTACCTTGTCTTTCAGCTCCAGTACGATGCGCTGGCCCAGCTTGGGCCCCACGCCGCTGGCCGCAGTAAACGCCTTGTGGTCTCCCGCGGAGATAGCCAAAACAACTCTGTCCGGGCTGAGTACGCTGAGGATGGCAAGCCCCACCTTCGGCCCCACGCCGGAAACGCCCGTCAAAAGGCGGAACATCGTCTGGCTCTCTTTGTCGGCAAAGCCAAACAGCGACACATCATTCTCGGTGACATTCATACAGGTATACAGTGTACAGGTATCGCCAACAGCGGGCAGCGCGCCCGCCGTAGTGGACGGGATGGCCGCCAGATACCCCACGCCGCCGCAGCTTACCACGGCGTAATCAGGCGCTTTTTCCAGCAGCTTCCCTGTCAGGCAGTAGATCATAATTTCCTCCGGTCTTTTCCACGCGCTCCAAAGCGCATCTTTTATTTGTATGCTTGTATCCAGCTCAAATCAAAAATATCCCATTTGCTGGCGCTTTGTCAGCGCCACGCCATACTGTTTGGAACGGTAGCTGTACGCATGGCAGATGGCCATAGCCAGCGCGTCGGCCGTGTCGTCCGGTTTGGGCACGGCGGGCAGCTTCAAAAGCGTCCTGGTCATTTCCTGCACCTGCTTTTTTGTGGCCTTTCCGTAGCCTGAAACGCTTTGCTTTACCTGCAGCGGCGTATATTCGAACACCGGCACGCCTGCCTGCCGGGCACACAACAGCAGCACGCCTCTCGCTTCGGCCACGGCGATGACCGTTTTCTGGTTGGTGGTATAAAATAGCGTTTCAATGGCCATTGCGTCAGGCTTGACGGCCGCCAGCAGCTGCGTCATATCATCATAAATTTCAGATAATCGGTCCTCAAAGGTCGTATGCGCCTTTGTGGTGATGGCCCCATACTGAAGCGTGGTAAAAGTGTTTCGGGTATAATCCAGCGCGCCGAAGCCGACGATGGCATATCCCGGGTCGATGCCCAATATCCGCATGGCGCGCCCTCCCATTTCTTGTGCCGCGCCCAACCCGCCGAACGCGGCAAAAACCGCATCCATGCACATTGCCGCGCAAGCAGCAGACTTGGAGTTATTATACCATAAACCCCACACGGATACAACAAAACCCGTACACACCGCACATAGAAAATGAATGCGCTTTGTGCAAAACAACCGTGCCGTCATTTTGTATCCTTGTGCCAAACCGCTTCGGGACGCCCGGCGGAAAGCCGGTAAAGCAACCGCCTTCCGGCCGCAGCTGAGGTCAAAGACATTTCCTTGTGCGGAAACACCTTTATGAAACGCTGTTCTGTTTTCTGCAAAAAGCAAACCCGACGCCGCAATGGCGTCGGGTTTGCTTTGCATTCGATATGGTGGACAGTAAGGGACTCGAACCCCTGACCCCCTGCACGTCAAGCAGGTGCTCTACCAGCTGAGCTAACTGTCCGTAATTTCTGCGGCTTTGTTATTATAGCAAATCGTTTCCTGGAATGCAACCTCTTTTTTCGATTTTTACAAAAAATATTTGCCTGCAGCCGCCTGAAACCGCCAAATTTCTTGACATCCCCTTGTACATATTATAAAATATTATGTCTGACAAAATCAATACACATATAAAAAAGAGGAACGGAACGTTTATGGAACAGAAAAACATTCGCAACATCGCGATCATTGCCCACGTCGACCACGGCAAGACGACGCTCGTGGACCAGATGCTCAAGCAGAGCGGAGCGTTCCGCGAAAACCAGCAGGTTGCCGAGCGCGTAATGGACTCCGGCGACATCGAGCGCGAGCGCGGCATCACCATCCTTGCCAAAAACGCCTGTACCTATTATGACGGCGTGAAAATCAATATCGTGGACACCCCGGGCCACGCCGATTTCGGCGGCGAAGTGGAACGCGTTTTGAAGATGGTCAACGGCGTGCTCCTTTTGGTGGACGCCGCCGAGGGCTGCATGCCCCAGACACGCTTTGTGCTGCAGAAAGCCCTGCAGCAAAATCTTTCCCTTGTCATCGCCGTGAACAAGATCGACCGTCCCGATGCGCGCATCAAGGAAGTCATCGACGAGATCCTTCTGCTCCTGATGGACCTTGGCGCCACGGACGAGCAGCTGGACAGCCCGATGGTATTCTGCTCCGGCCGTGCGGGCACGGCAAGCTACAGCCCCGATGTTGAGGGCCAGAATCTGGAGCCGCTGTTTAAGACGATCCTCGATTATGTCAAGCCGCCCGAGGGCAACCCCTCCGCGCCTCTTGCGATGCTGTGCTCCTCGGTCGACTACAACGATTTTGTAGGCCGTATCGGCATCGGGCGTGTGGAGAACGGCTCCATCCGTGTGGGCCAGGAGGTGTCCGTATGCGACTGGCATGACAAAGATCTCTCCAAAAAAGGGCGCATCACCGCGCTGTACAGCTTTGAGGCCAATGGCCGCACTCCCATTGAATCCGCCGACGCAGGCGATATCGTCGCGTTCAGCGGCCTGACGGACATCAACATCGGCAATACCCTGTGCGACACGCAGATGGTCGAACCCCTGCCCTTCGTCAAGATCAACGACCCGACGGTCGAAATGACCTTTGCCGTCAACGACAGCCCCTTTGCTGGTAAAGAGGGCAAATTTGTCACCAGCCGCCAGATTCGTGACCGCCTGCATAAGGAACTGCTCAAGGATGTGGCGCTGCAGGTGGAGGATTCTCCCACCAGCGAGTCTTTCCGCGTGATGGGCCGCGGCGAGATGCATCTTTCCATCCTGATCGAGACGATGCGGCGCGAGGGCTACGAGCTGCAGGTGTCCCCGCCCAAAGTGCTGCTGCACGAGGTGGACGGCAAAACGATGGAGCCCATGGAGCATGTCGTTATCGACGTCCCCACTGAATACCAGGGCAGTGTGATGCAAAAGCTGGGCAGCCGTAAGGGCGAGCTTGTCCAGATGGCGCCTCTGGGCTCCACGCGTATGCGCGTGGAATTCCGCATCCCCTCCCGCGGCCTGTTCGGATACCGCAGTGAGTTTCTCACCGACACACACGGCGAAGGCATCCTGAACACCATTTTCGATGGATATGACGAATGGCGCGGAGACCTTCCTGCCCGCAGCACCGGCAGCCTGATCAGCTATGAAACCGGCGTGGCCGTGGCCTACGGTCTGTTCAATGCGCAGCAGCGCGGTACGCTGATCGTGGACCCGGGCGACAAGGTCTACGAGGGCATGGTCGTTGGGTACAGCCCTGCCGGCGAGGACATCACCGTCAATGTATGTAAAACCAAGCATCTCTCTAATACCCGCGCCTCCGGCAGCGACGACGCGCTGCGCCTGGTGCCTGTGTCCAAATTCAGTTTGGAAGAAAGTCTGGAATTTCTGAAGCCGGACGAACTTCTTGAGGTCACACCAAGCAGCATCCGTATCCGCAAACGTATTTTGAACCACGACCTGCGCATGAAAGCCACCAAGGGCGGCAAAAATATCGGCTGAGCAAAAAACGCATAGATTCTGACCAAAACAGCGCCGGAACAGTTCCGGCGCTGTTTTTTGGGAGCACAGTACGCGCCTATTTGCTCAGGGTTCCCGCCTATTGGAGCGCGGAGAGCGAACGCCTCCATTGCTGATCCGCCAGGCCTGCGTCTTTCAGTTCGATGCGCTCGTCGATAAAATCCCACCGGTCCTGCGGGGAAACGAACTGAAGAAGCAGCCAGCGGGTAACGCACCAGCGCGGCAGATCCGTATCGCACCTGTAATACGGCCCGGTCTGCTCGGGATGACGCACCGCCCATTCTGTGGACGGGTTGTCCGTTTCTTTTTTGTCCAAAGCCACGGTATTGGCATTGACATCCACCTCGAACACCACCAGCTTCTGCGTACCGTTGTGCAGGCGTTCGTTCAGATAGGCCCGGGCGGCAAATTCCGCCGCCTCGATGGGACGTGCAGCCAGCGACACAAAGCCCGGCTCCGTATTGCGGTAAACCGCCCGGTTTCCGTTGGTCCGATAGATCCATCCCTCCGCAACAATCGATTTCGCCCGGGAATATGTCGTTCCATGGTACAATATCACGCTGTTTCCATCTCCGTTCTTTCACGCAGCCTTTCATTGCCCGGCCGAAACGCCCAAGCGCTTTGCAGCAAAAGCTGCTTCGAGCCGCTTTCGCGGCTGGCGGGCGGCCTGAATTCTTTTCCGGCTGTTTTGTCTATCCAAAGATACCCCACTCTCCCATTTCATTTCAATCGTTTCTGCGTGAAAATGCTCTGAAGCGGCGTGAAATCGCTGTCGAAACCGGAAGAAAAAACGGCCGTGAGCAACGCTCCCGGCCGTTCTCTTATTTTATTCTTTTTCATTTCGGCCGGCATGTATCCCAGCCAGCATCGTAAGGGCCACAACGGGCACGCTCGCCACAGCAGCAGCCGCACCGCGGCGCAAAGCCGGGCTATACAGCCACATGCTCAGCAGAGCGGCACCCAGAACCACCGCACACACCACGGCCGTACGCAGCCGCAGCTTTCGCCGCAGTTCCAGTGTGTCCTCTTCATCCGGCATGACGCAAGGGGCCTTGCACCAAAGCGCCAGGCATCCCGCCGCCCACGCTGCAAACAGCAGTGCAGCGCTCTTTGCGGCAACGGCCGCAAGCAACAGCCCCGCGCCCCATACGGCAATACTGGACAGCGCACAGGAAAAAGGCGTTTTCGCATGCCATCCGCCTACTGTTTTCCGCAGCACCGTATAGACGGCAAGAAACACTGCGGACAATGGCAGTACGCCGAAAGCCCAAGAGACCGCCAGCACCACACCGTAGCTCAAAAGATTGGAAAGTATGGTCTGGATGCCGTATACCTGTACCTCCAACTCATCTTCGGTGATCACGCCCTTCTCCAGCAGGACCCCCGCAAACCAGTCAGCAAATCTGTCAATCATACCAGCGCCTCTTTCGCGCTCTCCCATACAAACACCTGCTCCACCGGAGCGGCCGCGTCTATGGGCAGCAGCAAATCGACCACGAACCGCCCGGGCTGTGCCAAACGCAGGGAGTATACACCATCGTACTTCTGCACGGTTTTCTTAATCTGCCCCACGCCAAGGCCGTGGCCCGGCAGGTGTTTGGTGCTTTCATGGCTTTCCGCCTGCTCCTCGCGGCCCGGTGCAACGGGATTTTCCATATGGATACTGCAAAAGAAATCGGATGGGCGCACCGTCAGCCGAATAAACCGTTCCGAATGGTTCTCCAGATACATATTCGCCTCAAAAGCATTGTCCCAAAGGTTGCCCAGCAGTGTACACAGGTCCACTGGATCGGTCTTCATTTTCGGCACCTCAAGGCGTAGGGATACACGAATGCCGTTTTCTCTTGCGGCAGGAAGTTTCGCGTTCAGAATGGAGTCCACAGCCAGATTCCCGGAGTTCACCATCGTCGAGCTCTCATTTGTTTTATCACGCAGCGCTTCAATATAGCCCAGTGCTTCATCGCCTCTGCCTGTCTGAATCATCTGTCCGATGACGGAAAGGTGATTGAAGAAATCATGCCGCCAACCCATCAGGGTCTTGTGCGTATCCAGCAGATTTTGATACTGCGTATCCTCCAGGCCCTTGAGCTTCAGCTCGGCTTCCTGCCGCGCCGCCATTGCCGTGTAGCGGGAAATCGAGACCGTCTGCCACAGGCACAGGATATTCACCAGAAACAACAGAACCGCCACCAGCAGGAACAGGCCGTCGTTCACTCCCGGCACCATAAAATTCGGTTCCAAAAGCAGCATAATAACGCCGCTCACCGCTGGGATGAACACAGACAGCATCCAATTCCGCCAGGAAAGCGTGAGACGGAACGCCTTTCGTGTGACAAGCACCACGGCCGTGGCAATGAGCAGCCTCGTGGCAAGCGTATTGACCATGAAGAATGCCGACCGTTCCGAAAAATAAGTATACGGGTCGATCGTCGGAAAAAACATCAAAAGCGCGCTGCTGTATATGAAGTCGATTGAAAAAAAGAGTACCGAGCAAAATGCGGGCCAGAACAGGCGCATCATCACCGTTCCCCGAAAGAGCAAAAGCGAAAACGCGGCGTAGACGCACGTCATCACACCAAGGCCTATCATCCCGGAGAGCCAGCAATTACAGGCGAACAGCACCGCCGCCAGCACGGGAAGGAACAGATAATAATACTTGGGCTGCCGGAGACGTGTCCGCATCATTTTCCGGAAAAGATACAGGATCAAAAAGCAGTCGAACACATCCACTAAATACTGCCATGTATTCCACAGGATATTCTCCATCATTGCCCTCCTCTCAGAGCAATCAGAGCGTCCTTGACGCTTTGAAAATAGGTCGTGCTTACCAGAATCTCCCTGCCGTCAACAAGTGTGATGCTATTCCGCCGCAGGCCCTTCACCGCATGAAGGTTGACGATATAGCCGCGGTGACACTTTTTAAAATCCTCTGCCGGCAGGAGTTTTTCCATCTGCGCGAATGTGAGCGCATAGCTTTGCGTTTTATCGTATGTATAAACGATGCTGCTGTGGTTGCTTGCCTCCACATACAGTATTTCTGTGAGGAAGTATCTGTCCTGCTGGGAAATACCGCGCTGCAGCACGATGCTCCTGCGCTCTTTGAGACGGCAATTCCTGGCGATATAATCCATTGCAGCGTCGATGCGTTCCTGCTCCACGGGCTTGATGATATAGTCCTGTGCGTGCACTGTATAGCCCTTGAGCGAAAGCTCCGGATGGTTCGTAACAAACACGATATCCGCCGAACAGCCCGCACCGCGCAGCTCCTGCGCAAAAGCGAATCCGTCCTTCCCGGGCAGTTCCACATCCAGAAAAACGGCATCGTATGTACGCAAATCCGCCGGCCCCACTTCCGCCACGCACTGCACAGCCGTGATGCTGACGCCTCCATGCCGGCTTCCCCAGCTTTGAACCTGCCGCCGCAGTCTTTCCAATTCATAATAATTATCTTCCGCAATGAACACCTGCATTGAGCCCTCTCCTACCAAAAATGATGATTTCGCGCGTTTCAGACCGGGGTTCGCGCAGATTCCCTTGCGCCCGCAGCAGATTTGCGGTATACATTTCCTTATGGGATTCCCCCGCAAACCATTCACCCAATCAAAAACAGGAGGTACATCATGAAAAAATGTGAAAAGGGATTCTTCAAAGCATGCTCCAAATTCATCGGCAAAGCCGCCAAGATCGGCGCCAATGACCGTTGCTATGGCCTGCATTATCAGCCCAAGAAGCCGGCCGCTCTGAAAAAATAATCCGGTCACCCAGTCCAAAGCAGTGCAGGCATCTGTCTGCACTGCTTTTTTGCTGTCCTCCCGTTATGGAAAAACAGCAGCAACCGTTCCTATCTCCTGTCCGCGCCCTATCATTTTACCCTGATTTCCAGATTTCGGCAACATATTCCCCAAAGCCGTAGAAACAAGCACAAATAGCGTGGGACGTTAACCGATATGCAAAACGCGAAACGGCCCGTCATTTTCCAGCCCTTCACCAGCCTGGCTCAACGTAGGGTAGAGGTTTCCATTTTCCCCCAGGCTGCCGGAGCTCCAGCGCACAGTGCAGCCGGGACGGTATGCCCCACCCTGTGCATCCACAAATGTGTATGAAGAATGGGTTTCTATGACTTTGCCGGATGTTCCGTCCGAGTGTTCCGTCCGGACAACAAGCCACACTTTCGCATCTGCTGCCGGCGCTTCATCAGACGGAAAAGTCTCCCGCAAAAACGGCCCCAAATCGAATGTCCAAACAACCTCCCTACGCATCTTTGAGCCGTCGGATGCAGTTTCTTGTGTACGGGATATCCACACGGCTTCCTCGTCCCACAGGACCCAATTCCACGCCTCGCCGCTCAGCGGGTCCAAAGCAGTTACCCTCGCCACTGGCCGTGTGCACTCGTGTCCGGCTGCATGCACCGAAAACGGTGCGGGCAAAAAAGCCAGTACAATTACAAGCCCCAGCAGAGCCAAGCCTGTCCTTTTCATATCGAACCTCCCTGTTTGCACCTCGCAGCGCAAAACACGCATACCGCCGCTCTTCCTGAAAAAATCATAGTCTTGCCCGGGCCGGGACACAAGTCTCCCCGCGTGAAAGCCCCAAGCAGAAGCGTGAAAACAGGTAATTGTGTTTCTCCGCCGGATGTCTTTTCCTTTTGCGCATAAACATTTCTTCGACAAAATAAGAATACTGTGATATACTGCTTTTATTGCGTAAAAGAGGAGGAACCGACCGTGACAACACAAGAACGATTTGCTCGCCGCCGCAAAAAGCTGGAAGAAAAGCTGACCCGGCTGGATCTGCAGGAGGCGCGCACTCTCCAACGGGAACAGGCGCACGACGAACAGATCGCGCGCGACCTGGCCGGGGTTCCCGGCCATTTTGCCCACGGCCTTAATTTTTATAAGCTGTTCTGGGTGTTTTTTCTTTGCTGTTTCCTGGGAGTGGTCATCGAGACTATTTTTTGCTGGATCGCCTCCGGCAGGCTTTCACAGCGCACCGGCCTCGTGTGGGGGCCTTTCAATCTGATCTACGGCATCGGCGCGGTGCTGCTCACCGTCTGCCTGCATCCGTTCATCGGAAAAAGCGACCGCTGGATCTTCATCGGCGGTTCCATCATCGGAGGCGCCTTCGAGTATTTCTGCAGCTGGCTGCAGGAAACCGTGCTGGGCACCGTGAGTTGGGACTATACCGGGTATCCTTTCAACCTGAACGGACGCATCAATCTGCTGTATTGCCTGTTCTGGGGCGCACTGGCGCTGGTATGGGTGAAAGAGGTATTTCCACGGCTGAACGGCTTTATCGAACGGCGCGTTTCCAAAACCTACGGTGTCGTCATCAGTTGGGTGCTCATCGCATTTATGCTTGCGAACTCTCTTGTAAGCGGCGCGGCGGTGCTGCGCCAGAGCCAGCGTTATGAAGGCGTCCCCGCAACGCACGCCTGGCAGCAGGTGCTGGACGACCGTTTCCCCGACAGCCGCCTCGCTAAGATCTATCCCAGTATGGTGCGCGTGGAAGAATAAAAGACACGACTGCCGCACCCCTCAAAAAGCCAAAAGAGCGCCGTGCTTTCGCAAAAGCACGGCGCTCTTTCAGCTTGACGAAAAAGCAGCGCTTTTTCGTCAAGCTGCCTACGAACAGGGCCTGCGGCCCCGTTCGCCGCGCACGGCGCGGAGTTATTTTAAATGAAAAAGGGGTTCACCACCCCTTTTTCAAGCTTTTTCCCCAGACGCTTCTTTCACTTCCTTGCCTTTTTCGTCCGTCTGAGAGCGCCGTGCTTTCGCAAAAGCACGGCGCTCTTTTTTCTTTACAGCATTCTTGCGAACCAGGCCAGAAGAGCAAGCCCGCCCCCTAGGGTAAGAGACAGAGCAAATACAACAGCCGCAATGGTCAGATACCGCTTTTTGTTCATGACCACGTAAGCGATGTATTCCCGCAAAAGCGCGTTGGGCAGATAATAGCCTGCCGTCCTGCCGCCCACACCGTCACAGGAAAAGCCGGCCCGTCCGGCGTACAGCCCCGCCCGCAGCAGATGGTAATCGCTTGTCGCATAGATACAGCAGTACGGCTTGCCCTCGCTGTGCGCCTCGGCCACGCGCTTGGAATATAAAAAATTTTCCTTCGTGTTCTTCGACTGTGTTTCCGCCAGCACAAGCTCCGCCGGATAACCTTTTTCCATTGCGTACTCCCGCATGGCTTCAGCCTCGGGACGCGGCTCATCCGCCCCCTGTCCTCCGGACATTATCAGGCAAGGCTCACGCCCTGTTTTTCTTTTTTGCCGCGCCGCATACCGCAGCGCCGCATCTACCCGCCCGGCCAGCAGCGGAGGCACCTTGCCGTCTATCAGCCCGCTGCCCAATACAACGATATAATCCACTCTTTTACGCGGCGGGAACCACTTTCCCACATAGAACGCCGTCAGAAACACCAGGCTGTGCAAAGCGAAAAAGACCGCCGTCCCCAGAAGCGCCATCCACAGCGGATACAGCCAGGGAAACAATCCGCTTTTGCCCAAAACCCACGGAAGCGCCATAAGCGCAAGGATCGCCAGAGCAAGGATCAGCGTCAGCATATGCTTGAGGCTCGGCCGTTCCCGCTTGAGCATCTGCACCGTATTCCAGAGCAAAAGCCCCAGCAGGATATAAACGCCGAACAACAGCAAAAACGCAAACACAAGCGCCGCACAGACAAGGAACAGGAACGACGCGGCGCTGTCGGGATATGCCAATGCCGCCAGCAGCGCGCACACGCCCAGCGTCACAAGAAACATGTCGAACCAGAAGCCGGCTGCCATACCCGTGTGTTTTTTTCGTTTTACCGCCCAAAACAAAGCAAACACTGCGGGCGGCAGCAGCGCTATCGTGAACAAATAATGCGTCATAGTCCTCTCCCCGCGCATTTTGACGACAGTGCGGCGCGCTCAAAAAAACGTCACCTGGCTGGATTTTGGCAAGTCTCCCAGCGCGCCGATGTCCGCCAACGTATCCATGATGGTATTGGAAACGATACCGTATTCCATATGCCCTTCGTTCTTGGCCGTAGCGCAAATAGCATTGCACGCACTTTGCAGATCCTCGGCGGAAATATACTGTTGGCCTTCCAGAGTAGCCTTTTCCAGCGTGTTCGCCGCCGCGTCTCCCAGCCCCTTCAGCGCCATAAAAGGCAGGCGGATCTTACCATCCTCCACCGTATAGGTCTTGGCGCGGCTTTTCCCGATGCGGATGGGCAGAAATTCGTAGCCGCGCTGCAGCATCTCGTTCACCATCTGAAGCGAAGCAAGGATGTCCTCGTCCTTGGCTTTCTTTTCTTCTTTCAGGCGGGCATTTACTTCTTTCAAATGCTGTTTCGCTACTTTTATACCGCCCACCGCGGCATCATAGTCGATATCGTCGCCGCGCACCGTGAAGTGTGTGGCGTAAAATTCCAGCGGATGATACACCTTGAACCACATCAGACGGATGGCCGCAATCAGATACGCCACGGCATGCGCCTTCGGGAACATGTACTTGATTTTCTTACAGCTGTCCAAATACCATTCAGGCACATCGTGGGCGCGCAGCATATCCTCCACGCCCTCCGGGAAACCGCCCTTCGCCACCTTGCCCTTTCGCGTCAGCTCCATGATGGTAAACGCCTGCTTCGGCTCCACACCCTTATGAAGCAGGTATGTCATGATACTGTCGCGGGTACCGATCACCTCGGAAATGGTACACACGCCGTCCTTGATCAGGTCCTGCGCGTTGCCGTTCCACACGTCGGTGCCGTGGGACAGGCCGGATATCTGAATCAGGTCGCCAAAGCTCTTGGGCTGTGCTTCGATGAGCATGTTGCGCACAAAATTCGTGCCAAGCTCCGGGATGCCGAAGGTTCCCGTCAGGCTGTCGATATCCTCCGGCTTCACACCCAGCGCCTCTGTGGAGACCAGCAGCGAGATGACCTTAGGGTCATTCATGGGCACCGAATCCATCTTGATACCGGTCATATCCTCCAGGTGCTTGTACATCGTGGGCACATCGTGCCCCAGCTCGTCCAGCTTGAGTATGGTATCGTGCAGGTATTTGAACTCGAAATGCGTAGTGATCATGCCCTTTTCCTTGTCGTCTGCCGGATGCTGGATGGGGCAGAAATCAAACACGTCATAATTGCTGGGCACAACGACCATGCCGCCCGGATGCTGGCCGGTGGTGCGCTTGACGCCTACGCATCCCTGTACCAGCCGGTTCTCCTCCGCATGGTTTACGATGCGCCCGCGCTCCTCCAGGTACTTTTTCACATAGCCGTAGGCCGTTTTATCCTGCAGGCCGGAGATCGTGCCCGCCTTGAACACATGGTCGTGGCCGAACAGGTCCTCCGTATAGCGGTGAATCCGGCCCTGCACCTCGCCGGAAAAGTTCAGGTCGATATCCGGTTCCTTATCGCCGTCAAAGCCCAGGAAGGTCTCAAACGGGATGTCATGGCCGTCCACGATGAGCTTTTCGCCGCACTGGGGACAAACACGGTCCGGCAGGTCGAAGCCGTCCGCCACCGAGCCGTCGGTGTAAAATTCGCTCCATTTGCATTTGGGACACAGGTAGTGGGGCGGCAGGCTGTTCACCTCGGAGATGCCCGAAAAGTGCGCCACGGCCGAAGAACCGACGGAGCCGCGGGAGCCGACCAGATAACCGTACTCTTCGCTTTTCAGCACCAGCTTCTGGGCGATGACATACAGCACTGCGAAGCCGTGCTTGATGATGGAATCCAGCTCGCGCGTAAGACGCTTTTCCACAAGCTCGGGCAGCGGGTCGCCGTAGCGTTCCCGCGCGTTGCGCATGGTATCCTCCCGCAGGGATTCATCCGCGCCCTCGATGGTGGGCGTATACAGTCCTTTGGGGATGGCGCGCACGTCACCGTCCACCATATCCGCGATACGGTTTGGGTTCGTGATGACGATCTCCCGCGCCTTCTCCGGAGAAAGGTAGCTGAACTGCTTGAGCATATCATCTGTGGTACGGAAGTACAGCGGCGCCTGATTATCGGCGTCCTTGAAGCCGTTGCCCGCCTGCAGCACCGCGCGGTAGATGGCGTCCTCCGGCTCCATAAAATGCACGTCGCCCGTGGCCACCACCATTTTGCCCAACGCTTCGCCCAGACGGATAACCGTCTTGTTGAATTCCTGAATCTGCTCGATGCTGTCCACCATGTGTTCCCGCAGCATGTATTCGTTGTTTCCCAGCGGCTGCACCTCAAGAAAATCGTAATAAGCGGCGATATTTTTCAGCTCATCAAAGCTTCGCCCCTCCACGATCGCCCTGTAAAGTTCTCCCGCTTCACAGGCAGAGCCGATGATAAGGCCCTCACGGTATTTGTTCAAAAGGCTGCGCGGCACACGCGGAACCTTGAAGAAATAATCCATATGCGCGGCCGAAATGATACGGTACAGATTTTTCAAACCCGCCGCATTGCGTACCAGAATGATGAGGTGAAAATTCTTCTTTGCCAGCTCACGCGTGCCGCCAAGACCTGTGTTCACATTCTCCAGCGCCGTTACGCCGCGCAAAGCAAGATCCTCAATCATCTTCACGTAGATCTGCGCCAGCGCCTTCGCGTCGTCACAGGCGCGGTGGTGCTGAAACGGCGGGATCTCAAGATATTTACCGATGGTATCCAGCTTGTAATTGCGCAGTCCAAGATAGAGTGCCTGCGCCAGCGGCAATGTGTCGATGTAGGTGTTGCCGAACGGCACGCCGTACCGCTCCGCACACGCCTTTAAGAAGCGAATGTCAAAGCCATGGGCATTGTGCGCGATGAGCACACGGCCGTCCACAAATTCCAGAAACGCCCGCAGCGCCTCCTCCTGCCCCGGTGCGTCGGCCACCATTTCGTCGGTGATATTGGTGATCTTCGTTATTTCCTCGGGAATATGGCAGCCCGGATTTACAAAACTGTTGTAGCTTTCGGTGATCTCGCCGTTCTCGACCACCACTGCGCCGATTTCCGTGATGGCGCAGTCGGCCGGTGAAAGGCCCGTAGTCTCCAAATCGAACACTACGAAGGACTGGCTCATGGCGCCCGTGGCCGCACCATACACAACGGGCACCATGTCATCCACAAAATAAGCTTCCACGCCGTAGATAAGCTTAAAATCCGGGTCTTTCTTTCGGATATCGTCCGTGGCCAGCATCGCTTCAGGGAAGCCCTGCACCACGCCGTGATCTGTGACAGCGACCGCGCGGTGACCCATGCGGTGGGCCGTTTTTACGATGGTTTTAGGGTCACAGAAACCATCCATGCTGCTCATTTTCGTATGCAGATGCAGCTCCACACGCTTTTCCGGCGCAGGATCCACACGCTTTTTCCGCACCACCTTCAGCACGTCATAAGGGTAAATGACATAATCGCGCTCGTATTTGTCATAGGCACAGTCGCCCTTGATGATAAGCGTGTCCCCGGGGCCAAGCTCCTCCCACTTGTCGCAGTTTTCTCCCTCCTGCGGCCGTATTTTCAGATTGATGGAGCCTGTATAATCCGTGATGGAAATGGAATAGATCTTGCGCCAGTTCCCCTTGATCTCTGTAAAAAATACATCGCCCCAAACCGTAACTTTGCCGGCCTCTGCCCCAACATCGCGCAGCGCCGTCAGGCCCGTCGGCTGGAACATATGCCCATTCACCAGCTTGGCAGGCGCGTCCTCCAGGTCCAATCCCTGCACCTTTACGGCAGGCCCCTCGCTTTTGGCCTTGAACTGGCGGGCGGGCGGCGCCTTTTTCAAGATATGTTCTTCCACGGCCTCGGCCGAAATAGCCGTGTTGCACACCAGCGCCACCTGCGGCCGCACTCCGGTGCGCGCGGCGATCAGCTCCTCCAGTTTCACGGCAAATTCCATCTGCGTCAGCAGCAGCACACCATTCTGCACGCGCACGGTGATGTGCTCCCCCGCAATATCCACCTGAGCCCCCGACAAAAAGCCGTTAATGGGCAGGCCTGCGTCTTTCAATTCCTCTGCCAGCTCCAACACGGCACAGGACGTAAGGCAGGTATATGCAAACAGGCCCTGCACCTTGAGTGCAAAGCCCGGGAACTGCGGCTCTAAGGATGCGATCAGGCGTCCGCTGGTCTCAGCGGGCACCGGATTTGCCGTACGGTATACCACAGTGATGATTTTATTTTGCCTGTCCGCAACGACACGCTCCACGATGGCGCTGCCGTAGCTGTTCATAAACGCGGCGTCAGCCGTAAACTGCGGCCAGAGCTGCGTAAGCATGGGCTTCATTATTCCAACACCAACCGTTCGATCTCTTCACACAGCTCGTCCACGATATTACCCCGCAGCATACGCACCTGCTGTCCCCTGACGAACAGCATGGCGCAGTCCTTACCTCCGGCAATGCCGATATCCGCGCCCCTGGCCTCGCCAGGGCCATTGACCACGCAGCCCATGACAGCCACCTTGATCGGCTTATTGCAGCCGCGCAGACGCTCCTCGACCTCCGAGGCGATTTGGGCTACGTTGATATTTGTACGCCCGCAGGTAGGACAGCTGACGACCTCGGGGCCGGGCACAAAATGTCCTGCGGCGCGCAGGATGTCAAAGCCCGCACGCACTTCTTTTTCCGGCTCGTCCGTCAACGACACGCGAATGGTGTCTCCAATCCCCTCCAACAACAGTGTTCCTATGCCCATAGCCGATTTAATAAGGCCCATACGGTATGTACCGGCCTCGGTAACGCCCACATGCAGAGGGTAATCGCACCGCAGGCTGAGCTGGCGGTATGCTTCCACCACTACGGGGACATTGGAGGATTTGATAGAGATGACAATATCGTTAAAATCGTGCCTTTCCAGCAGCGATACATGGTACATCGCGCTCTCCACCAGCGCTTCCGGCGTAACCTTTCCGTATTTTGCAAGGATCTCCTTTTCCAGGCTGCCGCCGTTTACGCCGATGCGGATGGGGATGCCCCTTGCGCGGCAGGCCGAAGCGACCTCGCCGACATGGGCGTCGTCTCCGATGTTGCCCGGGTTGATGCGTATTTTATCCACGCCCGCTTCGGCGCAAGCCAAAGCGACCTTGTAATCGAAATGAATATCCGCCACAACAGGCATTTTTACAGCATTCTTTAATGCCTCTACCACGGGCACGTCCGCAACGGACGGAACCGTGACCCGTACGATCTGGCAGCCTTCTGCTTCCAGCCGTTTGGCCTGGGCCACATTTCCCGCGATATCATGAATGGGCACATTGAGCATGCTCTGCACTGCAACAGGATTTCCACCGCCCACTGTAACGCCGCCTATACGGACGGCTCGTGTATTCTTGCGCATTGTCTTCCCTCTTTTTATACGATCAGTTTGGTGATATCGTTGAATGTGGCGAAAATCATCAGCCCGATAAGCAGGATAAATCCCGCGGCGTTGATGGCGATCTCATATTTTTGGCTGATGGGTTTTCGGCGGATCGCCTCGATGATAAGGAATACCAGCCGTCCGCCGTCCAACGCAGGAATGGGCAGAAGGTTAAAAATGCCCAGATTGATGGTAATGAGCGCGAGCAGCATCAACAGTGAAGAAAGCCCCAGCGAAGACGCCTCACTGATGGCGGAAACAATGCCTACGGGACCGGACAAATTGTTGACCGCGATACGGCCCGTAATAAGATCCGTCAGGCTGAGCACGACCATACGCCCCAGCGAGAGCGTCCAGTTTCCCGCCTCTTTCAAAACGCTGCCCACCGTCTTTTTCTCGCCCAGCACTTTAAAATCAATGACAAGCTGGTTGACGCCGTTTTCTTCGTAGGTATCGAACACCACATTGTCCAGCTGCACGCGCTTTCCGTCACGCAATACGGTCAAGTCCGCCTGCCCCTGCTGGGTACGGGCGAACTCATAGATGATATCATTTGCGATAAAGCAGCGCCGTCCGTTTACCGCAACGATGGTGTCTCCCACCTGCAGGCCGGACTGCTGTGTGGACGAGCCCTCGTAAAATTCCGCTACGGTGCGCGTGCTGATGAGCTGCTGCGAACACACCACGCAAACAAGGACCACAAAACCCAGAAGGAGGTTCATCACAGCGCCCGCCACGGTGACAAGGATTCGGTTTCCCACCGGGGCCTTTGTAAAGGAACCCGCCTCTTCGCTCTCCTCGTCCTCACCCTCCATACTGACAAAGCCGCCGATGGGAAACAGGCGCAAGCCGTATTTTGTTCCCCCGCGGGTGAAGCTGAACAGCGTAGGCCCCATGCCCAGCGCGAATTCGTTCACCTGGATGCCGCTGAACTTCGCAGTGAGGAAATGCCCCAGCTCATGAATGAAAATCACAATGCCGAATACGAATACCGACGCCAACACCGTAATGAGAAACGACCCCGCGCTGCTGAAAAATGATGCCATTCTGTGCCCTGCCTTTTATTTCATTTGTTCGGCCGCGCCGTGCGGACCGTATAACAGCCCGGCGCGCCGCCGCCCATTCTTTTAGGATACATGTGCTAAAACATATGCGCGCGCCGCCGCGTCGCATGCATACACGTCATCCAGAGTATACGGCCCGCCGAAGGCTTCGCTGTCCACAACGCCCTCCACCAGCTCACCGATTTTCAGGAACGGAATGCGTCCCTCCAGAAACAGACGCACCGCCTCTTCGTTTGCGCCGTTTGCAGCACACGGTGCAAGGCCGCCCTTGCCGATTGCTTTTTTACATGCCGCGAGGCAGCGGAAAGTAGCCTCATCCGCTGTGTCAAAAGTCAGCTCGTGCAGCTTTGTGAAGTCCAGCTCCGGCGCAGGGCCGGGCACACGCTCCGGCCAGGTAAGCGCGTACTGGATGGGAATGCGCATATCCGGCACCCCCAACTGTGCCAAAATGGAGTTGTCACTGAACTGCACCATCGAATGGATAATACTCTGGCGCTGTACCACCACCTGTACCTGCTCTGCCGGCAGGCCGAACAGCCAGACAGCCTCGATCAGCTCCAACCCTTTGTTCATCAGCGTGGCGGAATCAATGGTGATCTTGCTTCCCATACTCCAATTGGGATGGCGCAGCGCATCGTCCTTTGTAACATTCTGCAGCTCCTGCCGCGTGCGGCCGAAAAACGGCCCGCCGGAGGCCGTCAACAGTATCTTTTGCAGGCTTTTGGCCGAGTATTCGTCCTGTAAGCATTGGAAAATGGCCGAATGCTCACTGTCCACAGGCAGAAGCTTGACGTTATTCTCCCGGACGGCATCCGTCACGAGGGAACCGCCGGTGACAAGGCTCTCCTTGTTGGCCAGCGCCACATCCCGCCCGCTTTTGATGGCGGACAGCGTCGCGGCAAGCCCGGCAATGCCCACCACCGCGTTGAGCACGATGTCCGAGCCGTCCATAGCTGCCAATTCTTCAAGACCTTCTTTGCCTCGCAGAAGGACCGGCGCGCCCGGCATGCCGTGCAGCTCCCGGGCGGCGCGGTCCGCCGCCGCGTCATCCACAACAGCAATGCAATGAGGATGAAACTCCTGTACCTGTCGCAGCAGCAGCTCCACATTGGAATGCGCCGCCAGCCCAAACACGCTGTATTCCTGCGCGCGGATAACATCCAGGCTCTGCGTACCGATAGAACCTGTGGAGCCAAGGACCGTGACCTTTTTTGTCATAATATCACGCCTCGTTATTTCGTAAAATAGTAAAATACCGCCGTCACGACCATTGCGACAAACGGCGCGATGAAAAGCACGCTGTCGAAGCGGTCCATAATGCCTCCGTGCCCGGGAAAGATGGTGCCGTAATCCTTGATGCCGCACTGGCGCTTGATCACAGAGGCAAACAGATCGCCCACGATCCCCAGCAGAGAGCCGAATCCACCCAGCAGCACAACGACCACATAATACCGCCAGCCCAGCGTATCCAGAGGCACGCCGACAAGCTGCCCGTGCAGCGCTGTATAGCATGCCGTAACAACAACGCCCAGCAGCATGCTTCCCATCACGCCGCCCACGGCTCCCTCGATGGTCTTGTTGGGGCTGACGACCGGCGCCAGCTTATGCTTGCCGAACGCGCGTCCCGCAAAATATGCGGCGGAATCCCCGCCCCAGGCAAAGCCCAAAATCAGGAAAATAAAATACAGCGCATCGTAGCCGTATGTCGCTCGCGGCAGAAGCTGCTTGAGATAAATGAGGGAATAAAAGCAGAACATGATGATGCAGGAAAACAGCACCATGCCGCCCAGCTTTGCATAATTGATGGACTTTGAATTGCCGATGACACACAAAACGAGGTACAACGCAAAAATGTAGGACGCCGGAAGCATACAGATGCGAACCATATGGAAATCGCTGAACATCACCAGCAGCGTATACGGCACAAAGCCCCAATAAATATACGCAGCCTTTTCAAACCGGAACGCCTTGAACACCTCATGGATGGCGAGCAGGCAAATGGCCGCAATGACGACGTTGAACACGAAGGTGTCGAACAGCGCCATCACCGCGAACAGTACCACCAGGCCGACTGCGGAGGTAATCACTCTTGTTTTCATAGCCATGCCTCGCTTTGCTTTCAAATTCCGCCGAAGCGGCGGCTGCGGGTATTGTATTCTTCAATGGCCCGGTCCAGATCCGCCCGGGTAAAATCCGGCCATAACACGTCCATATCCACAAATTCCGCATAAGACGCCTGCCACAGCATAAAATTGGAGAGCCTGTGCTCTCCGCTGGGGCGCAGAATGAAATCCGGATCTTTCTGCCCGGCGGTATACATTACGCCCGATACCGTCTCAATGTCGATGTCCTCAGGCCGCAGCAACCCCTGCTGTACACGACGTGCCAGGATCTGCATCCCCCGCACGATCTCCTGCCGACCGCCATAGTTGACAGCCACGTTGAGCACCGTACCGGTGTTGCCGCGGGTTTTTTCCTCGATATCGTTCATCTGCGCCTGGTATTTGGCGGGCAGCGCCGTGCGGTCGCCCAAAAACACCACACGGTTGTTCTCCTTCTGGTAATCGTACGCCATAATAAGGTATTCGCCGAACAGCTTCATAATGCCGTTGACTTCCTCCATCGGACGCGACCAGTTCTCGGTGGAAAACGCATAAAACGTGACGCAGGCGACCTCCAGCTCGTTGCAGTAGCGGATGATATCCCGAAACACCTCTGCGCCCCTGGTGTGGCCCGCAGTGCGCGGCAGGCCGCGTTTTTTGGCCCAGCGGCCGTTCCCGTCCATGATGATTCCGATGCTCAAGCCTTTTGCAAAGCCGGGTTCATGTGCCATAATGCTCTTGACTCCTTTGTAAAAATGAATGCCGCGCGGGCTGCCGCGCGGCACACATCCAGCCGTGGAAACGCCGCGTGCGCGGGCTCCGTCAGATTTCCATGATCTCTTTGTTTTTGGCCTCGCAGGTCTTATCGATCTCCTTGACAAATTTGTCGGTGATCTTCTGCATCTCATTTTCGAGGTTTTTCAAATCGTCCTCTGTCAACTCGCCCGCCTTTTTCTTCGCTTTGAATTTGTCCAGCGCGTCACGGCGGACGTTGCGCACCGCGATTTTCGCTTCCTCACCCATGTGCATGGCTTCCTTGGTGAGCTGTTTGCGCCGTTCCTCCGTAGGAGCCGGGAAAACCAGACGCATCACACGGCCGTCGTTGGTGGGATTGATACCAATATCAGAGGTAAGGATCGCCTTTTCAATGGCGTGCATCAAAGAAGCGTCCCAAGGGCTGATGGTGAGCACGCGCGCCTCTGCCACAGAAACCGCGGCCACCTGATTGATGGGCGTGGGCGTGCCATAATAATCCACCGTCACCTTATCGAGGATGGCGGGGTTCGCACGACCCGCGCGGATCGTCGCATGCTCCTTTACAAGATGGTTGATGACGCCGGTCATTTTGTCTTCATAGGTCTTTGTCTCTGCGCTCATAATCGTCTCTCCTCTTTTCCTTATTGCTCGACCACGAGCGTGCCGATGGGCTCACCCGCTACTGCTTTTGCAATATTTTCGGGGTGCAGGATATCAAATACCAGAATGGGCAGCGAATTATCGCGGCACATCGTCGCAGCGGTGCTGTCCATCACGGCAAGCTGGTCCGCCAGCACACGGCTGAACGTAAGCGTGTCGTATTTTTTTGCATCTGCATATTTTTTGGGGTCCTTGTCGTAAACGCCGTCCACCATCGTCGCCTTGAAGATGATATCCGCGTTGATCTCCGCAGCGCGCAGCGCCGAAGCTGTGTCCGTGGAAAAGAACGGGTTGCCCGTTCCGCAGGCCAGAATGATGACTCTCCCTTTTTCCAGATGGCGGATGGCCCGGTTGCGGATGTAAGGCTCGGCGATCTGCTGCATGGACAAAGCTGTCTGCACACGCACCTCTACGCCCAAATGCTCCAGGGCGTCAGCCACGGCCAGCGCATTCATGGCCGTTGCCAGCATACCGATCTGATCCGCACGGGTACGCTCCATCTCGCCGCTGGAGCGGCCGCGCCAAAAGTTGCCGCCGCCCACCACGATCGCGATCTCAGCGCCCAAATCGTGGGCGTCTTTGATGCCTTTACAAATGGTCTGGATGGTATCCATGTCCAAGCCAAAGCCTTTGTCCCCGGACAGCGCCTCCCCGCTCAGTTTCAGCAACACGCGTTTGTATTTCACCGACATAGCAGCACCCCATCGAAGCAATTTCATTTTCTCATCTATTTTACATGATTTTACCTGTAAAGTAAAGCCGTCAAATATACTTTTGCGCAAGCGGCAGATCTGCAAGCTCGATGCGAAGCATCGTTTCGCGGGAATCGCCTCTGTATGGCAACGGCACACTGGAAAGCACAGCTGTCTCCGCCCCAGGCAGACGTACCGGCAGCTCTACGATAAAACGCGCACCGCGCTCCGTCCGGTTCTCCGCATGAATTTCTCCCCCCTGCATCCGTGCAAACTGCTGCGCAATATACAGCCCCAGACCGGAGCCTCCCCGCTCTCCCTGCCCGCGCCAGAATTTTTCAAACAAGTGCGGCAGCGCCTGCTCGGGAATACCGCAGCCATCGTCCTCCACAACGATACGCGCATACAGCCCATCCCTCTCCAGCAGAACGAACACCGCGCCGCCCCCGGGTGTGTGCTTAAGCGCATTGGAAAGCAAGTTCAGCACGATCCTGTCCAGACGCTGCGTATCGCACAGCAGACCGCACGGACCTTTGGAGCGGTTTTCAAACCGCAGCGTAACGCCGCACGCCTGAGCGTAAGGTCGGGCGCCCTCCACTGTTTCCGCAAGCGCAGCGGCAAGGTCCGTGTACTCTTCCGTCTGAACGTTTTTTACGTCCGCGTATTGCGCATCCAGAATGTTTGCCGTCAGACGCAGCGTCTTATACAAGTTCTGCTCCGCATAATCCAGATACTTTTCCACTCCGTCCGCAATATCCTTGCCAGGCCGGCACAGCCTGCGCCGCAGCAGCTGCAGCGAGGACAGCACAACCGTCAGAGGTGTCTTGAATTCATGAGACAGCATGGCCGCCTGTTCCCATTCTGAAGCAGAAGTCCCGCTTATCCCGACCGTCTCTTTCTCCCGGAACAGCTCCGGCAGACGCAGTGCAAGACTTCGCGTCAGGCGCTCGGCTCCGGCCAGAGCCGCATCCTCCGGGATTCCCAATACGCTGCACAAAGCAGCGCCGTGTACCGCGCCGTCCTCCGCCGGAAGCGGAAACAGCCAATTTCCCGCCTTGCCGCCGTTCTGCGCACAAACGCAAACAGGCTTGCCGGCGCAATGCGCCAGGCAAGCCAATATCATATCATCTTCGTTTTCCGTCCGGGCCCGTGTGATTTGCCCCGGGAACGTCAATTCCTTCAGCAAAGTACCGAGCCGGACCACAAATCGGACTTCCTCTGCTCCCAGCAGCGTCCTCAATGCCTCCGCTGCAGCCAGCAGGACTGCTTCCGCGCACGTTTGCGGCGGAGCCGTCTGTTCAAAATATTGCAGCAACACCGCATTGACATCCATTCTCATGCGCCCGGCACGCCCCTCCTAGAGCAGATTGTGCAGCCGGATCCCCGCCGCCATCAGTGTAAGGAACCGGCCGTTGGACAAATGTAATGCATCTTCTTTATGTCCCAGCTTCAAGAGCGCATGCAGCGCTTCTGAATCCACCTCAAATATCTGCTGGATCACCTTTCGCAGCGCTTTTTCAACGCATTGCTCCGTAGTACCGTTCCGGGCCGCGATTTCCGCGTATACGTCCTTGCTCATCAGGCAGGTGCCCTGATGCGTAAGAAGAATCAGCAGTGCCTGTTCCAAATACAGAAATCCAACGGCGCTCGTCTGCACACCCAAGTCTATCACCGCTTTGGACACAATGTGCTCCAGTGTGCACTTCTTTTGGGAAGAGGCCTCGCCTGCAAGCGTACGGATGCGGCGCATCAGCAGCTCCAGCTGGTACGGCTTCAGCAGAAACCAATCTGCTCCCTGCGCCAACGCCGCCCGGGCAATATGTTCCTGCCCATACGCGCTGATCGCAATCACCTTCGGACGCTTCGGCGGCGGATTCTCCCGCAGCTCGTTGAGCAGATCCACACCGTCCATGTTGGGCATCACGATGTCCAGGAGCAAAACGTCCGGCTGTTCCGTTTGGAGCTTGGCCAGCGCTTCAAGCCCATCACATGCTTGGCCGCAGCAGGCCATATCGGACTCCAGCTCCAATGCATCCTTCAGCAGGTCATTCTGGAGCGGATCGTCCTCGGCGATCAGCACTCGGATCTTCGCGTTTTCATTCATACAGCCCACTCACTCTTCCGCGCCGCACGGCAAAAGGCCCGCGCGCCGGATGTCCTCCACAATCCCCCGCACGGCGCACGGCTCCACCGCATTTTCCCACAGGAAAACAAGAAGACGGCAAGTCCCCTCCTGCGTATCGCAGATTGCCCGGCAGGATTGCGTGTCCCGGCCTCCGGCCTGCAGCACCGTAACGGAAACCCCATAGCGAAGCGCACATCCCGGGTCTGTTGTAAGGGCATACTGCAAAATATGCGCGGACTGCAGCGGCCCTAAGTCTGTAAAATTGCGTGTATAGAGCACTTCCGTCGTTCTCATTGCCATTCCTCCACTTTTAAAACCAATATTTATGCAATATTGCTTTATAAGTGTAAAGGAGCAAAGGCACACCGTGCAAGCGAAAATTATCGACCATTTTCGACAAACGGTATTTTTTACAGTATATCACATTTTCCGGCGGCCGCAAAGGCGTTTGCAAAGAACGTCTGCGCGGATACAGTATATCCGCACAGACGTTTTGGGAAGACAGCACTCAATAGTTTTCGGCGCGCAGTTCAAAATAAGCTTGGGAATGCTTGCAGATAGGACACACCTGCGGTGCGGAGCTTCCGCAATGGATATGGCCGCAATTGCGGCAAACCCAGATCATTTCCCCGCCCCGTTCGAACACAAGGCCTTCCTCAATATTCTGCACAAGGCGCAGATATCGCTCTTCATGCGTCTTTTCGATGTTTGCCACACCTTCGAACAGGAATGCAAGTTCATCAAAGCCTTCTTCCCGTGCTGTTTTGGCGAATTCCGCGTACATGTCGCTCCACTCATAATGTTCGCCCGTAGTTGCGTCTCTGAGATTTTCCAGCGTGTCCGCGATGCCGCCGTTGAGCGCCTTGAACCAAAGCTTTGCGTGCTCCCGTTCATTACCGGCCGTTTCCTCAAAAATCGCTCCGATTTGTCCGTAGCCTTCGCTCTTGGCTTTCGAGGCATAATAGGTATACTTATTTGTAGCCTGAGACTCCCCGGAAAAAGCCGTGATCAAATTGGCCTCTGTTTTCGATCCTCTGAGTTCCACTGCAGCGTCCTCCCACATGATAATTTTTTCAAAAAGCTCTTGACATTTTCTTTTGAATGTCTTATCCTATTATAGGTGACAGCACGGTGCTTCATTCACCGCCTGTCAAAAATAAGCGTGGGCCCGTAGCGCAGCTGGGAGCGCGTACGGTTCGCATCCGTAAGGTCGAGGGTTCGATCCCCTTCGGGTCCACCATAACGAAAAAAGCTGAACTTTTGCTCATTTGCAAAAGTTCAGCTTTTTGTTTTACAAAAGGCTCTGCACCTTAAAGGCACAGCACAATAGCTTTTTGATGCTATCTATCCTTTCGTTTAAATCCATCACACAAGCGCAATCAGCCTAGCGCATATACAACAATTCCCATAACAATCATACATAATGCCAAAATTTTTTTGCTGTTGAGTTTTTCTTTGAAAATCACAACACCGAAAACAGTAATATAAAAATAAGCTGTTGTTTCCAAAACGGGGCCAAGAGATACCGGCATTCCTTTATAGGCGAGGATGCCTAGCAACGTTGTACCAAAAAAAATCCCATATGCGAATATTACCAGTGGATTTAAATACTCTTGCACAACACTGCTATATTTGCGCATCGCAGCCTTTTTCAGCATTACCTGGCTCACCGATGAGAGGAATACCCCTAACAATGAAATCAGAGCATAAGGCAACACTGCAGAGAAATCAGTCATCTGTTGCCCTCCTCTTCTGTGATTTGCTGTCCGAGAATGCATACAATATTACGCCCACCACAATAATTGCCGCTCCAATACACTTTTGCAGCGTAATATCTTCCTGAAAAAGTAACGCTCCCCAAACCATGCCCCACACCACAGTCACAGCTTTGTTTGCGTATGCTGTGGTCAAAGGAATGCGTTTAATGATTTGTTGCCATAAAAGCGCATATATGCCTAGCAACAAAATCACCAGCCCATAGAAAAGAACGAACTTAAAGCTCAAGAAAGGCTGCTGCCCAGCCAACTTAGAACAAACCGGAGACAGGCTGAATATCAGCATCAATACATGCAGTAGCACATAAGTTTTAATCTTCTGTGCCTTTTCCATCTCTTTCCTCCTGTTTTTCAAAGTTCAATCGTTTTTCTTCCACGACCAGCGGACGATTCATAATACGGGCATTCATACTCATAATGTACTCACCCAACAGACCGATAAAAAACAGTTGAACACCTCCAAAAAAGCAGGTGAGAATGAGCATAGGTGCCGACCCGGCGATGAACCGGTCCCAGTAAACGAGCTTCATCACCAGATAGACCAATGCCAGCAAAAAGCTGATTCCCGATATCAGAAAACCAGCGAACGTGGCGAGGCGCAGCCCGACTTTTGTATAGCTGGTAAACGACAGCATGGCAGCATCATATAAACTGTACCAGTTGTTGTGCGTCTTTCCCGCGCGCCTCTGGGGCTGGGTATACTCTATATCCTTGCGCTCGTAGCCCAGCTCCGCTACAATCCCGCGAATAAACGGCGTCGGATCTTTCAAATCACGCAAAACTTGCACGAAGCTTTTGTCATACAGTCCAAAGCCCGTGAAATGCTCAATCTGCTCTACGCTGCTCATTTTTTTAATCGCCTTATAATAACAAGAACGCAGAAAATAAACAAGCCTATTTTCCTTGCTGGAGGTTTTGATGCCGCAGACGATCTTGTATCCTTTTTCCCACTCACGGACAAAAACCGGAATCAAATCAACAGGGTCCTGAAAATCAGCGCAAATGGAAATGGTGCAGTCACCCGTCGTCTGTAAAATCCCATAGTAAGGGCTGTTGAATTGGCCAAAATTTTTCGCATTGAAAATCCCTTTTACCTTCGGATTTTCCTCACAAATTTTCTCGATGATACGCCGTGTTCCATCCGTCGATTTATTGTCGATAAACAGAATTTCATAATCGTACCCGGGCAATTCGCGCTCCAACTCATCTTTGACCGCCTCATAGATAGGGCGGGCATTTTCTTCCTCATTGTAGCACGGAATCATGATGCTGATTTTTTTCTTCATTCGTTTTATCTGCCTTTCGCCCAATCTACCGTTTTTTGAATTCCCTCTTCAAAGGACACCCGGGGACGGAAGCCCACATCCTGTGTTAGTGAGGATATATCGGCACACAAATACATTACCTGGTTTTCAGGATATGGCAACGCGCCAAGCGCCACAGGAAGCGCTGGATTCACTGCGTCGCGGATGGCGGCAATATAATTTTTCAAGCGCTGCGTCTGCCCGCTACCTAGAGGATATACCATCCCGCTTTTTCCTTTTTCCGCCATCAGCAGCAATGCCTGAGCTGCATCTTCGCTGTACAGATAATCCCATTCCTGTTCGCCCGGCGTATAGCGCGGACACTCCCCGCGCAAAAGCGCAGAAATACCGCTCATCACCATACTGTTTGGATTGTCATACGGACCGTACACGCTCAAGATGCGTGCCCAAACATGTTGTATGCCCTTTTGGGCACAAGCAATGCGCGTCATCTGCCCCGCGCATAATTTTGCGATGCCATACCCATTTTCCGGGAACACAGGCGTATCTGCGCAAAGCTTTCCCTCCACTCGGCCGTATTCCGCCTGACTACCAGCTCCCACAAAAATCTTGCACCCCAAAGACGCCGCAAGTTCCACAGCCTCCAGCGCATACTCCACATTTTTGTTTTGCTGAAACATATCATTGCGGGCCGCACCTACCGTCCCCGTCCAAGCCAAATGAAAAAACGCATCACAGCTGTCATCCAGTTCCACTGCAGCTTCCCGCAACCGTGTGAGATCTGCAAAGCATACCCGCACTCGCGGGTGCTGTGGGATATTTTCCCGCCGTACACTACCGGGTCGGCACAGCACAGTCACCGCAATGTCTCTTTCTGCCAATACCCGCACCAAAGCTGTCCCGACGGCGCCTGTCGCTCCCGTCACAATCGCTCTATGCAACGTCCTCATGCTTCCGGCACCATCGGGATAAACATATTCTGTGCAAGCTCTTCCCGCGGGAGAAAAGGAGCCAAGTCCTCCAGCGGAGGGGATACCAACGTACCGTTTTCCAAACGCTTGGTGGAGGATTTCGGCTCGAAAACTTGCTCTGTTGAAACAAATACTTCACAAAAAGTCGGCCCATCAACTGCAAGCGACTCCTCCACTACCCGCTGCATTTCTTTATTGGAGTGCGCCGCAAAGTATGGATAGCCAAACACCCGTGCCAATTTGCTGAAATCTGGGAAAGACAAATCTCCCGATTCCGGCCCGATACCGACTTTACAATGGTCTGCGAATAAATTGTTCTGTGTTTGACGGATGGAATGGTACCCCTCATTGTTAATCAGAAAAATTTTAATCGGCAGAGCGTTTGTGATAATCGTCTGCAATTCCTGAAGGTTCATCATAATGCTGCCGTCCCCTTCTAAGCAGACCGTCGTTCTTCTTTTATTGGCAACACAACCGCCAATAGCCGCAGGCAGACCATAGCCCATGGAGGCAACGGCATTGCTGTTAAAAAAACGTGTTCCTTCTTTAATAACATATGCCTGATGACCCGCAACGCAACAAGTGCCGTTACTCACAACTGTAAGCGTACGGGGCGGAAGTTGCGTGCTTAAATAGTCAACGAATGCATAGGCATTGGCGTGCAGCCCGTCTTCCTGCCAATGACGCGGCAAAACAACAGGATATTTTTCCTTCCATTTCCGACACGCCGTTACCCATTCCCTACCTTGAAAAAGCGGCTGCTCTATGCCGTTCAGCCGCGTGTTCATTTGCTCAAAAAAGTCCTTTGCATCCGCGTGAATGGGCATTTCTACATGTAAAGTATGTTTTTTCAATTCTGCCTCATCCACATCGACCATAATCACTTCGGCTTCACGCGCCCATGTCTTCCAGTTATATCCCACGACTCGAATCGGCAGACGGTTACCGACGGCCAGAATCAAATCTGCGTTTTGCACTGCGAAATTTCCGGGCCTGTCCCCCATATTTCCGCCGCGTCCCACATAGAAGGGATGTTCCGTCTCAATCAGGTCGATAGCGTCCCAATAAGTGCAAACCGGGATGCCAAGTTTTTCCACAGCGGAACGAAAGGCGTCGTATCCCCCTGAAAGGCGGATACCATTACCCGCGTACAGCACTGGACGCTTGGCAATTCGAATCTTTTCCAGCACTGTTTCCACCGTCTCTGCCGTGATCGATACTGGAAAAGACCGTGCATCCTCCGTCGGGTCGTAGCCGCGCAGGCCCTCTGTCTCAATCGTCATACCCTGGTAATTGACAGGGATGTCGATCCAACACGGTCCGGGCCGACCGTGCGTGGCCAGATAAAAGGATTTTTCCAGCATATAACGGATATCCGCCGGATCCTCCAGCATCGCGGCATATTTGCACATGCAGGAGACCGCCCGTGTAATGTCAAACTCCTGATCTCCCACCGCGCGTAGCGGCAGGCCGCCGGTAAAGCGTTCCGCATATCGCGCCGTGGTATCGTAACGCACCTGCCCGGAAATGACCAGCATCGGGATAGAATCCAGCCAACCGCCCAATACACCTGTAATTGCATTGGTTCCGCCCGGTCCTGTCGTAACGCACAGGGCTGCGATCCGGTTTTCCAAACGGGCATAGGACTCTGCCGCGATGGCACAGGCCTGTTCGTGGTGGTTAAACGTGCAGTGCAAACCAGCTTTATGCCCAAGGGCATCGTTTAAGTGCATCGCACCGCCGCCCGTCACCATAAAGCAGTCGGTAATGTCGTGTGCGGTCAAAAAATCTGCAACGTAATCTGCCAGGCGTATTTGCATATGCTCCTCCTAAGGTTATTTCTGCTTGTTGATTGGAGTATGAAATCGGCACTTGCACCTCTGACGCTCTTAGCAAAAACCATTGTTCTGCATGACAATAGTTTTTTGCCCATAGACTTTACTGCACCGCTTCCAATATCACCTTGGCCATATAGTCGAGCATTTCATCCGTCATGCCAGGATACACGCCTACCCAAAAGGTATTGTTCATGATGAAATCTGTAATTTCCAAGCCGCCGACAACCCGGTAACCCCGACCGGTGGCGCGCATCTCGTCAAAGCAAGGATGTTTAATAAGATTGCCGGAAAACAGAAGGCGTGTCTGCACATTGTGCTCTTCTACATAGCGAGTCACGGCATTGCGGTCGAGACCGGATTCCGGACGCACAGAAATCAAAAAGCCGAACCAACTGGGGCGGCTGCTCGGACACGGCTCTGGAAGAATGAGTTTATCGCTCGCAGGCGCAAGTGCGGCACGCAGGCGCTCCCAATTGTGGCGACGGCGCTCAATAAAAGAAGGGAATTTTTTCAGCTGTTCGCATCCGATGGCAGCCTGCATATCTGTTACTTTCAAATTATAACCGAAGTGGCTGTACACATATTTATGGTCATACCCCTGCGGGAGTTCACCGTACTGCCCGTCAAACCGATGCCCACAGAAGTTGTCACGGCCGGACGGACACACACAATCACGCCCCCAGTCACGAAAGCTCTTGATGAGGCGGTTCAATTTGGGATCGTTGGTATACACACAACCGCCCTCGCCCATCGTCATGTGATGGGGCGGATAGAAACTTGACGTACCGATATCTCCGATGGTCCCGGTGTATTTTGTTTCACCACGGATGGTATACTGTGTGCCCAGCGCGTCGCAATTATCCTCTACCAGCCACAGGTCGTACTTGTCGCAGAAAGCCTTTACTGCGCTCAGATCAAACGGATTGCCCAGCGTGTGCGCAACCATCACCGCTTTTGTTTTTTCGCTGCGGGCTGCCTCCAGCTTCGACACATCAATGTTGTACTGCGGAATGGTCACATCAACAAACACCGGCACTGCACCGTACTGGATCGCGGGCGTTACCGTAGTAGGAAAACCGCATGCCACGGTGATGATTTCATCGCCCTTTTTGATGCGTCGCTCACCCAATTCCTGTGCTGTCAGCGCCATGAATGCAAGAAGGTTCGCAGAGGAACCGCTGTTTACCAGATTTGCATATTTAACACCCAGCCACTGGGCAAACTCTTTTTCAAACTGATCCGAAAAGCGGCCAGTCGTCAGCCAAAAGTCCAATGTGGCATCCGCAAGTGCGCACATCTCTTTTTCATCAAAAACACGGGCCGCATAAGTGATGCGGTCACCTTCCTGAAAAGGGACTTTCTTCTCCTTGTATGCGTGATAGTACTCTGCCACGCTTTTCAGAATTTCAGCGCGCGCCTGTGTCTCTGTCATATTTTCAAACATACGTTTACCTCTTTACCGCTTAAAAAACGCTTCGATTTCCCTATCCATTTCCACCCGGACATCTTCGCCCGCAAGCCAAGCACGTGTCCATGCTACAGTGTTTTCCACCGCATCTGCAATATGCCACTGCGCCTGCCAGCCAAACACCGTTTTCAGTCTACTACAGTCCAATTTTAAAAAGTTCGCTTCATGCGGGCCTTCCGCCGCGCATTTTTTCCAGTTTTGCCCTTCTCCCCATGCGCGGCAGAACATCTCTACAAGAGCGCCTGTTGTAACACAATCACAATCATCAGGCCCTACATTGTAGTAGCCCGCAAAATCGGTGTCCTCATACTGTTTCTGCGCAATCATCAGATAGGCACGCAAAGGCTCCAATACATGCTGATACGGACGGGTAGAATACGGGTTCCGCACAACAACAGTTTTTCTTTCCATTGCTGCTCGGATGCAATCTGGAATGATACGATCATTGGCAAAATCACCTCCGCCGATGACATTACCCGCACGCGCTGTAGAAACAGCAACCGATTTTTGTTCAAAAAAACTGTTTTTATAGCTATGTGTCACAAGTTCCGAACAGCTCTTACTGTTTGAATAGGGGTCGAAGCCGTCCAACGAATCGTTTTCGCGGTATCCCCATTCCCATTCATTGTTGTGATAGACCTTATCAGTCGTGATATTCACAACTGAGCGAGGAGGCGTGCCATCAGCGAGACGCACGCATTCCAAGAGGTTTACTGTTCCCATCACATTCGTTTCATAGGTATAACGCGGATCCTTGTAGCTGTCGCGCACGATAGGCTGAGCTGCAAGATGCAACACAATTTCCGGATCAGCTGCATCAAAGGCTTTTTTCAGTGCCGCCATATCTCGAATATCCCCAATGACAGAATGTACATCACGTTCGATTTTCGCAATTTCAAACAGGTTGGGGTTAGTCGGCGCCGGTAGACTATACCCTGTCACCTCTGCTCCGAACTTTGCAAGGATGTGGCAAAGCCAACTTCCCTTAAAGCCTGTATGCCCTGTAACAAAAACGCGTTTTCCGTTAAAAAAATCAAAATCCAGCATTTACTCCTCCCACACTTTCCAGGGAGCTTGCCCGGAAGCCCACATTTCCTCCAGCTTCTGTTTCTCTCTCTGCGTGTCCATACACTGCCAGAAGCCGTCATGCTTATACGCTATTAGCTGACCATCTTTTGCAAGATTTTCTAAAGGTGCCTTCTCCAATACGGTGGAATCTCCTTCGATATATTCAAACATCTGCGGCTCACATACCATAAAGCCCACGTTGATCATACTTCCATCGGATTCGCTTTTTTCACGGAAGCCAGAAATCTCATTATTCTTTTCGATTTCAAGCACGCCAAAACGCTGTCCAATGTTCGTTGCTGTCATCGTGCAGTATTTGCCGTGACTCTTATGATATTCCAAGAGCTTTGCGATGTCCACATCCGACACACCGTCACCGTACGTCAGGAAGAATGGCTCGTCGCCTACAAATTTGCGAATGCGCTTGACGCGTCCGCCTGTCATTGTGTTGAGGCCCGTGTCCACCACGGTCACCCTCCACGGCTCCGCAAAGTTGTCGTGCACCTCCATCGAATTCGTCTGCAGATCAAACGTGATATCCGACGTGTGCAGGAAGTAATCCGCAAAGAATTCTTTGATGACATGCTGCTTATAGCCCGCACAGATGACGAACTCGTTAAAACCGTAGTGAGAATACAGCTTCATAATATGCCACAAAATGGGCTTCTCCCCAATCTCAATCATTGGCTTGGGTTTTAGATGGCTTTCTTCTGAAATCCGCGTGCCGAAGCCGCCTGCCAAAATTACTACTTTCATAGAAACTCCTCGCATTTATTATTCTGCGTCCTCTGCGGACCCATATTCTATGCTATTCAATGACGTTTATTGTACCATATTATTATTCAAAGTTCAAATCATCCTCTGCACTAGGTGATTCCAACTTATCAAGGGTAGGCAATAATTCGTGTTACATATGCGCCAGCCGTATCATTCCCCTCTATCTTTCCGATATAATAGATATCAACTTCCGCATTTTCCACCAAGCGCCCGGTGACCTCGGCTGTCTCACGCATGAACGAAAGTTCCTCCCCCGTTTGTGAAGATTTGATTGTCACTGTACTTGTCGCCGCATCTACAATTGTTCCATGCAGAATTTTTTCTTCCTGTGTACTATTCATTGAAGATTCCGAAGCTGCTATCTTACTTTCTGCCGAATCATCCCCTGATTCGGCAGGCAAAACATTTTCTGAGGCAGTACCTGACGCCATAGACCCTGAATTTTCATGTTTACCATTTTCTTCAGACGGCTCACTACCAGCTACTGGACGCTGATCAACCACCGGGGGGATGTTCGGTGTTCCCACCGGCTCACCCTTCTCTGTTACTAAGTTCATCAGAAATGCAGCCCCAGCGACAGCAAGCCCCAACAAGGCTGCGGCTAATATAACTGTTTTCCATTTACGCTTTTTTTTCATATTATCTCTCCTGTGTAAATGCCGCATGCAAAATGCATGCGGCATTCGGTTTATTTTAATGTCGTTTGCGGATAATAATGCGCCAATATCTGCGTGTAATTCCAGTTTTCGGTCTTTGCATAGGTATATGCGCCCCACTGGCTCATTCCGACACAATGCCCGTTTCCATCTGTTACAAAAGTCCAAGAATCCGCGTCTGCATTATAGGTAAAAGAGAATTTGGGAGAATACAGTCCCCAACAATTTTCGTAGAAAGTCCCTCCGCTTACCTTTTGCCCACAAACTTTAATACTCGTCAGATATCCATTGTTGTCGAAAACCGGATTGGCAATCCACTGGCTGTGCGGCGTGCTGTTCACAAGCGCTGCGCCCACCATCTTAGAAAGGTTCTCTTGCATAGTGCTGAACTTGATTGTATTACTCCGTCCACGCCACGAAGTTTCCGGGCTGTAAATGGGTGTATTTAGATATGGGAGTTCCAGGCTCCACATATTTTTCGCCGTATTGGTATACGGGCCGCTTGCCGAACCATATGCCGCATTTATCACGCTCCCATTATAATACAGAGCCTTTCCGGCCACCTCACTCACCGCGCGCTTTACCGCACTGGATGGTGTTGCCAGCCCCACACTGGGAACGGCATTGCCATGCTGCTGTTGATACATAATCCAGCTGTAAGCTGCGATAGCTTGAGCCTTGCTCACCTCGTCGTTGGACCATTCGCCCACTTCATTCATTACAATCTGAGACAAGATATCCTGCACAGCGCCCGTCACTTGCCTAGAAGTATTAACATCATACACCGAAAGCGTAAGCTGAGCTCCTCCTCCGGAAGAGCCGCCAGCTCCAATGATGCTTTCATAATCCACATAGCAGATATTCATATCAACATTACCGTTGATGCCGTTGACCCGGCCATCACTGGCATATTGCCACATTTGAGCCTCAAAACCCAAAAGCGGTTTCGTACCGGCCGATAAATCAGGATTTGCAGGATACCGAGCATACCAGAAATCGTACCCGCAGTCTACCAAATATTTTGCATTATAGTACTTGGTAGCCCACGTATTGTTGGAATAAAAGCCCGGATAATATCCATACTTTTCCAAGCGAATCATACCCAAACGCAGCATTTCTGTGCGTTGGTCATAATTGGTCTTTTCCAATATCTTGTCCCATTCGAAGTCGATGTACACGGGATAATCAAACTGGATATCGTCCTTCCGTAGAGACTTCATTTCCGCAGAATTGTGGAAATAATCAATTTCTTCATAGATTTCTTCCGCATTGAACGCATAACTGAACAAATATGCGCCAACCTTGATGCCGTTGGCTTTCGCGTTACGTATATTGTATTCAAAATACGGATCAATGACGTAATAACCAACCGAATTACTCCAGGTGAGCGCGCGGACAATTGCAAAATCAACACCCGATGCTTTCACAGCAGCCCAATCGATGGGACCTTGATATGCGGAAACGTCTATGCCCATATACGGACCATCTTTTTTCAAATTCAAATCCGTTCCGTAAACAGAAATGTTGCCTACTGCATCTCGCACCTGAAGTGTTCCTGCCAAAATTATTGTTCCTGCTGTATAATTTCGGACATTTTCTTTCGTCCAAGTTTTTCCACCGTCCCAGCTGTATGCCTCCGACGCCAATTCTGCATTCGGGGAAGATGTGGCAGTAATAGTAACTGCTGCCTTGTTATTTTGAATTGTATAAAGCACATTATTGATTGTGGGCGGGGCAACATAATAGCCTTTTTCCGTAAAGTAACATTTTTTTTGATTGATTGTGAACCAACCGTTTTTATACATATATCCGCTGTCGCCAAAATAGTACATTTGACCCTCTATTGTTTTCCAGCCTGCATAAAACCGTCCGTTCGCTTCCACCCAACGCTCAGCTCCGTTGACAAACGCCCAGCCCTCCGGCAACAGTTTCCCATCAGACTGATAGTAATACCAGCCGGTATCTTCACCCTCTGTTTTATGCTGAAAATCGAGCAATTGAACACCGGTTATCTCGTCCAAATGATACCATCGGCCGTCAATTATTTCCCATCCCAAATATAGATAACCGCTGTCGCCAAAATAGTAACGGCCATCTTCAAATTCTTTCCAGCCGGCATAGAATCGACCATTGGCCTCAACCCAACGTTTTGCGCCATTTACAGTGGCCCATCCTTCCGGCAGTAGTTCGCCATTTTCCTGATAATAGTACCAGCCACTGTCCGGCCCTGAAACTTTTTGTTGAAAATCAAGCAACTGCACACCGGAGCTTTCATCCATATGATACCACCGGCCATCGATTTGGTTCCAGCCCTTGTAGGCATAGCCGCTTGCGCCAAGATAATACCGCTCCCCGGCCTCGTTCGTTTTCCAGCCCGTTGCAAAGCAGCCGTTGCCCTGCACGTACCGCAGGCTTCCGTTTACAACATGCCACCCCTCTGGCAGCAGGCTTCCATCTTCTTCATAATAGTACCAGCCGATGTCCTCACCCTCCGTCTTTTCCTGGAAGCCAATCAGCTGTTCTCCTGTCGTTTCTTCAAAATGATACCAGCGCCCATCTATATTTTGCCAGCCCAAAAGCTTAGCATCTCCCTCTTCAGCATACGCGACCGATGAAAAAAGAAGCAAGCAGCACAACAAAACAAACCAATTCTTCCATTGTGTTCTATGTTTTCTATACAAAACAAAAACCTCCTGTACAAATTAAACATACAGCTTAAATTATTATAAGATAAAAAAACTGCATATTCAACATGTTTTGTCAGGAGGAGTTTGTAAAAAATGTCCAATTATCAGTAATAATTATGTTCTTGCCGGCACTTGAGAAAATTTTTATATCCTTTTCTCAACGCCCGGCCCTGTATCTTATACTGTTCAGCATAGTTTTTGCCGTACATCCACGGAGAATCAAATTTCGCAACCATAAGACCTCTATAAAACAACTTCGTATATTTTTCATCATGCTCACATTGCGCCAATGTATCAAATAACTTCCCAAAATAAACATTTAACGCTTGCTCTTCAAGAGAGCGGGGTCCAAACTTCCGAATAAAATAAAGTGGTTATCCCTTTTACTAAGCCACCCCCGAGCAGGCGGCAGCGAGGATCAATCGCTGAGTCAGCAGGCCGCCAAAAGAGCGACGGCTGAAGCGGAAGGAAAACTCGTCCAGATAGGACTGGAGATGGTCTGTTGGCAGACCGTGATAGGTTCCCAGAATAAACGCTTTGGCATTGCTGACCATAATATGCAGCCAATGGAGCATACCGCTGTTTGGGTCGTAGTTCTTATGCTCGTGGGTGTAGTCTCCCAAAACTGGGATATAGCTGCGGTAACCATCGCTGTGGATGGTACTGCCCTTCTTCACGGCGGCATTGGCGAACCTCTTTACAGAGGCTTGCTTGATATCCTGGTTATACGCATCTTGAGATACTGCAGATTTCCGTGTTCATCCAGTGAAAGCGCTATGAAAATCTTCGTCTTTTCTGTACCCCGGTCCCGCTTACCGCCTACTTTTGGGCCTCCGAAACAAGCGTCGTCCAGTTCTACTACACCAGACAGGATGTAGGCAGCATCCCGCTGCCCCATGGCGGAGCGGATGCGCCGGAGCATAGACCATGCGGTCTTATAGGTAACTCCAATCTGGCCGGACAACAGGATGGCAGAGATCCCGCGTTTGTCCTGAGAAACGAGATAGAAAGTCAGGAACCACTTGCTCAGGCTGACATGGCTGCGGTGCAGGACTGTTCCGGCTGTGACGGAGGTCTGCCGGTGGCAGTAAGTACATTGATATAGTCCGTTGGACAGGCGGCAGCCGTGTTTGTGTCCACATTTGGGGCAAACGAACCCGTCTGGCCATCGCTGTGCGGCCAGGTAGTCACGGCACCGCTCCTCCGTTCCAAACCAGTTCAGAAACTCACCCAGGGGTATCCTTTGCTTCCTTGAGATGACGCATATTCTCCCTTTTCAGTGTCATGCCTTCATTCTATACCTTGCGCTGTACCATTTTCAGGACTTTTCCATGGCTGACTAAAAGGGATAACCATGTAAAATAATATTGATCCCGCGAATTGAACGCGTCGAAAAAGCTTTTTTCCTTTTCACTACTTTTAGCTACGCTATTTCTTCTCTCATAATTGTATAGTGGTTCATTGATATAAAAACACTCCCTGGCATAAAAATAGAATTTTAATTACATTTTCGTATGAATATTTTTTGCTGTTGGTTGATAAGGGCCATCTCACAACCCCTTCGTTTTGCCTCCAGACATAATAATTACATGCCGCCAGCAGAACGTCATTTTGTGTTACTGCACCATAAAGCCGTTCCAGCATCTGCAGCTCATACCAGTCGTCATTGTCCAAAAACGCAATGTATTCTCCCTGCGACACCTCAACGCCAAAATTGCGTGCGCTGGCTGTTTCCCCGTTCTTTTTATGTACGGCACGGATTCGCTTTTTTATCTGCCCACACATCACACATCGCGGGTGTCGTATCCGTGGAGCCGTCATCCACCAATATAAGCTCCCAGTCGCAAAAAGCTTAATCCAACACAGATTTAACGCACCGGTCAAGATACTTTTCGCAATTATATACCGGTACGACTACACTGATTGTCGGCATCTCACTCCTCCTCCCAATTCTTGATTATCCATTGTTTGGCCAAATAGAGATCGATTTCTTCATGAATATCAATCGATTCATGAATCTGATAGGGCAAAATATGCTCCCCCATAAATGACCACGGCGGTTGTCCATTCGGAGCGTTGATCTGCGATACGCGCAGAACCCAGAAGTTGTGGGCTGGGAACAGGCATAGTGGAAGATCCTGCCGGTTGGTAGATATCTTCCCCTCTACATTTTTTTCATACATCAGCAATGTCCCCTCAGCCGAAAGTGTTTTTGCTCGAAGAGGATGATGGTCGTTATCTTCATATACGGGGATTACCGAGCTTGCTTCGGGATTTTCAATCAGCTTTGTCACACAATCATCAATCCATTTGGATTTCACCGTGACATTATTTGCCAAAATGACTACCAGAATATCCGGAACATCATCATTCTGTTTCATCCTCTCAAGCGCATGCAAAATACAGTCAATATGTTGAGAGGTCGGGAGAGCCAGCTCCAAAGGCCGTACGATAGGTAAAAAGCCAACGCTGCCCGCCGCGTTCAAAATTTTCTCATCGTCGCTACTCACATACCACGCAGAAATCGTTTTTGCATTTTTCGCAGCTACTGCCGGATAGTATAATACGGGGCGTCCCAATATGTCCAAAACGTTTTTATCTTTTAAAGTGTTATTTCCACGCCCTGTAAGCAATGCGGTAACCTTCAATTATTCCCCTCCTTTTTATGGGACCAGCTCTGCATGACTTCATCGAAATCCACCCTTGGAAAAGCCTCTAAAGCGCCGCCTCTGGTTGCATTGAAAAATTTAATCTCGTGCGATTCTGCATACTCTTGCGCTGATTTATAAGCCTCCATGCTGGTTTTGGTATCCGGCTGATAAATTTTTTCGTTTTTGTCCCAATAATCCTTTATAAAATGCGTCTGCGCAGTCCGATCAACGACGGTCCCTCCTTCTTCTGTTTTTACGGTTGGGTAGTTACAATCAACACCCAAAAGATAGACCTCAGAAAAGCCCATGAACGCGGCCAGCTGCATAATGGAAAACGTCACCGTCATCCCTTCATGAATTACCCGATGTGGATTATAACTAAACCATACTGGATGGATATTAATGATTTTCAAGGGAAAAAGAATTGCATTTTTTTGTAAAATTTCCGCACGGTTCTCTGTAACGAGCTGATAGGGATACAGACATGTCATTCCTTCTAAGCTACTGATATCCTGCCAATGGTGCTCCAGCATTTTTAAATCCTGGCAAACGTAGTAATCCGGACGCCAGTCTACACTTTCGAAGACCGGGTAAATGCGGTTGGAAGCAAACGTAATTGCTTTATGCGTTCGCAGGCTTTCCAGATCTTCCATACGAAGTGAGGGACCGTTTCCGATGATGAAGCATTTTTGACCCCGATGTTTGTTTTGGAGCGCCTCATACTTCGACGCATTTCCAGGCAAATGCATATCGCACAACCGAAATTGTGTATTCACGTAGTAAACATCAGTATGATAGAACTTATCATTTAGCCACTGCTCTTTTTCGGTTCTGTCTGCCTGTATTTGCTTTTCCCTCACCTCACATTGTTGAAGCTTGCTTTCTGTTTTTTGAAACCTTTCATCCATCCATTCTGTACACAAGAGTAGTTTCTTTTCATTTTCTTCCAAAGAGCGTTGAATGCTTTTTTGCTCATTTCTCAGTGCCGCAATTTGCTCTTCCTGTTTTTTAATCCGCTGTCTTTCTTCATCAAGCTGCTGACGCTGCTGCCGAAGCTGTGTATCGATCGAGATAAAAATATTTTTCAACTTGTTTATTGGCCACATCATATTCTCACTCTTTTCTGTCATTTAAAACTTTCAGTTTTGAAAGCTGCAGTCATCAATGAGGGATAAAGACTTCAGCAATACGGTTTTTGAAGAAATCAAAATATTAATACAAATACTGATCGCAATAAATCTGTCCGAAAATCAGACTCTTAGGGCACTCTAAATAGCTGAAGCACACTTCATAGCCCTTATTCACTTATTGACTATATCATATTTAGTTGATAAAATAAAGGCATATTTGTACATAATAACAACTGGAGTGATGCTTATCATGCTAAAAAACTTGTTTACGGGTCCTTATTCCGCCTGTCAACCAAGACAGTTTTCTATTTTTGTAACTATTATAGAAAAACTAATGTACTGTTTTCTATTCTTTTTACCATGCGGATTTGCATTAGCAGAAATAGTTCAAAAACTTTGGGTTTATCAAACCACTTATGGGTTGCCCTTTAATCTCGTTTTCTTTGTTGGTATTTGCATTATTCTATGCATTTGCTGTTTTTGTGCGGCATGGCGATATAAACGCGATGTCGAAAATTCGTTTTCTGTCCATGTCACTGTGTTTGCAATCTGTCTCGGTGCATTCTTAATTCGTCTGCTGTTTTGTTTTCTTCTTAACGGGAAACCGGAAAATGATTTTTTAAGTCTATATAATTATGCCTTTGATCCTGTCGGGTGCGGCCCCTCCTTGGCAGCAGTACCTTATTATGGAATTTACGCAATTATAGTCCGTTGGAATATGTCTCTGTGGAATTCCACTGCCCCCATGGTTGCAATGATTTTTCAGGCATTCGTTACCAGTTTTATCCCTGCACTCCTTTTCTATGCCGTAAAAAAATTCACAAATTCTAACTACGCCTCATTTCTTGCATCTCTTTTTTATGCATTTTTCCCTTCAATGATTCTATTCACAGTCTGTCTCGCCGGAGAAAATATTTCTCAATTTTTTATGGCTGCATGCTTTTTGTTTTTTATCTACGCGTGGGCAGCCGAAAGAAAACAGAAGTATAAAAAATTCTGGACTTTTACTATTTTAGCATGTTTTTGCGCCGCACTTGTTAATCTTTTCAAGCCAATTTCTCTTATAATCATTTTGGTTATTCTTGTAGAAGAGCTTCTATATCGTATTATTCCTGGAATCCGACACGCTATTAAAACACATGATATAAAACTGGGCTCTCGCTCGATTATCGTAACACTCTGCATTCTCTTTTTGCTAAAAGGGTTTGAATACGGCACACTAACCGTTAGCGGAAAAATAATCGAACAGCATACCGGCATCGAAACCGGAGAGATATATTACGGCGCGGACACTTTTGCACAGATTGCTTATTTCGGCTTAGCTAAAGAAGGAAATGGTGTGTGGAACCAAGAAGTTTTGGACAAACGTGACGCCATTCTGAAAAATAGTGCGAGTGTAGAAGAAGCTAACTCAATCATGCTAAATCTTCTGGCTGAGCAAATTAAAGAATCTCCTAAAGATTTTCTTTCGCTACTGCATCAAAAATTGCTTATCAGTTGGAGCGATGAATGGGCATATGGATATTATGCCTCTGTCCCTAATGATGGGCAAACCTCCGTCAACTCCACTCCCTCTGGATATTTTGCTCTAACGGTACTCCCTCGGTTATATATTGGCATTTTGTACGCATGTTGTTTAGTCGAATTTATCATTAGAATCATATGTCCGCCTCCTTTTTGGCGCAGAGAACAAGGGTTGATTACTCTATTTTGGGGTGCATTCACTTGTGTATTTCTAATTCTAGAAGCACATGCGCGTTATAAAAGTACTTTTATGCCTTTGCTTTGTGTCATGGCCTCGCTGGGAATATTTGATATTTCGAATCTGTCCATTAAACTTGTAAAAAAATTCTTACGAAATAAATCGTCTTCTAATTTATCTTTACAGATAGACAGGGACAGTACTCAATCCGTACAAGGCTGAATATTTTCCTAAAAAAGCCCTCCGAAGAGATTTTTGGAGGGCTTTTCTATTCTCCCCCACCTTTTGAATTATACGAAAATATCTCTTGTATGCGTTCTTTTTCTGAAATATTATTGTATTCTAAATACATATAATCTCTTATGAGATCACTATATTTTGTAGATTCTCCATATAGGTGAGTCTTCCCATCTGCGCCAATATAAAATGTCCTTGCCAAAACAGGAATTTCTCTATACAAATTCAGCATAAATTGATAATAAGGCGTCAAGGGAAGGCCCCCATACTCAAACAGAAGCGGAACCACGTAAGGCATACTTGTTATTCCAATATTCTGTTCCTTTAAGGGAAAATTTGCCCACAGAATAAACGGTGTCGCTAACTGCCTCATTCCCCATTCTTCAGAGTCTACCGCATTTGATATGGGTAAATCATAAGCAAAAGAAGGTGCATGATCGCCCAACATACATACTATCACATTATTTTCCTGTTGTCCAAAATAAGTGATCAGCTCTTGAAATGCCCGATCTGTCTGATTTAGGCAAGATAAATACTCCTCTGCTTCTTCCCTACAATCTTCCAACCCGCGCACGATATGGATTGCTACTTCTTCATTGTGCTGTGTATATCCGCCATGATTTTGAATCGTAAGGTTATATAGGAATGCTGGCTGATTCTGCTGTCTTGTCTCATAGGCCTTGCGCAGGATATCAAATGAACTTTTGTCGCTTATAAACCATCGATACAGCTCCAATTCCTGTTCTATATCCTCGACAAACCAAATTCGATCAAAACCCAACTGCGGATACACCTGCTCTCTAGAATAGTTCTGAGCTGGCGCAGGATGCCATGCAAAAGTACTGTAACCTAATTCTTCTAAAACTGATACAATACTATTTGCATTCTTCATTGAAAACTGCGTAAAAGGAATACTTGATGGCATTAACATACAGGAATTTGACGTAAGAATTTCATATTCAGAGGTACTGGTGCCCACTATAGGATTTACTGTATAACCTTTAATTGTATTATCAAGCCCCGATATAAATGGCATTACCTCCTCATCCGTTTCATAGTCAGCAAGCAAAGATAAGTCATACCAACTCTCATTTACAATCAGGACAATATCGGGCAAGACTTTAGAAGATGTCGTTTGATAATCCCATCTTTCTATACATTTCTGTACCTGCTCTAAAGAGTATCCTTCTGGACGATTAGGCTTCATATTTCTTGCTTTAATAACGCTGGTTACCAAATATCCACTTCCATAATACTCCAATTTCCAATCATATTGAGGAGAGCCCGAAATTCGCATCACATTAATCAGCACAATAGAAGCAAAAAACACTGCTACACGAAATATAAAAATCCATTTTTGATGCTTCTTTTTTCCTTTACTTTCAATTTTAGCGATTCGAAATCCCAAACAAATCATCATTGCTTGTGCAAAAGTAAGGAAAGCGAACTGTGGTGTGATAGATAAGCCATATGCCCCCAATACATTCATTGCCGTTTTGACAGAACGAACATCGCTGGGCATAACTGGCGTTCCCCTCAAAATTAATGTGAAATGGTTTATCAGAGAAAGTATAAATATTGCTGAACTAAAAGCAATTATAGTTCTTCCCATTTTACCAAAAACACACCAAAAAAGGAGAACTAACAAAAAAGCAATAAATACGTTTTCATTAAAAATCCGCAAGGAAAACGATGACAATGAATTAAGATTGCTAACCTCCAAAATAGTGACTCCAAAAATGGGAAGTAGGAGAAACGTCATATACTTTAAATGGCACCTTACATATAATGCTTCAAACCGTTTATCCGTAAATAACCAGAGTATATTTTCAATACAAACCAAAAACAAAAGCAATAGTAACATCCATTGCGACTTTTCTTCTTCTTTAAAAGAAAAATATAATACAAACAAGGTTGCAAGGAAAGTCAAATATATAATTGTCATCAAGTGACGTCTTGCGCAACCTCTGAACCGAATCAGCCATGGCGTATCAAAAAAGAACCCGATACCAATACATATTGCCATTACAACAATTAAAGCAACAAGTAACCATGTACAATTTTTCCCTGAAAATATTATATACCATGTTCCCTCTACTTCGTTTTGATTGATCGTAGAACGCCGAGTGCTCTCCAACTGTTCTGCCGTGACCATTCCAACCCCAGAAGCACATTCATCTCCTGTTATCGTTAACTGATATTCCTGGCCGGTTGTCACGTACTGGTTGACTTGGATAGAAGTCAATTGCCAATCCAAACAATCTTTTGTATTGATTCTTTCCTCCCAAACTATAGCAGCCTCTTTCTCAAGTGTTACCGTCAAATTTCCGTGCTTTTCTCCACAAGGATAAAAATACACGGATATCTCTTCAAGATAGGAAACAATTGGACGAAAACTTTGCTTTATTTCAATAGTGTCTGTTATCATTGGACTATAATAAATAGATTCCACATTTGATTGGAAATCGCCGTCTGCCGCCTGTGTCTGCCATAGCCAAAGTGGATTTATAATAAGACACACAAACAACAGTACTAACGCCGCCATTCCCAGCGCCCAACGCCACCATTTCTGGGTGATATGCAAAATACGTCCCCCTATTCCATTACTTTGATGGAAAATTATTTCAACAATTTATTTTTCGCTCGGATAAGAGTTGTCTTTACCCCTACGGTGGCCAGATTCAGTTCCACAATATGTGCCCACTTATTTATCGGCCCTTTTTGAAATATCCGCTGAAATCCACGGCACACCGATACTAAAAAAATGTTCAGATTTCCCGGATGCGGAGTCGGATTCTGCTTAAATGATTTTCCCTTTTTCAAATCATAAAGAAATTCCAATATCCCTCCTACATCACATTCTCGCACCAGCTGTTTCATGGAATCGTACCGGTCAGGAATATACGTGGCTTCTGGAAAACTATCTCTTACATATTGATTATGAACAACTTGAACAATCACTTGCTTTTTCTCTTTTTTCGTAAGCGGGCAGTCCGCAGAAGTCAGGCTCTCCAAGCTCTTCATCGTTTGAGAGGCACAATAGTTTGCCCAATAAAATTCGCCTTCCTTTGTAAGCGCATCATTATGTTTTACATAATCTAATAGCATTTCGACCTGACGCATTTGATTAGAGAACAGACCATTTTTGTAGGAACGAGCCAATGACTCATTTTCGTGCCATATATAATAATAATATGGCTCTCTCAGAAAAACCGCTGTATTTACATGATTATAGTATCCCAGATTGAACACACAGTCCTCCCCGTAGCTCATATCCTCGGGGAAGTGCAAAGCTTTATCCTGAATAATACGTAACCGATAAAGGCGATTGCATGGTCCTTCCATAATGCTGGTCTCCCAGAAAAAACACATCATGTTTTCCCAAAATAGCTTTTTATCGTATACGCACTCTTTACCCAGACAGTCGCTTGTCAAATCAACCACTGGGTGCGGGACTCCGCTTTCAATTTTTACAATTTTGATACCACAAAATACGATATCCGCGCTATAGGTAGACATTGTTTCCAAAAGCACTTCCATCATTTGCGGCTGGATACAATCATCGCTATCTACAAACTGAATATATTCTCCTCGCGCTTCCTGCAGCCCTTGGTTCCGGGCACTGCTTACGCCTCCATTTTCTTTTGTGATAACTCGAACACGGCTATCCAATGCCGCATAATTGTTGCATATCTCCAAAGAACCATCTGTGCTTCCGTCGTTGACGAGCAGAAGCTCAAAGTCCCGAAACGTCTGGTTCAAAATGGAATTGACGCACCAGCCAAGATATTTTTCTGCATTGTAAACCGGCACGATTACACTTATTTTCGGCATTTTACATCGCCTCCTGCTTATCCCGCATTTTTCCATAAGCCGACAAGCCTTTTGCAGCAATAAATTCTAGCTTTTCGAGGTAATCCAGATCGAGCGGATGCTGACGAAAATATACCGCATCCTCGGCCACCATAGCCAGCGCCTGATCCAACTTCGGGCCCTTCACTTTTGCACTGTATGCTGCATACAGTTTCTCCAATAACACCCAGCAATAAACATTATCCGCCTTTTCCTCCAGTGAGGTGATACCGTGTTCCCGAAAAAAACGAATACGCTCTCGCATCGCAAAGCAACCATCCAGATTATCTTCACGGAAATTATCTGTCATAATGCTGTCCGTCCGGGTACAATTATAATTGTATTTTGAAACGTCCACATATACCAGCTTTTCTGCATTGTAGAAGAATTTGTACGTTGTATATTCGTCCTCATGCAGTTTACCAAGCGGGTATCGGATATCACCAATCGTTTCGCGTGCATAAAGCTTATTCCACGCAACCGACTTAAAATGATTCCAATCCAAAATACCTTCCAGCGCATCCAGATTCGTTCCTTCGATGCAAGCCGCAGTGCAGGCAGTCTCCTCCCGGATACAATTAGGATAAATACTACGGAAACTGCATTCCGCAATTTGCGCATCATACTTTTTTACTGCGTTATATAAAATTTCCAGCATATCCGCGTCGATCCAATCGTCACTGTCTACAAATGCAATATAGTGTCCCCTAGCCTGTTCTATACCCGCATTGCGCGCACTTGAAAGGCCACCGTTCGGCTTATGCAGAACCTGTACTCTGCTGTCCTCTTTTGCATACTCATCACAAATCGCACCACAGCCATCCGGACTGCCGTCATCTACTAATATCACTTCTATATTCTTATATGTCTGCCGCAGGATAGACTGAATACAGCGCGGCAGATACTGTTCCACTTTATACACAGGTACAATTACGCTAATTTCCGGGTTTTGCATAGAGGAACCTCCGCTTCTTTTTATAATCATTTTTATTATAACAACAAACTCTGCTATCGGCAAGGTAAGGTAATTATTTCAAACCTTTTTTACAAATATATCTTTCTGCGGCTTCCCGAATGCTTGCGATTTTTGTGAGATTCGTCTATAATGGATACAATTTATTTATATTGAAAAAATCGGTTGCCGCGGTCTATGCCCGGTCTGCTGTGGAGTTTGAAATGGATATTCCTATTATCAGTATTATTATACCGACTTACCGCTGTGCAGAACGCCTTCAGCTTCTTATGGATTGTCTTACGGCACAAACTTTCGGATTCGAAAAGCTAGAGGTCCTGTTTGCAGACGATTGTTCCCCAGACGATACCGGTCGCGTAATCGACTCTCTTTCGGCGCGTTTTTCGAACGTTTCCGCATTGCATCTGCCTGCCAATTCCGGCTTTGCCGGAGCCCCGCGCAATGCCGCCATCCACGCTGCACACGCGCCTTACCTTATGTTTCTAGACGCAGACGATCTTCTGCCTCCGAACGCATGCCAAACGTTGTATGACGGCCTTTTGAAAACGGATGCCGACCTTGTTACAGGCTACTGCCGTTATGTCGACGAAAATGGCGGTGTACTACAGGAAATTTCGCCCGCTTATGCAGAATTGCATCCTCGTATCACACATCTTCCGGAGGAATTGTCGGATGAACTACTGATGCGTGATTCTTTTTGGTGCCGTCTCTATAAAAGTAATATCGTGAGCGAAAACGGGCTTTTTTTCCCCACTGGAGTGCCGGGAGAAGACATTTTCTTTTTGTACAGTTATCTTTTATGTTGCCGCAGCGCCGCATATCTCGCCCAGCATGTTTATGATTACTATAGCTGTAACGCTTCCGTTACGCATAACCGTTCCTCCGGCTATTATATCGGGCTGGGGGATTGTTACCGAAAAATACAGACTCTGTTTGAAAAGGCAGGACAACCTGCGTTGTTTTCTCTCGTCGCTGACCATATTCTTGAGTTTCATCTATGTGGCATGATGGATTCTGCCTGTATGACGGAAGCGGATATCGCCACAGCATTGCCTGCCTGGGGCTGGCTGTTCCAATATGAAACAGCACAGGGCACTCTGGACGACTCCCCTCTGGCGGATGCGCTTGCGCCACTCGTCTCCGCTGAATGCTGGGACACAGCGGCCCATACTCTGCGTCTTTGTGCACCTCTGCGCACTGCATTAGAGCGTTCCCGCGCGGAAACCGAGCAATGGAAAAAACACGCATTCGCCTTCCAGAAAACTGTGACAGATATGCGAAACTCTCGTTCTTGGCGCATCACACATCTCTTTTCGAAAGGTTAAGCACAAAAGGAGCTTTTATGAAACTCTGGTATTTTTCTTCCGTTCTTCCTAGCGAAAGCACGACTTTCCGAGCATTGACTGCGCGGCTCGCGGTACAATACGGCGGCTCTTTTCAAATCACGCTTTTTGTCCCCGCATGCGTCAACGCTCCCTGCGAATGCAACGGCTGCACCGTACATCTATTTGAAACCCAAACAGATGCAATGCTGCACAACGCATTGGGGGCTGAATTTGCGCTTTCTTACGAAATGCATCTAGCCGCCCGCAAAGCGGCTGAAGACTGTGGGATGCCCGACGTGATTCTCTTTTCTCTGAAAAATGCCGCCCCTTATTATACCTTGCTTTACAGATATCTGGACAGCGCTTTTTGGGCGAACTGCCCTATTTTCATCGAGGAAGAACCAACCATGACAGACGATGGGCTCCCTTTTTATCTTTTGCCTCACTGGTGGATCGAGCAGCAAAAAACTTTTTGCCGAATGGCTGCCAGCGGAATTATTGGTGCTGCGCCCGACGCATGTCCGCCACGGCGTCTATCCGAAGCAGTGTGCGCGGCGCAGGACAAGCCGTTTCAGCCAAGCGAATTCCCATTCCTGACAGTCCGGCCCCAATCTCCCATTTCCGCAACTGATAGCATTCCCGGTATGTTAACCGTCATTGTCCCTTACTACAATCTCGGCAAAACGCTGCCGCAAACATTGAAAAGCGCCTTTGCCATTGATTATCCTTCCTACGAGGTATTGTTAATAGATGACGGAAGTTCCGATGCGGACAGCATCGCCGTATTGCGTGAAATGGAAACGTATTATCCTTATCTTCGTATTGTCCGCCAGGAAAATCACGGACTATCTTATGTGCGCAATCTCGGCAGCAGGTTGGCCCGCGGCGAATATATTACCTTTCTAGATGCGGACGATATGGTTGCCCCGGATTTTTATCGGCGTGCCATCGCATTGCTGGAACAGTACAAAAACGCAGCCTATGTAAGCTGTTGGTTCCGCCTGTTCGGCGATGCAGAAGGTTACAAGGCGTATTTTCCAAGCTGTTTGCCTGCTTTACTTTTAGACAATATGCAGGGCCCCGGCTGTGTGTGTAGACGCAGCGTTTTCCTTGCTTACGGACAAAACTGCACTGATATGCACAAGGGCTTGGAAGATCATGAATTTTGGATCAATATGGCAGAGCACGGATATTTCGGCCTAAATATTCCGGAACCTCTGTTCCTGTACCGGTTGAGCGGCAGTTCCATGTCAGCTGCGTTCAGCCGCGACCCCAGTCATTACCGCCAGACGACACTTTTTCAAGTTCTTGAGGAAAAGCACACCGCATTGTATCAGGAATACAGCACAGAGGTTTACAATTTGTTGATGGCAAATGGTCCCAGTTATTTATGGCCCGGCCCTGCATCTCCGCACGCCGTAATTGGATACATCGAGTACCCTCCGGAATTCTGGATGAAAGAAATCGAACTGGCACGCACTGACGCTGCCAATTATGCCAATTCCTGCAGTTATCGTCTGGGACAATTTTTACTGCACCCTCTTCGATTTTTTAAAAACAACAGTAAATAAAAGCACTGCGTTGGCTCTGTCGCGCCAACGCAGTGTTTTTATTTCAATCTTTTTCATTCTACAGAAGCAAAAAGCTTCCATCCTGCTTTTTTCGTCTTTACAGCTCACAGGCTGCATCGTATGCGGTTTTGATGGCATTGGAAATGTCCGCCGTCCTATCCGCACAGTCGCCCACCCGCACGACGGGTATGCCTGCGTTCTCCAGCGTCGATGTATCGAATGCCGCAGGACGCGCCCCCACGGCCATTACCACATAGTCGCAAGGGATGAGCACTTCCCCGCCTTCTTTGTCTTCACAGACAAGTGTATCCATTGTGATTGCTTTCACCGTATGGCCCGGATACTGCTCTACGCCCAGCGTCTTGTAGTTTTCCATCAGCGTGGGAAGGATCGTAGTGCTCTCACCCGCGGCAATCTTATCCATCATCTCCACAATGGAGACCTTACAACCGTGTCCGGCCAGATATTCGGCAGTCTCGCATCCCACCATACCGCCTCCAATGACGGCCACGCGTCCATAGACCTGTTGTTCGCCTGCCAACACGGCCCAAGCGTCGGCCACATTCGGGCCGTTCTTGCCCGGGATGGGAGGTGCAAAGCTGGACGCCCCCACAGCTACGATCACAGCGTCCGGCTTCGTGTCCAAAATGTCCTCCGCAGACACTTCAGCCCCAAGGCGCAGTGTGACTCCCGCTTTGCATACAGCATGCGTCAAGTCCAATACGGCGCGGCGCATTTCTTCCTTGCGGGGCGGTACGCTGGCAATGTTTAACTGGCCGCCTAACTCTGGTGCGCGTTCGAACAGCGTGACGCTGTGCCCGCGCAGAGCGGCCACGCGCGCGGCCTCCAAACCGGCTGGTCCGCCGCCTACAACCGCAACATTTCTTTTCTCTGCAGCAGGCGTGATAGAACGGGTTCTCTCGTAACCGTTTTCCGCATTGAGCACGCAGGCCAGGAATGCACGGTTCTGGATGTTATCCGTACATCCCTTGTTGCACGAAATGCAGCGTCGGATATCGCACGCACAGCCCGACTGCGCTTTGTTCGGCCAATCCGGGTCGCACAGGAGCGGGCGGCCCAAACCGACGATGTCCGCCTTTTCGCTTTCTACGATCCGCTCTGCCATAGCGGGGTCGATAATGCGCCCTACCGTGCTGACCGGAATAGACACAGCCTCCTTCACCTGTCCGGCAATGTCCGCAAAAAAGCCGTAGGGCTGTACACCCATAGGCGGGATGGTATCCGCCATATTGCCTGTATGATTGGCCTGCGCCACATGAAGCATATCCACGCCGGCTTCCTCCAGCCAACGGGCAAATTTCGGAGCGTCTGCCGCATCCACGCCGCCTTTGCCGCGTTCCGGCGTCACGACGGCAAATTTGTAGTCAATGACCATCTCCGGCACCGCCCGTTTGAGCGCCCGCACCAACATAATCGCAAAACGGGTACGGTTTTCCAAACTGCCGCCAAATTTATCGGTACGATGGTTCATGCGTGTGCTGCACAGACATCCCACCAAACGGTCGCCATGTACCTGGACCACGTCCACGCCCGCCTTCTGCGCGCGCTGCGCACATGCACATATTTTGTCAATGATGGAAAGCAGCGTCTCCTCGCTCACCTCGTCAGTAAAAAACTGCATATCATGGTGCAGCCGGGCACGCACCTCTTCCATTTTCCCTTGGGCGAAAAGCGCGTTGACCGCATCGCAGTCGTATTCCGGATGAAAAATCTGGACGCCCAACTTTGCGCCATAGGCATGCACACTGTCTGCAAGCAAACGGAAACTTTCAATCTGGCTGTCATCAAACAGCTTTGGCGTGGGAGAAAAACTGCGAATGGGCGCAACGTCGCCCAGCACGATGTATCCCACACCGCCCTGTGCCAGACGGGTATAGAACGCGCGGCTCTGTTCCCCAATGCTGCCGTCCCGTTCCTCATAGCCCGTGGTGAGCGGCGGAAACATGATACGGTTCTTCAACGTTATTCCGCCCACTGTTATCGGCTGCATGATTTTCATTTCCATTGTTGTTTACCTCCCTGCAAATGTCCCCCACAGGAGATCCTGCGGGGGTATTTTTCATAAATTGTCTTGAATGAACTTCCAAATTGCCTGTTCGCAGGCTGTGCGGGACGGAATGGTGGCGAAATTGTGGCCTCCGCCCGAAACACGTACAAACTCAGCCGCCTGGTACAGCCCTGCATAACGTTTACAGCTTTCGTCATCCACCAGTTTATCATCATCTGCCCGGATGACGAGGACAGGACCGTTGTAGCCTTTTGCCTCTTCAAATGGATCCGGATGCGCCGCCATGTTGTAGTTGAAGGCCATTTTGTAAACAAGCCCCTCCAGGTCAGCATAATCTTTTCCGCTCTGCGTCACCATATCGGCCCGCCGGGCACAGCCATACCACATGCCCGCGCCCGGGCACATCAGGATCAGCCCGTGCGGCCGCAGACGCGGCGCGATGCTGGCCGCCACATAACCTCCCATGCTCTGCCCGGAAAGGAATACACGCCGTGAATCCACATAAGGCTGTGCACGCACCCAGGCGTATAGATCAGCCGCATCGCTGTGCAGGCCATCGAACGTCATGTCCGAAAATTCGCCGTCACTCTCTCCGCAGCCATAGAAGTCGAACCGTGCGCAGCCCACTCCGTGGTCTGCCAGCATGCGTGCCATATGCGTGTGCAGATACTTGTACCCGGATGCTGAACCTGCAAAGCCGTGCAGATTCAGCACAAAAGGTACCGGCTCGTTCGTCTCAGGCAGCGTCACAATGCCGCGCAGCGTACAGCCCACCCGGTTCTCCATGGATACCTGCAATGTTTTCATGGACATTGCTCCCCGTCTGTTTCCACGGCCGACGCTTTTTCTGCACGGCGGGCTTTCAGCTGCTCCAGCATTTCGGTCGTTTTTGCCTTTGTCAGCGGATAGACAAAGAACAAAATTGCAACCGCGACACCATAACCCAGCACATAAATGCCTGTGTAGGACTTCCAGATGGCGTTGCTTACTTCAGCCGTCTGCACCGCCCCCTCAGCCACGTTGTAGCCGATGAATCCCAGCACAAAACTGGAAAGACTCCCGGAAACAGCGCTGGCCAGCTTGCGAAAAAATGAATAAGTAGAGTATACAATGCCTTCGTTACGCTCACCGGTCTGAAGCTCATGATAGTCGATGGAATCGTTCACCATGGCCCAGATGAGCACCTGCATACCGGATGCACCCAGATAGCAGACGCCATTGATGACGATGAACAGTACGGGATTGTGGATGGGGAAAAAGAACAGAAGCGCGAACACAGCTGCCGCAAAACCTGCGCCCCAGCAGCACCATTCCTTTTTGCCCAGTTTATCGGCCAACGGTTGTGTAATGGCGAACGTGATGAGTGAATATAGTACGCTCAAACCACCGGAGACAGCCATGATTTTAACATTCCCGAAGTAATCCTTGAACAGATAGGTGTTCAGACCGTTGACGACGGAAGCGCCGATCATACCCACAAGGCTGAAAAACATTACGCCCAGCAGCGCCTTGTTTTTGGCGATTTCCTTGATGACGTGCAGGTAATTGAGCTTCTCACCTTTCGGGCGTTCCGGTACGGCTACGCGTTCTTTGCACCACACACAGGTGATTTGCAGACACAGGAGGCCGATAAGAGCAAATACCGAAGCCAGCATCAAAAAACGGCCCGCCACCGGCTTATTGTCTACATACAGTACCAGAGGACCAACCATAACGATGACCGTCATAAAAATGGTACCGCCCAAACTGCGGTAACGGGAAAGTGCTGTGCGGTGGCGCACATCATCCGTCATAACGCTGGAAAGCGTACCAAACGGCACATTTACACAGGTGTACAGCGCCTCATACAGAACATAGGTAACAAACATGTAGGCAAGGCGCAGTCCATAGGCCAAATTGCTCACATTGACAAAGCCCAGGATGCACAGCACCGCCATGGGAAACGAAAAGGCCCGTATCCATGGAATGAACTTTCCTCCCTTTGTCGCCTTGCGGGAATCCACGATCGCACCTATGATAGGGTCATTGACAGCGTCCCATATCTTTGTGATCAGCATCAGGATACCGATGTGGAACGGGTTCACCTGTAAAATCAGTGTGTAGAATACGGACAGGTACATTGCGCGGAACTGCTCCGTACAGCAGCAGCCCAGATCGCCCAGAGTATAGCCGAGCTTATCCCTCATGGAAAACGGTCTCATAATATCCTCCTTTTTTCTCTGCCCCGGTGCTTTTGGCCGGAGAAGCTTCTTTACGGCTCTATTATAAAAAGGAGGGCACAAAAATCATATCCAAAAATTGATTGAAAACTATCTAAAATTGATGTACTATACAATTAATCCAATTTTTTTTAATACCGAGTTAGAATTCCACCTTTTTTTACAACCAGGAGGCAAGCAGATGCTGGATTATGCTGTAAAAACAATGTGCTTTGATGCTGCCTGTACAAAGCAGCTGTTCTCGGGGCGTTATTACAGTATTGTATTGGTAACACGCGGCACAGCGCGGTTTCACTGGGAAGCGGAGCGTTGGATATGCAGCACCGAGGATCTGTTTCTCTTCAAGCCTGGAGAAGGCGCTGTAATGGTTTTTCCGGGCGGGAAGCTTCCTCTGGAAATGCTGTGGGTACAACTTTCCCCCGAGGCCCTGGCTGCGCTCTCTGATGAAGCAACGCAGCTTGAGGCGAGCTTCAACGTGGTGCCCTTCCGGCGCATCGCTGTGCGGGCAGACAGTGAGATATCCATGCTCATCAAAAGCCTGGCACGCCGCATGGTCACGCTGCCGCAGGAGCATGACAGCTTTGCCAGCGCACTGTTTGAAGAGAGCTTGCTGAAGATGTTCGTCATCCTTGTGCTGCGCGCCTGTATCCACGCGGAGCAGCACCGCGCGCAGGGCAGCCGTAAACATCTGATGATGGACGAGCTGTTCGTGTACATCCGTACCCATATCACGGAAGAGATCACTCTGGCGCAGCTGGAGCAGGTATTCTATATCAGCCGGTTCCATATTGCACGGGAATTCAAACGCCAGACAGGACAAACCCTGCATAGCTATATCGTCAAAACCAAACTGGACCTGTGCTGTCATTATATCGAACAGGGGCGTCCCATTACCGAGGTGTACCGGCTGGGAGGATTTGGCGGATACAATCATTTTTTCCGCGCATTCAAGCAGGAATACGGCATGACACCCAAGCAATATTTTCGTTCGGTACAAAAGGATGCGCATGCGTAGAAACACAGCCTCATGCGCTCCCCTTTGTGATTCTCCATCTTTCCGCAGAGATACAAAACTTGGTTACGCGTTCCTCTCCTTTTCATCCCTCCTTAAAAAAGCACTTGACTTGGAGTCAACTTTAAGCTGTATAATACTGACACGCTTCGAAAAACAGAATCACAGTTTTCATCCCCCATTAAGGCTGTGGTTCACATTTCGGAAGCGTGCAAAAGAGGCAGCACTACACCCGAGTATATAAACAGGAGGAAAACTTTATGGATATGAACAAAACATTGGTTGCCTATTTTTCCTGCACCGGAACCACCCGCCGAGCCGCGCAGGCGCTGGCGGCCGCCGTGGACGCCGATGTTTACGAGATTCGTCCGCAGATCCCTTATACGCCCGCCGATCTGGACTGGAGAAATAAGAAAAGCCGCAGCTCCGTCGAAATGAATGACCCGGGTTTTCGTCCCGCACTGGCAGATAAAAATGCCGCCATAGACGCATATAATACGATTTTCGTCGGTTTTCCGATTTGGTGGTATGTGGCACCGACCATCATCAATACGTTTCTGGAAACCTATGATTTCTCAGGGAAAAGGGTCATTCTGTTTGCAACTTCCGGCGGCAGCGGATTTGGGAAAACAGCCGCCGCTTTGAAAAAAAGCCTTTCTCCTGATGCAGCCCTTGTGGAAGGAAAACTTCTGAACACCGGCCTTTCTCCGGCCGATTTACGCGCTTGGTGCCAAAGCTTAGCGCTGTGATATCCTATTCTCCCAAAAACAGCAGGCACCGAAAAATGCGATGCATTCCGGTGCCTGCTGTTTTTATTCGTTTCTGAAAATTGTAATTTCAAGCCGCTCCGAAGGCTTGCTTTAAAGCATTCATTCCCCGAAAAATTCTTCTTCCACACACATACAAAGCGCATGGTACACCGGCAAGTGGTACTCCTGGATCTTGAACGTTTCCACGCCTGGCACTTTGATGCAGACGTCACACAATGACGCCATCTTCCCTCCGGTATGCCCCGTCAAACCGATTGTTTTCACATGCAAGGCGCGGGCAATGCCGATCGCGTACAATACGTTGGCCGAATTGCCGGAAGTGGAAATTGCCAAAAGCACATCTCCCGGTTTTGCTTGGCCGAGCACCTGCTGTGCAAACGCCAAATCCGGCGCCTGGTCATTCGCATAAGCCGTCGTCAGGCCTGCTTCGCTGACAAGGCTGATAGCCGGCAGTGCTCCCTGCAGGTTTTCGATGCAATACTCTGCCATTTCCGGACAGGCTTCCCGCAAACGCTTCTGCATATTTTCATCCAGCTTTCTGGGAAGCACGAACCCTTTCATCAATTCGCCCACAATATGCAAACTGTCTGAAGCGCTGCCTCCGTTGCCGCAAACCAAAAGCTTTCCCCCGTTTTGATAACAGGCGATCATCTGCTGCGCAGCCGCTTCCACCTCTGCCGCACAGCACATCAAAGCAGGATATCTCTTGGACAAATCATTCAAATGCTCTTTTGCAGAAGATTTCATGGCTTTCTCCTTCACATTTCTATCGAATCTCACCGTCTTTCAAGCGGTTCATGTTTTTAAGTATACCATTTTTCCTTTTTCTTTTCCAGCATCATCTTTTTGAAAAAGCGGAACGGTCTTCCCATCCTGCCGGAGGAAGCCGCTGTAAGCCTGAACGCGGAAAATGAATCCGCTGTTTCGGCCGCACCCTCTCCCTCTCTGTACAAAACAAGCCGTTCTCATCATAGCACATCGCATGCGGACCATTGCCGGCGCGGACCTTATCGCCGGGCTGAGGGAGCGCCGGCAAGGCGCTCCCGATGAACGGATGCGCGCGGACGGCTCCTGGCCGGCACAAGACAGAACTGCGGCCGCACGTCGCAGACTGGGAGCTAAAATGAAACACACTGCAAAAAGCGGGACCTTCCCAAAAGAAGGTCCCGCTTTTATCTCGCCGCTACGCGTTTGCAAAGGCGGAGAACGCTCTGTAAGTCATATATACATCCAGCTTGGAGACAAGTTCAAAGGGCGAATGCATGGAAAGCACCGGCACGCCGATGTCTACCACGTCGATGTCGCGGTTCGCCACATATTGGGCCACGGTTCCGCCGCCGCCGAAATCCACCTTGCCAAGCTCGCCGGTCTGCCACAGCACATCCGCCCGGTCCAGAATGTCTGTTACATAGGCCATCATTTCCGCGGAAGCGTCATTGGTGCCGTATTTGCCGCGGGAACCGGTGTATTTTGTCACCACCACACCACGGTTCAGGTACGAGGCATTGCGTTTCTCCAGCACGTCCGGGAACGTGGGGTCGAACGCCGCGTTCACATCCGCAGACAGGCATTTTGCATTTTGGAGCATCAGTTTATAGTTTGCGCCCTGTGCGTCCGCAAGATAACCCAGGAAATGGAACACAAAATCGCTCACAAGGCCGGTGGGGCCGTCGGAGCCCACTTCTTCCTTGTCTGCCAGAATGCATACCGTAGTGTATTCCGGTTCCTTCACCCCCAGTTCCGCCTGCAGCGCGGTATAGGCGCACACGCGGTCATCGTGGCCGTACGCGCCGATCATACTGCGGTCAAAGCCCACATCCGACGCCTTGACGGCCGGAACGGCCTCCAGCTCCGCGCGGGTAAAATCACGTTCGGTGATGCCGTATTTCTCGTTCAGGAGCGTCAGCGTATACAGCTTGACGCGCTCTTTCAGCTCTTTGTCCGCATAAGGCAGCGAGCCGACCACGATATTCAGCTCCTCGCCCCGCAGACCGTCCGCCAGCGTGCGTTTATTCTGCTCTGCGCCCAGGTGAGGCAGCAGGTCCGTCACGCAAAACACAGGGTCTCCCGCTTCCTCGCCCAGGCGGACTTCCACCTTGGTGCCGTCCTTGCGGTACACTACACCGTGCAGGGACAGCGGCGTGGCTCCCCACTGGTATTTGCGAATCCCACCGTAATAATGCGTCTTGAACAGCGCGATGTCGCTGTCCTCGTACAAAGGATTCGGTTTGAGGTCAAGACGCGGGGAATCAATGTGCGCTACCATCAAACGCACGCCCTCGTCCAGCGGGCGCTTGCCCAGCGTAGCCAGAAGCATGGCCTTGCCGCGGTTGTTGTAAAAAACCTTGTCACCGGCTTTATATGTAACGCCCGTGCGCTGCATCGGCCGATAGCCCGCCGCCAGCGCACGGCGTTCCACCTCGGCAGCCGCCTCCCGCTCAGTCTTGGCCGCGTCCAGAAACGCCTTGTAGTCCACACAGAAGCGCTCGGCCTCCGCAACCGCGTCCGGCTGTTCATCCGCAATATGCGGCTGTGTGAACGTCAGTTTTTCCTGCAATTCCTTGCCCAGGCTCTTTTTTTCTTCCATTGTTTACACTCCTTCATCCTGCGCATAAAGCGCGAGATATTTTTGATAATTTTTATTGACCTTATGCACGTACAGGTTCATCTGCTCATAGGGAAATGCCGTAAGAGTTTTTCCATCCGCAGAATATTCCGCCTTCTGCAGCAGACTGTCCACAAGCCCCATGCCGCTGTGGTACGCCGCCGCCGCAGTGGAAAAATCCCCGTCATAGCGTGCAAGGCAGGTCGCAAGCAGATATGTGCCGAAGCGGATGTTCACCGCCGGGTCGAACAGATCGTCGAAAGTAATCTCCTCGCCGGGCGCGATCTTGGATTTGATCCACAGGAACGTCTCGTCTGTGATCTGCATCAGCCCCCGTGCCCCCACCTTGGATTCCGCCTCCGGCTTGAAGCCGCTTTCAGTACGGATGATGGCATACACCTTATTCTCGTCCACTCCGTACTCTGCGGCATACTGCTGCACCAGCGCGGCATAGGTGCGCGGATATGCCATTTCCTCCACGGCGCGCACCGCGTCCTTTACGAAAAAAACACCCGCCAGGCACAGCACGACAGCCAGCACGATATAGATATTCCGGTTATGTTTTTTCTTTTGTTCCATTCGTCTCCTTTGCGAGCAGACGTTCCAGCACCGCCTGCGCCGCCGCGCGCAGATGCCGCCCGTCTCCCGTATTCGCTATGATATAATCTGCCGCAGCACGCAGTACGTCCTCCGGCGTCTGTGCCGCAAGGCGCATACGCGCCGCCTGCTTGGAAATGCCGTCCCGCAGCACGATACGGGAAATAGCTTCCCGCTCGGGCGCGGTAACGACGATGATCGCATCGCAGTATTGCTCGAATGCCTCTCCCACGATGACCGCACCGTCCACAAACACGAACGGAACGCCCGTGCTTTGTGCCGCAGCCACGCCGTCCAGCAATTCCCGGATAATGGCGGGATGTGTGATATCCGTCAGCCGCCGCGTGCCCTCCGGTGTGGCAAAGGCCCGGGCCGCCAGGCAGCCCCGGTCCAGCGTGCCGTCCGGCAGAAGGATGTCCGAACCGAATGCATCGCACAACTGTGCAAGGCAAGGCCCGCCGGGACGCGTCACCTCACGTGCTGTCCGGTCCGCATCCAGTACAGGATATCCCAAAGACCCATAATAGGCCGAAACCGTGCTTTTTCCGGAGCCGGAGCGCCCTGTAATGGCAATCACCTTCACAGCCTACACCTCCACCACACGGAACGCCGCCGCGCGCAGCAAACGGTTGTAGACAGCCATAGCCACGCCCTCCTGCGCCGGGCAGCGGGCAAACACCGTTTTTGCACCGCGTGCATCCAGTTCACGCAGGGCTGAAAACAGCGCGTGCGCCTGCTCGTCCGGCTTGTCTGCGCGCCCGTATGTCACGCAGGGGCACGGCAACGCCGGTTCCTCCCCTGTAAAGCACAATGCATATACACCATCCGCGCAGTGCGATTTCATATATTCTTTATATGCATCAAAGCTGCCTTTTAGGATGGTTACGTCCGCCTTGGGCGCGTAGTGCTTATACTTCATGCCGGGAGAAGCCGCGCTTTCCCCGTCTTTCAATTTGTGCAGCACTGCGTCCGAAAGCGCCACAGCACAGCCCATTGCATCTTCCAGCTGCTCTTTGGTGATATAACCCGGACGCAGCAGCACCGGCTGTGCTCCTGCCAGAGAGATCACCGTAGACTCCACCCCCACGCTGCACGCGCCGCCGTCCAGGATCAAAGGAATCTTGCCCTCCATATCCGCCAGCACGTCTGCCGCTGTTGTGGGGCTTGGGCTGCCGGAAAGGTTTGCCGAGGGAGCCGCCAGCGGCACGCCCGCTGCGCGGATGACCGCCAGCGCCACCGGATGGCTGGGCATACGCACAGACGCCGTATCCAGCCCTGCGCACACGGAGTCCGCCACCGTTTTGCTGCGGGGCAGTATGAGCGTCAGCGGGCCGGGCCAAAACGCCTCCGCCAGCCGGTAAGCGGCGCCCGGCACTTCGCGCACCACCATAGGCAGCATGTCCAGAGATGCGATATGGGAAATGAGGGGATTATCCTGTGGACGGCCTTTGGCCGCGAATATTTTCGGCACCGCCTCGTCCGAAAGGGCGTTGGCCGCAAGGCCGTACACGGTCTCGGTGGGAATGCCCACCACCTCGCCCGCCCGCAAAAGGCGCGCGGCCTCAGCGACAGACGCCGCGCCGGCTTGTTTCAAACAGGTATGCAAAATTCATTCCTCCGTGGAAGCCTTCAGCTTTTCAGCCTGATCGGCCGTTACCAACGCATCGACGACCTCATCAAGCACGCCGTTCAGGATCGTATCCAGCTTGTAGAGCGTAAGGCCGATGCGGTGGTCTGTCAAACGGCCCTGAGGATAGTTATAGGTGCGGATACGCTCGGAACGGTCTCCCGTGCCCACCTGGCTGCGGCGTTCCGCCGCAATTTTAGAATCGTGCTCGGCCTGTTTTTGCGCCAGCAGACGGCTGCGCAGCACCTTGAGCGCCTTGTCCTTATTCTTGTACTGGCTTCGCTCGTCCTGACATTCCACGACCATCCCCGTGGGCAGATGCGTGACGCGGATCGCTGATGAAGTTTTATTGATGTGCTGGCCGCCCGCGCCCGAGGAACGAAACGTGTCGATCTTCAGGTCAGCCGGGTTGATGTCGATCTCGACCTCCTCGGCTTCGGGCATTACGGCTACAGTTACGGTAGAGGTGTGTACGCGGCCCTGTGTCTCTGTCTCCGGCACGCGCTGTACGCGGTGCACGCCGCTTTCAAATTTAAGGCGGCTGTACGCCCCCTCTCCCTCGATGGAGAAGCTCACTTCCTTCATACCGCCCAGCTCTGTCTCGTTGGCGTTCAGCACCTCATATTTCCAGCCTCGCGTTTCGGCATACATCGTATACATGCGGAACAGACTGTGCGCAAACAGGGCGGCTTCTTCGCCGCCCGCGCCGCCTCGGATCTCCACAATGACGCTCCGGTCATCATTTTCATCCTTGGGCAGCAGCAGGATCTTAAGCCGTTCCTCCAGAAACGCCATTTTTTCCTTGTTTTCTTCATATTCAGCCTGCGCGAGCTCTTTGAATTCAGCGTCCAGCCCACCTTCGTCCAACATTTCCTTTGCTTCGTCAAAGGCGCCTTTTGCCGCATCATAAGCGTCGTAGGTCTCCACGATGGGCGTCAGGTTTTTATAGTCTTTCATCAGGCTGCGGTACAGCTCGTTGTTGTTGATGACGGTGGGGTCCTGCAATTGATTGTTGATCTCGTCATAACGGTTGCGCACAGCCCTGAGCTGTGTAATCATATCCATAATAAAAACGCTCTCCTCTTATCGCTGTTTCAAAACTGCTTTTGTACGGCAAAGGAAAGCGCGGCTAGAGCGGCAAAGCCTCGCGCACCACTTTTTTGATGTTTTTTTCAATTTTGCTGCGCGGCACCATGACCTCCCGTCCGCATTTGGTACAGCGGATACGGAAATCCATTCCCACGCGCAGCACAGCGAAAGTGCTGTTGCCGCAGGGATGCGGTTTTTTTGTGATGATGCTGTCGCCCACCTGAACGTCCATGCTGTTTTCTCCCGTCAAGATAACTTCCATGCGCCGGCCGCCCATTTTTGGGGAATGCCGAGTGCTTAAATATTATATATCAAACCGTCCCGTTTAGCAAATATTCCCGCTTGTGTTCACATATATTTTACCAGTGCGCCCCTTTCCGGCCGTCCCAAACACTCTGCCCGCGGGACGGCCCTTTGCCCGGCGCGCGAATGGAAGCATGAAGGACGGTTGGAAACATGGAATATCGTGCTGAGGGAGCACAGCGCTTCCCCACAAGCTACACTCTGGACGCCCTGCGCCGCGCCATGACTGCGGGCGACATCCTGGAGAGCCGTGCGCTCTCCTTCGACAGCGAAAAGCGTCTGCATTTCCGGCTGGGCGAGATCGAAGCCATAATGCCCTACGAGGAATGCGCCGACGGTGTGCGCGAAGGCGCGGTGCGCGACATCGCGCTGATCACACGCGTGGGAAGGCCCGCGTGCTTTACGGTCATGGAGATCGACGAACAGGGGGCCGCGCCTGTGGCGCTGCTCTCACGCACACAGGCGCAGCAGCGCTGCAAAGCCGAGTATCTCGACCTGCTTCTGCCCGGCGACATCCTGCCCTGCCGGGTGACGCATCTGGAGAGCTTCGGTGCCTTTTGCGACATCGGCTGCGGGGTCCCGGCACTTCTTCCCATCGACTGTATGTCCGTGTCCCGTATTCAAAGCCCGGCCGACCGTGTGCACGAAGGCCAGGATATCCTGTGTGCCGTAAAAAGCCGGGACACCGAAGGGCGTATTGTGCTGACGATGAAAGAGCTGCTGGGCACCTGGCTGGAAAACGCCGCCGCCTTTGCCGCCGGTGAAACAGTGGTCGGCCTGGTGCGCAGCGTGGAGCCCTACGGTGTGTTCGTAGAACTCGCCCCAAATCTCGCGGGGCTGGCCGAGGCCGCTCCGGGGCTTGACTGCGGCCAACTGGTGAGCGTATATATCAAAAGCATCATTCCCGAAAAAATGAAAATCAAGCTGGTGGTGCTGCATGCTATGCGGGACGAGACCTTCGCCTTTCCGCTGGAATACCGCCTGCACGCCGGACATATCGGGCGGTGGATATACTCCGTGCCGGGCGCGGCCCGCGTGATAGAAACGATATTCGATGGCTGAAAGCCTTGCCGCGCAGTGCTGCCTCACTGCCGCGGCGTTGTTTTTCCTCGCCTTATCCGCCGTCTTTCGCTTTACTTTTCGGCCCCGGCGCGGTATGATTAAAATAAAGTATCGCATCCTTGCACAAAGGATATCACCGGGAGGGACACCATGGCGGGAAACGCTTTTACCGCCGGCGTAAAGCCGGGCGGGCTCACTACATCCACCGAAATACGCATCCTGCTGTGCTATCTGATCCAGCACGCGGGCACGCCCCTCTCCCAGGGAGAGCTGGAGACCGCGCTGCTTGGCGAAGAGCTTGTGAATTATTTTGAGCTTGCCAGCAATCTTTCGGATCTGCTGGAACAGGGCTTCGTGCGCGAGGAAAACGGGCGTTATACCATTCTGCCCGCAGGCGCGGACATCGCTGAAGCGCTGGCCGACGACGTGCCCCGCAGCGTACGGGACGCGGCCGTGCGCGCCACTCTGGCCGCGCAGCAGTTTGCACGCAAAGAGGCCCAGCATCACGCTCAGATCACGCCCGCGGCCTCCGGAACGGGTTACAATGTGCAATGCAGCATCCGCGATATGGAGAGCGACGTATTCTCCTTCTCCCTTTACGTTCCGGATAAGCTGACGGCCAAACTGGCCCGCGCGCAGTTTATTGAAAACGGAGACGGCATCTATAAGCTGATGCTGGCTGCGCTGACGAGCAACGACGCGCTGGTTGCGGAACTTCTGAAAAAGAGCACGAATCTTTGAGCCGTGCGGCACAGGCAAAACCACACCGGCGGGAAAAAACCCGCCGGGTTTTTCCGCGGGACAAAAGCATGTCCTTTGCCGGCCTTATATTCACAAGCCGCCCGCAGCTTTTCCTCCTGTTCCTCCTTCCCCTATTGACAAAACCGTTCCGGCCTATTAATATGAAGTCAACTTCATAAGAAGTAAGCTTCACATCCGGAGGAACGCATGAAAACAAAACTGAAAGAGCTGCGCACCGCCGCAGGGCTTACGCAGCAGCAGCTTGCCGACCGGACGCATGTTTCCAGCCGGACGATCATCTCCATCGAAAAAGAACAATACAGCCCCTCGCTGATGTTGGCATACCGGCTGGCACTGGTGTTCGGCGTGACCGTGGAGGAATTGTGCTGTCTTGCGGAAAACAAGAGCATGGAGGACGCTGTGTATGAAAACCTGTAAACGTTTGACCTATACCCGGAAAATTCAATGGCGCATCCGCGCTCTTTGGCTGCTGCTTACCGGAATGCTCGTGTACATGGTGCTTATCGCGGAGCTTGGCGGCGGAGACTCGCGCATGATGACGCCGCTTGCCGACAAATTCAGCCGCATCGTGTTCTTCGGCGGGCTGGGCTATGTCATCGGACGTATTTGCAAAAACAAACAGCTGCTGCGAAGCAGGCAGCTTCTGCAGCAGCAGATGAAAACGGAACTGGACGAACGCAACCAGTATCTGCACGACAAAAGCGGCGGCATTGTGGCGGATATCCTGCTCGCCATCCTGCTCTTTGTCACGCTCACCGCGTCGATGTTCGACATGGCGGCTTTTTACACGGCATTTTCCGTGCTGGCCGCCGCCATCCTTCTGAAAGCTGCGGCGTACTGGTTTTACAGCCGTCAGGGCGGTGAACGCCCGCTCTGATGATCCTGGTAAACCCGGCGGCACGCTTCCGAATCCGGAAACGTGCCGCTGGGTTTTGTTTTTTCGGCTGTTCTTTATTTCCACAGTCCGAGCCGCTGTTTTAAAGCCTGGGCGGCACCTGTGCGGCCGCCTCGTCCTCAAGGCGGCGCAGCAGCGCCTGCACAGCCTGCACGGCTTTTGCAAGGGGTGCTTTCTCCTTTACCGTCTTATCCCTTGCGGCGAGTTCAAAGCAGCCTTCTGCGCAGTTGCGCGGGCTGACGATCACGCGCACGGGTATGCCCAGCAGGTCCGCGTCTGCAAACATCACGCCGGCGCTCACGGTGCGGTCATCGTACAGCACCTCTACACCGTTTTTCTGCAGCGATGCGTACAATGCATCCGCCGCCGCTTTTGTTCCGGCGTCATCCGCCCGCAGGCAGCACAGATGCACCTGCCAGGGTGCGATGGCCAGCGGCCAGACGGGGCCGTAGTCGTCGTGCCGGACCTCGCACACGCATGCGGCCAAGCGGCCCACGCCGATGCCGTAGCACCCCATTACAGGCGTTTTTTCCGTACCGTCCGCATCAACATAGCGCATGCCCATGGCCTGTGTATACTTGGCGCCCAGCTGAAAGATATTGCCCACCTCTACGCCGCGGGACACCCGAATGGCAGGCCTGCCGCACACCGGACACACACCGCCGTCCGGCAGCTTGGCAAAATCGTGATATTCTACCGTTCCGCAGTCCCGTTCAAGCTGCAGACCCGTACTGTGGAATCCCTGCCGGTTTGCCCCGCAGACGAGATTGCCCGTGCCCTGCAGGGATGTGTCATACAGCACCGTCATCCCGCCGCACAGCCCCACCGGACCGATAAAGCCCGCGCAAAGGCCACTTTCCGGCGTAATAGCCGCCGGCCGGACATCGCAGCCCAGATAATTGGTCAGCTTGGTCTGGTTCGCCTCCAGGTCGCCCCGCAAAAACAACACCACATAGCTGCCATCCGTCTCCTTTTGGTATACCACAGCCTTGCAGCACTGCGCGGGTATGACATGCAAAAAGGCGCACAACGCCTCAATGGTGTGCGCGTCCGGCGTTTCCACCGTCTGCAGCGGCTGCAAAACTGCGGGCGGCTCATTGTGCGCCACACAGGCCGCAGCCTCCACATTGGCACGGTAGCCGCAGGCGCCGCACACCGCCACGGAATCCTCCCCGGCGGGCGTCAACAGCATGAATTCATGGGAAAGGCTGCCGCCCATCATGCCGGAATCCGATGCAACGGAAACCACCTCCGGCAGGCCTGCCCGGGCAAAAATGCGCTCGTAGGCGCGGTGGCAGCGCGCGTAATAACGTTCCAGGTCCTGCTGGGAAGTATGAAAAGAATATGCGTCCTTCATCGTGAATTCCCGCACACGGATGAGGCCGCCGCGGGGACGGGCCTCATCGCGGAACTTGGTCTGGATCTGATAGATCATAAAGGGATACCGCGCAGCCGTCCGGCCGTATTCCCGCACGAGCTGCACAGCGGCTTCCTCGTGTGTCATGCCCAACACCATGGGAGTGCCTGTGCGGTCTTGGAAACGCAGCAGCTCGCTTCCCACGCTCACATATCGGCCCGATTCCTCCCACAGCGCGCCGGGCAGCACCACAGGCATGGACACCTCCTGTCCTTCAATCGCATCCATCTCTTCGCGGATGATCTGCTCCAGCTTGCGGGTGACGCGGCGCAAGGGCGGATACTGGGAAAAGATACCGTTTGCGATGCCTTTCATGTAACCGCCGCGCACCATCAGCGCGTGGCTTTCGATGACACAGCCCGCAGGCCGTTCCCGAAAACGTTCCCCCACCAATTTGTCCAGCTTCATATTCGGCTCCTCCTTTGTGTTCGGCCGGGCCGGACGGTTCCCGCATACTGCAAAAAACGCCCCGGGCCGGCTGGTTAACAGTCGGCTCAGGGCGAACAGAATGTCCGTGGTACCACCTGAGTTCAGGAAATATCCCGCGCTCCGCCGCACACGGCGCAAAACGCCGGATGCGTTCCCCGGGTAACGGTGGGGGACCGGCACAGCTTAATGAGGACAGGCCCGTTCGCTGCGCGGCTCAAGGAGGGGTTCCGCGGGCCTTCCGGGAGGATTCTCATCAGCCATCCTCTCTCTGCGCCATCCAGCCGCGCCTACTGTTTCCTTGTCATCGCCATCTTGCTGATTCAATTTACCGCCGCTGCGCTGCGCAAAGCCATAAAGGAACGGAAGCGCAGGCCATCGCTTCTGCGGCTGTTTCTATCAGATTATCACACCGCGGGCCGCGCGTCAAGCCTATTTGCCCTGCGTACCGCCTTCTACCACGCCGCGGCCCGCAAGCACATTGAAAATGGTCTTGAAAAAAATCTTCATATCCAGCACAAAGCTTACATGTGCCGCATAATAACCGTCCAGTTCCGCCTTGACAGGAATGGGCAGCTCGTCCCGGCCATTCACCTGCGCGTAACCTGTCAGGCCGGGCACCAGCGCGTTTGCCCCGTATTTATCCCGCTCTGCAATCAGGTCTGCCTGATTCCAAAGCGCCGGACGCGGCCCGACGACGCTCATCTGCCCGGCCAGGATATTGAACAACTGCGGCAGTTCATCCAAACTGGTTCGCCGCAAAAAGCGCCCGCTGCGCGTGATCATCGCCTCCGGGTTCTGCAGCAGATGCGTAGGCACGTCATGAGGCGTATCGGCATACATGGAACGAAATTTAAGAATGCTGAACAGACGCTTGTCGCGGCCCACCCTTTTCTGGCGGAAAAAGACAGGGCCCTTGGAATCCAGCTTGACCCACGCCGCCAACACCAACAGCAGCGGCGAAAGCACGATGGTGCCCGCCAGTGCCAGCAAAAAATCCAACACACGTTTCACAACGCTTTTATACATCGGCTGCGCTCCTTAGTCGTAGTTATTTTCCGCATGATGGAACGTCGGCACCAGATCGATCAGCGCCTGCACCAGGTTGTCGCTGTTGTTGCTGTAAGCGATCTGCTTAAGCGTGGCCAGATGGTCGAAAAAGGTATCTTTATTGAGCTTGAGCGGCGCACCGACAAAAATCTTCTTATTATCTGTCTGGCGCAGGCCTTCCTCATCCATCAGCAGCTCCTCATACAGCTTTTCGCCGGGGCGAAGGCCTGTGAACTTGATTTCGATATCGCGGTACGGGATGAAGCCCGACAGCTTGATGAGGTTTTCAGCCAGATCCAGAATTTTGACAGGGTTGCCCATATCCAGCACGAAAATATCTCCGCCGTTGCCCATGGCCCCGGCTTCCAGAACAAGACGCACCGCCTCGGGGATCGTCATAAAATAGCGCACGATGTCCGGGTGTGTAACGGTGACAGGCCCGCCCGCCGCGATCTGCTCTTTGAACAGCGGCAGAACCGAGCCGTTGGAACCAAGCACATTGCCGAAGCGCACCGCTACAAATTTGGTTTTGCTTTTCTGCGCCAGCGCCTGGACGATCATCTCGCACAGGCGTTTTGTCGCACCCATCACGTTGGTGGGATTCACCGCCTTGTCCGTCGAGATGAGAACAAAACGCCCCACACCGTATTTGTCCGCCGAAAGCGCCACATTGTAGGTGCCGAACACGTTGTTTTTGACGGCCTCCTCCGGCGCGTCCTCCATCAACGGCACATGTTTATGCGCCGCTGCATGGAACACCACGTCCGGCTGATAGCGCGCGAACAGGCGGTCCACCTTTTTGGAATCGCGCACAGAGGCGATGCATACATCCAGCTTGAGCGCACTGCCGTAGCGGCGCTTCAGCTCCTGCTGGACGGAATAGGCGCTGTTTTCATAAATATCCACAATGATGAGCCGCTTTGGCCCGCAGGCCGCGATCTGGCGGCACAGCTCCGAACCGATGGAACCGCCGCCGCCCGTCACCATCACTACCTTACCGGAGACAAGGGTGTTCGTCAGGTCTGTTAATTCAATCTGCTCACGTCCCAGCACGTCCTCCACACGCACGTCCCGCACGCGCGAAAGCACGTCCTTCCCGCCGTTGGCGATGAGCTGCACGATATCCGGCAGGATGCGCACGTTGCACTTTGTCTTGTTGCAGATGCTCAGGATGCGCCGCTTGTTTTCGTCATCCACCGTTGGGATGGCGAACAGGATGGTCTCGATCTCGCAGCGCTCCACAAGCTCCGGGATATCCTCCGTAGTTCCCATGATCTCAATGCCCATGATGGAACGCCCCACCTTTTCCGGGGCGTCGTCCACGCAGCAGATGATGTTCATTTCAGGGGATTTGTTTTTTGCAAACTCGTGCAGCAGCGTGCTGGCCGCGTCGCCCGCGCCGATGAGCAGCGTGCGGCGGTTGGCCCTTGCCCGCTTTTTCAGCGTTGTGTTCCGGTACATGCGGTACGTCAGGCGCGAGTACAGCGTCAGCGACGAGGCAAACAGTGCGCTGAGCGCATAAACGGACCGTGGCACCCCCCGTTCCTCCCACCACAGCAGCAGCGTCACCACGACAAAAATCGACACCGCGACGGCCGACGCCACACACAGGCGGAAGAACTCCACGATCTCGGCATAGCGCCACAGGCTGTCGTACATGCCCATCAGGCCGTAGACAATCTCATAGCAGCATACAAAGAAAAAACAGCTGGAGATCAGCAGGCTGTTGTATTCGGAAAACGAGGTGCGCCCCGTGATGAGCGCCCATGGCAGCATATACGACACCGTCACCACAACGACGTCGAACGCGATCAATATCTGCTTTCGGAACCGCTGTGCAAAGGCGGAAATATGGCTCAGCAAAATTTCATCACCAATCTTTATTTACATCCTGCCCTTTTGCAGGCCCGGCGGTACGCCTGCAAAGCGCGGCGTCCGGACGGCCCTGTGCGGGGCGGCGCGCGGAAACAGCCTCCGCGCCGCTTGATTCTTTCCTATTTTACACCATTTTCTCTCAATAATCAATGTTGGCATAAAATGCGCGCCGCAAACGCCGGAAGGGGCCGCACCATATCCGGCGCGGCCCCGTGGAAAATATTATAGAATAATGCAGATAAGCCCCGAACAGCCTTCGTTGATAACGCGCTCAATGGTCTCCTGCAGACGTGTGCGCGCTTCGGAGGGCATATGCAGCAGCTTGTTCTGCAGCCCCTCGTTGACAAGCTCATGCAGGCTCTTGCCGAAGATATTGCTCTGCCATATCTTGCCCGGGTCCTCCTCGAAATCAGCAAGCAGGCTCTTGACAAGCTCTTCCGACTGGCGTTCGCTGCCCACGATGGGCGCGACCTCTGTGGATATCTCGGTCCGTATCATATTGATGGACGGCGCGCTGGCCCGCAGGCGTACGCCGTATCGTCCGCCCTGATGGACGATCTCCGGCTCTTCCAGCGTCAGCTCGTCGATGCCCGGCATCACAATGCCATAGCCCGTGGCGTTCACCTCGTCCAGCGCGCTTTTGATCTTTTCGTACTGCGTTTTGATGCGCGCCAGATTGATGATGCACGGCATGAGGCTTGCTTCGTCGCATATCTCAAGCCCCGTTGTCTCTCCCAACACTTTGTAAAAGATATCGTCCTGCAGCTCCAGCGCCATAGTGGCGCAGCCCGTGCCCAGGTCTATGAACTTCATCTTGCTGGTCTTGACATATGGACACTCCACGGTCCGCGGCGAGGATGCGATGTCCTTCATCACGCTGGTGCCCGCCGCAAACTCCTGTACCGCTGTATATACAGCCTCCTGCAGCCAATGTCCGTGATCCAGCATCGTGACCCATTTGGGCATCGAAAACGCGATCTCTTTGAGCGGGAACTCAAACAGCACGTTCTTGAGGATCTCGGTGATGGTCTCCTCCGTCAGCTCCACACAGCTCACAGGCATGACGGTACGGCCGTATTTTTTGCTCAGCTCCTCGGCCAGAGTCATGCTCTCCAGCGACTCCGGCGCGACGCAGTTGAGCAGAATGATAAACGGCTTCTGGATGGCCTCCAGCTCCTGAATGACGCGCTCCTCGGCCTTCTCGTAGCCGCTGCGTGGGATATCGCTGATGGAACCGTCCGTGGTGACGACAAGGCCGATGGTGGAATGCTCACAGATGACCTTTCTCGTGCCGGTTTCCGCCGCTACATCGAAAGGGACCTCTTCGTCGAACCAGGGGCTTTTCACCATGCGGGGCTTTTCATTTTCCTCGTGACCCATGGCGCCGGGCACCATGTAGCCCACGCAGTCGATGAGACGTGTGCGGAAGGAGGCGCCGTCCTCAAGGTCGATGGAGACCGCCTGTTCGGGCACGAATTTCGGCTCGGTCGTCATGATGGTTCGCCCGGCGGCGGATTGCGGCAGTTCGTCGCGCGCCCGCTGGCTGAACGCCTCGCTCTGGATCTCAGGCAGCACCATCAGTTCCATAAAGCGTTTGATGAAAGTGCTTTTGCCCGTGCGCACCGGCCCGACGACGCCGATGTAGATGTCGCCGCCTGTACGAGTGGCGATGTCTGTATAAAGATTGCAATGATCCATCCTGTTTTCTCCCCTCTCCTCAAGTAGCCGACGGTATCAGCAGGCGCTGCGGCGCTTCCAGGATGCCCGAGCCGGTATCGTTCGCGGCCGCAATAGCCTCCGGCGAAGCCGCATACCGCTTTGCGATATCGAACATATCCTCGCCTGCCTGTGCAAAATAGATGCGCAGAGCGATATCCCCGTCGTCCCGCACCAGCGGCGACGTGCACTGCACGTCGGCCAGCACCGTCTGTGTGGAGCGGAAGCTGACGATGCCCCGCACCGTCAAAACAATAGCCGCGCTGGTGTCGTCCCCCACCTTGCGGGCCGAAACGCTGCCCACCGACGGATAGCACTGGGCGATCACGTCCGCCGCAGGCCGCGGATAACGGCGCGGCAGCGTATATTCACACACCTTGTCGTAGCAGTCTATCTCTTCCAGCGCATTGATGCACAGCAGATGCGCCATCACACGGCCGCGCAGCACCGCCTCGCCGTCCTGTTCGATGACCTCCATAGGCAGCGGCGTCGCCATCACATCAATGATGCGCGCGTTCTCGTCCGGCAGTTGGCCTGTGGTGACAGCCTCCACCTGCTGGGTAAACACGTCGGCAACCTCCTCCAGCGCCACCTGCTGCTGCGTGAGCACGGTCTCGCTTTCGGTGGAAAACGCGTCGCTTACCGCCATGTATTCCACCGGGCGGTACACCTTGACGTACAGCGCTGCCGTGGCGGAGATGGTGTTCTCACCCTCATCCTCGCCGGAGCCTCCCGTGATGGTGCAGCCTGTGGGCTGCACCACTGCAAAACACTGGCAGTCCTCGGCCGCGCCCTCTACATCCAGTATCTCATTGAAAGGTATCTGCCGCGTGGTGTGTACCAGTGTGTGGCCGGGAGCCGTGCGGTATACCACTTCCGCGCGGATCTCGCCTTTGAGCACCGCCTTTCCGGAAACGAGCTTTACCTCGTTCACTGCGCCGGTACACTGGGTACTGAGCACCATCTCCGGAGGCGCGTCAAACGCAATGCTTTCCTCAGCCGTGATAAGTTTTTCCTGCGATCCCACCGCCTTGCTGCCCGTGAGCGACGTTGTGCGCTGCTGGATGCCGCCGCCGGCCAGCGCGGTAATTACCTCCCCCTGTGCCTCGGCCACGGCCTCGATGGACAGAGCGAACGCGCCCCGGACGTCCACGCGTCGCTGGTTGACCGCCCGGCAGTTCACATACTCCGTCTCTCCCGAGACAAGCACGGTCGCCGGGCCCCAGCTTCCCGGCTTCACATCCACCTGTTTTGTGAACGGCAGCTTTTGTTCCGCCTGACACAGACTTTCGTCCCCTTCGGACTGGTAATATACCACGCACCGCAAATAACCGTCTACCGTGAGCCTGCCCGCCGTGACCTGCTTTTGCAGCACCACAAGATAAACAAAGCACTTGACGATCTTGAACACCTGCGGCAGGTAGTCCGGGATGAGCATTTCGGTCTCCACCGGGAGTTCCAGTTTTGTATCGCAGATGCTTTCCGCCGCGGTGACGGTATCTTTGTACACCTTTAATTCCATACGGCCTCGTCGCCCCTTTCGCTGTTCTAACTCATCTATATGAAGCGGTGCGGCGATGTATGCGAAAAAAACAAAAACGCCCGGTGCGCGGCACAGCGGAAAGCATGCGCTTTTCCGCGGCCGCCCACCGGGCGTTTCCATCCCGCGCGCCACCCGTTTTCCGGAGGCGCGCCTGCATGGGTTCAGCTTTTTTTAATCTTGAAGATCGCCCTCAAAATACCGGACAGGCACTTCGGGCTTTTCCACACCACAACTTGCATCTCGGCACCTCGCTTTCCCCCGCATTGGGGCGCGGGTGCGGGCGCACCCGAACTCCCCTGCATTACTATATACAAAACAGGGGAAAAATGTTACCCGCGCGGCGGCTCCTTTCGCGAGAGCACCAGATAGATCATGCCCGCGGAAAACCGGAGCGTTGCCGTTTCGGCGGCGAACTCGTTGCTCACGCCGATGGGGAACGCATGTGTGAGCGTATAATCGTGCAGCGGATATTTCAGCCCCTCCAGCGTAACACCAGGCGCCTGCTCCCCGGCGCTGAAAATGGAGAAATACCACCCCGGCCGCGCCTGGATGCGGTGTGTGCCCGGCAAAAGGGCGGTCACCTCATTGTCCGTATCCGCCAGCGTCGCACACACTCCGTTTTTTGCCAAAAACACCAGCGTTTGCAGGTTGGCCAGCGTATGGTCCAGCCGCGCGCCTCCCAAACCGCCCACGATAACGACATCCGTCGCGCCCAGCTCCAGCGCCTTGCGGGCGGCGTAATAGGTATCGGTATCATCCTTTTCCGCCGGGAGGAACACCGTCTTTGCACCGGCCTCCGGACGCGGCGCACTATCGTAATCGCCCAACAGAAGATCCGGCTCCACACCAACGCGGCAGGCATTTTCATAGCCCGCGTCGGCGGCAATGACATAGTCTGCGTCCGCCCACCAGCTGTGCAGCTCCGGCGCCGCCGGCAGGCCTGCAAAGATCACACATTTCATGCCTGCTTTCTTCCTTTCCATCTGCGTGCTGCACACAGGAAAGGAGCGGCAGATCACATCTGCCACTCCTTGACTTCTTTCGCCTCGTTGTACAGCGTCACATAGCTTTCATAACGCGTTTTGTCGATCTCTCCCGCTTCCAGCGCCGCGCGCACAGCGCAGCCCTTTTCCACGGTGTGAGAACAGCCTGTGAATTTACATTGGCCGAAGTAGCGCTCCACCTCGGGAAACGCAAACTGCAGGTTTTCTTTCGGAATGTACGCGGCCCGCTCCATCTCCAAGCTGGCAAAGCCCGGTGTGTCGGCCACAAGGCCGCCGCAGCTTTCGTAAAGCACCACCTCACGGGTGGTATGGCGGCCGCGGCCCAGCTTCTGGCTGATTTCTCCTGTTTCCAGCTCGTGCCCGGGCAGCAGGGCGCTGAGCAATGTGGATTTGCCCACCCCGGAGTTGCCGCAGAACACGCTCAGCCTGCCGTCAAGCCGGGCGCGCACCGCGTCCAGCCCCTCGCCTGTCCCGGCGTTCACACACAGCACGGGAATATCCGAATGGGCATAACAGGCAGCCAACGGCTGCGCGTCCTGGAGATCTGTTTTTGTAATGACAAGCACAGGCTGTGCCCCCTTATCCACCGCAATGGCGGACAGCTTGTCGATGACCAGCGTACTGGGCACCGGCTGCACCGTGCTCACCACAATGAAAAACTGATCTACATTTGCCACAGGGGGCCGGACGAACACATTTTTACGCGGCAGGATATCCGCGATGACGGGCGCGCCTCCGTCCGTTTCCAGACGGACGATATCTCCCGCCACCGGCGTGATGCGCTTTTTGCGGAAGATTCCTTTCGGCTTGCATTCCACAAGCGAGCCGCCCGTCTTCACATAATAAAACCCGCCGATGCCCTTTACGATATAGTTGTCAAACATCCGCAGCACCTCGCGCCGTTACGGCAGTGTCCCGTCGGACGGTACCGGCGGCGCCGTTGAGCCGGAAGTCACAGGCGGCTGCTCCGAGCCGGAATGCGGCGGCTCCGTTGAACTGGATGCCGATGTCTCCGAGCTGGAGGACGGCGGCGTTGAACTGGACGGCGGCGCTTCCGAACCGGATGACGGCGGCGGCGAGCTGGAACTCGACGATTCCTCCGAATCGGATTCCGATTCAGGAGGTGCCGGAGGCGGTGCCACCACGGGCGGCGGACCGGATGAAACGGTGACCGTTACCACCGTACCGCGCATCACCATAGCACCCGCGTTCGGAGATTGAGCGATCACCGTGCCTGCCGGAGACGCATCCTCTACCGTAATGACCCGCATTGCCAGGCCGCGCTGTGTCAGGCGGAGGCTCGCCTGCTGTTCCGACGTAGAACCGATGCAGGCAGGGACAGTAACATAAGACACTTCTGTGCTGTCACGGCGGATATACAGCGTCACCGTGGTGCCTGCCTTGACCACACTGCCCGCGGCAGGGTCTGTGCGCACAACGCAGTCCACCGGAACATCCGTGGTCTCTTCGGGCTTGATGAGCAGCGTCAGGTTCAGCGCACGCAGCTTTTCCCGTGCAGTATCTTTGTTCCAGCCCGCAAGTTCCGGAACGGTCACCATTTCAACGCCCTTGCTCACTTTTGCCACAATGCGGGATCCCTCTTTCACCTGGCGCGGCGCACGGGGATTCTGGTCCACGATCTCTCCCACCGGCGCCTCATCGTCAAATACTTCTTCTTTTTCCAGTACAAAGCCGCTGTACGCCGCGTCGTCTTTCACGTCTGTCCAGCGCGTACCGATCAGGTTCGGCAGTTCCACATCTTCTTTCACGTCAAACAGGCCGTTTTCGGAAGTGCTGAACATCCAGTAGATCGAAACGGCGGAGCATATCACCACCGCCAGTGTCAAGAGCGAAATATAAAACAGTGCGTAATGCCGTCTCTTCTGTTTGCGTGCCTTTTGATGCGGCACAGCTTTCTGCTCGGCGGCCGGCTGCGCATGATATGCGTCCTCCGGTGCGGCGGAAAGCTCCGGAAGCCCTTCCGGCTCGTCCGGCAGCTCCAACTCTCCACCGGCATCTGCGTCCGCCTTTCCGGCGTCCTCCGCATCCTCCGAAGCGACGGGGACCTGTTCCGCCGGCGCGGCATTCTCTTTGCCTTCGGAAGCCTCCCCGGCCTGTACGTCCGCTCCCTTTTCAATTTCCGGAGCATCCGGCTTTGCAGCTGTTTTCCGCGGCGCTTCTTCTTTCGTTTGCGGCGCAGCGGCCCCACCAGCGTTATCCTGCGCCGCATCGCCGCTGCTTTCTGTTTCCGAAGCACCGCTGGACATGCTCAAAGTCTCCCCGGTCAAAGCATTGTTTTCCGGTGCCGGCACCTGTGTGCTTTTCCCTTTTGCAGTTGCTTCCGTGTGCTCCGGTGTCTCGAGGAAGGGCTGCACGCCGTCCGCCTGCTGGATTTCTTCCTGCAGCGTTTTCTTTCTGGAAGCGGCTGCCGACGCCTGTACGTTTCCGTGTTCCGCGTTTTTTGCCGCTTTGCCTTTCTTTTTTGCCTGCCTTCTTGATGCCACTTGTTCTTTTTCCCCCGCTGATCAATCAATTAAACCGGGAGCGCGCGAAACGCGCTCCCGGCGCCTGAATGCAATAACGGCTCAGTCGCCCTCGCCCGACGGCGCGGACTGGGAAGGGTCCGGCGGTGTGGACGAAGGATCGTCCGGCTTTTTATAGTTGCCTCCAAACGTGCCGAAATCCAGGTCTCCGCTGCCGCCCGGAGCAAAATCAACAGCCTGCTCCGCCGTCGTACCGTCCGGCTTCTGCAGCGTGATCGTGCCCGTGCCCGTCGAAGTGACGGACCATTGATAGCTGGACGCCTGGCCCGCCGTGGGTGACCAGGGCTGTGGGTTGCCGCCGTTCAGCAGCAGCGTATAAGTGCCGCCCTCGTTGGTTTCATCCACAGCGATGTGCACATAGATCGTGCGCTCCTGCGCGCCCTTGGACACAACGATCGATACAGGGTCGTTCCATTTGGCGGGCGTGCCGCTGACCGGGTTTTGGGAGATGACGGCTCCCGCCGGTACGGTGTCGCTGTATTCCTCAGAATAACCGCCAAGCACAAGCTTCGCACTCCGGATCAGGTCCTGTGCCTCGCTCAGAGACGCCACACCCACAAGGTTCGGCACCGTAGTGCTCTTGTCCACCTCTTCCTGGCTGATGTAGACCGTGACGCTGCTGTTTTCCGTGTTCGCCTCCACCTGCGTACCGGAGACCGGGTCCGTGCGCAGGACGACGCCGCTCGCCTGCCCCTTGGGGACCGTTTCAGTCTTAAAAGTAGGCATCAGGCCTTTTTCCTTACAGGCGTTCAGCGCTTCGGCGCGGGACATACCGGAAAGGTCCGGCATCGTGACGATCTCCACGCCTCTGCTGATGGTGAGCGTGATCTTCGCGTTTTCCTTCACGCGCTTAGGGTCGGAAGCCGTCTGCGCACGCGGGTACTGGTCGCATACGACACCAGCCGCGTACTCTGTATTATATTCCTCTTCCGTCTGAAAAATGAATTTTGAATCCGGATATTTTTCCTGGATCTCCGCCTGCGTCAGGCCGATGAAGTTGGGCAGGTCCACATCCATACTCTGGCTGAACATACCGTTGCCCTCATATTTAAAGATGAGGAACACCAGGATCGCCGCGCCGATGAGAAACGCCGCCGCCATTCCCGCAAGAATGGGCAGCGCCAGCCGCTTCTTGGTTTTTGTGCCGCCGCGGGCGGCAGGCCGCGCGCCTGTTCGGGGACGCTGCTGGCCTCCAGACTGTTTCGTAGCCGTTTTGTTCACCACTTTGTCGATGTACCGTGTGGGCGCTGTGTCCGTAAGGTACTGGTATTCAAACTTCACACTGGGGTTGCGCTTGAACTCGTCGATGTCCGCCAGCATGGCCTGAGCGGAAGGATAACGTTCCCTCGGTTCCTTGGCCATGGCACGCTCGGTGATGGCCGCCAGCGCCTCGGGCACCGCGGGGTTCAGCTCCCGCAGGGGCGTGGCCGTATCCGCGATCTGTTTAATGGCCACGGACACCGGACTGTCGGATTCAAACGGCAGCTTTCCCGAAAGCATCTCGTACATCATCACGCCCACGGAATAGATGTCCGCCTTTGCGTCGGTGGTATCGCCCTTCGCCTGTTCAGGACTGATGTAATGCACCGAGCCGATGGCCTTATCGGTCATCGTCTGGTTCTCGCTACGGGAAAAGCGGGCGATGCCGAAGTCCATCACCTTGATGGTGCTGTCCGCCAGCAGCATGATGTTCTGCGGCTTGATGTCCCGGTGTACGATGCCCTTCTCATGGGCGTGCTGCAGCGCCGCCAGAACCTGTGTGATGAAGTGAAGCGTCTCTTTATACGTCAAAGGCTGGGCGCGGTACTCCATATATTCTTTCAGCGTGATGCCGTCGATATACTCCATCACGATAAATTGGAGCTTGTCCGTCACGCTGACATCGTATACCTTTACGATATTGGGATGATCCAGCACCGAAATCGCCTTGGATTCGTTTTTAAACCGCCGCACAAGATCCTCGTTGCCGCGGCATTCCTCCCGCAGGATCTTCACCGCCACAAGGCGGTTTTCCAAAAGGTCGGTGGCTTTGTAGACGTTGGCCATGCCGCCGGAGCCGATCAGCTCCTCCAGTTGGTAACGGCCGTCCAGTTTTTTCCCGATCAAATTATCCATTGTTCTCCTCCACTGCCTCTACTTGCATCAGCAGGACCGTAATGTTGTCAAGGCCGCCGCCCTCCAGCGCCTTCTGCACCAGCGCGTCCGCCGCCTCATAAAAAGGCGTGCGCGCCAGCGTTTCCTCGATCTGCGGCACAGAAACGCAGTTGCTCAGCCCGTCGCTGCACAGCAGCAGGATGTCCCGGGGGCTCACTTCTTTTTCGCCGAAATCCGCCTCCACATCCCGTCCCACGCCCAAAGCGCGGGTGATGAGGTTCTTGCGCGGATGATTCTGAGCTTCCTCCTCCGTCAGCGCGCCCTGCTCCACCATCTCCTGCACCATGGAATGGTCTTTTGTAAGCTGAAGCAGCTTGTTGTTGCGGAACAGATAAATGCGGGAATCTCCCACATGCACATACTGCGCAAGGCCTCCGCGCACCAGCGCGCATACAACAGTGGTGCCCATGCCGCTGAGCGAAGGCGTGCCCCGCGCCTTTTCATAGACGCTGCGGTTGGCCTGCTCCACGGCGCTTTCCAGCAGTGCGCGTCCGGCCTGCGGGGTGTGCGCCTCGTCAATCCCCGCCTCGATGGCCTGCTGCAGCGCATCCACCGCCATGGTGCTGGCCACGTTGCCCGCCCGGGCTCCGCCCATGCCGTCGCATACCAGAGCGATAATCCGGCCGTCCTCCAGCGTTCTTACGTCAAAGGCGTCCTGATTCTGTTGTCGAACCACACCTTGATGGGTGACACCCCATACCTGCATGATACATCTTCCTCTTTTCTGCCGGAATTCCGGCGCTTCCAGACCGAAGCCGCGCTATTGCGGCGGACGCTCTTTCATGGCCTTGCGGCGCAGCTGGCCGCAGGAGGCGTCAATGTCTCCCCCCA
>OGYF01000130.1_pt1 | contig 83955 bp, 66 predicted proteins | sample 1576451 | NCBI WGS metagenome assembly OGYF01 (sample SAMEA3541505, study PRJEB24748) | human gut metagenome | biome: human gut; feature: human-associated habitat; material: faeces | place: China | collected 2012
TTAAAGCGGCACGCGAGCTGGGTTCAGAACGTCGTGAGACAGTTCGGTCCCTATCCATCGTGGGCGCAGGAGATTTGAGAAGAGCTGTCCTCAGTACGAGAGGACCGGGATGGACGCACCAAGGGTGTATCAGTTGTCACGCCAGTGGCACAGCTGGGTAGCCAAGTGCGGATCGGATAAACGCTGAAGGCATCTAAGCGTGAAGCCGACTTCAAGATAAGATCTCCCATCCGCAAGGAGTAAGGCCCCATGTAGACCACATGGTTGATAGGTCGCAGGTGGAAGTGCAGTAATGTACGCAGCTGAGCGATACTAATAGGCCGAGGGCTTGATCAAAGTGAATTTACCGAACTTATGCAGTTATCAAGGTTTTATGAAAACCAATCACCTTTCCGGTGGTTAAGCTGAGGGGTTCCACCTGTTCTCATTCCGAACACAGAAGTTAAGCCCTCATACACCGACAGTACTGTGCCGGCGACGGCATGGGAGGATAGGCAGCTGCCGGATCCCAAAGAAACAGTCGAAAGACTGTTTCTTTTTTTGTTCCTGTTTTTATTTGCATTTCGACTATCATTTAAAAGGCACTAAGCAAAAAATATACACGCATTTTTGCTTGACTTCACAACGTTGGAATGCTATTATGTGTATACCGAAAATCGAAGAGGGGCATGTATTTAATGGAGAAAAGGAAATATGCAGAGAGAAATGTTCTTTGGAAAGTAATTCCCGGTTTTGTTATCGTTTTGCTCATTGGTTGCATTGTTTACCTTTGCGCTGTCGTGAAATCAAACACTGCCGCACGCATGGATTCAATGCGGTACAGGATTTTGTTTGATCGAGAGTGCACGGGCAGCGAAATTGTTAAGGCTGCGGAAGAGCGCGATTATGATATCATTGTGCTGACAGGCGAACAGGCGGAAGAAGCAGGCGAGGCTATTGCGCCGTTTGTTACCGAGAACTGCCTTGTTGTGTTTGAAAACATGACGCTTGAACAGGTCCAAAAGGCAACCGGGCTTGCCGAAGGGTTTTCGGATGAGAAAAGCAGCAGGAACGCAAGCATCGGCCTGATGATGAAGGGCGGCGCGCTCCGGCTGTGCGGCTTTGAATCCAAAAACGGAATTATTGACAGACTGACAAACGCAACCGTTGCGGATGCGGCGGCGGATATGCTCAGCAACAATAAATAAGAACTCGATTATGACTTGAAGCTTATGCTTCCAAACTGAAAGTGAAACGCAGCACGGCGGGGTTTTCCCTGCCGTGCTTTTTGCTGCAAAGTTTTCCGCAAGTTATATTTATTTAAGGAAATTATGAACCGCACCGAAAAATGTTAATTTGCCGCCTTTTTTCAGAAAAAGAAACAATCGGATACTTTTCGAATGTTGTTGACAGCCTCTGAATACTGTGTTAAAATGTAAATAATTGGAGCGCAATTCAAATTATTATTTAAATCATACTCCAAGGAATAGTTTTTGCAAACAGACGATTCGGACTCGGCTGCGGTCGCGGTATGAATGACGGAAACGGTGCAGCGCGTTCTCCGAAATCCGATGCTTGAGCTTGTGAACGATATCAGCGCTGTTCACTCGAATTGCGTGATATAAAAAAATCATTCAGGAGGCATTATGAAAGGAACGAATTTCAGAAGAATACTCTGTATTCTCATTGCGGCGATGCTTTGCATCGGGCTTTTGCCCATCGGTGCTGCGGCGGACAGTTATGCGGCAGCAGCTGAACTTCGCAGTATGCAGAAGGTTCGTCGTGAAATTGACGGCGAGCTCTTTGAACTCGAAAGCGAACTTGACTCCGACCTGTCCGCTGTTGAAACGGTTGACACCCTGTTCGAATATCTTGACGGGGATTCACGAATCAAGAGCATCAACCGGCAGAACGGAACAACTTTCGGCTACACTCTGAAATCCGGAATGACCGTTGTGTATGATTACAATATCGTTCACGGCATCAGAGAAGGTTCCGAACCTGTTAAAATCGAGTTTTCCCCTGCGGAAGAGGTTCGCGGAATTTTGGATGACGGTGCGGTCACGGCCTCAAACAGGAATGTTGCCGTTTATGCGCCATACTTAGGAATTGATGAGGGTGTCGGCACTTACTATTCGGAAACTTTCGCTCCCGTGATCAGCAGCTACACGGGCGGAACTTTGACCGTGTACGGAGGCAACGAATGTGATGTTACCGATTTGACAGAGATGTATAAATACGGTGTGATCATGTTTGACTCGCACGGTTTGGAATATGACGGGTTGAGCTATATTGCGATTCACAATGAGAACGGTGTCACGGCAAGCGATTACAGCAACGGTTGGGTTGTGGAACTTGCCGGCGGCGGCATTGCCGTGAATTATCTCTATCTGAATCACTATGCAACCGCAACCATGCCGGGCAGCTATGTTCACCTTGCAACATGCAGCGGCGGCAAGGACGGCAATCTGCTGAACTATTTCACTTCACACGGTGCTTCCGTTGCTTTGGGTTATGATGAAACCGTGACCGTTGCATATGATGTTTACATCTTCCAAGATATTTTGAACTCCATGCGCGGATTGGGCGTGTCCGAATGCTACAATATCGGGCAGGCACTTGACTATGCGAAGAGCCGCCGCGGTGAATACGATCCTTATTATTATGAGGATGAGGGTATATACACCCACCCCGTGCTTGCCGGAAACAGAAATTGGTACTTCCCTCCGCTTTACACGGTAAGCTTCTTTGTTGACGGGATGAACAATCCTTACGAAACCTACACCGTAACGCAGAATTCAAGCCTCAACGTTAATGATTTTCCGACGCCGCCCGCTATCGGGGGAATGGAATTCTCACATTGGAAGACCCGCGGCGGAACCGCTATCAGCGGCAGCGTGACGGTGAACAGCAATGTGGACATTATTGCCGTTTACACTGCTCCGAGGTGTACGGTGCAATGGGTGGACGGCGCGACGGAACAGGTGCTGAAAACTCTGAATATGGCCATCGGAGATACCGTTATGGCAGAGGCTTTTCCCGAGCCGCCGGAGCATGAAGGCAAAACGTTTGAATATTGGTCGGTTAACGGTTCCGAATTTTTCGGCAGCAGTTACTATCTTACGGGTGATACGACTTTCCGCGCAGAATACAGCAACGAAGTCTACACGGTAAGCTTTTATTCGGGACTCACCGGCGAACTCATCGGAACACGCACCGCAGAATACGGCACGGAAATTCCCTTGTCCGAATTTCCGAAAGCTCCCGATGCAGTCGGATACAATTTTGCCGAATGGCAGTATGCGGACGGAAGCGCCGTTTCGGGAAGCATCAATGTTACGGAAAATACAAGCTGCTATGCGGCTTATGAAGCGAAAATGTACACGGTCAAGTTCTGGGATAATCACACCGACGTCATTCTTCGTACCGATACTGTGCCTTACGGAACAGTGATCAAGGCGGAAGATTTCCCCGAACACATTGAACATGAAGGCTATGATTTTAAGGGATGGTACGGCTACGGCGAGTTCCTTGACGAAGTTACGGTCGTGTCAAACGTTATAATCTACGCTACCTATGAGCAGCACCCTTATACGGTCACGTTCGTTGACGGTTACAACGGTGAAACGCTGCAATCCGTAACCGTGCTCTATGACAACGGCCTTTACAGGGACGAATTCCCTGTTCCGCCCGTTCATGAGAATGCGGACTTTGTCGGCTGGTATGTTGAAGGGACCCTGTTTGAAGGCTCCTATCTCAGAGTGTTGGGGGACATGACGGTTACAGCGGTTTACAGCGGGTTCGAAACGCATACGATCACGCTTGTTGACAGCGATACCGGCGAAACATATGAGACTTACGAAGTTCGAGCCGGAACGGAAGTTGACCTCGCGGATCTGCCCATGCCGCCCTATCGTGAGGGAATGGTGTTTGTGGGCTGGCTTGTAAACGGCGAGCTGATGGAGTCGGGAACCGTTATCGTAAACGAGGATATGGTCATTACGGCGGTATTGAGGAAAGAGACTTTTACCGTGAGATTCTATGATACCATGGCTGACAGCTTTTTTGTGACCATGGAGGAGGTTGAGTACGGCACGGTGCTGAGAGTCAGCGATTTTCCCGCGCCGCCCGTTCACGAGGGAATGGAGTTCGCAGGCTGGGATTACAACGGACGCATAATAACCGAAGAAACCGTAACGATTACCCGGCCCATGGTGTTTGCGGCGGTTTACGCTCCGCGCACGTGCAATTTGACGGTGATTGACGATTACACGGGAGAAACGCTGCTTGATACCCCTGTCAGTGTCGGATTCAGCTTGGAAGTCAGCGAAATACCCGTTCCGACCCATGAGGGCATGGTATTTGTGGGTTGGTTCATCAACGGAGAGCTTGTCACGGATGAGATAATCACCGTTGCGGAGGACACGGTTATTCACGCGGTTTTCGAACCCGAAGCCCCCGTTATCGGCGATATTAACGGCGACGGCACGATTGGAATTGACGACGCGCTTATGCTTATGCGCTATGCAATAGGAACGGAGGGGCTCACCGATGAGCAGGCTGCACGTGCGGATCTTAACGGCGACGGAGCGGTTGACGTTTTCGATGCTCTGCTGGCTCTGAGAGCGGCACTTAACGGTGAACTGCCGCCGTGCATAAAACCGCAGAACACGGCGGACAAGGCGGAGGCATAATAAATCCTAAGAAGAATAAAGTTTTGCACTAAAGCGAACGGCGCGGCAGGAATAAAATTTCCCGCCGCGCTTTATGTTAACTCGTCCGTTGAGTCGTTTTATTGATGTTAAATCAAATATATTGGGGTTTGCAGTGCATATGCACTTGACTATTTGCGCTTAAAAATGTATTATACGACTGTAAAATGCGGCACACAATGTTTCTTTGTGTGCTTGGGTTATGTAAGGACACTTTATCATAATAATGAGAGGTCACAGTGATGGATAAAAAGACTCTTGTTATCGGCGTTATCGGCGCCGATGTTCACGCGGTCGGCAACAAGATCCTGTATCATGCATTCACCGATGCGGGTTTCAATGTTGTCAATCTCGGCGTTATGGTTTCTCAGGAAGAATTCATCAACGCCGCAATTGAAACGAACGCCGATGCAATCGTCATCTCCTCACTCTATGGTCAGGGTGAGCTGGATTGCCGCGGTATGCGTGAAAAATGCGATGAGGCAGGTTTGGAAAACATCCTGCTCTATGTGGGCGGCAATATCGTTATCGGCAAACAGCCGTTTGACGAGGTTGAAAAGCGTTTTAAAGAGATGGGCTTCGATCGCTCCTTCCCGCCGGGAACCCCGCCGGAAGTTGATATCGAGGCATTGAAACAGGACCTGCACGTTGAGGAATAACCTGCGGCTCTGATTGTTTACTGATTACGATTGCAAAGCGGGGAAAAAACATGAAACCTGTTCTTTTGATCGATTTCGGGAGCACATACACAAAGGTCACCGCGGCGGATGTTGACGAAGGCAGGCTGCTGGGCACGGCAAACGCCTACACGACCGTTCAGTCGGACATTAACAACGGACTTTCCGACGCGCTTTCAAAGCTTGAAAAAGTGACCGGAAAACTTGATTTTTGCGAACGCTACGCCGCCAGCAGCGCGGCGGGCGGTCTTCGTATGCTTGCAAGCGGGCTCGTTCCGGAACTGACGGCGGAAGCCGCAAAGTGTGCAAGCCTCGGTGCGGGCGCAAAGGTGCTGAAGACCTACGCCTTCAAGCTCAATGAGGATGATGCGGACGAGATAAAGGCGATAAATCCGGATATTTTCCTGCTTGTCGGCGGCACGGACGGCGGCAATACCGACTGCATTCTGCATAATGCGCACGTGCTTGCGGATATAGGCGGAGATTTTCCCGTCATAATTGCGGGCAACCGAAATGCCGTGCGGCAGTGCGAGCGCATTCTTGAAGGGCGCGAAGTGCATATTTGCGAAAATGTTATGCCGAAATTCGGCACGCTTAACATTGAGCCGACCCAGAAAGAGATTCGCGAAGTTTTCCTTAAAAGAATCGTGCAGGCAAAGGGACTTACCAAGGCGAGCGAACTTATTTCCGGCATTATGATGCCGACGCCTTCCGCAGTTATGGCGGCAATGAAGCTGCTTGCGGAGGGAACGGATACTTCCCGCGGGCTTGGGGAACTTGTTGCCGTTGATGTCGGCGGCGCAACAACGGATGTTTATTCCGTTGCAAACGGAATGCCGACCGACCCGCGAACCATGCTCAAGGGTTTACCCGAGCCGTATATCAAGCGCACGGTTGAGGGCGATATCGGCATGAGATACAGCATTCGCGGAATTGTGGATGCGGCGGGAATAAAAACGATTGCAGAGCTTGCAGGCGTGAGCGAGGCGCGTGCGGAGGAAATCATCAGTATGTTTGCCGCAAACACAGATCTTTTGCCGACGGACGATGAAACCGAACGGTTGGACGAAGCTCTTGCATGCATGGCGGTGCGCACGGCGGTGACAAGACATGCGGGCCGCATCGAAGAAGCGTATTCAATGATGGGCACGACCTATGTTCAAACCGGCAAGGATCTGCGTAAAGTGCAGAAGCTCGTTGTCACGGGCGGTTCACTGATCCACACAACAAACACGGCAAAGATCGCGTCATTTGCGCTCTATGACCAAAAGGAGCCGACATCGCTGAGGCCGCTCAGGGCGGATGTGCTTGTCGACAGAAAATACATTATAGCCGCAATGGGTCTGCTTTCCGAAAAATATCCGGAACAGGCGTTGAGCATAATGAAACAAGAACTATGCAGAGCCTGACGAAAACAGGTTCGGTGCCGAACCTGCCTTCAGGCGATTTCCCAATAAAAGAGGAGCATTTAAACAATGAACAACCCCAATATCAAAAACAAGCGCATTCCCGATGACGAATTCAACGCGATCCGTGCCGACGTGCTCAAGCAGTGGCCGACCGGCAGGGAAGTTGATCTTAAAGAAGCCATCGAATACCACAAGGCCATGCCCGCTCACAAAGTTTTTTCAAAAAAACTTGTTGAAGCAAAGGAAAAGGGTATCACTTTGATTCAGCCGCGTGCGGGCGTTGCGCTGATTCCCGAACATATCAAGCTGTTGACTTATCTTCAGGATAACGGCGAAGCCGATCTGCTTCCGACAACCATTGACAGCTACACCCGTCAGAACCGCTATGAAGAAGCCGAAAACGGCATAAAGGAGTCCCAGCGGCTCGGCCGTTCCCTGCTTAACGGCTTTCCCGCCGTCAATCACGGCGTCGCGGGCTGCCGTATGCTCATTGAAGCATTGAACACTCCCATTCAGGTGCGCCACGGCACACCAGATGCGCGCCTTTTGACCGAAATTGCCTATGCGGGCGGTTTCACAAGCTATGAAGGCGGCGGTATTTCCTACAACCTTCCCTATGCAAAGAGCGTCCCGATGGAGGAGACGATCCGCGATTGGCAGTATGTTGACAGGCTTACCGGCATCTACGAAGAAGCGGGAGTTTCCATCAACCGTGAACCCTACGGTCCGCTTACGGGAACTCTTGTTCCGCCCTGCGTATCCCATGCGGTTGCGATTATTGAAGCTTTGCTTGCGGCAGAGCAGGGAGTTCGCAATATCACCGTCGGCTACGGCCAATGCGGCAACCTTGTTCAGGATGTTGCGGCGATCCGCACCCTTGAAGAGCTGACAAACGAATACATGCATAAATACGGCTATGATGATGCTGTCATAACCACGGTTTTCCATCAGTGGATGGGCGGTTTCCCGCAGGACGAAGCGAAGGCATTCGGCGTTATTTCCTGGGGCAGTGCAACCGCTGCACTCTCAAAGGCAACAAAGGTCATCGTCAAAACTCCGCATGAAGCGGCGGGTGTTCCCACAATGGAAGCAAACGCACAGGGTCTGCGCTGCACAAAGCAGGTCATCAGCATGCTTTCCGACCAGGTTTGCACCGCAGCCAACCTTGAGGAAGAAAAAGATATTATCCGCAGAGAGACGCGCTGCATTGTCGATAAGTGCTTCGAACTGGGCGAAGGCGACCTCGCGGTAGGTTCCGTTCGCGCTGTGCTTGCGGGCGTTCTTGATATTCCGTTTGCGCCTTCCCGCTACAATGCGGGCAAAATGCTTCCCGCACGCGATAACGACGGCGCGATCCGCATTCTCGACATGGGTGCGCTGCCCTTCACCGATGATATCAAGGCGTTCCACCGCGCAAAGATTGAAGAACGCGCAAAGGCCGAAAAGCGCAATGCAACCTTCCAAATGGTCATTGACGATGTTTACGCGATCAGCAAGGGCCGTCTTGTCGGAAGGCCGCAGGCTCTCCGCAGATAAACGAACGCAAATCGGCTTCGGCTGAAAATGCACGGCGGTGCGGAATGCTTTCGTGCCGCCCGAATACTTAAATTTCATTTTTGAAATAAAATTTTGAAGAACTGAAAGGATACTTTTATGAAAATTATCGATGTTATCTGCTCCGCAGGCAGAACAGGCTTCTATTTTGACGATCAGCGCGCCATTAAAGCGGGCGCAAAAAGCGACGGCGCCGCATACGTCGGCGAACCCAAAACCCCCGGCTTTACCTCCGTTCGTCAGCCCGGTGAGTCCATCTCCGTGATGCTCGTTCTTGAGGACGGCCAGATTGCATACGGCGACTGCGCTGCCGTTCAGTACAGCGGCTGCGGCGGACGCGATCCCCTCTTCCTTGCAAAGGACTTCATTCCCGTTATCGAAAACTATATCAAGCCCGAACTCATCGGCAAAGAGGCGGACAATTTCCGCGCACTTTCCGAAATGGTCGAATCCATCCATGTTGACGGCAAACGTCTGCACACCGCAATTCGCTACGGCATGACTCAGGCGATTCTTGACGCTGTTGCAAGGTCCACCGGCAGAATGATGTGCGAAGTTGTTGCGGACGAATACGGCTGCACCATTTCCGACAAGCCCATTGATATTTTCACCCAGTCCGGTGACGATCGCTACACCAATGCGGATAAAATGATTATCAAGGGCGCACAGATTCTGCCCCATGCGCTTATCAACAACGTTAAGACCAAGCTCGGCGAACACGGCGAACTGCTCGAACAGTATGTTGCATGGCTGCGTGACCGCGTGCTTCAGCTCCGCACGGATGAAAATTACAACCCGATTTTCCACATTGACGTATACGGCACAATCGGTGCTGCATTCGGCAACGATAACTACAAGGCAATGGCCGATTACATGGCGCGCCTTGAAGAAGCCGCAAAGCCCTTCCATCTCCGCATTGAAGGCCCCATGGATGTTGAAGACCGTGAAAAGCAGATGCGCGCGCTTGCAGCAATCACCAAGGAACTTGACGACCGCGGAATCAACGTTGAAATCGTTGCGGACGAATGGTGCAACACTCTTGAGGACATCAAGTACTTTGCCGACAACAAAGCGGGTCACATGGTTCAGATAAAAACTCCCGATCTCGGCGGCATCAACAACACGATCGAGGCTGTTCTTTACTGCAAAGAAAAGGGCATCGGCGCATACCAGGGCGGCACCTGCAACGAAACCGACCGTTCCGCACAGGTTTGCACCCAGTGCGCAATGGCAACCCAGCCCGTTCAGATCCTTGCAAAACCCGGCATGGGCGTTGACGAGGGCTATATGATCGTTTATAACGAAATGCAGAGAATTCTTGCGGTTCGCAGGGCAAAACAGGCAAAATAAGCCTTAGCAGCAAAATCCGAAAAAAACCATAAAAAGCGGCTCGCCCCGACACATTGCGAAATGCAAACGGGATGAGCCGCTTTGATTATTTCGATTCTTTATGAATGCAAAGGAACCGTTGTTTTGCCGGCAAAGGCCGATTGAAGAAGTGCTTCGAAAAATCGCCGCAGACATGATTCTGCCTGCGGGGATTCGGATACTTTGGTTTCACATTAGACGCAAACAGATTGCCGCAAAAGTATGAAAAGTCATATTCTTAATCCCAATTCTCCTCGGAGGGATCCAACGGAGAGAGGCTGCTTTCAGGAAAAATCGTCTGCTTCTCGACCAAACGGACTTTGTTCGATTGAAGCAGTGCCTGAGCCTGCGCACCTGTCAGCGTCAGTTTAACTCCGTATATGCGATACCTGCCTCGCTCCATTGCTTGTTTCAGCATGACAAAGTTATCATGGAATTCCTGCAAGTCAGCCAAGTCTTCTGCCAGCTGGAAGTCTGTGTCATCGGTGCTGTAGGAGCTTCCGGGGACTTTAATATCGGATGTGTCTATATCCTTGCCGAATGTGTCAACAGGGGGCTGCGTAGCAAAAGGCTCGACAGTCTCATCATACATATAAGACTCCCGAATTTCCGCAGCCTGCTGATCATAACTGTCCAACTCGGAACAGATGCTGTCGTAAGTGTCCGCATAACACTCGGCGGCAAGCTGCGCCGCCGTTTTGCCTTCACAGTCGAGATAACCGCCGTACATCGGGTCGTCAACGCCTTCGGTTATACAGTCGTATACCTGGGTGAAGCCGCCGCAGTCGGCAAAGAGCTGCGTAAACTCCTCCGTTGTAACACTGTCGAGCGAGACAAGAACGGTATAGGTCTTGTTCGGGTTTTTGCTGAATTCTTTGTAACATGACTGCGCATATTCAATGCGCTCCTGCGTGCTGTGAATCATTTGGTCTTCCGGGTCTATGCGCTTTTTAAAGGCCTTGTAAAAGAAAAACACGCCGACTGCCAATGCCGCCGTAAGCACAACGGCAAGGGCTGGAATGAGAAATTTGCGTTTTGATTTCATAAGATTTAACCTCCTGTCATGAAATCGTCGAGCGGGGGAAAAACAATGCCGTGAGCGGACAACCGAAAGATTGTTCGGCGGTAAACACGAAATTACGCGGAGAAAATCAAATGCGCTGTCCTTGCTCCTTCCCAGTATAACACATATATCCGATACTTGACAACAAAAAACAAGGCATTAATAAAATATATCAACTGCACAACAGAGATATTTCAACGGATATTAAAACGCCAAAAAGAAAAATCACCGCAAACATGATTCTGCCTGCGGCGAAATACGGAAACATTAAAGGTGAAACATCGGGTTTAATGGGCGAATTGGCTTTCGTAAAGTTTTTTATAAAACCCGTCGGCGCGGAGCAATTCATCATGTGTTCCGCTCTCAACTATGCGCCCGCTGCGCATAACAAGGATAATATCCGCTTCGCGAACGGTTGAAAGCCTGTGCGCAACGATAAAGCTTGTTCGGCCGTGCATAAGCTTTGCAAAAGCATCCTGAACGAGAAGCTCCGTGCGCGTATCAATGGAAGAGGTAGCCTCGTCAAGAATCAGCATCGGGGGATTCAAAAGCATAACGCGCGCAATGCAGAGGAGCTGCTTTTGCCCTTGGGAAAGGCTGCCGCCCGCTTCGTCAAGTACGGTGTCGTAACCTTTCGGAAGACGCATTATGAACCCGTGCGCGTGACAGGCCTTTGCGGCGGCGATGATTTCGTTTTCCGCTGCCTGCGGCCTGCCCATTGCAATGTTTTGCCGAACGGTTCCCGCCTGAAGCCATGTTTCCTGAAGAACCATGCCGAATTTTTTGCGCAGCTCATGGCGGGGCATGGAACGGGTTTCAACGCCGTCAATGATAATTTCGCCCGAATTCACGTCATAAAAACGCATAAGCAGGTTAATAAGCGTGGTTTTGCCGCAGCCCGTCGGGCCGACGATTGCAACGCGCATTCCGCTTTTTACCTCAAGCGAAAAATCGCGGATCAGCTCCGTGTCGGGCGTGTAGGAAAAACAAACATTGCGGAAGCTGACATTGCCGGTGCTTTCAGCCTTTTCATTGCGTTGAGCAGGGTTCGGCGCAGCGGCGGCATCGACTTCCGCAGGGGTGTTGATAAGCTCAAACAGCCGCGCCGCACAGGCAAACGCGCCCTGCAATTCCGTAATGACTCCGGAAATTTCGTTGAACGGCTTTGTGTATTGGTTGGCATAGCTTAAAAAAGCGGAAAGTCCGCCGACGGTCAGCCCGCCCGCAAGCACGGAGAATGCGCCGGAAACGGCAACCCCTGCATAGATAACGGCGTTCACAAAGCGCGTACACGGATTTGTGAGAGAGGAAAAGAATACGGCGCGGAGGGAAAACTTTTGCAGCTTCTCGTTAACTGCATTAAAGCGTTCTTCTGCGCGGGCTTCGTATGAAAATGCACGGATGAGCTTTTGTTCGCCGATAAATTCATCGATCAGCGCAGTTTGCTCCCCGCGGGTTTCGCTTTGTTTGCGGAACATGGAGTAGGTTCGCTTGGAAATAAAGCTTGCGACCGCAAGCGAAAGCGGCGTTACGGCAACAACAACAAGGGTTATCAGCGGGTTGACGGTGAGCATGAACACGAGTGTGCCGATAATGGTCATAATCCCCGTGAACAATTGGGAAAAGCCCATCAAAAGCCCGTCCGCAAGCTGATCGGCATCGCTGAGCATACGGCTCACGGTTTCGCCCGCCGGGTGCGAATCGAAATAGGCGAGGGGCAGTTTTTGAATGCGGCGGAATGCTTCTGCACGGATATTGCGAACGCAGCCGTAAGTTATGCTGTTGTTGCAAAGGCTCAAAAGCCATTGAGAAAGTGCAGCTCCCGCCGCAGCTGCACCGAGTTTCAGCAAAAACGGTGAGATCTCGGCAAAGTCAACCCTTCCCGCGCCGATGATGCAGTCAATAATTTTTCCGGCGAGAACGGGGATCAGAAGCGTTAAAAACACATACACGAGCGAAAGCCCGAGTGAAAGCGCGAATTTAAAACGATAAGGTTTCAGCCGGCGCAAAAGCTCCGCAGCGGTGCCGCGTCCCGCTGAATCGAGTGTAAAACGTAATTCCTCTGAGTGCGCAGATTTTCCTTTTTTGTTTAAACCGTTTCTGCTCATTTTGCCGCATCTCCTTCGGGTGTGTTGTTCGGAATGCTGAGCTTTGCCGCTTCGTCCGGGAACTGGGAGGCATAAATCTCGCGATAAACAGCGCAATTGCGCAAAAGCTCTTCATGCGTGCCCTGTCCGACGGCGCGCCCTTCATCCAGAACGATTATGAAATCCGCAAACATGACCGAGGCCGCGCGTTGGGACACTATGAAGGTCGTCGGTGCGGGGGAAAGCTTTCGAATTGCGGCGCGGAGTTTTGCATCCGTCGCAAAATCCAGAGCGGAAGCACTGTCGTCAAGAATCAAAATTCTTCCGCCGTGAACAAGGGCGCGCGCAATGGACAGCCTTTGTTTTTGCCCGCCGGAAAAATTGCTGCCGCCGCGCAAAACGGGTTCATCAATGCCGTTCGGCTTTGTGCAGACAATTTCCGCCGCCTGAGCGGTTTCAAGCGCCGAAAAAAGCTCCGCTTCGGAGGCATTCGGGTTGCCCATTAAAAGGTTGCTGCGAATCGTGCCCTCGAAAAGCACTGCTTTTTGAGGAACAACGGAAACTGCGGAGAGCAGTGCGGCGCGGTCGTATTCATCTGCATTCACGCCGTCAATAAGCACCTGCCCCTTTGTTGCGCTGTAAAAATTCGGAACAAGGTTCACAAGCGTGCTTTTTCCGCTGCCGGTGCCGCCGATAATGCCCACGGTCTGCCCGGGCTTTGCAAAAAAGCTTATGTCGAACAGAGCTTCCGCTCCGGCGTTTTTGTATTCGAACGATACGTTTTTAAATTCCACACTTCCGCAGGGCGAACCGTTCGCAGGCAGCTTATTGCCGCCGTGTGCGCCGCTGTCAAGCTGCATGACTGCCGCAACTCTGTCAGCACAGGCGAGGGATTTTGTGATGGTTATGAACAAATTGGCCATTTTTATCAGTTCAACAAGAATCTGCGCCATAAGATTATACAGCGCAACGACCTGCCCCTGAGTCAGAGAGCCGGAATTAACTCGAATTGCACCGCTTTGCAAAAGAATTATAACAGCGGCGTTGATAATTATCAGTGTGAGCGGGTTCATCAGCGCGGAGAGTTTGCCCGCATTGATTTGAAGACCGAGGAGCTTTTCGCTTCGCCTGTCAAACGTCCGAATCTGCTCTTCCTCGCGGCAAAAGGCACGCAGAACACGAACGCCCACAAGGTTTTCGCGCACGGTGCCGGTCACGCTGTCCAACTCCGCCTGAACTTTTCGGTATTTCGGGATGGATGCCAGCATGATCGAAAAAACAACGGCGCAAAGCAGCACTATAACGCCCGCAAAAATGAGTGCGCAGCGTGTGTCGATTGTGAACGCCATTATCATTGCACCGAAAACAACAAACGGGGAGCGCAGAAGCAGGCGCAGAGAAAGGTTGACGCCCGTTTGAATCTGGTTGATATCGCTTGTCATGCGCGTTATCAGTCCGGAAACGCCGAGAGTATCAAGCACAGTGTAGGAAAAACTTTGGATTTTTTTCAGCAGAGCGGCGCGAAGGTCGGTGCAGAAGCCGATTGCAGCCTTTGCCGCGAAAAATTGTGCCGTTACGGAACAGAGCAGGCCGACCGCCGCAAGTGCCAGAAGCAAAAGCCCCATATTAATAATGAAGCTTTTGCTTTTGCCGTCAATGCCGTTGTCAATAATTGCAGCAACGATGAGCGGCACAAAAAGCTCAAATGTTGCTTCCAAAAGTTTGAAAAGCGGAGCCAGAATGCATTCCTTTCGGAACTTTTTCATGTATATCAAAAGTTTCTTCATTTTCACTTCCACCTTTGCATTCAGCTTTTGCGGGAGGCGGTGCATCCCGACGGCACAATGCGGCTGCATCCGTCTGCGCGGCGGAATTGTGCCTTATTTGAAACATTATACAGCAAAATCAAGGCTGTTTCCATATAGAATGAGGCAATGCCGCAAGATAAATTCAATTCGTGCGGAAATAGACAAAATTAAGCCTTGCGAATGCTGTAAATAACCAATATAATATTAGCAGGGACGGAGAAGAGCGGCTTTTGCATCGAAACGGGCTTTTCCGCAGGAATAACGGAAACGGAAAGGATGAACCGAATGGTAAAGGAACACAAAAAACACGGACGGCGGGTGCTGTGCATTTTCACGGCGGCGGTGATTGCGGCGGTTTCAATGCTTTGCTTTGCGGGCTGCGACTCAAAATCAACTGAAGAAAAGACGGTTTCGGGAATTATCACCGTTATTGCCGACGGAAAGTACACTTTGCAGCCGGGGACGATCGAAAGCACCGAAAATCAATTTCCCGGCGGAATGAATGACGGATCCCGCCGTGACGGTTCGGCTCCGGCCGCACCGAACAATGGTAAAATTTCGGATAATGACGGCGCCGAACCGGCCGACAGCAGCGCGAAAGATACAAATACAAACGATAGGAACGATACAGGCAAACAGAGTGAAGGCAATCCCCCCGAAGGCAATCCTCCGGAAGGGAATCCCGGTTCGGGCATGAACCCGGGCGGCAGCAAAATAAGTTTCATCGAAAACGGTGAAGCGGCGATTGAATTCACCGTTGCGGAGGGTGCATATATTGCGAGCGGCACGGGATTCGTTTCGGCGGACAAACTTGCAGTCGGCAGCATTGTGACAGTGCGATTGAACGAAAAAAACGAGGCGCAGGCGATGATAATTTGCAGCGCCGAGGCGGGCGGCGCGGATGCACCGATTCCGAACGATCCGAACGGACAAAAAAATACAGCGGCTCCGAACACACCGACGGTGAGCGATGAGCCGACGGTGAGCGATGAGCCGAGTTCCGAGCCGAACACAACGAACACCGGCTCAGTCAGAGAGAAAAACTGATTTTAAAATATATTTCTTCATGCCTCCTACACCATAGACTAAAGAGCCTGCCGAAAAAGCAGGCTCTTTTCCGAATCCCGTGCGGTCTAAAGCTTTTGATTACAGCTCATTAAGCATTGCGCAAACAAAATCCTTTGCAATTTCGGAAGCACGGGAACAGTTTTCTTCAAATGTGCCGACTCCGCTGTGTTTTGCGGTGTCCGTGATGCAGCGCACCGCGATGAAGCGAACGCCGTTCAAACAGCAGACATGAGCAATCGCAGCGGATTCCATATCAACCGCAAGCGGTGCAAGGCGGGAATTAATATCCGCACGTCCCTCGTCGGCAATGAACGCTTCACCTGTTGCGGTACGCCCGAAAAATATCCGCTGTCCGCGTTTGGCAAGGGGTTTTGCTGCGGCTTTAGCTGCCGAAACAAGCTCCGATGAGGCGGGGAAGAACTGTGTTTTCATAAACGGGTGATAATCGGTCAAAATTCGTTCGTGAACATCATGATAACAGGCTTCGGCTGCAACAACGGTGTCGAACAGCTGAAGGTCTTCTGCCATTCCGCCGGAGGCTCCCGCACTGATGACGGTGTCCGCACCGTAACAGTCTATCATAATTTGTGCGGCTGCGGCGGCATTAACTTTGCAAACGCCGCAATAAACCGCCGCGACTTCAAACCCGTTCAGCCTGCCCTCGTGAATGCGCAGCATTGCCCGTTCGGAAATTGTCGGGTTTTCAATCAACGGAAGAAACGGAGCAAGCTCACGCTCGCTCGCACAGATAATTGCAATCTTTTTGAATTCGGATTTCATGATTATAACCTCATTTTATAAAATACTTTAAATTAAATATTACACACAAAGATATATTTTGCAGACTAAGACGTAATACGCGCCGCAAAACGCAAAATCATGCTGCGGGGCTCGTCAATCAGCCACGCGGGCAAATCTTCAACATAGACCGTGCGTTCAACGGAAAGACCCTTTGCTTCTGCAAGCTCAACAAAGCGTTTTACCCACGGCGAGATATAAAAAATCTGCTCATTGTCCGCCTCGTGCAGGAACATGCAGGCATATTGCCCGGCGGGAAGGAACTCATTGGCGGTTTCCGAACGGCAATGCTTAAAAAAACGGCGCGGATGAAGGGCTTCGGCATCCTCTTCAACCCCGAGATAATGACCGAGGGAGAAGTAACTTATGCCGAGGGAATGATTGCTGCCGACATTATCGGCGTTTATTGCGGAGATTGGCAGTGCGGGCGCATTTTCCGTAAAAATCTCGCCGGGCGCGTGCTCAAGATAACTTTTGCGCAGGGCAACTCTCCGCTCAATATAGCAAAGTCCCGCCTGCATATCCGCCATTTGCTGCATGACGCGCTGACGGCAGTCGTTTACAATGTCGATATTGTGTCCGCTTTCGCAGAGCAGCATGGATTTGATTTCACGAAGGTTCAGCCCCGCCGATTGCAGCAGGCGGATGGATTCCATGCGCGGCAATTGCGAAAAATCGTATTCACGGTAGCCGTTGGGCAGTATGCGCGCAGGCTTGAGCAAATCGATTTCATCATAAAAGAACAGCGTCCGCTTTTCAACTCCGCAGAGCTTTGCAAATTCCTTTGTTGTCACGGCGGCTCCTTCCGCGGCTGAATGTTTTCGGCATGAAAACATTGCGCGCTCAAAAAATTTTTTGAAAGGGCTTGACTGTAACGTTACGTTATACCCTATATTGATTGTATCACCGAAATCGACATTATTCAACCCCAAAACGGAGGTTTTTTCGGGTCGCACGGTTCGAGTGCGGCCCGGAGCTCCTCCGAAAACGGTGATGAAGCAAAAGGCTGATAAAAGAGGCGGGGTTCCGTGCTTTTTTTGCATAATCAGATGACTCCTTTCGAAAACGGGGCGGCGCGGCTGCCTCGTTTTCGAGTTTGCATAACGGAGCGCGGATTGGCAGGCTTGCAGAGGTTTCGGTTAAATCCGCCGAAATTGGGGCGGCACCGGGCTGAACCTGCCGCGAAACCGCACCGAATTAAAACCGAGATTATTAAAGCAATTATAAAAACAAAATGAAAACTCCGCATAAACGGCGGAGTTTTCGCATGAACAAGGGGAGATTGTTCCGATTGAATTGATGTATGCTGCAAGAATAACAGGAAATATATTTTACTTATTCTTTCCCGCGTTCCTTTTGTCTGCGGAACGCTTGCTCCTTGCGCTCATTTTGTTGAGTGCGGCAACGCAAAGAATCAAAACGCCCGTAACAACAAAGATGATGATAAGCCCGAGCAGCATGACCTTAAGCGAATCGACAAAGCCGAAACCATCCTTGCTGAAATCAAAGAATCCGTTCATAACGAGTGAATTTGTGCTGAATAACGTCATAATATTCGCTCCTTTCCGTCAACCGAGCATGGAACCGAAGATGCTGAGAATCAAGCCGCCGGCAATGACGGACGCAATCTGACCGGAAACATTTGCGCCGACAGCGTGCATAAGCAGAAAATTCTGATTATCCTCTTCCTGCCCAAGCTTGTGAACAACCCTTGCAGACATCGGAAAAGCGGAAATGCCCGCCGCACCGATCATGGGATTTATCTTTTTCTTTGCAAACAGATTGATGAATTTTGCAAAGAAAACGCCGCCGACCGTGTCAAACACGAATGCAACAAGGCCAAGCCCCAGAACAAGCAGCGTCTGCGGACGCAGGAATTTGTCCGCGCTCATCGTGGCTGCAATGGAAAGCCCGAGGAAGAGAGTGATAAGGTTCGCAAGCACCTTCTGTGCCGTTTCGGAAAGTGCATTCAGAACGCCGCATTCGCGAAGCAGATTTCCGAACATCAGGCAGGCAATGAGCGGCAGACCGCCCGGCGCAACGATGCCGACCACAAATGTGATAACGATCGGGAACAGAATTCGGGTCAGCTTTGAAACATCCCGCTGTTCGTATTCCATGCGGATAAGCCGTTCGTGCTTGGTTGTGATAAGTTTTATTACGGGTCGCTGTATAATCGGAACAAGAGCCATATAGGAATATGCCGCAACAACGATCGCACTGAAAAGCCCCGGGTTGTTTGCGCTGATGCCGAGGTGGTTTGCAACAACAATGCTTGTCGGGCCGTCCGCCGCGCCGATTATCGCAATGGAAGCGGATTCCATCGGCCCGAACCCGCAGAGGGTTGCCATGCAGAGCGTGAAAAATATGCCGAACTGCGCCGCCGCACCGAAAAGCATAAGTTTCGGGTTGGTCAGCACGGGGCCGAAGTCGATCATTGCACCGATGCCGATGAAAAGCACCAGCGGGAAAAATTCGTTTGCAATGCCGCAGTCGTAAAGAATGCGGATGATTCCGCCGTCCGCCGCAATTGCGGAACCCGGCAGGTTCACAATGATCGCGCCGAAGCCCATCGGCAAAAGAAGAGTGGGTTCCATATCCTTTTTGATTGCAAGATAAATAAGGATTCCGCCGATAACCCACATAATGGCGTTGTCCCAGTTCGCGACGGCAAAATCGCGTGCGATTTCCAAAAGACCCATAGATGCTCCTTTGTTTATTGTTTTTGCGGCTGCGCACTGCGCATCGCACAGTCTGCATTATACCCTTTTTTATACTCACAAACAAGTGCAAATTTGCAGCTTTTTTCCGAAACGGCAAATTAACGCAAATTTACGTTCGGCAAGGCTTGACGGATGTAAATGTTTTCGGTATAATATCAAATGTGACAACACAAATATGTTGATATTGGGAGGTTTATGATGAAAAAGAGGCTGCTTTGCATTGCGGCGGCGGTTTTGATGGTTCTTGCTGCGGTTTTTGCTTTCGGCTGTGAAAAACAGTTCCCGAGCGAACAAGAGGTGCTGAAATCGCATCTCGATAAGTATTGCAGGGAAAACGGCGAAAAAATCATTGAAAAATACAAAAACTATTTCAGCGGCGCCAAATGCTCCGCCTGCTATGTTGACGATTCGGCTCTTGTGATCGAGTTCAGATTTGACGAGAAAATATCCGATCCTGAGTTTCAGCAGAGGTTTGCTCCGGATACGGAAAACATCATTGCCGAGTTTCGGCCGATCGCTCAGGAGATTGCCGATGCATCGGAAATCACATATACAGGCGTTGTCCTGATGTTTTTGGACAGCGAAGGCCAACGGGTTCAATCAATTCCGATTGGTGCAAATAATTCGAATATGATTGTCGATTTTCCGGATTAGGGTAATAAACCGACACGGGCATGTTCGATTGAATAAAACATCGGGCAAAAGAAGAATCGGGCAGGCGGTGAAAGCTGTATGTCAGATTCTTTTATTTTTGCTTTGGAAGAAAAATCTAAAATATATTATAATTGGATATGATATGGTACTTGACAGATACCAATATTTGCTGTATAATACTAAATGTGGTACCGCAAAACTATTCAGAACAAGGAGTGTAACATGAAGAGAATCATATGTTTCGTTATGATGGCAGCAATGCTGCTGTGTGTAGGATTCGGCACAAAGTCGAACGCCGCCGCAGAACCCGGCCAAGAGCCGAACTTTGAACTTCAGCCCGTGGCTCTCGATGCCTCAGATCCGGATTATAATCCGTACGCTGTGTGCCGAGAAATTACCTTCACCCCTGTTGACGATCCGAGCATTTCCGCCCGCGAACTCGGCATCATGCGCATTCAGGAATCCGGCGGTTCCGATTTCCTTGACTGCTTTGACGATGAATTCCTTGAATTGATTTCAACCGCAACAAGTGTCATTGTCACTGAGGCATATTTCCTTGAAGAGGGCGATTCCGAAGAAATGGAGCTTGTCGCTGTTTCTTATGAGGAATTCATGAATGCCGAATCCGACGACTCCGTCGGAGAGGACATTCCCGTTATTGTTTCCGGCGATAACGGCTGATACGTTATAGCAAAATGCGATAATTAACCCGGTTGAACTTTCGGCACGGAGGCAGGCGCAATTAAAAAAGAGTTTGCTTCCGTGCCGATTTATTTTGAAAGATTCAGCGAAACAATTTACAAAACAACCCTCCGCAAAAAAGAAAGAAAGGAAGCTTTCGACACTGCGAAAGCGATGATAACAAACATGAAAAACATGAAAAGGATTATTTCAGCGATTTTGATTTTGCTCCTTGCGGTTTCAATCTGCGCCTGCAAGGACTCTGCCGAAAAAAACGAAGACCCGATTGCAAAAAAGGTAAGCGAATACGCCGAGCTTATGAATAAGGACCTCTCCGAAAGCATTGAAGCATTGCCGACGGGCTTGGAATATGATGAAACAACAATTGAATGCTACAAAGCGGAGGGGCGCGACCTTGTTCATGTTATGTCGTTCGATTCGTCTGTGGCTTCCAAGTGGACGCAGGAGGTTTGGGAGGAATACGTTCGCACCGATGATCTGTACAACAATACCCTGTTCCAGAACCTTACGGAAACCGTTGGGGACGACAGCGTAAGGCTGATTATCAGATTTGTCGATAATGACGATAATGTGCTGTATGACCACATAATTGACAAAAACTATAAATCCTCCGCCGGAACGATTACAATTATCGATGACACGGACGAAGCCGAATATGCGGTAAAAGCCGCCGCGAAATATTGCAGCGAGAATGCGGAGCGGTTGAATGCGGAATTAAGCACGTTTATGGAGGAGGATGCAAAGTGGAACGGATGCCATGCCGAAGAGAGCGACATTGTGTTTGAATTCAAATACAACAAGGCCGTTGACAGTCAGGAGTTCGAAAGCAAATACAGTCAGGCCGATATCACAGCGGCACTTCAGCGATATGCGGACGAGATCGCATCCGAAACGGGAACACCGCTTGTGAGGCTTGTTTTCCGCTGCATTGACAGCGACGGAAACAACATTGCCGAGATGCATATCAAGGATCGAACGTTTGTTCATGATGAGAATTAAACCGCAGACAGCGGGCTTAAACTGAAAAACGGCAATCAAGCATGAACTTTTCGGGCGGACGGCAAAAGCTGTTCGCCCGATTTGCTTGCTTTTGCGGGGCGGCGGATGTATAATGAAACAGAGAAAGCCAAGAAGGAGGGATTGAAAATGATGCAAAGCGGTGCGGACGAACGAATTCTTGATATAACGCCCGAACTCAGACTGCGGAGGTACGCGGGCGAATGCGATTTTGCACTTGAATGGTATTCGGACCCGGAACTCGTGTTCCTTGTTGACGGCGTTCGTGAACCGTATACTTCGGAAAAACTGCACAGGATGTATGATTATTTGAACGTTCACGGTGAGCTGTATTTTATTGAAGCAAAGGAAAACGGTGAGTTTCGCCCTGTTGGGGATGTTACGTTTTCCGTGCAGGATATGCCGATTGTGATCGGCGAGGCAGAGTATCGCGGGCGCGGCATAGGCAGGGCTGTTGTAAGCTTTCTTGCGGCAAGGGCGAAGCGGAACGGCATTTCGGAGCTTTTTGTTCAGGAGATTTATTCGTGGAACATCGGTTCGAAACGCTGCTTTGAGTCGGTGGGATTCGTGCCGTATAAGCCGACGGAAAAAGGGTTTTCCTATCGGTTGGAGTTGCGGCAGTTTGAACCGAAAGGGCTTTTGCCGGAACAGGATTATGCCGAAACAAGGTGAACAAATGCAAACAAAACCCTTCCGTCAAACGTTCGGCGGAAGGGTTATTTGTCGGGCGCGGTGCCGAAAGCGAAAAGTCAATCGCTGTGTTCGGCGACAAAGCGTTTAATTGCCTCAAAGGTTTCATCGGAAATAACATGCTCGATTTTGCAGGCATCCTCTGCGGCGATTCCGGCGGAAACACCGAGCTTTGTGAATACTTTTGTTAAAACGCGGTGACGTTCGAATGTTTTTTCGGCGACCGAACGCCCTTCATCCGTGAGATAAAGATGCCCGGAACCATCCGTGATGATATAGCCGTTTTTCTTCAATATACCCACGGCACGGCTGACGCTGGGCTTTGAATAGCCCATTTCTTCCGCAACGTCAACGCTGCGAACCTTGTTCAACCTGCGGGAAAGCACAAGAATGGTCTCAAGATACATTTCACCGGATTCCTGCAAATGCATTCGATTCACCCCTTTCAAAAATTTTTTAATTCAGTTGAACCTTACATAACTGCGGTCAGAAGGTAGATGATATAGGCATCGATCCATTCGGAGGGATCGCGTGACAAGCTTGACGCATAGTCGGCATAGGTAACATCCTCATCGTTTGTGAGCATATAACCGGAGCTGAAAACCTGCGTTGAAGTGCCTCTTACGCGGTCAATGGCAACGAGATATTTATATTTGTCGTCAAATGCCTCTTTTGTGCCGTCCTCGTTTACCTGTTCGTAATGCGTGCGATAAATGCCGTCCTTGTATTCAATATCGACAACGACAAGCTCCGGCTCACCGCCGGTGACAACTTTTTCATAGTAAGTTGCAACGCGCAGAAGTGCAGGGCTGCCCTTTTTTGTTGTTTTTGCAAAGTCGGTCATGACGGTTGAATTTTTGATGGTTCCTTGGCTTTGGTAAACAACAAGGCAGCCATCCGCCTCAGCCTGTTCGGGTGTGTAATCGGCAGGAATTTCGGAATAGGCGCAATAGTCGGTTTCGATCGTCTGCGGAGTTTTTTTGCAGGCGCAAAGGCTCAGCACAGCAGACACGAAACAGAGCGCAAGTGCAAAAATTATAACATTGCGGAAGGTTTTTTTCATTGTTTTTCTCCTTTTGCGGGTTAAGTTTAAACGGTGTCGGACGCTTCAGCGGCGGGTGATGATAACGTTGCGGAGCCTGTCATCAAAAACGCGTACGCAAAGCGTGAAAACAAGTTCGTATGCGATAAAGAAAATCTCAATCGCAGGAATAATAATGTACAACGGATAATTCGGAAGCTGAGCGATTATGTCAAGACTGAACAGTTTGCCTGCGCCGAATATCACAAGTGCAGCAAGGCCGTTGCAGAGGATAAGCTTTGCGGCAAAGGCAACAAGCTTGTCGCGAATAACGCTGTCTATGCCGAGCTTAATCATTCCGTAACAGCCGAAAAACAGGATGTACGCTGCAAAATACAGCTTGTTCGGAATCAGAAAAAAGCATATCGCGCCCGTTGCCGCATAGCTCAGAAGGGCGTAGACGAACCCGCCGCGTTCCCTGAGGGGTATCCATGGCATGAGCGATGTCAAAAAACACAGCGCAAGCTTTGCCGTCGGAATGACGGATGCCGCATAAAGAAACACAACGCTGAGCGCGGTGCTCATGGCGGAAAGGGTCAGTTTTGTTGTTGCAGAAATTTTTTTCATGTTTATAAAGCAATTGCAAAGCCCCAAAAGCGGCTGAAAAAGCAGAAAATCAGCAGCAGGGAATCAGATCTCCGCCCATGCATTCGCAGCAGGAATCCGCACAAAGCAAAGTCGAACAGCAGTTGCATGCCGTGTTCACGGTTGCTCCCGTATCGCCGTTGTCATAGGTGTGGTAGCTCCGCGTGCTTCGTGCGTTCAGGGAATCCCTTGCGCGGCGGTACTCCGCATTGCCGGGTTCCATCGAAACGGCTCTGTCAAGATAATTGCGGGCGGAGGAGTAGTCGCCGCCGCGGAAACAGACGATGCCATAAAGATAATGCCATTCCGCATTGTGCAGCGGTATGCCGTCCAGTATTGCCTGCGCTTCATACAGGGAGCTTGTGTTTATGCATTGCCGCACACGCGCGAATTCAGCCGAAAAATTGCCGGAATAACTACTGCCGTAATTTCCGGAATAACCGCCGGAGGAAGTACGGGAGCTGCTGCCCGAATAACCTCCGAATCCGCTGCCGGAATAAGTGTTTTGGGAAGCGGAGCCGTTTTTGCGCATGTTTGTTATTGTGTCATACGCCTCGTTGACCTGCTTCAGCTTGTCGTTTGCAAGATCCTTCAGGTCACTGTCCTGATAGCGATCGGGATGATATTTTTTAACTAATTTAATGTAGGCGGAACGGACCTGCTCATCGGTGGCGGTTTCCGAAACGCCGAGCACCTCATATGGGTTCACGGGTTCGTCCTTTCTAAGTATACAGGCAGAAAAAATCAGGCTTTGTGCGCCGCCGTCGTAATGCCGTCGTTCGGCAGCGGCTGTTTTTCCTTTGCAAAAACGGCATCGGAAACGGCAAAAAGCCCCTGGAACAGAATGTTGTCGAGAATCGCCCTGTCGCGGCCGGTGCTCAACAAATTATATGCCGAAATTGCAGAATTTATCGAGATATTAATAATAAACTCTGCATCATCGCGGGTGCAGCCGCAGATATTGAACGGGTTGAAAAGCGAATGCTTTTTGTCGCTTTCGCGATCGTCCCATGCATCGCAAAGGTAGATGAACCTTCCGATAAAAAAACCGGTTTCCTTCAGCGCGGGGATTTCCTTTTTGGGAACGGGCGCCGACGCAAGCACATCGCGCAGCATTTCCCCGAAAATATTGGCGGGAAGATCCGGCGAACGCAGTTCCGCCGCTGAATCGTTCTTCGCAGCTTTGCGGCGGGGAAAAGCCCGACTGCCGCGATAAGGTGCTTCAACGGAGGCAAGCTCCCGCATGTGTTTTTTCACCGCTGCATAAACCTCCGGCCGGTGCAAACGTGCTTTTTTGAATGCGCAAAGCAGGGGGAGTTTTGCGGCAATTCGCAGCGGCTTTCCGTCCGCAATATCGTCCGAAAGCTTGAATTCGGAAAGAATAACGCAGACATCGGCTGCAAAATCGAGGGCGGCGGAAGGCGAACCGAGCATTGCCCGCTTTTTGCCGAAGGGCTTGAACGGGCAGCGCAGCAAATCTTCAGGCGAATCTTCGCCGCTGACGGAGGCAGCGAGCAGCGCAAGGAAGGTGCAGTCAAAGCTCAGCAGCGCACGGGCTGCCGTTCCGTACCGCGCCCCGAGACGGCGGCATAATCCGCAGTACCATGCATCATAGCGCGCTTTTTCGCGGACCCGAAGCTCCGGAATGTTTGGCTTTATGTATCCGAACAAAGTTTTTTCCGCCGAAAGTTGATTTTGCGGGCAAATCGCAGGTGCGGCGGATTCCGCGAACGATATGCCCATATCGTATTTTATACCAATACGGACTTTTTTTCAACCGTCCCGAGACAGGACAATTAAAGAAAAACGCGGAAAATTGTGAAATTAACGCGGCAATCGGTGCTCAGCCCGTTTTTAAAACACACTCAACACGCGCATATACATGAATATATAGCCGGCATATGCAATCGCAGAGACTGTAAAAATTGCAGCGGTTCTTTCTTCCGACTTGCAGCTCATTGCAATTGCAGCGATAATTGCGGGAACAACGCTCAGATAGCGCATTGCGGAAAGCAGCCATGTGCAGCCCATTGCAAGCGCGAAATAGGCGAGAAAATGCAGTGTGTATGCGGCGGGGAGCTTGCGTGCGCGGCGAAGAATCAGCAGCGGAGTCAGTACGATCAGTGCGACCGTCGGCAGGAAGAGCACAAACACGGATGTGATGTTCGTTCCGTTAAACGCTCCCGAACCCAATGCAGCCTTTAAATCACCGATTGCCCTTTGATACATGTAGCGTGCCGTATCAAAGAAAAAGCCGAGACCCTGACTCCAGTTGGATTTTTGGTACACGGAGAACATAAACCAATCGCCCGCGACGACCTTGTTTATGTAAAGATAGGCAAGCGTGCCGAAAGTCGATATAACAAGCGAAAGCGCAATTTCCGCAATCGCCGCCCCGATTTTTTTTCCGCTGCGGGCTCTGCGGACACAGTACCCGATGCCCTCAATCGCGAGAGGGACCGCAAGCAGCACGCCCGGCGAACGGGTGAATCCGGCACATGCCGCGGCTATGCCCGCCGCAAGGTATTTCTTTTTTTGCAGGGCATAGAAGCAAAGCACGGTGAAAAGCATGAACAGCGGCTCCGTCATTCCCGAATTCAGGAAAATCGAGCCGGGCAGCATCAACCAGATGAAGGGCGCAAGGCGTGCCTTTTTTTCACCGAGCAGAGGGCGAAGCGTGAGATACAGAACGCCTGCCGCCGAGCAGGAGGCGAGCGTGTTGATTATTTGCGCGGAAACAAAGCTGTTGTGAGTCAACAGGTTGAGCCCGCGCATAAGCAGCGGAAGCATCGGAAAAAACACGATAAGCAAGCGGTCTTCGCCGGTTGAAGCATACCAGTTTTCGGCTATGCTGCAGTAATGCGGGGCGTCCGTGTTGACTTTTGTCCACGCAGTTTGCCAAAGGTTGAGCAAACTGCCCTGAAACTTAGGATTAAGACAGTAAAAAACGATCATTCCGAATATTGTCAGTGCTGCACGAAGAACGAATGCGGCAAGAACGATTTTCAGGAAGGTTTTTCCGTTTGCCTTTTCGATGCCGGACGGCGCAAGCTGCGTGTCGTCCCCGCTGAAAACTTTGATAATCTGCGGGACAGCCGCAATGAGCACTGCGGTAAAAACGGCAAGCGACACTGCCGAAACCGCAAGACTGTCGATTTCGAAATTTGCACGGTTTTTGACACAGTACACAGCGAACAGCGCGGAAAAAGCAATTACGATGAATATGCGCACCAAAAGCACGGCGCGTTTTTGAGGATTCATGCGCCCGATTTTATTGAAAAAGTTAAGCTTTTTCGATTTTTCTTCTTCAAAAGTCGATTGAAACGGTTCGCCTGCCGGGTCTTGAAGCATATCGCCCCGGGGCAGCTCATTCGTTATATCGGCTGCCGCGTAATCAAACGCATTTTCGGCGGAATTTTGAGGATTATTTGTTTCGCCGCTTCGGTTTTCCATAAAAAAGGTTCTCCTCCCGCAAAGATTTTAATCAGGACTTTTTTAAGTATATCACACTATGCGCACTTATTCAATGCGAAAAACAAACAAAAATGCGAAAGGGAAACGGGGAAAGAGCAAAATAAGCATAAAAAACCGGACAGGCTTTCGCCTGCCCGGCCGGGTTTCATGCTGCCGTAAATTTGTGAACCGAATCGATGAACGAATTCCGTTCACGGCGATGACCGCCGATTGTTACATAATGTTGTCGTATTCGTTTACGATGATGCTGTGTGCGGGCATTGCGGAAGTATCGTCGGATACTTTAACGGTGCCGTCGAACATGCTCTTTACAAGGGCTTTATAGTCGTCCTTTGTGAAGTTGTCCGTCCACTGAGTGGATTCCATGGGGATCTGAACGTAGTTAAGTTCGGGATCGTCGCCGGATACGAGGCCGAGGGTTGCGATCTTGCCGCCGTAGTTAGCCCAATTGCCGTTTTCGATAACGTCTTTGAGGGTTGCCTTGACGGTTGCGCCGAGACCCTTCATTGCGGAGGTAACGGTCATGCCTTCGGTGCCGAGCTTGTTGATGGTTGCTGCCTGGTCGGTGTCAACGCCGATAACCTTGCCGTTTGCCTTCTTTGCAGCTTCGGTTGCGGAGGTGTAGATGCCGCCGCCGCATGCGAACACAACCTGAACGCCCTTTTCCTGATACCAGGTGTCCATATAAGCGGTGATTTCGGGAGTGCCTGCGAACTTGTTGCCGTAAACATATTCAACGGTGATTTCATCGTTCATTTCTTTGCCTGCATCGTTGCAGCCCTGAACGAAACCGTAGCCGTAGCGGATAACAGCGGGAACTGCCATGCCGCCGAGGAAGCCGAGGTGGGTATAGCCGAGCTTAACCGCTGCATAACCTGCCATATAGCCGCAGAGTTCTTCTTTGTAAACTGCGCAGTATACGTTCTCGCTGATGTGTTCCTTGTTGTTTTCGTCGATGAGACCGGCTCTTGCGCCGGTTTCGTCATGCTTATAGAAGCAGTCGAAAAGGTCGTATTCGGAAACATCGAGAGCGATGAACTTAACATCCTTGTACTCTTCCTTGTCCTGAACCTGATAAAGCGTTCCCGCAAAAGCAAAGCCGGGCATAACGATGATGTTGTAGCCTCCGTCGATGGCTTCTTCAACTTTTGCAACGCGCTCTTCGGTGGAGTCGCCTGCGGGTTTGAAGTACTGGAAGTCAATTTTGTTTGCATCACAGTATTCCTTGCAGGCTTCATAGGTGGTCTGGTTGAAAGACTGGTCGGTGATGTCGCCGTAGTCGGTGATCATTGCGACTTTGTAGTCGCCCTTCTGCGTTCCGCTCCGGTCACATGCGGCAAGCATGGGAACGAGCATCAGTGCTGCAAGAATGATTGCAAGCAGTTTCTTCATGGTATTTACCCTCCATGTGGAAAATTTGATTATATACGCGATGCGCGGCGGAAATTCCGCAGATAAACCGCGTATATATTCATTATAACAGACTTCCCTGCAAAAGGGAAGAGGAAAAATGAATCGGAAGTGTTTTTTTAGGAAAAACTTTGACGGTTTTTTCGGAAGACGCTGCCGTAGTACAGCTGCACGCTTTAATTCAGCGGAGACACAAAGAAGCCGGAATGCAAGCACGCCGACTTCTTATATGTTATGAGAGCGAAAGAACAAACTTTCGCCAAACTCATATGATGCCTTTACCGAGCACTTTCACAAGCAATGTCCTTCGCCTGTGGTTATTCGCGCTTCTTGCGAAGAGTAATAATGCCTGCTCCTGCGGCAATAACCGCGATGCTGAGACCGATAAGGCTTACAGCACCGGTTCCGGGCACGGGTGTGGGCTCCGGAGCATCCGTGGGAGATACGGGTGTGGGTTCCGGAGCATCCGTGGGAGATACGGGTGTGGGTTCCGGAGTGTCCGTAGGAGGTACGGGTGTGGGTTCCGGAGCATCCGTGGGAGGTACGGGTGTGGGTTCCGGAGTGTCCGTAGGAGGTACGGGTGTGGGTTCCGGAGTGTCCGTAGGAGGTACGGGTGTGGGTTCCGGAGTGTCCGTAGGAGGCACCGGAGTGGGTTCTGTCGGCTGCTCGGGATCGGAAACTTCAAGATCGTTCGGGAGGAACATTGCCATATAATCACCGCCGTTGTAAAGCCCTCCGCAAAACTCAGTTTCTCCGGTATGATAGTCGAGAATATAGAGACCGTTGGACAGGGAGTTGCACCAGTAAATGCACTGGTTGTCGTGATCGAATTCCATTGTGTTTGCGAAATAGGTCGGAATACCGGTATCGGCGATGATTGAGCATTCGCCTGTTTCAAGGTTGACGCTTGCCAATTTGCCGGTGTCGGTCCTGTCATAGGAACCGGTATCACTTGCAAGAATTGTGTAGGCATTTCCTTCGGAATCGATGGTAAAACCCCATGCGTTTTTGCCGAGGGTATTCATTTCGGCAATGGTAGTAATAGAACCGTCGCGGCGATCAACTTCGACAAGCCAAAAGTCGCTGCCGTAATGAGTTGCCATTGCAAACATTCGCTGCCGCTCGTGATCATAAGCCATGTCATAAACAAGGTAGTCGCCTGCTTCCTCGCCGGCAGGGAATGTGATCTCCCATGTGGTAAGATCAATAATATAAAAATCGCCGCTGTATATACCGGGCTTGGTATAACCGTAGACATAATTGCCTGCAACGGCTGCGCTTGATGTGCCCGGTCGAACAGCGGGGCAGTCGGGAATGTCGAGGACATGCTCGATAATATCCGGGGCAAGGTCGGTAAAATGAGCGATGAAATCCTGATTGCCGCCGATCGGATCATACTGGATGTATGCATAAAGATTGGCAAACTGTGCATCGTTAGTGACAGTTACAGTTACGGCGGAACTGATACCGCCGTCAACGGATGTCACGGTTATTTCGGCGCATCCTTCGGAAACTCCCGTAACTATGCCGTCTTCAGAAACGGCGGCGACGGAAGGATCCGATGAAGCAAACGTAACGGCCTTTTCGGTTGCGTTTTCGGGAAGGACAGTGTACTTGAGTTTATATTTCCCGTTTTCGGGAATTTCACGGGGTTCATCAACGGCGATGCTTTCAACATGAACCATATCGAAAACGCGAACCTCATCCAACCATGCCGTGTCCCAGGATTCACTGTATTGGCCGTCCTTTTCATACACCCAGCTGAAAGTGTATTCTCCCGAGGAAGGAATGGGGAAGACAAACTTTTCGAGCGGAGCATAATAATTCATAATGCCGGACCAACGCGCAATTTCCTGACCGTTGGAATAAAAAATCAGGAAGTCACAGTCCTGCTGAGACATAACTCGATAGCTGAATTCGAGAATCTGCCCTGCTTGCGCAAAAACGGTTGTGGAGACGTTTGATTTTGAGCTGTCCAAGTCGCGGTTTGATGATTTTGCTGCATCGATGTCAATGGACCAGTCGAGTGCATTGTCGGAATCTCCGTTAAAGAAAGTAAGCTCTCCTCCTTCAACGTTCAGTGCTTCGTCAAGAGTCTGTGCATCCCGCGTGCCTGCGGTAAGCCCGTTTGGGTCTGTTAAGAACGGCGCAGCTCCTGCAAGCGGCGCGGCAACGATCGAAAGCAGTGTCACGGCAGTTACGATCAGTGCAAAAAACTTTTTCATTTTTTTCTCCTTGTTGTTAATTTTATTTGCCCGTCAGCGGGCTGTGGCTCTGCGGCAAAGAACACCGAACATGTTGATTGAATGCTTAACCTCAATTCGATGATGTTTACCGTACACTAAATATAATCTCTAACCACAGCTTTTGTCAATAGCTTTTTTCAAAAAAATATGGTATAATGGAAATATATTAAAATGTTGCCGCTGCATTTTTATGTGCGGCAGGAAAGTATGGTATCAACGATCGTATGAAACAGATGAGCCCTCTGCCCATTTTTGAGGCAAACTGCTTCTTTAAAAACCACATAAATGGCTTCACAACGGAAAGGTTTTATCAGATAATTAAAAAACGTTTTCCGAAAAATGAAGCGGAGTACAAAGCTCAGTTCGATATTTTGCTGCAGGTTGATGCGCAGCTTACGCTTAATATTGCGATAACACGGGAGGAAGCGGAATTGCTGTACTGTCCGCTTTCAATAAAGCATGATGAAGATGCTGTTGTTGCACAGGACGGACTTGCAGATATCCTCATACCGGACATAATGGCCTATAATTGCACAGATTGCAATGATTTTTTTGCGCACCTCCGTGCGGAAAAGCCGAATATTCCAACACGCATTGCCGCTGCGGTCTGTCCGGACGAAAAACCGCCTGCTGTTTGCGGAACAGCGGAATTGCTCGCACTGATTAACGGATGTGATTGGCGCGAAAGTTCAAAGCTGACATTGATAGAGCTTGCGTTTAATCCGGAAAAATATATCTCAATTCTTGAACGCGCTCTCATCCCTGTTGCTGCAGCATTTGAGGCATGCCGGGGACTCTGGAAGCCGCTTGTCGAGGCTTTCGATGCGAATTTTGGATTGCCGGAGCAATACGCCGATATTCTTCACGAAAGATTCGGCGACATTGTCCCAAAGGCGAAAAGATACTATGCTGTTCCGACAGTCACGGGATTCCGACAAGTGTTTTTTTCCGAACCGGGACAGGAAAACTGTATGGCGGTTATAGGTGTGCTCTATGATACTTTGCTGAAGATTTCGACGCTGGAGTCAAACTCGGAAGCGGAACTTTCGCGGATTATGAGTGTGCTGGGGGATCCGAGCCGCTTTAACATTGTTCTTCGACTTGCAAAGCAAAAATCTTACGGTCGGGAGCTTGCAAAGCTTTTGAATATTACCCCGGGCGCGGTGTCTCAACATCTCAGCATCCTTATGAGTACCGGACTCATTGAATCAAATAATATCGGCAATCGTGTTTATTACTCGCTTAACAACAAAAAAATGCAGCATTTTATTCACTTGCTGCAATGCACGTTTCCGCTTGCAGAGGAGGAATGACGAGCATACGCAGTACAGCGGAAATATAGTTGCAGAATGTATAAAAACTGCAAGTATATGCGTCGGAGCGGCTTAACAGTCGCTCTTTTATTATTTAACTAAAAGTTGATTTGCATAGTGGACGCACAACTACTTTCGGTCGTTCGGCTCTCGCATACTTTTGAAACAGTTTCGCTGTTTATGTAATCTCATGACTTTGCCCGAATATATTGCCCTGTGCATGTATTTTCGTCTTTTTCGGTGTTTGATTAACAGGCACTTTCCATATCCATGGAACAAAATCCCGAATAATTGTTCCATATGTATGGACTTTTCTTTTTTTATGTGCTAAAATGCATATACACGCATGATCGAGACATCATGCGCAGAAAAAAGAGAAAGAGGAACAAAAATGAAAAGTATCAAAAGACTCGCGGCTGCGGTTCTGGCTTTTGTGATGCTGTTCACCGCCGCAGTCGGAATGACGACCGCCGCAGCGGAAGGCGCAGCAATCCCGGGCGCGGCGGCGAAAACGGCTCCGACGCTTGACGAGGCCCTCAACATTGCGGGCGGCACACTGCATTTTGAACCCTATATGCCCGGTGAAGTTGTATGGCCCGAGTGGACGGTTCAAACCGGCAGCGAACAGGGACATGAGGCTTATGCAATGAGCAGCACGGAGGACAGCACATATCTTTGCCTGAAGAATGTTGAACTCGGCGGCAACGAAACGCTGCAGCTGGACTACAAATGGTTCTTTATGTACAACGGCACCAGCAATCTGCAGGTTGAATTCGGCCCCGCGGGCGATCCGTACAACATGTTTGCTCTCACCGTTGAAAGCCCTGTCAATCAATACGACGGAACATGGCATGCGGGCAATGTTGACCTTGCGGAAGCTCTTGAACTTATGGGCTGGGAACCCGGCAGCTATGATATCAACATCAACTTCTCAAAGAACGGCGACGACACGAGCTATGCCTGCATCGACAACATCCGCCTCGGCGAGCGTGTTTCGGTAACCGGCGTTTCCGTGGAGGACGCTGAACTTTACGTGGGAACGAGCCGCAAACTGACCTGCGTCGTTTCCCCCGTTGAAGCAACCAACAAGAAAGTCGTTTTTGAAAGCGATGACTGGAGCGTTGCGGAAATTAATTACGAAACCGGTGTTGTTACCGGTATCGCGCCGGGCACAACGACCGTCACCGTCACAACGGAGGACGGCGGATTTACCGACAGCTGCACCGTGACCGTCAGCGAACTCGGCGAGATCACTTTTTACGGCAACAGCATCAGCAGCTCATCCGGCACATATGCGGGCAATTGGATAAGCTTTACCAATCGCAGCCTTGAAACGGAGGCTGCAAACCTCGGACCTGCACTTCCCACGGGTTATGCGGCGGAATATGTCGGCGGGGTTATTTACGGTTACGCGCTGACGGAAGGCGGGATGCAGCTTTATACCTGCACTCTTGACAATCTGTCTCCCATTCCGCACGGCGTGCCCAACAATCACAAGTATGTCATGGATATGGCGTATAACTATGCGGACGGCACGATGTATGCGCTGAACGTGCATTCCAACCTTGTGGGCGTTCAAACGGTGAAACGTTTCCTGTGCAAAGTCGATATCGTTTCCGGCAAGCTTTACGATGAAAAGCTGATTGACTGCGGCGACGGCGTTGAAGCGGTTGCCCTTGCAATTTCCGCCGACGGTGCGGCATATGTAATGGATAATTTCGGACAGCTCCGCACGCTGAATCTTGAAACGGGCACAACAAACGCTATCGGCTGGTCGGGACTGAATACGAGTTCACATGTTCAGTCAATGGCATTTGACCACGATACGAACACGCTGTACTGGGCAAATGTTATGGATGATCAATCCGCGTTCTACCTTATTGACCCCGTGACAGGTGCAGGCACATGCCTTGGCATGATCGGCGGCAACCCCACCGAAATTTCCGGTCTGTTCACCGTCAGCGAGAGCGTTTCCGCAGAACCTCCCGCACCCCGCGCGGTGACTGTTGCCTTTGTTGACGAAGTCACGGGCGAAACTCTCGGCACGGCAGAAAAACTGCAGTGCGAACAAATGACGGCCGAGGATTACCCCGAAGCTCCCGCGCATGAGGGCTTTGAGTTCCGCCGTTGGAGCGTTGAAGCGGGCGATGAGGTCTATGAAGACACCGTTGTGAAAGCAAAATACACCCGCCTCCGCCATGAGGGCGATGCAGCTGTTATTCTGCGTGCAGCGGATGTATGGGGCAACGGCGGGGGCTATCAGATGCTTCTTGACGCGGATCACAACACATATTATTACGATGGCTTTGCCGATCCCGATGATCTCGGCGAGACTCAGGTGATCCCTCCGTTCGGCGGCTTCACGGAATTCGGCGATGCCGATCCCGCAGACTACGAACTGTTCGAATACACCCTTCCGTTCGATGCGGACGGACGCTGCTCAACAGAAAACATCATTTGCGATGATATGATGAAAATCTATATCCCCGCAGGCGTTTACGATTGGTGCATCACGAACCCCACTCCCGGCGACCGCATTTGGATCGCAAGCAACGACGGCAGCTGCCGCGGCAGGGAGGACGATTTTGAGTTTGAAGCCGGCAAAACCTATGTATTCGATGTTAAATTCGAAAACAACGGCGACAGGGTCGATCTCACGGTTTACGATGATGAGCAGTACGTTGTAAGGTTTATTGACAGTGCAACCGGGGAAACCATCGGCACGCAGCTCGTTGCCGGCGGTTCCGCCGCGGAGCTTCCCGAACTTCCCGTTCACGAGGGCTGGTTCTCCTTCGGTTGGAATGCTGATGTTTCATGCGTTACCGAAGATATGACCGTTACGGCACTGTTCGCATTGCCGGGCGACCTTGATATGTCGGGCACCGTTGATATTTCGGATGCGATTCTCATCCTGCGTCATGCAATGGGCGCGGGCGAGCTTACCGAAATGCAGCTTGTTCTCGCCGACATTGACAACAGCGGCGATGTTTCCGCAGCTGATGCACTGACGGTTCTGCGCAGAGCAATGGGCATTTGAATGAATTGAACCGGGGCATGTATCGCCCCCAAACAAAACAATAACAGGCATTGACACCGGCGGGCGGAACGTTCATTCTCCCGTCGGTGTTTTTATAAGGCTTTGTCCGCCGCTTCCGAAAACCTGCCGAAAACACAACGGACACATGCCGAACGCCGCTTTCTTCAAAATCCGGCCGAAAAAATCCCGTTCGACAGTTGAAAGAAACCGCGCAGGGTATTATAATATGGTATGAGTATGCGGAGCGGTACGGAGTTTTTGCGAACTTCGGAGGATTTGCCTCTGCACCGCATCCGACACGAAAGGAGAAAACGGAAAATGAGGAGAAGTATGCTGTTTTTGCCCGGCAACACGCCGAACATGATCATAAACGGCGATGCGCTCGGTGCCGACAGTATCATTCTGGATCTGGAAGATGCAGTCTCGCCGGATGAAAAGGATTCCGCAAGGCTGCTCGTTCGCAGCGCAATGAAAAATATGGGCTTTGCCGGCTGTGAAATCACCGTCCGCATAAATTCAATAGATACCGATTACTGGAAGGACGATCTTGAGGCCGTGATCCCTCTTAAGCCCGACCTTATTATGCCCCCCAAGGCAAGCTGCGCGGAGGATATGCGCATTATTGATGAATACATTGCGGGAATCGAACGCCGCTGCGGCATGGAAGTCGGAACGGTAAAACTTATTCCGCTTATCGAAACGGCTCTCGGTGTTGAAAACGCATTCAATATTGCTTCGGCCTGCCCGCGCGTTGCGGCATTATTCCTCGGCGGCGAGGATCTGACGGCGGATCTGCGCTGCAAGCGCACAAAGCAGGGCAACGAGATAAACTATGCCCGCACGCGGCTCGTTTGCGCCGCCCGTGCGGCCGGGGTCGATGTTTATGACACTCCGTTCACCGACGTTAACGACGACGAGGGCATAGTGCGCGATGCGGAATATGCAAAAAGCCTCGGTTTCAGCGGCAAATCCGCGATTGCACCGCGCCATGTGCGCGTAATAAACGAAGTGTTCAGCCCGTCCGCAAAGGATATTGAGTACGCAAGGCTTGTGTTCGAGGCGATCCGCATCGGCAAGGAACAGGGCAAGGGCGCGGTTTCGCTGCGCGGCAAAATGATAGACAAGCCAATTGTTGAGCGTGCAAGGCAAACGCTTGAAATCGCAAAACAACTCGGGCTGGACGGAGGTGCCGAATAATGAAAACAAAGCTTACCGAATCTGTCAAACAGGCAATTGTCAACAGCGGACTCCGCAGCGGAATGACAATTTCGTTCCATCACCATCTGCGCAACGGCGACTATGTTTTGAACATGGTGCTTGAAGCGATTGCGGAACTCGGAATCGGCGATCTGACGGTGAACGCAAGCTCACTCTTTGATGCGCACCGTCCGCTTAAGGAACATATCAAAAACGGCGTTGTAACAACGCTCCAAACGGACTACATGTCCCGGGAACTCGGAAGATTCATTTCTGCCGGCGGAATGAAAAACCCCGTTCAATTCCGCACGCACGGCGGCAGACCCTGCGATATCGAAAACGGAAAAACTCCGATAGATGTTGCTTTTATCGCCGCGCCTGCTTCGGATGCAATGGGCAATTGCACGGGCAAAATCGGCAAATCCGCCTGCGGCTCGCTGGGCTATGCAATGCCGGACGCAAAATGTGCAAAGCATGTTGTTGTTATCACCGACGAACTGCATCCCTATCCGCTCATCGAATGGTCGATTCCCGAAACGGATGTTGATCAGGTCGTTGCGGTGGAGTCCATCGGTGACCCGAACGGAATCGTTTCCGGAACAACAAAAATCACCCGCGATCCCGTCGGTTTGCTGATGGCAATGACGGCTGTGGACGTTATAAAAGCCTCCGGTCTGCTGAAGGAAGGCTTCTCGTTCCAGACGGGCGCGGGCGGAGCGTCCCTTGCGGCGGCAAAATATCTTAAGGATGTTATGCTTGCCGAAAAAATACGCGGCAGCTTCGGCCTCGGCGGCATCACGGGCTATATGGTGGATATGCTCAACGAAGGCTGCTTCGAATCCCTGCTGGATGTTCAGTGCTTCGATTTGAAGGCGGTTGAATCCATAAGGAGCAACCCGCGCCATCGTGAGATTTCCGCAACGCACTATGCTTCTCCCGGTGCAAGCAGCGCGGTGACGGACAGCCTGGATGTTGTTATTCTCGGCGCAACGCAGATAGACACGGATTTTAATATCAACGTGCATACGGATTCCGACGGCAGGATAATGGGCGGCTCGGGCGGACACAGCGATACGGCGGCGGGTGCAAAACTTGCAATGATAATCGCGCCGCTTTCCCGTGCAAGGCTTCCCATCGTGACGGACAGGGTGAACTGCATATCCACTCCGGGCAGCACGATAGACGTGCTTGTCACTCAAAAGGGCGTTGCCGTGAACCCGAAAAACACGGAACTGCATGACAGACTGCGTGAGGCAGGCATAAAACTTGTTGACATAAACGAGCTCAAAGCCCTGGCGGAACGCACGAGCGGCGTGCCGAAAAAGCCCGCTCTCGGCGACAGAATCGTTGCAAACGTCATCTATCGCGACGGAACGGTTATCGACACGATAAAGCAGGTCGCGGACTGAGCTTTACCGCCGGCTGCGGCTAATGAATAATTGCGGACGCGCAGGGCGGCCTGCCGCGTTCGCAGACCGGTAAATAAATACTTTATTAATTGCAAAAGGAGAAAAATCATGCGGGAAATTAACGCGCAGCTCATAACCGATAAGGTTGCGGAGCTTTGCATTGACGCCAATTGCAGCCTTCCCTGCGATATCAGAAAGCGCATCGAGGATGCAAGGGCAAACGAACCGTGGGCAACGGCTCAGGGCATACTCGATAAAATTATCGAAAACTATAATATTGCGGATGAAAACCGCGCACCCATCTGTCAGGATACGGGCGTTGCCTGTGTGTTTTTGAAGATCGGGCAGGATGTCCATATCAACGGCGACCTTACGGAGGCCGTCAACGAGGGTGTTCGCCGCGGCTATCGCGACGGATATCTGCGTAAATCTGTCGTCAAAGACCCGCTGCGCAGAGTCAACACGGGAGACAACACTCCCGCAATGCTCTATATCGAGCTTGTTCCGGGCGATAAAATCGAGCTCACCGTTGCACCGAAAGGCTTCGGCAGCGAGAACATGAGCCGTATTGCAATGCTCAAGCCCTCCGACGGCATTGAAGGCGTGAAGAATTTTATTCTTAAAACGGCGGAAGAGGCGGGCCCCAATCCGTGTCCTCCGATCGTTATCGGCGTCGGTATCGGCGGAACGTTCGACAAAGCAGCATTGCTTGCAAAAAAAGCACTGATGCGCAGCACCGACGAGCGCAATGCGGATGAGTTTTATGCGGAGCTGGAAAATGAAATGCTCCGAAAGGTCAATGCTCTCGGCATCGGGCCGCAGGGCTTCGGCGGAAAAACCACTGCGCTTGCGGTCAATATCGAGGCTATGCCCACGCATATTGCAGGCTTGCCCGTTGCAGTGAACATCAATTGCCATGTTACAAGGCATAAGAGTGCGATAATCTGAGTTCGGGAGGAACAAACGAATGGAAAGACATATCACCCTGCCGTTAACGCGTGAGGAAGCGCGTACCATTAAAAGCGGCGAACAGCTCCTGCTGTCCGGCGTTATATACACTGCGAGGGATGCGGCGCATAAACGGCTTTGCGAACTTGTTGAAAAGGGCGAACCGCTGCCCTTTGATGTTAAAAACGCAACGATTTATTACGTCGGCCCCACTCCCGCAAAGCCCGGGCAGGTCATAGGTTCGGCAGGCCCGACAACAAGCTACCGCATGGATGCGTATTCGCCGACGCTTATCCGCGAGGGCGAAACGGGCATGATCGGCAAAGGCAAGCGCAATGCGGAGGTCATCGATGCAATGAAAAAATACGGTGCGGTCTATTTTGCCGCAATCGGAGGCGCAGGTGCGCTGCTTTCAAGCTGCATCAAAAAGGCGGAGATAATTGCATACGAGGATCTCGGCGCGGAGGCTCTCAGAAGGCTTGAGGTTGAAAACTTCCCCGTGGTTGCGGTTATAGACAGCGAGGGAAACAACCTTTACGAAAAAGGCCGCAGAGAGTATCTTGAGACCGTTGACGCAAACGGGAATGCATAATTCGTTATGCTGTGCCGTATCGGCACAAGAACGATAAAAAACTTTTTAAAACAGCCGGAACATCATCCGTCCCGAAATTGCAGGGCAGCGGGTGGTGTTCCGGCTTTTCCGCGCAGTGTCATTCGCGCGGACGATCGTCGTTTTGTTCAATCCCCATTCGTCGCTTTGCTGCGACAAGGTCATCGATAATAACACGGATATGTGACAATTCCTCCGTGCTCAGCCCGTCAACGATTATGGATGTTCGATTGTCCAGCCCGAGCAGAAAATCCGTTGATACGGAGAAGAAATCCGCAATTTTCATAAGCATTTCGATCGAGGGCTGAATATTTCCGTTTTCCCAGTTTGAAATGCTCTGCTTGGATACATTAAGTTTTTCCCCGAGTTCAACCTGGCTGATGCCGCGAACGCTGCGCAGCAGCCTTATGTTATCACCCAACATGGCATGCAGTCTCCCTTCTTTGCTTTTTTTTGTTGTGCAATTGTATTTTTATACGGATTCATGCGCCGTATACGGCAGGGCTGCACACCGACTTCGGATTTTACCGTAAGAAGGTTCGCTGCCTCCTGAATACAACCGCAGCTGTCGGTACAATTTTAAGGTCAATCTTTCCGATGCATAAATACCACGGTATTGCATTAATGGACAACGAACAACTTCGCTCAAAGTGATGAAAAAAAGGTACAAATAAGGGCAATGTTTGCATAATTTCGCCGAACGGAGAACATTTTGCTCCGGCGGCGTTTCGTTGTCAAATTTGCTTTCAAAAACGAATAGATTTTATATTGAACCGCATTTGCTGCATTTGGGTTCACGCAGCCGGAGAATTATGTTATAATATGCGGAATTGCTGCGGTTTTTAAAATACATATGCGCACCGCTTTGCAGCGGGAATGCACTGCATGCCGCCCGAAAGGAAATAAAACAATGAGCAATATGACAAAAGTCATCATCGGCATCGTTCTGCCGTTTCTCGGAACAACGCTCGGTTCCGCAACAGTCTTTTTTCTGAAGAAGGAGATGAATTCAAAGCTTCAAAACCTTCTGCGCGGCTTTGCGGCGGGCGTTATGATCGCCGCTTCGGTATGGTCGCTGCTGATTCCGTCAATAGACATGGCGGAGGCTGCGGGCAAAACTGCGGCATGGCTGCCCGCCGTTGTCGGTTTTCTTATCGGCATCGGATTCATGCTGCTGTTGGACAGCCTGATTCCGCATCTGCATACGAATTCCGCCCGCCCGGAAGGCCGCCCCTCCGCAATGGGAAAAAACCTTATGCTGATGCTTGCCGTAACGCTGCATAATATCCCCGAAGGCATGGCCGTCGGCATCGTCCTTGCGGGTATGCTTAACGGAAACAATGCAATAAGTGCCTCCGGCGCAATAGCTCTCGCTGTCGGTATTGCGATTCAAAATTTCCCGGAAGGCGCAATAATTTCAGCCCCCCTCGCCGCAAGCGGAACCTCGAAAGGCAAAGCCTTTGCCTGCGGAACCCTCTCCGGTGTTGCCGAGCCTGTCGGCGCAATACTGACCATCCTCGTAACCTCTCTCGTAACACCTGTGCTGCCCTATATCCTCGCTTTCGCCGCCGGTGCAATGATCTATGTTGTCATCGAAGAACTTATCCCCGAGTCCCGGTCCGATGAGCACAGCAATGTCGGCACCGTCGGTGCCGCCCTCGGGTTCGCGCTGATGATGCTGCTCGATGTCGCCTTGGGGTGAGGGAAGATCTGGGAAAGCTGTTTCAACAGCATGAAAATCAGCTTGACAGAAAAACTGAAGAAAAAATATGCCGTAATAAACGAAACAGCCGTCGCATGACGGCTGTTTTGGCATCCCCGGCGCGATTCGAACGCGCGACCTTCCGCTTAGGAGGCGGACGCTCTATCCTGCTGAGCTACGGAGACATTTACCAACAATTATTCTATCTTATTTTTGAAAAAGAGTCAATCACTTTATGCGGGCGGGATGAAATATATCTTGGAGACGGCGCCGGGTACTGATGCTTTTCGGACGGCAGCCGAAGAAGACGGCAGCCCGGGGTGCAATTTTCTGCTTTTGAGGAGAAAAATCGGGTTCCTCTTGAAAATAGAAAAAGAAATGGTAGAATATTGGACAAAGGACACAAAAGTGTTTAAGGAGGTGCAAAACATGCCGGCGAGGACAAAAATCATTGCGGCGTACCCATCGCTTTCACCTGCGGAGCGGCAGGCGGCGGACTTTATCCTTTCCGATCCGGATGCGGTTCCGCATCTTTCGATAAAGCAGATTGCGGCGCGGGCGGGGGTCAGTATGCCGACCGTGACGCGGCTTGTACGGCGGGCGGGCTACAGCGGTTTTACGGAGCTGCGAATTGCGCTTGCCGGAAGTTTTACCAAAAACAAACCGGTTGCATCGGGCGATGATGACGGCGAGTTTTTCAGCAAGCTGATGCTCGGCCAGATGCGTTCGGTCGAGGCAGCACTTAAGGCTGCGGATGAGGAAAGAATTTGCGCACTTGCCAAACGGCTTGTGACGAGCACGGGGTGTGTGCTGCTGTGCGGTGCGGGAGCTGCGGCGGGGATTGCCGAAAGTGCGGGCAGCGCACTTGTCGAACTCGGAATCCGTGCGGTTTGCCCGCAAAAACCCGAAACCCGGGCGGCATATTCCGCGCTGCTCGGTGAAGGAGACACTCTGTTCTGCATCCGTTCCGAAGGAGGCAGGGAAAGCGCGCAGCAACTGACGGAATGCATTCGAACGGCAAAAAAGGGTGGTGCGTACACTGTTTTTGTTTGCAATGAGCCTTGCATTTCGGCGGAGAGTGAAGCGGATTGCAGCATTTGCACAACATGCGAAAGCGATATTCGCAGACTTTTGGGTTATGCAACATCGGCATCGCTTGTTGCGTTTACGGAAGCTTTACTCGCGCTCACGGCGCGATATGCGGGAAGAATTCCGGAGAACGCATACCGGGGAAGAATGCAGTGAACAGCTGAAAGGGAATATAAACAAAATGAGAATCATTGAGGATTTGCATACACATACATATTACAGCCACGGCAAAAACGGCCCGCGCGACAATGTGCTTCGGGCGTTGGAGCTCGGACTTGAGGCGGTTGCGGTCAGCGAACATGCGGGCGGCAACATGTATTACGGTGTCCGCGGGAAAAAACTGGAGCGGCTGAACGCGGAGCTTGCGGAACTGCGTCGGGAGTTTGACGGACGTATCCGCGTGCTGCGCGGCTTGGAATGCAACGTAATGAATTTCGGTGAAAGCGATATCCCGAAGGACCGCAGCGAATATGATGTCATTATTCTTGGGTACCACAAGGGAATTCCGCCGGTGAACAGATTTGCGCGGCATATCCTTTTCGAAAGTTTCGGCGGGAAATCGACTCCGCGGCGCAACACCGAATCGCTCATGGCGGCGGCGGAAAAGGGTCATGCAGATATTATTTCGCACCCGAACCTTTATTTGACTCTGGACATTCCGTATCTTGCGGACTGTGCAAGGCAGCTTGGCATTTTGCTGGAAATAAACTCCTCGCATGTAAGCCTGACCCCGGAGGAGATAAAAACGATACACGAACACGGCGCGGGGCTTATCATCGGCAGTGACGCTCATGTCAGCTCCCGTGTCGGTGATTTTGCAAACGGAATCGAATCCGCAAAACAGGCGGGAGTTTTGAATTCGGTTGTTAATATTGAATTATAATGCAGAATGCACGGTGCATCGACCGATGTCCGAAAGTACGGAGGCTCAGGTTCGGAAGAACCGCCTGCAAAGCTCCGAAAGCGCGGCCTCGAGCTGCGCACAGCTGCGCCAGCCGCTTCCGATAGGTGCGTTCGGACGGCTTTTTCCGTGAAAATCGCTTCCGCAGGTTGCAAACAGTCCGAATTTACGGGAAAGGGAAGAGAAAAGCCGCGTCTCACCTTCCGTTGCGGCACCGTAAAAAGCTTCAATCCCCCATATTCCCTTGTCGGCAAGGTCGCGGACAAGCTCATGCGGATCGCATTTTTTCATCAGCATCGGGTGGGCAAGTATTGCAGCTCCGCCCGCGCCCGTAACGGCATCGATGACAGCCTGCGGAGAGGGGTGTTTTTGCTTTATATCCGCAAGAGCATCGTTGTTCAGTATGCGGCGGAAGGCATCGGCTGTGTTTTCGGCGTGGCCTGCTGCGGCGAGCGCGGCAGCATAGTTTGCGCGGGTCGTGGATTCGCTGCGGATAAGATAATCCGAAACATCCATGCCCATTTTGCGCAGCTTGATTTCAAGCAGACGGTTGCGCTCCTCGCGAAGAGCGGTTTGTTCCGCAAGCAGCTTTTGAAAACACGGCGCGTCGATATCCTGCCCGATGCCGAGAATGTGAAGCGTGTCGGCATAGTCCGCTTCGGCCTCAACTCCGGGAAGCATCCGAAGCCCAAGCGGTGCGGCACGGGACAGCGCGGCGGGAACTCCGCGCACACAATCGTGGTCAGTCAATGCAAGCAGCTCAATTCCGGCGGCTTTTGCAAGCTCCGCAACGTGTTCCGGGGATTCACTTCCGTCGGAACAGCGGGAGTGTGTGTGCAAATCATACATTGTGTTTTCCTCCGTGTACACGGCGAAGCCCGTGCGGGTGATTCGGCCGTGCTTTAGTCTGTCGGAATGCCGACTGCGTTTGAAATAATTATACATGAGACCGCGGAGAAATGCAACGGCGGAACAAAAACAATATATCTGCCGGAGATGATTGTCGGAAAAGTGCGTATATTGTATAATTAAAGAATGCGGAGTTTACGCATGAAGGGCGGGAAACTCAAAAAATATCGAGGCGAAAACCGATATGATAAACGTGAAAGAAAAGAAAACCGAACGAACCGAAAAAATCGGGAAAGGACAAACAGCACCGAAAAGAAAGAAAACGGCGACGGTCGAGCGCATTGCGCAGGCGATAGGCTCAAAACGTTTTCTTGCAATTGTGCTGTGCTGCTGTGCCTGGGCGGTGTTCCATGCAGTGAACATGTATGCCGTTTATTCCGATTTGCTTAAGCGCGTTCGGGATGCGCTTCCGATTTATTCCGGAGAGGAAATGCAGCGATTTGCGGAGCTGACTTCCGACCTGATATATACTTTCAGAGTCACGGCGGGAATTTACTGCATACTTGAATGCATTTTGCCGATTGCGACGGCAGCGGCATTTGCGGCGGTGCATTGCGATGCACGGCGGGGACAGCTTGCGGAGGGTTCGGGAATTCCGCTGCTTCGAATGACGCTTGCGATGCAGTTTGTCATCGGAATTGCCGCAGCCGTGACGCTGTGCCTGCTTGTCGTCTGTGCGGCGGAACTGGAGCAAGATATAATCGTTTTTCGCAAAACCGTACTTAACATCATTGCAACGCCTCCGCCCGTGTTTACTCCGATGCGCATTGCGGCGATAATAATTACTTCGGGCGGGATAAATGCTGCGCTGTGCACACTTGAATGCTTTTTGTTCCGCATGTTCGGAAATGTTCGAAGTCAGCTTTCTGCGGAGCCGAACGGCGGCAGGGCGGAAATACGGCTGCAGGGGGCGGAATATCTGCTGTTCGGTCTCGGGCTTGCTTCGGCGGCGTGCGCGGTTGTTCTGCTTGCGGCGATTGTGGCAATGGGGCAGCGGCATCCGTCCGTTTACAAAAGCGGAATCATCAATGCGTTCAATCCGCCGGCATTTGCCGCCGCGGCGTATGCGCTTTTCACCGGTATGAAGCTGTGCAGAAGCTGTGAACAACATGAAGCTGTGAACAATAAGGAAAAAACTGCTGCGGAAGATGCAGGCAATTAACAGCGGCTGCGAATCCGTTTATAACGACAAAAAAGCAGAGCCGCTGCGGCGAACTCTGCTTTTTGTTATTCTTGCGGGAAGAGTCTCGGAAAGTCGCTTTTGCGAAAACGGTTTGTTTAACAGCCTTTTTCACAAAACACGAAACGTTAACTCAACCGACGGTTGAAGGAACCGTTATTTTTTGTCCTTTGAATCGTCGCACTCGGAGAACACAGCCCTGAGCCTGTCAAGAATATCGATTACATATTCTTTGTTGAGCGTGTAATAGGTTTTTGCGGTGCGCAGATCGCATTCCACAAGGTTTGCCGCAACAAGGCGCGCCATATGATGGGAAATGGTGGTGGGGTGCAGCGCGGTCTTTTCGGAAAGCTCCTGTCCGTAGGCGGGGCTTTCGCGAAGCAGATTGATAATGTCCAAACGGCTCGGCTCGGAAAGGGCTTTGAACAGCATTGCGAGTTCCTCGGGGGAAGAGATAATGTCGCGAACGCTTGAAACAAGGTCATAACCGATGCCCATGAGAACCATGCCGCTGTCCTTTCCGGTATCGTCCTGATACTGCTTGACGAAAGCAGCAATATGGTCATACATGAAGATGGAGCAGTAGGAAGTCATTTCGATATCGTCGGGAAGTCCCATTCCGTAGCAGTCGTTAACCTTTTTGAGGACGCCGCTGCCTTCGGGATAGCGTTTGGAAAATGCGGAGCAGATTGATGCAACGTTTTCGCGTTCACGGCGCATTGCATTGAGGAACCCGTCAACAAGCAGGGACACGCGTTCGGAATAGCTCTTGTATTTGAACAGGAGCTTCATTACGCCGAGTCGGGCCTGCTCATCAAGGCCGGTGTTTTCAAGCCGCTCATAGAAGACATCGGAAGTGATCTCCTCGGTCACGGTTGCGGTGCCGGGGGATTCAAGAACGCTCAGAATGTCAACCATGATGTCTTCATCGGTTTTTGAATAAATATATTCAGTGAAATTCTCCGGATCAATACCGTCGCGAATTGCGGGGAAGACCATCATGTACATAATGCTGTTGCTGCATGCGAAGGGTGTGGGACTGCTGCAAACAGGAGTCAACAGCTGACTAAGCTCGCGCTTGCCCACACGGACAAGGTAGTCAAGGCGATCCTGAAGGTCTGCAACCGGAGAGAGGAGCCTTAAGAATTCGTTTGTTTTTGAAGGAAATCTTGTGCACAATCTGTCGAGTTCGATGCGAACGAGACGACCTTCGGCTCTGCGGTGGAAGTATTGAAGAGCTTCAAAGAGGGGATTGATGTTTATCATACGGGAGACCAACCTTTCGTATTTTTGTTTTATACTCTTTTATTCTAATGCATTTAAAAAAATATGTCAAGTACAGAATTTCCTGTTGACAAGATATTGTTGGGCATTGTACAATGCATAGGATACCAATCCTATAACTGTGGTTGGAGAAGGAGGATAAACATGAAACTCAAACGTTTGGCGGCACTTGTGCTCGCGGTTATGATGACATTGACCGCAGCTTCCGTGACGGGGCTTTCGAAGCTTGCGGCGGAAGGAACACAAAAGCCCGAAAAGTCCGTTGTTGATGCGGCGGGCGCAACATGGTACCACGCCGATGCAGGCGAGGAACTGCGTTTTGATGACGACTCAAGCTATTGCTTTGAAAGCGAAAGCTGGATTATGCGTCAGAAGAGCGGGAACACGATTGACGAAGCTGTTTTCGACGGCATCACGCCCGACAATGTTCAGACATTGACCGATGAAAACGGCGAGACCTACACCGTTTCAATGTATTCCCAGGCAACGGTTGTTGCAGCACTCAACCGCATGCTCGGCAAAGAAACGAAAAAACCCGAACGAACCCTTGTTGAAAGGTACAAAATTGATGATGAAGGCATGATTGACGTCATTATCAAACTTTCCGGCGATGCCGTGCTCGAAAACGGCGGCGCGGTTCTCGGCGAAGGACTTACCAAACAGCAGTCCGCCGCACGCGAAAAGCTTGCAGCGGAACACGAAATCATTAAAAAGCGCATTGAGTGCGCCGCTTCGGCAATCTCTTTTGAATATGATTTCACCCTGCTCTGCAACGGCTTTGCGGCAAGCGTACCTTTCAACGAGGTTTCGCGCATTGCGGCGGTTGCGGGCGTTGAAAGCGTTGAATACATGCCCGTGTTTGAAATTCCCACGGAAAGCTATGAAATCGTTCGTCCCGGCGACACAAAGATGACGATTGCGAACGATGTTATTGAATCCCGCTACGCATGGGATCTCGGCATTGACGGCAGCGGCATGGTTATTGCAATTATCGATACAGGCATCGATACCGATAACGAATGCTTTGCTCCCGGGCTTGAAACAGTCAAACTGGCGCAGGAGGACATCAGCCGCATAATCGCCGAAAATCCGGATATGAACATGCTTGCGCTCCGTCCCGGAACGACTGCGGAACAGGTTTATATCAACGATAAGATTCCGTTCGCATTTGACTATGCGGATAAGGACTGCGATGTTAACCACGGCGGACAGGCTTCCGCACACGGCACGCATGTTGCCGGCATCGCAGCGGGGCAGGCGGTCGAAAGCGCGGGCACAAGCTTCGGCCTGACATCTCTCGGCGTTGCACCCAAGGCGCAGATCCTGCCGCTCAAGGTGTTCAGCAACCGCGACGCTTCCGCAACTCTCGGCAGCGTTGCAGCCGCAATGGAGGATGCGATAGTTCTCGGTGCGGATGCAATAAACCTCAGTCTCGGTGCTGTCGGCGGTCCCGTGTATTACGAGGACTATACAGAAGTTTTTGATGCGGCACTTGCCAACGGCATCAATGTTGTTGCTTCCGCGGGTAACTCCGCCTCTTCCACTTACCACAGCCTTTGGGAAGCGGATCTCGGCCTTACGGACAATCCCGATATCGGCATGGTCGGCATGCCCGGAAGCTTCAATTCCGTTTTGACGGTTGCAAGCCTTAACAACCCCGAATACTTCGTTGCGATTCAGACTAAGGATGCGCTGCTGTTCGATGATGCATATCCCGAATACGGCGGGTCATGGAAATCCCGCTACGACGACAAGGCGGATTATGAGCACAAAGTTGCAACCCGCATCGGCGGACACAGCTACGAGTACAGCATTTTTCATACCACCATCGACAATGCGGATCTTTCCGATGTTTCCGGCAAGCTTCTGTTTGTTGATTATAACTCCGAACTGACGATCGATGAACATGCGGCGTTTGCACGCGAGGCGGGTGCGGCTGCACTGTTTATCTTTGACTCTTCAAGAGAAACCACCTTTGTTGACACAACGAGAGAGGATTGGACCTATCCCGTTGCGGCATACAAATACGATTCGCTGACCAAAGCTCTTGAACCGTCCCACCCGGCGACGATTCATATCAACCCCTATTGGGATATTGACGATCAGGGCGGTTACATGTCCTCATTCTCAAGCTGGGGCACAACCGGCGGACTGACAATCAAGCCCGAGATAACGGCCATCGGCGGCAATGTTTTCTCCGCATATAACGGCAGCGGCGCATACGCACTTTCAAGCGGCACGTCAATGTCCGCTCCGATGACGGCGGGCAGCGCACTGCTTGTTCGTCAGTATCTGATGAACAATTTCGATATTCCTGCGGCGGAACTTCCGGAAATTGTGAACAACCTGCTCATGAGTGCCGCAACTCCGGTGCTCAATCCCGACGGACTTACCTATTCCCCCCGTTATCAGGGCGCGGGATTTGAGAACATCCGTGCAGCAATGACCGCCGGTGCCTATATCACCACCGAATGCGGCAGGGCAAAGCTTGAACTCGGCGATGACCCGCAGAAAACAGGTGTTTACAACCTCAATTTCACCGTTGTGAACATGACCGATGCGGACAAGACCTATACTGTTGATGCTTCCGTTCAGACGGAAAGTGCGGAGACGGGCCGAATCAATGCGGACGGCACCCGCCGTTATCTCATGACCCAGACCCCGCACATGCTGAATTCCGAAATTGCGGGCAACGGCGCGATCACGGTTCCCGCGGGCGGTTCAACCGAAGTTTCCGTAACGATTACGCTCACCGAGGAAGATATCGCTTATATCGAAAAGTACTTCCCGAACGGCATATATGTCGAAGGTTTCGTGACTCTCACCGCAGGTGAGGAGAACGGCGTTGATCTTTCCGCTCCGTTCCTTGCATTTTACGGCGACTGGCTTGCCCTGCCCGCAATTGAGCAGAGCAGCTACTATGATTTCACCGAAATTGAAACCGGTGAATGCGATGCAACCCATGTTGTCAACGGCGTATATACCTATGATGCAAATTACGATGAGTATATCGGTCTCGGAACAAGCATGGCTTGGCCGAACAACAGCATTTACCCCACGGAGGAACTCGGCACGATGCGCTATGTTGCAAACCGCAACGCGATCTCTCCCAACGGGGACAGCATCCGCGATGCGATCGATGCGATCGTAATCGGATTGAACCGCAATGTTGAGAATTTTTATTACAGCGTTGTGAATGCAGAAACGGGCGTTGAATACTACCGCAAGGATCTCGGTTTTGTGCCGAAGACGTATTATAATGACAATGCGGGTCAGGCACTTTACGTCGGAGCCTATGATAACGAGGAGTTTGACTGGGATTATACCGACCTTGAAGGCAACCCCTTGCCCAACAACACAAAACTTACTGTTGCATTTTGTGCGGAACTGGCTTATAATAGCAGGGAGCGCACCGAAAAGTGGGAGATGCCGCTCACGATCGACACCGAAAGCCCAATCAAGAATGTTTCCATGGTCAGCTATGAATGGGAATATGAAGAATGGAGCGATGAGGAAGACGACTATGTCGGCACGGGTGAATACTACCACGTTCCCACTATCGTCATTGACTACAGCGAGAATCAGTACATGGACTGGAACTGCGGCAGGGCTGCATATGTCAGCGGCGCCAGCTCAAGCAAAGTGTTCCACAATTCCGTTGAACCCGGTACCGTGAACGGAACGACAAGGCTCGGTCTCGGTCCGGACGATCTGAGCGACATCAACAGTTTCCTCTTCCTTGAATGCATGATAAGCGATTATGCGGGCAACGGCTTGTTTATTCGCATCGAGCGCGATGATCGCCCCGGAATCTACAACTCCGGCGAGCTTTCCGACAGTGTTGTAAATCTCCGCCCCGGCGAGACTTACACCGTCAGCGCACATTCCGATATCTGGGATTTGTTCACGGATTTCGACTTTACATGGAGTGTTGAGGATGAATCAGTCGCATCGGTTACCCCGAACGATGGTGATGTTTTCTCCGCAACGATAACCGCAAACGAAATCGGCAGCACCACACTGAAGCTTACAAACGGCTTCCTTAAGGAGATGACCTGCACGATTAACGTTGTTGCCAAAAACTATGATATCACCGCCTCCGCAGGACTCGGCGGAACAATATCGCCCGACGGCACAACCACTGTTGATTCTCTCGGTTCTGCATCGTACACGATTACTCCGAATGAGGGCTGGCATGTTGCGGATATCATTGTTGACGGCGAATCAGTCGGTGCCGCAAATGAATACACCTTCGACTGCGTGATTGCAAACCACACGATTGAAGCTGTGTTCGCAAGCGATAACTACTTTAATGTTTATTTCGTTGACTGGGACGGCACAACGATCAGAGTTCAGACAGTCGGCTACGGCATGGATGCGGAAGCACCTGCCGACCCTGTGCGTGAAGGCTATGACTTCATCGGCTGGAGCGGAAGCTTCACCGGAATCACGGCAAACACCGTCCTTGTTGCACAATATGAACCCGCAAGCGGAATCCTTGTGGGCGATGTTGACGGCGACGGCATTGTGACCGCCGCAGATGCTCTGCTCGTTATGCGTTATTGCAGCGACCTTGCGGAGCTGACCCCCGAACAGCTTGAGGCTGCCGACTTTAACGGCAACGGCGTTGTTGAGCTTATCGACGCGCTGCTTATCCTCCGCGCTGTTATCTGATTTGCTGCTGACGGCCGTTATCATGGTACGAACGGTAACAGCCTTTCAGCAACCCTGCATCGATTTCCGAACAAAAGACTGTCATCATCCTTTCTGTCCTTTGCATCCTGACTCCATTTTTGCAAAGTCGTTCGGAAAATCGGTGCAGGGCATAGAGCCTGCATTGCCGCAATCGTTGACCGGTTGCGGCAATGTTTTTTTTACCCCTGCATCAATTTAACGGACGCACAGCCGCCGAAGAAAAACAGTGAATCAAATTTTTAATATAATGTGATTCTCCCTCTTGAATCCGTTTAAAAAATGTGTTAAACTGATATATGTACAAAATTTGAACATATTCGCCGGTGTGATGGAATTGGCAGACGTGACGGACTCAAAATCCGTTGGTAGCAATACCGTGTGGGTTCGAGTCCCACCACCGGCACCAAACACAGAGGCACCCGTTGGGTGCCTCTGTGTTTGGTTAAGTCAAACGGGACTCGAAGCCGGGGGAACAAAACGGTCCTGTGGAGCGTTTTGCCCGGCCGGGGAGCGAAAGCAGTCCGGGCGCGCAGCACGGAGTGCAAGCAAAGGACGATTTGAGCGGAGAGTCCCACCACCGGCACCAAACACAGAGGCACCCGTTGGGTGCCTCTGTGTTTGGTTAAGTCAAACGGGACTCGAAGCCGGGGGAACAAAACGGTCCTGTGGAGCGTTTTGCCCGGCCGGGGAGCGAAAGCAGTCCGGGCGCGCAGCACGGAGTGCAAGCAAAGGACGATTTGAGCGGAGAGTCCCACCACCGGCACCATGGCGAGTGTTCTTACAGCATTTGAGAAGCTGTGAGGACACTCGCTTTTTTTCTGCTCAAACAGCAGGGCTGTCGTCAGTTGTGTAGCTCACGAACACGCCTTTTCCGGTGTTGACGGTGACGGCCGGGATGGGCAGTGCCGGTTCGTTGGGAATGTTCATTTCCCCCACGCAGTTGTAGTGAATGCGAAGCCGCTGTACCCATTCGCCGTCGATCTTCTTGGCGGTGTAGCCCGCTTGTGCATGCTTCCCATCATCGTTATAGAAAGGGCGGCACTGAACGTAACCATGAAAGATTAACGAAAGTCTCACTTGCAAGCGAATAATATATAATTAAAACCGCATAACTATTAATGCGCGTGTATTGACTTCGGGCACCCAAATCGTGTATAGTATATACAAGCAGCGGGAAGATTTATCTGAATATCTTGCATTATGCTTATAACATGAGCTGTGTGCAGACTATCCTTATTGCACGAACGCCTCATGCAGCCGAGCGAAATAATATACGCTCTGCGGCCGCATATGAGCCTGCCGGTGGTTCTTACAAGAGGAAAGAAGAAGTTCGTTGCTTGAAAACAGCCGATTTTGCAAAAACACCGGATTTCTTACATCTGCGGACAGCGAGAGCTTGCAGCAGAGAAGAAAATGCACAGGATAAAAAAGTGTAGGGTTTAGGTAATATCTACGGTTCGTCAGTATTTTTTCAATGCGTAGTGTCTGCGGGAGAGGAGCACGCTGTTCTTGGAATCGCACCCTCCTCCAATATCCATAGCTCTGATCCCGTTACGCTGTCCGTCCCTAACGTCCGTTTCGACAAAGAACTCTTTCGACCGGTCGAAGAGCATATTTGTCGGAACGAGGGACGGATAACACTTTGAAATACGCAGCTGCATTCCGGTAAATGAATCCTCTTCTTTTCAAAATGCGAAGAGGTTTTGGCTGCAATATGTGCAATATGAAGGAAGAACGACTGCCGCTTTCCCGTCAGGCGAGAAACGGGAACCCTTTGAGAAGAATCCGTTGAATCAAACGCCCTCGTTAAATTAAGCGGAGAAGTCACCGATATGTCGGGACTTTGAAGCATTAGGATAAAAAAGAATACCCCAGGAGGACGACCGATGAAAAGAATTATCTCAGTGATTTTGGCAGCGATGATGCTGCTCATGATCGCCCCAACCGCCGCACACGGCAAACGTGCGGAAAGCCGTGCACCCTACGGATATGTGGAGCACGAATACGATCAGCTCCTTGCTTTTATGGAGCAGACCAACTCAGCCGGCGTAAAGAACGGCACGCAGCTGAGCTCCGCATACGATCCCAACGACCCGGAAACATGGGGAGGCATCTTTTGGTACACAGCACCAACGGGATTCATACATGCCGAATACATCTTCTTCAGCACTTATGATTTCCCCAACAGAAATCTTGTCGGAACCTTGAATCTTTCCGGCTTCTCAAAGCTGCGTGCGTTTGGCTGCGCGGGAAACTCCATCACAGCCGTCAGCATAAGTGACTGTCCGCTGCTCGATGAGCTGAATGTCGCGCAGAATCTGCTGACAAATTTCAGCGTAAGCAACTGTGCAGAGCTGCGTCTTGTCTGGTGTGAAGAAAACATGCTGCCAAGTGTTTCAATGTCTAATCTCCCGAAACTGCGCCAGCTCCACTGTTATCAAAACCCCATTACCGAACTGGACGTTTCACCCTTTGAAAATCTCCGGTATCTTTTCTGCGGAAATACCGGGATATCGCAGATCGATGTCAGCCGAAATCCGCAGCTGCGGGAACTTCGCTGTGAAAACACGCATCTGACTTCAATTGACATAAGCAAATGCGAGAACCTTACGGATCTGTTCTGCAACAACACCGACATAAGCGAGCTGGATATTTCCAACAACCCTGCATTGGCAAGGTTGTTCTGCAACAATACCGACATAAGCGTATTGGATCTTTCACAGAACACGAACATAGACAAGCTTCGCTGTTATGATGCGAAACTGACGTCGCTCGAATGGAAGTGCATTATACCGGGGCTCTCCCTTGACATAACCCTCCTTTCAGAAGGCGACGGCTATGTGGGCGTGGACTGGGAGCGTGTATATGTGATCGACAACTATTGGGAAAACAGGATAACCGCCGTGGCCACCCCCAACGGAACGTTCAGAGGCTGGTATATGGGTGAATCCCTTGTTTCTTCGAGTCTGCGGCTCCCCCTCGGCGCGGACATCGATATCCCCGCTACCATGCTTACGGCTAAGTTTGACGGTACAACTCCCATTCCGCCCACGCCTACGCCGCCGGTTTCTCCCGAACCGCCCACGCCCACACCGCCCCCTGCACAGGAGGACGAGCCTACCATATATGGCTTCTGGGTTTCGGAGCGCATACCGAACGATCCGGAGTTCCATACGAACTGGTATACCTGGTCGAGCTTTAACGCCGATTCTCCGGAAGAAGTCACTATGCACTGCGGTATGCCCGCCGAAACGGGGAGCGGATATTCAAGCCTCGTTGCTGCTGCTGCCTATCATGACGGGTATATTTACGGGTATACGGGGCATAATAACTTTTTCAGGGTGCGATTTGACGATATGGTCGCCGGGGAAACAACGCAGCAGTACTTTCTCGATACCAATTTCGCACAGAACGGTGGATTCAATGTTCTCGATATGGAATATGACTACAGTCGGAACAAAATGTTCGCCATCCTGCAAAACAGCAGCGATGGGACGCAGTGCATATGCGAAGTCGATCTTGAAACCGGCAATATGCTGAATCTTGAGAGCGGAGGGATCCCGCTTCCTTACATGAACAACGAGGAGGGCATCCCATACACAATGCAGACACTTGCAATAGACCTGCAAGGCAACGCTTACTGCATGGCGATGGGCTTCTCCGTATCGGAACTTTGCAGTCTTGATCTCGACACGGGAATGTACGAAACAATCATGACCGTTCCGGCAAAGAGCTACGACTATCAGTCCATGACTATGGATCATTCCACCGGACATATATACTGGGCACAGTATGCAACATTTTCGGAAACATGGAATCCGTCCAACCTGCTTTTCAAGATTGATTTGCAGACGATGCAGGCAGAATCCAAGGGAACGATAGGTCACGGCAGTCAATGGACGGGAATGTTCATCCCCTACGACAGCGGTCAGCCCCCCGTAACCGGCATCCTCGGAGATGTTGACGGCAACGGAATTGTACAGATTGCGGATGCTGTCCTTGCCGCCCGTCATGCGTTGGGTGTATATTTGCTTGAAGGGGAAAGCCTCATTCTCGCAGACGTGGACATGAACGGAGAAATAACGATCGCAGACGCAGTTCTCATAATGCGCATTGCAATGGAATTGTATGAACCGTAAAACCCCTTGCCTCGTAAAAGCTGCTTTTGAATCGTGAAAAACACGGTGCGTTTATTCAAAGGCGGCTTCCGGGAAAACAAAAAGTGATTTCGCTTCTCCCTCACTCAGCCGGGCAAGGGTGATCGGTTCTTGCCGAATTGACCGTTGCCCGGCTGTTCATATAACGAAAAACAAAGAAAGGAGAATCAAGATTATGACATGGAGCAAAGATTTAATCGAAAACATTACCGACATAGGAGAGCTTGAAGCGAAGCTCCGGTTTGATCGCAGACTGACACAGCAGATGCGGGAACTGTGTGAAAAATTCCCGATGTCCGTCACAAGATACTATTTGTCACTTATTGACTGGAGCGACACGGACGACCCAATCCGCAGAATGAGCATTCCCACGTTCCTTGAAACGGACATGAGCGGAGAGTTTGATACGAGCGATGAGGAGTCTAACACTGTGTGTCAGGGTGTTCAGCACAAATACACCGAGAGTGCCCTTATACTGACAACAAATCGTTGTTTCATGTACTGCCGGCATTGCTTCCGCAAGCGGCTTGTAGGGCGTTCGGATGAGGAGATAGCCGGAAATCTTGAATCCGTTGTAAATTATATCCGCGAGCACACCGAGCTGACCAACGTTATCCTCAGCGGCGGCGATGCGTTTACCCTTCCCACATGTATCATCAAGCACTATCTTGATGTTCTTTCAAGGATGAAGCATCTCGATCTCATCAGAATAGCAACGAGATCGCCGGCAGTGTACCCCATGCGGATTTATATGGATGAAGAGCTGCTTGCCTGTCTGAAAAAATACAGCGGAAAGAAGCAGCTGTATGTTGTTACCCAATTCAATCATCCGAGAGAAATAACGCCGGAAGCCACCGCTGCCATACGCGCCCTGCTTGATTGCGGGGTTGTTGTAAAGAATCAGACAGTGCTTTTGAAAGGCGTAAACGATTCTCCCGGCGTACTGGGCACGCTGTTGAGAAAATTGACCGCTTGCGGAGTAGTCCCGTATTACATATTCCAGTGCCGCCCGGTGAGCGGCGTCAAGAACATCTTCCAAGTGCCGTTTTCCGAAGGATATGACATAGTTGAGGGAGCGAAAGCGATGCAGAGCGGTCAGGGAAAGTGCTTCAAGTACTGCATGTCGCATCCGAAAGGAAAGATAGAGATTATCGGAAAGCTGAACGATGAGTCGATGGTTTTTAAGTTCCATCAGGCGAAAAACAACCGGGACTGCGGACGGGCATTCATTAAAAAACTCTCAAAGGATGCTGCATGGCTTCCGGATGAGTTATGAGGGGGGGATTCATATGTATGACCGGAACTCCGTTGCAAGCTTTCAGAATGTGTTCCTCAATCGGTCAATGAACGGAATCCGTATGTACGACAGGTATCTGATTACAGGTGCAACCGGATTCCTCGGCAGAGCTGTATCTCAGAAACTGGCTTCCTGCAGCATCCCGGTTCGGGCGTTGGTTTTATCCAACGACCCGTATGCGGAGCAGCTTCCAAAGAGGGTTCAACGCGTCACCGGCGATGTTCTCGATAAAGAATCGCTTGAGGCCTTTTTTGACGGCTCGGGAATACATACCTGCGTGATTCATTGTGCCGGTATCGTTTCCGTTGCTTCCAATCCCGATCCGATCATCTATACGGTCAATGTGGAAGGGACAAACAACATCATTCGCAAGTGCAGAGAACACAATGTCGGCAGACTGATTTATGTCAGCTCCGTTCATGTAATGCCGGATATTCCGAAGGATCATGTTATCACGGAGGGCTGGTGTTTCTCTTCCGATCTTGTTGACGGGGCATACGCCAAGAGTAAAGCCATTGCCACAAACCTGGTTTTTGACGCAGCACGTCGCGGGCTGAACGCCTGCGTTGTATTCCCCTCCGGGATAATAGGACCGGGAGATTTCCAAGGCGGGAGTTTCACGGCGATGGCGAAAGCCTTTCTCAAGGGAAAGCTGCCCTTTGCCGTTCGCGGCGGATATGACTTCGTTGATGTGAGAGACGTTGCAAGCGGCATCCTTGGCTGTGCAATGAGCGGGAAGTCCGGAGAGGGATATATCTTGTCCGGGCGTTATATCACGATCAAGGAAATGCTTGATATAATAGGCAAAGCAGCGGGGCTGCGTCACCGGCCTCTCTGCTTGCCGCTCGGACTTGCCAAATTAGCAGCTCCATATTACGAAAAGAGGTGTATTCGCAAGAAGAAACCGCTGTTCTTTACGCCGTATTCGATTGCCGTTCTCGGATCAAACGGATACTTCAGCCATAAGAAAGCATCCGGAGTGCTTTCTTACAAACCTCGTCCCATAGAGGAAACCCTGCGGGATATGACCGAGTGGCTCAGGCAGCAGGAAGAAAGCTGATTTCTTCCGGAAACAAGCCAATCTGATTTTTGTGGAGACAGTCTGAAAAATAAGATATATGTATGCTGCGATGCTTGTGCTTGCAGCCTTTGTGGCTTTTGCAGCATACATACTTTAGACCTTCATGTCAGACAGCGGCTGCTCGGATTCCCGAAAAAATCTTTATTATCAGCGGGCGATGAGGCAAATATAAACGAAACTCAAACGAGAGGAGGCGATATATGTGAAAAAGAAAATAACTGCGGGAATCCTGTTGCTCCTGCTGCTGGCAGGAGGTTGTGCACAGCCGGCCTATGCCAATTCCGCCCAGCGGCACTGGAGCGGCACGGACGTTACAGGCGCGGTCGTGACGGGAGAGGATTGCCCCATCGTGGTGGAGAGAGAACTTCTGACCTTCGATGTGCAGGAATTCCCGGAGCAGTATTATCCGGATACGGACAGCTTCCTTGCCTATACCGGGAAAGTCACGGCGGAATACACCTTCCGTAATCCCGCCGACTATACGGTCACGGCCACGCTGGTTTTCCCGTTCGGTAATCCTCCACATTACGGAGAATACATCTATGACCAAGCAACGGGTCGGCCGTTCGATGTTTCCGACGCCCTGAAATACGGCGTAACGCTGGATGGAAAGCCGATAGAGGCGGCTGTCCGACACACATTGAAGGCACGGCACACTTCTTTCTCCCTTGATGAGGATCTGCCGAAGCTGGCAGACAGCTATATCTGCGACAGTTTTTTCGTCCCCGATATGCCGGTTCGGGTGCAGAGGTATTCCGTCACGGGCATAGATGAAGAATACGGCGCAGCCACCGCCGCATTTGTCATAAATGCGGACAGCGCAAAAACGCGGGTATTGTGTGAGAAGCAAACCGGCGGAGCGCGGCTGAAGAAGGGGAGTCAAGCCTCCTGTTGGGTACAAAACGGCGATACGATCACGGTGTATATCTTCGGCGAGCTGCCGAAGGAGGAGCTTATATGGACACTGTATGAAAACGGCGCCTGCGAAAAGGTTATCGAAGGAACAGTGTCGTCGGAGTTTTCTGAGATGACATTCAAGGACTATGCTCTGCGCGGCTATGACGAAAACTCCGGCATTTTGGAGTCTGACTGGTACAATGCTCAGGTCGAGCTTCTGCGGCTCGGTTCCGAAATATGGGGGAATGGTCTGGTTCAGATTGAAGCCGGGGTATTTTCACTGATGCGGTGGTATGAGTACACCATCACGCTGAAGCCGGGGCAGACGCTGAAAAATGCGGTGACAGCGCCGCTGTACCCCGCCATTGATGCGGACTATACACCGAGCATCTATGCGTATACCTATCTGCTTTCCCCGGCAAAAACATGGACACAGTTCGGGGAATTGGATATCACGGTGAATACGCCCTATTACATGACGGAATGCGGCATTGACGGCTTTACAAGGACAGACGGCGGATATGCGCTGACACTGCCGGGTCTGCCGGAGGGCGAACTGACATTTACGCTTTCAGAGGCAGAGAGGCCGCAGCCGCCGAAGCGGTCGATCTTGCACCTTATGCCGACAGAGCTTATCATTGTACCGGCAGCGGTGCTTGTCGCCGTCGCAGCCGTGTTTCTGCCGGCTCGCAGGAAGCGAAGAACAAAAAGATAGAGAGAATTGGACTTTGAAAAACCGTATCGCTTCGGTTCTGCCGTCAGCATTGATGTCGTTTTTTATCATATTTTCACCTCGCAGTCTTATTACGCGCAGCTGTCCGGTGAAAATCCGGTGATTTCAAAAAACAGTGCGAAAACTCCACTCTCACTTTACGCACTTCCCGTGGATGTTACACACTCGAACGGACAGCTTTCGTAAAGAGAAAAGCAAACCGCATCTATCTAACATTTTAGCGGGTACAATTATTTTTGCCCGACAGTGAGACGGTGCAGACAAGCGAAGCATCACCGTCTGTTTCCCAAAATCAATTTTTTTCGATTTTGGGAAACAGAATCGCGGAAGCAGCCGACCTTACAGATATTTAACCTGTGGTTTTATTCGCTGCCATACTGTATCGGAAACTCTGCCGCAATGACAGTGCCGTTTTTTGAGCTTTCCTCCACGCGGACGGAGCCGCCATGGATGTCGGCGATCTCCCACACCAGTGAGAGGCCCAGCCCCGCGCCGCCGTATTCCCGGCTGCGAGACTTGTCTACGCGGAAAAAAGGCTGGAAGATGCTTTGCTGATACTCCTCCGGGATGCCGCAGCCGTTGTCGGAGACGCGGATCAGGAGCTTTTCCGGCTCCTGTGCGACGGAAACCCGCACCGAGCCGCCCGGTCGGTTGTACTTGACGGCGTTCTCCGTCAGGTTGAAGATCAGGCGGTAGATCAGCGCGTCGCTGCCGGTCATAATGCCGTCGCCCTCTGCCGTCAGCGTAACGCCGCACTTATCCGAGAGCGGTGCGAGATCCGTAAAGATCTCCTCGATCATTGGAGCAAGCCGGATCCGCTCGTTACGCGCCACCTGCCGCAGATTACTCATTTCCAGCAGGGTCTTGGTCAGCCGGGTAAGCCGCTCCGTCTGCTCCCGCAGAAGGGAGAGAAACTCCGCCGTCTCCGGCTGCATATCAGGATGTTCCGCTGAAAACAGCTCCAGCTGCGCTTGCAGCAGCGCCAGCGGCGTGCGCAGCTCGTGGGCGGCGTTGCCGGTGAACTGCCGCTGGGCGGCAAAGGCGTCGTTCAACCGCTCAAGCATTTGATTGAAGGACTGACTGAGCTGCTTAAACTCCGGCAAGGCATCCTCATCGATCCGCATATCCGCCAAATTGTTCATCTGCACTCTCTCCACCTGAGAAGCAAAGCTGTGCAGGGGCTTGAGTGCGTGTCCGCTGACAAAGTAGGCAAGAATGCCGCTCAATACCGTAACCGCAGCCGTGATGTACCAGTTGGTGGTGCGAAATCGTCCCTGCACACCATCGACAACGATTGTCAGTTCCTCGCCGGGTTCTGCGAACTGCGGGTCGAAGCTCGCCGTGCCTTCATCAGTTATAATAACAGTACCGACGCCCCGCAGCGCGTCCGCAATCCTGTCCATATAGTACACGCCGGAGGAGCAGAGCATCAAATTCATGGCGATACAGGTCAAACCGATGAGCAGGGCAGTCATCAGGGTGATGCGCCACTGTAAGGAGAACTTCTTCATACGCCGTCCTCTTCCATCAGATAACCCTCGCCGATGCGGTTGCGAACGGGGTCATAACCCAATGCGGCGCGGAGTTTCTTGCGCAATGCGGAAATATGCACACGAATGGAGTTGCTGAAATTGTCCACGCTGTTGTCCCAGACATGCTCAATCAGTTCTTCCTGGCTGACGGGCCGCCCCCGATGCACCATCAGATATTCCAGAATTCCCGTCTCCTTTCGAGTGAGCGTCAAGGCTCGTCCGTTCACGGAGGCCTTTCGCGCACGGGTATCAAAGGTCAAGGTACCGCAGGTCAATATCACATCCTGCTGGGTGAACTGCCGCAGTGTCAGGCTGCGGATGCGGGCTTCCAGCTCAGCCAAATGAAAAGGCTTTGCAAGATAGTCGTTGGCACCTGCATCCAGTCCCTCCACCTTGTCCTCTACTTCGCTGCGGGCGGATAAAATCAGCACCTTTGTTTCCCGGTCTTTCTGCCGCAAGGTGCGCAGCACCGTCATTCCGTCCTTCCCCGGCAGGTTCAGATCCAACAATACAAGATCATAGCGTTCTATTTCCAACAGTTCCAGTGCTTCTTCGCCGTCGCAGCAGTAATCCACACTGTATGCGGCGCGCCGCAGACTGCGGACAATGGTTTCGCATAGAGCGCGTTCATCCTCGATTACTAAAAGGTGCATAAAAATCTCCTTTATATACGTTTATATGTTGCGCTTAACCCGCTGTTCTCATTATACAGGAAACGGATAAATTTTGTGTAAAAATTTTTTCTTAACAGGAACCTTATATCGACAATGATATGATAACGGCACAAACCGGAAGGAGAGCTAAGTATGAAATACGGAATAAAAACTGCTGCACAGGCTGCACTGCTGGCAGTTGGAATTGTTATGGTATGTCTGGGAGTATGCCGTAACGAGGTGGCTACGGTGCTGAGCAAAGCCATCAAATTATGTCTGGAGTGTGTGGGCATTGGGTAAGAAGGTTTCGGTAATCTCTCGGTTTCTGTCCCGCTTCCGAGGTTGGATACAGGCGGGAGCAGCTTTGTTGACCAACCTGCACCTGCCGAACTTCCTCAAGGGAGGACTGTATCAGGGCGCAGGGAAAGCCGTCTGCGTGCCCGGACTCAATTGCTATTCTTGCCCGGCAGCGTCGGGAGCCTGTCCCATTGGATCATTTCAGGCGGTGGTTGGTTCGTCAAAGTTCAGCTTTTCCTATTATATCACCGGCTTCCTCATCCTGTTGGGAGTTCTTTTGGGACGGTTTATCTGCGGATTTCTGTGTCCCTTCGGGTGGTTTCAGGATCTGCTGCATAAAATTCCCACGAAGAAGCTCTCCACAAGGAAGCTGAAGCCCCTGACGTACCTTAAGTATGCCGTTCTGCTGGTGATGGTCTTTCTGCTGCCGGCGTTCCTCGTGAACGATGTGGGCATGGGCGACCCCTTCTTCTGCAAGTACCTCTGCCCGCAGGGTGTGCTGGAGGGAGCCATCCCGCTGTCCCTTGCCAATTCCGGCATCCGAGCGGCACTTGGGAGCCTGTTTACCTGGAAATTCAGCATCCTGTTGGCGGTGATCGTGCTGAGCGTGGTATTCTATCGTCCCTTCTGCAAGTGGCTCTGCCCACTGGGTGCATTCTATGCGCTGTTCAACCGGGTGTCCCTCTTCCAAATTAAGGTGGATAAAAACAAGTGCGTCTCCTGCGGAAAATGCGCCAAAGCCTGCAAGATGGATGTGGATGTGACGAAAACGCCCAACCACACTGAGTGCATCCGCTGCGGTATGTGCATACATGCCTGTCCGACGGGCGCAGTGTGCTTCCGCTATGGCTTCGGCTCCGATAAAAAAACGGAAAAGACGGCGGAAACATCAAAAAAAGAGTAAGAGCTAAGGAGGAAAGCCCATGAAATCAAGAAAATTTCAGCGCCGGTCTCGGCGGTGATGCCGGCATCGGTGCTGATATGCAATACGAATGTTTGTGTGAAAAAATAAAAAAGAAAAGGATGGAAAAAAAGAAATGGTCAAGAAGAATTATACAAGTTGGTTGATTATGTTGCTGATATCCGCTGTGCTGCTGTCTCTGATGGCCTGCGGATCAAAAAAGGGTCCCAAGAATGCGGAAGAGGCTTCTGCAATGCATAAAGACCTCATGGCTCAGGAAAACGCGATACTGTCGAAAAACACTCAGCTTTGGGATAAGGTGTTTATGGCAGCGGATAAAGGCATGGCGATGATTGAAGACGGCAAAAATTACGGAGATTTTTTGCTTAAAACGATTGAATCCGCCAAAGAACAGTTTACTGCAGATGAGCTGAAACTGCTTAAGGCTGAGGCGGAAAAAATCCGAGAAATTGAAAACGAACTGACAAAGTTAGAGGAAAAATTCCCGGAGCTTGCGAAAAAAACGCCTTCTGAGAGCACCACAAGCATCCCTGCGGAGGGGAACATCGGTATGAAAAAATTCCCGTCCTTTGTCGGAAAAGACTTAGAAGGAAATGATGTGACCAGCGATGAATTGTTTTCCCGCAATGCTGTCACGGTGGTGAATTTCTGGTTTACCACCTGCGGGCCGTGCGTCGGGGAACTTGCCGAGCTTGACGCATTGAACAAAGAACTTGCAAATAAGGGCGGTGCGCTCATCGGCATCAACTCCTTCACATTGGGCGGAGACGAAGCGGCAATTTCCGAAGCAAAAGATGTACTGTCCAAGAAGGGAGCAACATACCGGAACGTGTACTTCGACTCTGACAGTGAAGCCGGAAAATTCACCGCGAACATCTTCGCTTACCCCACCACTTATGTGGTAGACCGCAGCGGCAATATCGTCGGTGAGCCCATTGTGGGTGCCGTTACGGAAAAGAAGCAGGCGGAAACGCTGCAAAAGCTCATCGACCAGGTTCTTGCTTCCGATAAGGGGTAAGCCTCGGATTATCCTGCCGGGTGAGAAACACCATAGTTCGGAAAGAATTTCCGCTTCTGCTCACTGCGGTGCTGCCAAGCGGCTGAGACGGACAAAGGCATCTCCCGTTCCTGCTTAAGGGACGAGGACCGGCAGAGGACTGTATTAAGGAAGAACAAAGGGCTGCTGCATCAGCCCCGAAAACAAAACCGGGCAGCTCATGAAGGGTTGCCCGGTTTTTTGCTTTCGTGCATAATTAATTTGCACAAAACAGATATAAAGCGGGCTGCCCGAGCAGGTCTGTTTGACGTACTCAAAAAACACGCTTTCTGCATGAGTCCGCACCGCTTGAACCGGGAAATGATAATGTTCGGCACCCTCGGATTGCCCTCCTTAAAAAAGAAAAGTGCTGCTGCAAATATGACTTGATTTTGCAGCAGCACCTCTTTGGTTTTTATTCCGCTTGCTTTGTGAATGTGATCACCGTGCCTTCAAAGAGAGGGCGGTACTTGTAGACATTCTCGTTGCGACTGAACGTAAGAGCTGAGTATGGCGCGTAGGATTCATTTCCATCGCCGTCTTTCCCGTCGGTGAAGCGGAGATCCCCGAACTTCTGCAGTCTTACGTCTCCCTCAAAAATGAGTTTTCCGTTTTCAGTGACGATCATATGCGGTTTATCACCTGAAACCTCGATCACGGCTTTGATGTCGTCGTTCTTCCATACGCCGTACAGTACGCTTTGATCTATCGGTACATTGATCATGTCGTCACCGTCATACGGACGCACAGGCTGCGTACGGCTTTCCCGAAGCTTTCCGCAGTCCTCGGGAGTTATCGGTACGGACATGAGGATCACTCCTCCGGGGCGCATCGGTCTCCGATGCGCTCGAGGATCATCGTACCATACGCGATGGTCAGACAGCCGTTCTCATCCACAGGTATTTCGGCGAACGGGTCGACCGTCTCTCCGAGGACCTCGCCTTTGACTTTGGTATCGTAGTAAAACTTGCCGTCCTTCTCTTTCCAGGTGGTCTGCTCGATTGCGGCGAAACCGTCCTCGTCGATCACGGCGCCCTGCGACTTCGCGAGCTCGATTTTGTCCTCGGGTACGCGCATCAGCGTTTTCATGAGGCCGTCCTCGGTAAATTGGGTTATGCTCATGAGCAGCATGATGATTTCGTCAGCGTGATCTCCCACCGGCAGATTTTCCGGCGTGTAGGACGCCATGCCGTTGAGGGTGGGGAAGAGCAGCTCCTTGACTTTCCATTTTCCGATAATGTTCATTGTAATTTCTCCTCTCTGTTGGTCGTTTTATCGTTGATCCCGAAGGCGGGTTATGCCCGGGGGGTCTCGGATTTCGGTGTGCGGACGCCGGTCAGCAGGTACTGCTCCCACAGGAACCGCTTGCCGTCGGAACCACGCTGACGCAGCTTTATCGGGTGCGGGGAATACGCTCCGCCGCAGGGGATGAAGAGCTTCATGCAGCCGGGCTCCTCGTTTGAAACGTGGTTCGACCCGATGACGAGCGTATATGGCTGGCTCGGCGTATAGTTGTTGTCAGGCGTCGAGCCGGAGAAGCAGGTGAAGGGCAGATGCGGTTTCCGTCTTAAAGCTTCCGGGTTTGGAACATATTAATTTCCGCTCAGCAAATCGTACACTTGTCAGCCGTTACCGTTCTCATTTTCATTTCCCGAAAGAACCGTCTTATTTTTTGATTTTTCTGCCCGCAAGAGAATAGAATGCGTCGGTCAACTCTCTGCCCGCGCTTATCGGGGCGTGTACTGAACTGCCGTTCGAAAAAGCAAACGATGTGTTGTATGTGGTTTCGTCAAGAACGTATACGTCGCTTTCCGATGGTGCTTCATATGACAGAACCTCGCTCATAAGACGTCTTTCCCTGACTGTTCGGAGTATTTCCTCTGCTTCTTCGGTATCGACAGGAATCTTTTCCGCATTCGTATGATATCCTACCAAATTTACCGCATAGTCGAAGGACAGAAACCAGTTGTCTTCCGTTTTTTCGAGACTGAACGAGTATGATGAAGAATGATCCATGCAGCCACGGCTGATATTGACCTCAGTCAGGAATTGTGCCCCCGCAAGCCCATAAAGGCAACAGTTGAGCTCATCCGGCACGGGGAGGGATGAGTTGATACTTCTCCCGCCGGCAAGGCTGAAATCCGTGAAATACACACTCCGATCGGTAATACCATCGACATCCTCCGGCGGCTCGGCATATCCGCTTGCCGCAGAAATCAGGTCATATTTCGCTATAATTCTTATCACATCGTCTGTTTCCTCGTTTGACAGCCGGATATTCTCAGACTTCACGGGAGAACCGTCCTCTCCAAAAGAACATTCGCATGAAAAGTACCAACCGTCGCCGCCTTTTTTTAGAGTGAAGGAATGTGAGCGCCATGGTTCGGTGTCCTTTAGACGGACGGATACCGAGGTGAGCTCATTCTTTATGGACTCCGACTCGGCTTTTTCGGCAGCTTCATAATATCTGTCGGCAAGGTCGCGCAGGCAGTCAACAGCCCTGCCGCAAAGCTCGGTCTCTTTATCGATGCTGTTCCCGTCGGTGAAGGTCATTCCGGAGCTGCGCATCGGCGCGTCGGCCGCATTAAAGATGCGTATTGGATTGCGGTATTTCCGCAATCGCCCGAGCTCGTCTTCCTCGCGGAGGATCTCAAGGAATTTCTCCGCTTCCTCGGTCGGTATCGGGAAGGAACCGAAGGATGTGTAACAGTCCTCCCGGCTCTTGACCCTGCAGCTTGCGGAGAAGAGCCAGTTTTCATCCTGCTTTCGCAGCGCGAAAGCATACAACGGATTGCTTTCCATGCCGTAGCAGGAGGTGTGGAAAGCAATGATATCATCGACCGTGTATTTCCCGCTTCCTCCACAGCCGAACAGCGCGGATACCGTAAAAACAGCAGACATTATTATCACCGCCCTCAATAATCTTCGGCATTTCATAGCGTCAGGACAGCGGTTTGCCGCACTCGGGGCAGAACTTCGGCGGCTTTGCCTGATTCTCCGGGGTGTAGCCGCAGGACACGCAGCGCACCGTTTTAGGAGCCGGCCTCGCGCATCCGCAGTTCTCGCAGAAATTTTTTGACTGACCCTCAGAACCGCAGGAACGGCAGACCCATGTCTCATTGACAGAAGTCCGAGCCGCATCAGCCTCAACAGGCACGGTTTTCAAAGCACCGCAGTTGTCACAGAATTTAGCCCCGATGGTCTTTGAACCGCAGGAGGGACAAACCCATTCCCCGCCGCCCGGTTGGGGAGCGGGTGCGGAGACGGGACGGTCATATTCAGTGCGGATCCGGTTCATCGTTCCGTCGCCGTCAAAGACACGATAACGGTTGCTGCGGCGCATCAGTATATCCGCAAGCTCGTGCATTTTCTGCTCGTATTCGCGGTAGAGGTCGGTGAAGCGGCTTTCGGGACGGTTTCCGTCACTCAGTTCAAGTTCAATCTCGTCAAACCACGGGGAATCAACATGGATTGTAATGTTGAATTCATAATCGCATTCGTAACGGGGCGGATGGAAGCTCTTCTCGTTGCCCTCGGAATCCTTACAGAAGATCTCCTCCTTGTTTTCCTTGATGTCCGTTTCAACATTCCTTACCTGTGAGAAGCTGATAAGATCCGGGTTGCCGCTGCGCCAGTTTGAAAGCCTCGTGACGATGAAACGCTCCCTTATCGGGTCAATATAAACTTTCTTGCTTCCGTCAAAGGTGACAGTCGGCAAGAAATCATCGAGCCGCCGCTTGTTATCTTCGCGGTAGGCGAGCTGCTCCTTTATCTCAGCGACTGTTGAATTCCTGCGATCGCTGAAAAACGGGGAGAGCTTTCCTGCGCAGTCCTTGCAGAGGTTGCCGTCCTCGAGCTTGCGATTCCCGAGAAAACCGATCTTGGCACCGCAGACGTCACAGTATTTTTTGTCGAATAATCCCATTATAAGGATCCTCCTTGTTTTTTGTCGGCCGTCAGCACGACCCATTTGGCGTTATCCGCATCGAGACTGTATCCGCAGAACGAACAGCAGTGTTTTTCGTCAGGAATGAAATTGGCTCCGCAGGACGGGCAGTCCTTTTCGATGAAAAGCTTTCCGTCCGTCTTTCTTTTATCGGGGTGTCTTGCTCTTTGCAGAGTGAGTGTTCTTCCGGTTTTTTTCGTGTACGGTTTTTTGTTTTCGGGGAGATACGTTTCGCTTACGCAGACATCGGCGGTTATCGTGGTTGTGTCCTCCGTGTTGACGACTTTTTTCAGAATGATCGTACCTACGCTGTAGTCAAGCAGCTCATCGCTGCCGGCGTCCTTGTAAAGAGCCTCGGTTATGCAGGATCGGAGGTAGTTTTCCGAATAAAGCTCAATCCGCTTCGCCAGCTTATCGTGCCTCAGCTTCCGGGCAAACGCCAGAGCCGTCAGTGCCGCGAGCACCAGAATCGCCGTGCCCACACCTGCCGCCAGGGATATCTCGGTATCCTTTATCAGGTAGAGGCAGAGAAATTCGGAAAGAAACAGTACCGTCATGCACCCGAGCAGCAGCAGAAACTTTCTGAGATTGTTCCCGATATGCTCGTAGATCTCAAAAACCTCGGTCTGCCAGTCGTAAAAATCCGTTTGAATCCTTGCGCCGCAGTATTCGCAGACTACCTGCTGACTGCTGAGCGTGACCTCGGCACCGCATGATGGGCAGATCACCTTGGCTTTTCCGGCATAGAAGGTTTTTTTGCCGTTACCGCAGTCAACCGTCTGAACATGCCGCGACTGAAGGACTCGCAGACAGGCGTGCTTTCGGTAGATCTCGTGCTCGACCTCAGAGTTCTTCGCGGAGATCAGGCGCTCAAGTGCGCAGCACTCAAGCTCGGCTTCACGCCATTCCCTGCCGTCGTCCTCCCATGTCCGGAACCCGATTTTCTGTCCCGGACTGAGGTCAGCCACGCGGATGTCCCGGTAAAGGCTGTGCCTTGCGAGACTGTCGATCTGGAGCTCGATGCTTCTGCGAAAGGTTTTATCCATTCTGATCGGCAGCAGGCTTTTATCCGCTTTGGCAAGGGGGCACAAAACATTTTCATATGCGTTTCGGATATTGCGGCGCAGCCCCATATTTGCAAGCGGCGTTTCACGCTTTGCGAGAAGTCTTTTATACTTCGCCTTTTTCCTGTTTTTCGCAAGAAAGCACGAGAAATCGATATCAATGATCTTTTCGCCGATATAATACGCACAGATCACGGCAAAGGCTGCCGCTATCCAGAATGCATCTGACAGACTCATAACTACCTCTTGTTCTTGTTATTACCGCTTTTTTCCCCGGCTTCTTCTTTTTTGCCCGGTGCCACAACGCTGTGTGTCATCACCACAGTCAGAAAACCGCCGACAACAACAGCCATACAGTATAGAAGGAAATCCGCAGGATTGCCTTCCGGAGCGAGCTTATACTCGCCCTTTCCGGTTCGATAGACCTCGACCGTGACCTTGTCCCCGGTGCTTATATCTCTGTAGAAAGTATCCTTTCCGGTGTAGGTCTTTCCATCGACGTCAAATGACAGCTTGGCTTCGTACTTCCAATCGGTTGTGTTGCCGTCGGAGTCCTTTATCGCGATTGGCTCGTAATCCTGAACGACTGCGCTGACCTCCCGCACGTCGTCGGAGTTCTTGTACTCATGGCTTGCGGTTCTGCTCGAGACGATGCCGCAGACGCCTGCCACAAACAAGGCAAAGCAGAGCAGCAACGCCAGATAAGAATAAATATCTTTCTTCGGGGGGTTCGGTTTTTCATTCATTGTGACTCCTTCTCGGCAGAATCGGGTAAAGGGACTTGAGAAGCGCGCAGATGGCTTTCTCGCTCGTTCTGCCATATTTCGCGGACATCCTGCCGCCGTCCGCTGTTTTCCGGCATACCGTCAGGCTGCTGCCGGTTTTTATATTCTCCACGGTACTGCCGGGGTATATGTCGGAGTATTCCGTGATGGTTTCTCCGTTGAACAGCACCATCGTGGGGTCGCTGAAGCTATAGGGGTTGCCCAGCGAACCGTAGTCGTTCTCTGCCGTGACACTCGGAAGAGAGTACTTGACGCCGACATACCGGGCAATCGTACAGCCCTCTGCCGATGTCATGATGCCGAGAGTGCCTGCGATGACCGCAGCCACTACGGTGACGACGAGCGGTCTTGCAAGTTTGCATGTATTATTTTTATTTTTTACTCCTAATTTGCAATAGCAACTTCCGATCGCTTAACGATTGAAAGACGTACCGAGCATCTTGTGATACCATTATAATGCATATTCCGACTCTTGTCACTGTCACAAGGGACAGTTGTTTCGCTGAAACAAAAAATTCTCCGGAGGAAAGTCATCATTTTGGGGACGGAAGGTACGGACAGCGAATTACGTCATGTTGACAGAATGTTGCTCTGACAACTCATGCTCTGCTCCTGCCGTAAAGCTGCGTATTTCTCCTTCTGCTGCCTATAACGGCTGTAAATGTTTTTGCAGGCCGTGTGCAGCCAATCATCGGCGCCGAGAATAATTGGTATACCCACACCGAAACTGTTGACATAAAAGGTATACTATGTTAATATATGCTTGATGACGGATTCTTTCGGTTGGATTGCCCGAAAGAACATCAGTATTAATCACAAGGAGGTACACTAATGAAGAAAAGAGTTTTGGCACTATTGCTGACTCTCGTTATGCTCGTCAGCTGTTTTCCGATGAATTTGATCGCGAAAACAAGCAGCAGCATAGCAGGCACAGCCGACGGGCCTCTTTCCCTCACGGCACGCGAAAGTAAAAGCGGCTTTGCGACCGGACGTGAAGGCAAGGGTTCGACTGCGAACACACATCATGGAAAGCTGAATACCGACAGGTTCGAGCTTTCAAGCACCCCCTTCTCCGAAAACGATGCCGCCGCATCGTTGAGAGCCGGCGACGAGGTGACATTCATAGTTGTTTTGAAGTCCGCCTCATTGCTTGGAAACTACTCTGTAAGGGAAATTTCCGAAAGAACAGAGGCAGTCAAGTCTCAGGAGTCGAAACAAATCAAGGCGATTGATTCTGCGAAAAAGCAGGCAGCCGAGGCTCTCGGCAAATCAAAGCACGAGTTTGGTTTTGATTATACGGTTGCAATGACAGGCTTTTCCGTCACGACCGCATACGGCAACAGGAAAAAGCTTGAGGCACTCAACGGTGTTGAAAGCGTTTATGTTGCACCGACTTTTGCTTTGCCGGAAACGGATTATGATCTTGCACCGCTTACAAACAACGCTTCAACGATGATCGGTTCGGACATACTCAACAGTTCCGGCTACGGCGGAAAGGGCATGAGAATAGCGATTCTTGACACAGGAATCCTTGTTACACACCCGAATTTCGCCGCATTGCCCGATGACAAGCTTGATGACCCTATCACAAGACAGAGCGTCGATGATATTTGGTATACGCTTAATGCGGGCAAAAGCACCCCGAAGCTTAATCGCTCGTATTACAACACGAAGCTTCCGTTCATCTTCAATTATGCCACAGCTGATTTTGACGTATCGAACACATATGCAGGTTCGGATCACGGAACGCATGTTGCAGGTATTGCTGCGGCAAACAAGATTGAAGGAAGTAAGGCTGTCGGTGTTGCTCCGGACGCACAGCTTGTCGTTATGCAGGTTTTCCAGTCCGGCGGCGGTGCAGGTTGGGCAACAATACTTGCCGCAATGGAAGACTGCGTAAGGCTTGAAGTCGATACCGTAAACCTTTCACTCGGTGCTGCAGCAGGCTTTACCGATGTTCCCACCATGATGGAAACGATGAACAAATTCCTCGAATCCGACATTCAGATTATTATAGCTGCCGGCAACGATACAAACAATGCATACGGCAACAGGTGGGGCATGAACATGTCTCTTCTTCCGAACCCCGATACCGGTCTCGTCGGTACTCCGTCAACGTACAGTGCTGCCATCTCCGTTGCTTCCGTTGATAACGACGGTTACGAACAGCTGTACATCACTGTCGGCGGGGCGGATTTCGGCTATCAGGATACAGCAGCAACCTCTGCAACAAGCTTCATTGCAAATTTCAGAAACCGTGAACTTGAATATGTTATGGTTCCCGGTTACGGCACTGAGGCAGATTATGCAGGCATTGACGTAAACGGTAAGGTCGCCGTTGTTTCACGAGGAGGCAATTCTTTCCCTGAAAAGCAGAGCATAGCTCAGGCTAACGGTGCAATTGCATGTGTCGTTTACAACAACACCGTGGGCATTGTAAACATGCAGATAAATGACGGTGCGGGCAATATCCCTGCTGTCAGCGTAACGAAAGCGGCAGGTCAGGCTTTGCTTACCCAAGCAGAATCGGGCAATGCCGTGTTCAGAGTTTGCAATGCGGACACACAGCTTTTCCATATCGACAGAACGATAAGCAGCTTCTCTTCCTGGGGAGTAACCCCGGATTTGAAGCTTAAGCCTGAAATTTCAGGCGTCGGCGGAAGCATTTATTCGACGGTCGATCCTGCAATATCGGGTTCTTATTACGGAAACATGAGCGGAACGTCGATGGCATCACCGCAGATTGCAGGTGCAATGGCTGTTCTTATCCAGTATTTGGATGAAAACTATCCTGAACTTTCCGGGGCTGAACAAAGGCGAGTTGCTGCGGCTCTGCTTATGAGCACCGCAAATCCCCTGTTTGCAACCGACACACTTGAGTATTCACCTCGTGTACAGGGCAGCGGCCTTGCCGATTTGGTAAAGGCAACCACAACAAAGGCATACCTTACCGGCACTTCTGCTTCAGAGGGAAGACCGAAGGCTGAAATAGGAGATAATGACAGTAAAAACGGCATTTTCAATTTCAGTTTCGAAATCAACAACCTCACGGACGAAGCTTTGACCTATACGCTTGACAGTTCTCTTCTGACTGAAAGCATTTACGGAGATAGGTTTATTGCCGCTGCACCTTACGGTCTTACGACCCGTGTAACGTTTGAAGGAGGAAATACCGTTAACGTTCCGGCAAACGGCAGGGTAACGGTTAATGCGGAAATCAGTTTGACTGATGCCGACAAAGAATACATGAACAGATTCCCCAACGGAATATTCGTTGAAGGCTTTGTCTATGCCGTTCCTGTTTCAGGTTCGGAAGCCGAACAACCCGTTTCGCTGGTAATGCCCATTGTCGGTTTCTACGGCGATTGGTCCGCGGCGGACATTTTCGACAGCGAAAAAGAATCGGAATACAGTCTCTATCCCGTCAGGATATTCACCAACAACGCACAGCTCGGCACAAACCCGTACATCAGAACCGGCAGAGCAGGAGATGCATATAATGCATTTTCCTACAGCAATCCCCTCGCTGAAATTGATTACGGTATGTTAAGAAATGCGCGCACTCTCCGGATCACCGTGACCGACAGGAATACGGGCGATGTTTACTTTGACATCAGCGGAGAATACCAGACAAAGAGCTACTATAACGCTGCTTACGGACAGGTTATTCCCGGCTACCTGCTTGCAGGAGAAGGTGACGTTTGGGACGGGAAAGACTTGGACGGCAACGAGCTTCCCGACGGAACTGTTGTAACATACAAAATGGAAGCCTACCTCGATGACGGCGACGATTTTGTTGACGACAGCATCGTATTTGATGTGACTCTCGACTCCGCCGCACCGCAAATACTGAATGGCGCGGATCTGCAGTCCGCAGTTTCTTTCGACGAAGAAAACGGACGTACCTATCTTAACCTTGAGCTGCTTGAAAATCGCTACATTGCGGCAGTTCTTTTTGAAAGCAGCAACGGCACGATCATGGGCAAGTTCGAGGTTGAAAACACTCCGGGAGAAGTTTTCAGCGGAAGGTTTGACATTACCGGCTTCGGCAATGAATTTACCGTTGTTGTTGCTGATTACGCCTGCAACGAAACTGTTATCGATGCATTCCTTAACCTCGGCGATCATACCGGCGGCGACACAGGTCCCGTTGCGTTGGACAGCAGTCGCATTTACGGATGTGAGACTTACGATGCGGCAGCGGTTGAAGGCGGTTGGTTCAGTGCGAATAAAACTGACCTCTCCGATGCGAGAAACGAAACATTCGATTCTGCGAACAGGTATTATTCAGCCGAATATGTTAACGGCTATCTTATCGCGCAGAATGCGGGGACCGGGTCACTGGAGCTGGTGACTCCGTCGGGAACCTATTGGAAAACAAAGACTCTTGTTGCTCAAAGCGGCAAAGTCGGCGAAAACGGCGTATGGGTTCTTTACGATATGGCAATGGATTACTCCGATACAAGAACAGCTCTGCTTGATCCGTTGAATTCCGCTTCCGGAACCGACTTCCTTCTTGCCGTCGGTTGGGCATACAAGGGAGATAACAATAACGACGGAAAGGACGATGGCTACAATGCATTGTACAAGATTTGGACTTCCAAGTGGAACAACCAGGTCTTTGTTGACGAGATTGGGCCGATCACGGGCGAAAACGGTTCATCGGAGATTCTCTGTCTCGGAATAACGACCGAAGGCAGCATCTACGGTATCGGTACAAACGGCTGTCTGTATGCATTGGAACTCAATGCAGCCGGCAACGGTGCGGAAACCGTACTCATTGGGGAAACAGATTTTGTGAATTATCCGGGTTTTGGCGGAGCAAACGTTATTCAGTCAATGGGCTACGACCATAACACGGATACAATGTACTGGTTTGCACACAGTCAGGTTCCTCAGGGTGCCGTATATGTAAATATTAACGTAACGTATACCGTCAACCTCGAAACTGCTGCATGCACCGAAGTCGGAACCTATGGCCCCGGCGGTCAAACATGTTTGTTCATTCCCAACAGCATTGAATCCGATCTCTTCCAAATGGGAATCAATGCGACCGGGTTCTCACTTGAGCCGTATTCCACAACAATGGTTCAAAATCAGACTCGTCAGATTAAAGTCGCGTGGCAGCCGTGGAATGCACAAGCAAACGGCGTCATGTGGTCAACATCAAATGAGAACATTGCCGTTGTTGATGCCAATGGCTTTGTAACGGCAGTTTCGGAAGGAGACGCAGTTATCACCGCAACGGGTCAGGTATGGGATCCCTATCATTGGGATGATGAAACCGGCACAACGGTACCCACTTGGGTGGATTACAGTTCGGAGTGCAAGATCAAAGTCGTGAAAGCGGAGGATGCCCTCTACGGCTTTGTTGTTGAAGATTTTTCAAACATCGGCAACCGATTCACATGGTTCACGTATGCTGACAAAACACCCACTGCAATAACATCACTCGGAAAACCCATGGTAACATATTACGATCCGACATCCGGAGAAAATGTCACTGCCAATGCGCTCTGGCAGGGCGGTGCATATTACAATGGATATGTTTACACTGTAATGGTGCAGGCACGTACCGCTCCGGACGGAACTTTCGGCGGTGCTTCGGTGCTTTATCGCAGTCCTGTTACAAAGGGTGCGGTTCCCGCTGAAACTGTGATCGGCGAACCGGAAGAAATCGGATACACCATCGGTATTGAAGTTGGAAACATCGGCTTTGATTACAACACCGGCCGTATGTACGGCGTTGATCTTACAAACGGCGGTTTGTGCATTGTGGATCTTGAAACGGGGTCGATTGACCCGCTCGGAACTTTCTCCGGCGATATTGGCGGACCCGCCATTGCAACGGCAATGTGCGTCACGGCAGAAGGAATGATCGTCATTGCAGACATGAGTTCAACTCTTTACTCTGTTGATGCCGATACTTTGTCAACAACTCGTCTCGGCAGTGCTTCGGGTGACAGCTGGTTCTATGCAGGCATGACCTATGACTACAACACCGGCAACATCTATTGGAACCCGTGTATGAACAAGGGACTTTCACCCCTCTACCTTGTCACACTCGGTCCGGACGAATGGGAACCCGACAGGACGACCGCAACCATTATTGACATGGGCGATGTGTCAACAAAGGCCGGTGTAGAGCAAACGGTTATTTTCACCATTCCCGACAATGAACCTGAAACGCAGATCATCCCCGTTGAAAGCATTACGATAACCAACGGTGAGTCGGCTGTAGGTCTTGCCGGAGGGACGCTCCAACTCAACGTTGTGACGGAACCTCTCAGACCTACCAACCAGGTTAAAACATGGGTGTCTTCCGACGAAGAAGTTGTCGTTGTCGATAGATTCGGCAAGCTGACATTTATGGGCATTGGTACGGCAACCGTTACGGTTACGACGAAAAACAAAAACGATGACACATTGTACACTGACTCCATAGAGATTACGGTTCTTGAAGCAGCCGGCGAATTTAAGGCCTTCCTTAACCTCGACCAGGGAGGAACAAGCTACTATGATTTCTGGATTCACGGCAATGATTATGACCTTAGGCACATGCTTGTTGACAAGAGCATGATAAGCGTCTACTCGCTGCGTTCGGGCGTTTACTATGACGGTTACTACTATGCCTTCAATGATAAGGGAGCTTTCCTCAGGATCGATGAAAACGATCTCTCGGCTTACACGACAATAGGTACGGCGAACATTGATACTTACAATGATCAGATTACCGCACTTGCAATGGATTATGCATCAGGTACATTGTACGGCCTTACGCTTCACCATACCTACGAGTACAGCACCGATCAGGCAGTTCAGTGCCCTGCGTCGCTTGTGACGGTTGACCTGAATACCGGCAGTGTAAACGTTATTGCACAGCTCGATTTTAACAGACCTGTATATGCTCTTGCATGTGATGCGCAGGGACAGCTCTATGCAGCAGGATCTCCTTCAAACGACTCTTCACAGACCGTTATATATACGGTGGACAAGGTGACGGGCGAGTATGAGGAGTTCATGACGATTGCAGGCGCCGGTGTCTTCACGGGCAACAACTACTACGGCAACATGCAGTACAATTCTCAGATGGCGTATGACTATGGTACGAACAGACTGTATCTCAATGCAACATACAGTACACAGGGTCTTAAGTATGCAAGCGGCGTTGTAATGATTCAGCTTGGCGAGGAACCGTATTCGGTAAATCTCGGAGGAATCAGCCTCTACACACGCGAAGGTTCATCCATTAAGTACGGTGAAGCATTCTTAGGACTTATGGCCTTCATTCCGGATGAGAGTGAGTTGCCGCAGAGCACCGTTAACGGCATATTGCTTAACAAGACTTCTGCTCGCACTTATGTAGGCGGAACTGCACAGCTTGAAGCGAGGGTACGTCCTTCAAACGCGGCAGATACGAGCGTAACTTGGACGTCGGCTGATGAAAGTATTGCAGTCGTTGACGAAAACGGTCTTGTAACCGGTGCTGCAGTCGGCAGCACTGTAATAACGGTCACAAGCAACCAAACAGGTGTATCTGCACAATGCACGGTTGAAATAGTTGAACAGCCCGGGGCTTCCTCCGTTGCATACACTGTTTCAGCAAACAGAGATGCTTTGATCGCATTCAATCCCGCTCTGCCCGCGCAGACGGCGATAACCATCGCTGAATTCAGCGGCGGTTCGATGATTAAGGGTCTTGCATACGGCGATAACTTCCTGTTCTATGTCGTTGAAAGCGGAGCTTCTTATCAACTCTACCGATACGACATACTGACCCGCCAAAGCGTGAGCTTAGGCGGTCTCGAAGCATGGACGGGCATCAACGATATTGCATACGATCCGGATAACGAACTTCTTTATGCGGTCGGCGGATTCTATATGTTCCAATACAATACTGCAACTCTGCAGGCGGGCGGAACAAATTACATGTCCGGTTACATTATGGATTCCGATTACTGCACAATGGTCGGTGTTGCAGTGAAGGACGGTGCTGTTTACGCAATGGGCAATGATTGGGCAACCTCTGTTCCCAAGCTTATTAGGTACTCCGACAAGTATCTTACAGACAGGACAGTCGTTATGTCGGGCGTTGGCGTTAATGTCTATGCGGGTGCAACCGAAATGGCTTATGATGCAACAACCGATCTCTTCTACATAACGGATGCTTCAAACAACATCTACTCAATGACGGACACCGGAGAGACTCATTTTGTGGACATTCTCGGCAGCGGTATCGACATCAACGGCCTTGCTGTTAACTCAACTCCGAGTTATTCTGTAAGGTACACCGATGGTGTAGATGGCGAAGTTATCTTTGCAGATCAGCAGTACTTTGCTCAGGAGGGTTCGCATACTCCGAACTTCAACGGAACTCCCATGCGTGCAGGCTATTCGTTTGCGGGGTGGACACCCGAGGTTGCGGAATTTGTTACCGAAAACGTTGTGTATACAGCAACGTGGACGATTAACGACTATACCATCACCTTCGATGCACGCGGCGGCGAAGTCAGTCCTGCGGAAATCACAGTAACTTACGGTCAACCCGTTGGTACACTGCCTGTTCCCGCCCGTGAAGGATTTGACTTCGTAGGTTGGTTTGATGAGAACGGCACAAGGTATACTGATGAAACTGTTTATCTTGTTGACGGCAATATCACACTGAACGCACGCTGGTCCATGACCGCTTACACAGTGACTTTCGTTGACAGCCTCAACAACAATGCGGTTATCGGCACGCTGACTGTGGGCAGGGGAGATGTTATCGATTCGGGCGAATTCCCCGTTGCACCTGAACATCAGGGTTATGTCTTCTGCGGATGGGATTACGACGGAGAACCCGTTATGAACGATATAACAGTTTCTACCGTCTACCATTTGCTCGGAGATGTCGATATGGACGGCTGCATCAACGGCATTGATGCTCTTATGGCACTTCGTAAAGCGATGGGCATAATTGAACTCACTGAGAATCAGTGCCGCCTTGCCGATGTCGATTTCAACGGTGAGGTAACGGTGAATGATGCTGTCAGGATACTGCGTCATGCACTCGGAATTGAACTGCTCGGATAAGCTGTGATGCAAATTAAAAAACAGCGTTCCGCAAACGGCAGCATCGGATAAGAAAACATTGCAGAAGTCAGTAGAATCAATGTCTTTAACGGTGCGGGCACGGTGCGGAATCGAAACAATCAAATACTGACAAGCTCAAAGGAGCTGCTGCAAAATCAAGTGATGTTTGCAGCAGCTCCGTTGCCGTGCTGCGCTGACCTTTCCGCCTATCCTTTCCAATACGGAATATTTCCCGCATGGGGTATGCTGCCATGGGGATGAGCAGCAAAAACAACTCACACAGGAGCAGCTCACGCAGTGTCAAAAGTTCCGCAGGGATATACATCAGAAGCAGTGTTATACCGATGATAATGGGGGTCAGGGTCAGAATGCGCACGATCAGATGCGAAACGCCGACAGATCGCTTTCTTTTCTTTGCTTGGCCTATTTTCACGACTCGAACCCCAGCATAATCCCGCCGCGCTCGGCATAATAGCTGCACAGGCCCCGCAGCGGATAGCTTTTTACATCCGCTCCCGGGAACCGATGCTGAATCTCGCTGCAAAGCTCCAGCGCAAAGGCTGCGTTCTGACAATGTCCAATTCGAACACTCCCACCCTTGAAGCCAAGCCGTTCCATCTCGTGCAGCATGAATTTCTGAGTTTTTTGATGCCCGCGGCATTTACCAAGCATCTCAAGTGTCCCTTCGGAGCCGGCTTGCCCAACAGCACGGATACCCAAAACGCCGGCCATGGCTGCCGCCAGCTTGCCGATCCGCCCATTCTGCGCAAGGTTGTGCATGGATTCCAGAGCAAAGAGCAGATGAGTTCGCTCACGATATACTTGGATAGCCCTGCACACATCGTCAAAGTCGGCGCCTGCGCACATCTCAGACCGTGCTTTTTCTATGAGGAGCGCGATCTCCGGTCCGGCCGACAGAGAATCCACCACGCAGATGCGGCGAGAGGAATCAAGCTCCTCACAATGCTTCTTTGCAGCACACGCCACGCTGTAGCTGCCGGAAAGGCTGCCGGTGATGGTGAAGGCGATTACATCGCCACGCTCACCGAAGGCATCTTCCCAATCGGCGATATTCGGGCATGCACTGTAAGAACGCCCCCTGGTGCCGCGCAGTACAGTGACCATCTCGTTCACATCGAGAAAAGCGTCATCGCGGAATTCCTTCGTGTCTGTGCGTATGGTAAGCGGAACACTGACGAAGTCTGCTCCGTCCAGCGTGAGAAGGTCGCAGCTTGAGTCTGCGACAATACGAAACCGATTCATTGTACGTCCTCCTAATAACAAGAAGCATTTCACCCGATTTTGCAAATCGACACAGGTATTTTATCAGGTTTTTATTATTCCGTCAACAGCTTTCGAAAAACCTGTAAAAAGCTTATATGAAACAGTTGAAAGTTTAACGAAAAACATGTATAATATTTGCATGGAAAAGGAAGTGAACAGCATGATGGAGAATATTGAGGGTTTCCGCTTGCCGCGTTATGAGCAGATCCCGAACGTCGGGCTTTATCTGGAGCAGGTGGTGCGCTATGTCAACGCTCACCTTGCGCCGTTGGGGGAATCGGAGTTGACAAGCTCCATGGTGAGCAATTATGTGAAACAGGGTCTGATCCCATCCCCGATAAAGAAGTCATACACAGCGGAACACCTCGCACGACTCCTGTTCATTGCCGTAGTCAAGCCCGTTGTCCAGCTTGAAGGGCTTCGATTGATGTTCGGCATACAGGAGGATAACTATCCCCTTCAGACCGCCTATGACTATTTCTGTGATGAATTTGAGAATATGCTCGGTGCAGCGTTCGGTATAGCCCCGGCGAGAGATGGAATCGGTAAGACGCAGTCCGATGCAAAGGATCTTCTTCGCAACACGATCCTGGCCACCGTTAACAAGGTTTATCTGGATCGATACCTGGAGGATTATCAAAAGCGGCGGGAAAAGGAGATTCACAGACAGGAATAGGAATCGGTGCAGGGCGTTGTATTCATACGGTCACCTGACACATGCAAGAGGTTACTGCTTGTTATACGAGTTTATTTGCTTGTAACCGAATGTTCACAGCACTTCGCATGGCAGGAGAAAAGCATTGCACAAGCAATCTCCCAATCTTTATTTAATCTTAATACGCTGCAAATGTCCCTTATCCAACCTTAAAGTCTCCGACCGTATAATATAACGATAACAGAAATAAGGAGCTGCCTTTATGCCGGAAGAGAACATTCGTCGAAAACGTCGTCTTTCGTCTTTTCAAATAATAATACTTGGCTTTGCCGGGGTCATTCTATTCGGAGCGTTGCTGCTGATGCTGCCGATCTCCACAACAGCCGGGTGTGTAACGCCATTCAATGAAACGCTGTTTACCGCGACATCTGCCGTGTGTGTGACGGGGCTTGTGGTGCAGGATACAGGAAGCTACTGGTCAACCTTTGGGCAGGCGGTTATTCTGGTGCTGATCCAAATCGGAGGACTTGGTGTCGTAACCGTAGCAGCATCGTTTGCACTGTTGTCCGGGCGAAAAATCTCTCTGATGCAGCGCAGCACCATGAAGGATGCAATCTCAGCACCAAAGGTCGGCGGAATCGTCCGTCTGACACGCTTTATCTTGCGAGGGACGTTTCTGATCGAACTGCTGGGGGCGCTTGCCATGCTGCCGGCGTTCTGCCGGGACTATGGATGGCGCGGCATCTGGATGGCGGTGTTTCATTCCATATCTGCTTTTTGCAACGCCGGATTTGACATTCTTGGGACAGAAAACAATCTCTATCCGTCCCTTACCGGTTACGCCGGCAGTCCGGGAATCAATATCACGATTATGCTGCTGATCGTGATCGGCGGCATCGGATTTCTGACATGGGACGATATCTGCGAAAACAAGTGGCGGTTTCACCGCTACCGGATGCAGAGCAAGGTGATCCTTGTCACGACATTCGCACTGATCGTCCTTCCGGCGTTGTTGTTCTTCTTCGTAGACTTTGATGCGCTTCCCCTTGGAGAGCGGATTCAGGCAGCTCTGTTCCAGTCGATCACACCGAGGACCGCGGGCTTCAACACAGTAACGCTGTCTGCGATGTCCGGTGCGTCGCAGGGCGTGATGATCCTTTTGATGCTCATCGGCGGTTCTCCGGGTTCTACGGCAGGCGGCATGAAAACAACGACGCTGGCGGTCTTGGTTGCCAATGCTGCTGCGACCTTCCGCCGGCGTGAGAGCGCTCAATTTTTCGGACGCAGAGTCGATTGCGGCGCCGTCAAGACCGCTGCGACAATTCTGATGATGTACCTTGCACTGTTCTTTGGCGGTGCTGCCTTTATCAGTGTATATGAGAATCTTCCGCTGTCTGCCTGCCTGTATGAAACTGCGTCGGCTGTCGGGACGGTGGGATTGACGCTTGGTATCACGCCGCAGCTGCGCATTCCGTCGCAAATTGTGCTGATCACGCTCATGTATCTGGGCAGAGTCGGCGGTCTTACCCTCATTTATGCGGCACTTTCCGGCAAAAAAGCAACCGTAGCAAAGCTGCCGCAGGAACAAATTACAATTGGATAAGGAGTATTTTCTCATGAAAAACATTCTGTTGATTGGCACAGGCCGCTTCGGACGGCATACCGCAGTGCAGCTTTCTCAACTGGGGCATCAGATCATGGCGGTCGATACAAACGAGGATCGAATCAATGATGTGCTGCCGTATGTCACCAACGCACAAATTGGCGACAGTACAAACGCGGAGTTTCTTCGCTCTCTCGGCATCGGAAATTTTGACGTCTGCTTCGTGACCGTCAGCGGTAACTTTCAGAACTCGCTGGAAACCACCTCGCTGCTGAAGGATCTGGGTGCGAAGTGTGTGGTGTCGCGTGCCGAGAGGGATGTACAGGCGAAGTTTCTGCTTCGCAACGGTGCAGACCATGTGGTCTACCCGGAAAAACAGGTGGCAAAATGGGCAGCAATTCGATATACTTCCGATCATATTTTCGACTACATAGAGATCGATGACAAGCACGCCATTTTTGAGGTGGAAGTGCCGGAATGCTGGGTCGGGAAAAGTATTGGTGAACTGGATATCCGCAGAAAGTTTGGAATCAACATTCTCGGCATCAAACGTTCGGGAAAAACCGACGTTACAATTACACCGGATACGGTGCTGTCAGGGGAAATAACAATTTTAGCGCTGGGTGAATATAAGGCGCTGCAAAAGTGTTTCCGGATATGAACGGACGGTGAGGGTATGTGGAAGATGTTGTTTTGATCGTCGGAGCAGCCATGATATTTCTGTTTGGCTGGTTTCTGATGAAACGTCTGGAGCAATTTCTGGCGGAAAATCAGAAACGAACAGAGGAAGCGTCCGAACAACAGCAGCATGAGCCGTGCATGCATCTGGTCGGAGATATTTCTCCTGACGAACTTGAGGAAACGCTTTCCCGGTTTCGCAGCAGTCATACCCATGTAGAAATCGTGATCTATGATCCAGAGCAAATTTCTTTTTCAAACAGCGAATCCGATTGGACGCAGTAGAAACCTTCACATTTTGGTGCTGTAATATCGTTTAAGAGGGGTGGTGAAAATGTGCAGAACAAAGGAAATGAAATACCAAAAGAGCATATTCTTGTGTGCCTGTCCTCGTCTCCGTCCAATGAACGCATTGTACGAATGGCAGGGAAAATGGCGCAGGCGTTTTGCGGAAATTTTACCGCGCTCTATGTGCAGACCCCCGGAGACGCTGATATGAACGCAGAAGATACCGTTCGATTGCAGGCAAATATGCACCTTGCGCAGCAGCTTGGCGCAGAGATCGTCACAACGCATGGTGAAGATGCGGCAGCACAGATCGCGGAATATGTGCGGCTCTCCGATGTGACCAAAATCGTAATCGGGCGCAGCGGCGTGCAGCGGCGGCATTTTTGGAGCGAACCGACACTGACAGAACGGCTCATTACGCTTGCGCCTGAGGTGGACATTCATATCATTCCGGATGTGGAAGCCTATAAGAGCTACCGCAGAAAACGGCTTTCTGCCGTTTGCCCGGTGTTTCCGACCGCTCGGGAACTGCTTCTGACCGTCGGGATTCTGGCAGCTGCGACGGTCATCGGATGGGTCTTTCTGCGGCTCGGCTT
>OGYF01000135.1_pt1 | contig 83001 bp, 73 predicted proteins | sample 1576451 | NCBI WGS metagenome assembly OGYF01 (sample SAMEA3541505, study PRJEB24748) | human gut metagenome | biome: human gut; feature: human-associated habitat; material: faeces | place: China | collected 2012
TTTTCGCACCTTATAACCTCCATTACGGGTGCGGGAGGGTTCCATGTCATTAAGATGCCTGATGATCTAAAAAAGGCTCATCAAGAATTAGATTTTGCGGTGGATCATTTGTACCGTAAAAAAGGCTTTGAAAGCGATGAAGATCGCCTCCAACACTTATTTAAATGTTATGAAGCGCTTGTCAATGGTAAAGACATCGCTTTAATTGAAGAATAGGAGCACGATGACATGCCCGACATTCTGACTGTTAGATATGCACAAACTGGTAAAAGTACAGCTCAAAACGCGATGGGTATGCGTGAAATGCAGGCTCGTGCTTATGAAAAGCGAGATGCTCAGTACCTTCTGATTAAAGCACCTCCGGCCTCCGGTAAGTCACGTGCTTTGATGTTCATAGCCTTAGACAAAGTAATGAAACAAGGTTTGGAAAAAGTCATTATCGCTGTACCGGAAATGTCCATTGGCGGTTCTTTCAAAGATACTGAATTAATGAAATTCGGTTTCTTTGCTGATTGGCATGTTGATCCAGAATACAACCTTTGCACACCGGGCAGCGACGGTAAGGTTGATCAGGTCAAAGCTTTCATGAATGACAAGGATGCACATTATTTAATCTGTACGCATGCCACCTTCCGATTTGCCTATGAAAAAATCGGCGATCCTAAATTATTCAATAAGACTTTGATTGCTATTGATGAGTTCCATCACACATCCGCAGAGGAAGGCAATATTCTTGGCGGAATCATTGATGATTTGATGGATCGATCAACCGCCCATATTGTGGCGATGACCGGCTCCTATTTCCGGGGCGATGCCGTGCCTATTCTCCGCCCGGAAGATGAAGCCAAATTTACCCAAGTCACCTATACCTACTACGAACAGTTAAACGGCTACAAGTACCTTAAGTCCTTAGGGATTGGTTATCACTTCTATCAAGGGCGTTATTTTGACGCTATTAAAGAAGTGTTGGATCTGGATAAGAAGACAATCGTTCATATCCCAAATGTCAATGCCATGGAGTCCACTGGCCTCAAGCTCGATGAGGTTGACCGGATCATAGATGTGATTGGGAAAGTTGTTAGCCAAGATCCTGATACCGGCATTTTTACAGTGCGCACCAAAGCTGGCAAGCTTCTTAAGGTTGCTGACCTTGTGAACGACTCCCCTATCCGCGTCAATGTCCTTCAGTACCTTCGCAACATTAAAGAGAAGGAAGAGATGGACATCATCATCGCTTTGGGCATGGCCAAAGAAGGTTTCGACTGGCCGTGGTGCGAGCACGTATTAACTGTTGGGTACCGTTCATCACTCACAGAAATCATTCAGATTATCGGTCGTGCAACCCGAGATTGCGTCGGCAAAACTCATGCCCAGTTCACGAATTTAATTGCTCAGCCGGATGCTGAAGACGAAGACGTGAAAACATCAGTCAATAATATGTTGAAGGCCATCACCGTTTCTCTGTTGATGGAACAGGTGTTAGCACCTAATATCACCTTCAAACCTCGTTCATTAATTGGTGTTACAGAAACAATTCCTTCGGGAACGGTCATCATTGAAGACTCTGATAACCCTGTTTCACCTCGAGTAGCTAAGATCCTTCAAGAGGGAGGTGTACAAGACGTTATTACGGCAGTCATCCAAGATACGAAAACCGTTGGTCCAATGATTGTCGAAGAGCAACAACCAAAACTTTTCACCGAAGTTGACATTCCTAAGATCGTCACTCGACTTTATCCGGACTTAACTCCTGAAGAAGCAAAACATGTTGCCTCTGCAGCTCAAACGGAAATGGTCATTCACTCCAATGGTGGACTCATTGATGAAAAAGATTTGCCTCCCGGTGTGGTAATTCATGATCCCAAGGGTGGCGAAGAAACCACGGAAGAAGGGTCAGAAGACACTGAAAGATCAGATGAACGAGAACGTGATCCTCAAAAAGGTGCCTCTCAATTCTTAAAGGTTGGAGAAAAGTTCGTCAACATTGAGAAGTTGGATATCGACCTGATTGCCCAAATTAATCCTTTCCAAGGAGCCTATGAGATCTTGTCTAAATCGGTTAATGCTCCGATGCTGAAAACTATTCAAGATATTGTGATCTCCAATCGATCCGGTATGACGGAAGAAGAAGCTGTTCTTTTGTGGTCTAACATTGAAGAGTTTGTTAAAGAGTTTGGTGCTCGTCCCTCCATTATGTCTAATGATCCTTACGAAAAACGTCTCGCTGAAGCTTTGGCTTTTCTACAGAAGAAAAAAGCAGAACGTCTGGCAGCTCAACAGCAATAGGAAGGCAGGGTTATGAAAAGTAAAGCACCAACTTGTTTGGACGACATCTTAAATGGCGGTGCATTTGATTCATTAGGTTTGTTGGCTGATGTTCAGCCGGCAAAGCCTAAGACTGCGCCGGTTCAGTCAAAGGTTCGTAGCTCTTTCCAAGAAATCGTTGATTTCCGAGCTAAAAATGGCAGAGCTCCGGATTTAAAAGCCTCCAATCTGTCAGAAAAAATGTTGGCAGCCAGATTAATGGCATATCGAAATAATCCGGTTAATGCTGCACAGGTTAAGGATTTGGATTGCTATGGCCTTCTTAATGTTGAGAAGGTGAAGGTTACTGAGACGACAAATGCTACATCTAGCGTCAGTTCATTGGATGACATTCTCAATAGTTCCAATCCTTTGCTTGACGATGTTGACCCTTCTATTCTGAAAATTCAGCACGTTTCTAAGCAATCAGCTGAAGATCGTGTTTGGCCGGATGAAATTGCCTCTAGGAAACCCTGTAAAGATTTCTACAACTTTGAAAAGTTGTTCCAGGACACTCAACGAGACATTATTAATCGCAAGATAGAGGTGACCCGATTTAAGAGTGAAAAGCAAGTTGAGGTTGGTGACTTCTTCATTCTGGGTGGTCTTATCTGCTTTGTGGATTCAATTATTGAAGACACAAAAGAGACTTCGGCACGAGAAAATCCTCGTCTTCGAGTTATTTTTGAAAATGGCATTGAAACCAACATCCTCAAACGTTCATTAGCCAGAGCCTTGTATAAAGATCCAAATGGCCGAAGAATCGTGCCTGACGCTGAAGCAGTGACACGTAAATTGCAAGGGCTTTCCCATAAAGATAAGGCAACTGGCTGCATTTACATTTTGGCTAGTGAAACCAAAGCGCCAGCTCTCGTTAACCTGAAGCTTCAAGGTCGATTGGTCAAGATTGGATATTCCAGTCAAGCGGTAGAAGAGCGCATTAAGAATGCTGAAAATGATCCGACTTATTTAGAGGCTCCGGTAAAAATCTTGGCTTCCTTGGATTGTTACAACCTTAATCCTCAAAAGGTGGAGCATTTGATTCATGCTTTCTTGGCTAAACAGCGTTTGAACATGACTCTGATTAGTTCCAAGGGTGTGGCTTACAAACCTACTGAGTGGTTCATGGTTGACCGGGATACGGCGATTGCTGTGGCCGAACACATTGTAGCTGGAGACATCATGAATTACAGAATGGACAATACTACAGGTAGGATCAAGCGTGTTCGATAGGATTTAACAATGAAGTGTCAAGAAACAATTTGATGAATATCCAACAGTGCTAGGGCACTTCTGGTTCACCTTGAGGACACGCACATCATTTATAAAAATAATCGGTTAACTACCTTGGTTAAAAAATGAATGCACCTTCCACAAAAATTGAGTCATACGCAGTATTAGCAGTCACTAGAGCTCTAGACTTAGCACCATTGCTGAAATGTGAGATTAATACAAACGATAAAAGCCCCTCATGGGACGGATTTGTTTATTTTTATCGCAAAGATGATCATAAAAAAGAAAATCTTGGTGGAAGAGTTCCCGTGCAAGTGAAGGGTATTACCAATAGCAAAAAAGGAGAGAAATTCTCTTATCGAGTAAATGTATCAGACCTGAAAAATTATAAAGCTGACGGCGGAGTCGTTTATTTCGTAGTTCATGTTTCGGAAACTTTGGAAGATGCTACTGTTTATTACAAGACTCTGACTAAATTAACGATCGAAAAGATACTTGCTACCTGTTCAAAGAAGGAGAAAACTAAGTCTATAACTTTTGAAAAGCTACCCACTGATGTTAGTGATATCACTGAGATATTTTCAAATTTTCATCTCCATAAAAACAAGCAATACAGCTTTGATATTTCTCAGATGCGTAAACTCAGTGAGTTAGAACCACATTCACAGTTGAGATTTCAAGTCTCAACTCTTGCTCGGAAAGATCCAGTTAGATCGCTGTTAAACAACGAGGTTTTCGCTTACGTAAAAGAAGGAAATCTAGATATTCCAGTTATGGATGAGTTAAAAATTACAGAGGTCAAAAGCTCAGTTCTTTGTTTCATTAATACTCCAGAGTTTCAATATCCAGTGTCAATAATAAGAACTCGAGATACTGATTCAGCAGTCATTTCGAATTTCATGAAATTTGATTTAAGAAAAAACAAACTTAGTCTCACATTTTCTACTTTATTAAGAGAAAAAATTAGGCAACTAAAAATCTGGCTTGTCGGTGTAAAAGACAGGCAAATACTGATTAACTCTCTTGAGCATAACGATTTGTCTTTAAAAATCCCTTTTGAAGATTTTATTGACATACCCAATGAAATGACCGATGAGAAGCTGTTAACCTCTGAAATCAATCAATTGACAAGATTCTCTGAATTATTAGAAAAGCTTCATGTAGAAAAAGATCTTGATTTAAGCCAACTTGAAACCAAAGAAGTTGAAAAACTTGAGATATTACATAGAGGTATAGTTTTAGGAGAACCCATACCTGTTAAAGATCCTAATACTAAAATTTGTGTCGAAAAAACAGGAAATCTGCAGCTTGTTATTCTTCAAGTACAAAACAAAGACAACCCTCAACAAGTTAATTTATTTAATATTTTTTCAGATCAACACAAAGTTGAGGGACGGTATAAATTAAAGTCTAAAGAGTATCCTACATCGATCTTCTCAGTAATGTCCGTTGATCAACTTGCAACAATAGACAACTTAAACCTTCGGGACATAGTTACTTCATTTGATCAATTTAAGAATCAAAATCCCCATTTATGTGGTCTTGCCAATCAGACACTCTTAAATCTTTTGAGTGCTTACGACAAAAATGAACAGAGGTGCCTTTTGGAATCGGCTACTGAGTTAGCGCTATGGATTAAGCAAAACTTCAACAAAAATCAATTATCCGACGAGATTACGGACATCAATCTTATGCAAACTTATGCCAGACAACGTCAATTATCTAACAAAGAAAAAGCACGATTGAACGAGATTACTACGAGTTCAATAGAACCTAGATTTAAAGTTGCCGCTTATTTATTGCTTGATGAAATACATCAAGCAAAAGATCTCTGGAAAACTTTATCAAAAAAAGAAAAAGAGGAATTTATGACTTGGCCTATTAGTCATTTCTTTGACAGAAATAACACTACCAAAATGGCGGTCCCATGAGTTCTAACCGGACAGGCAGACTGCCACAAGCGTTCGATATATTGGTGATATCGTTCGTCAGCCTTATCCTTTTACCAATTCCTTTTATCCTTAGCAATTGAGACTTGCCAAGCACAACACCATTTGATATTTCATGATGAAAAATTATCTGGAACCAACATAACTTATGGTGAAGAGCCCCCTGGAGATTAGGCTGATCGGAATCCATCTTAATTTTCTATGCTCAGCCTTATTATGGGTAACAAAAAGAGGCGCCATTAAAGATGCCTCTTTTAATTAAATAATACTAATCATCCTCTCTACGTAAAAAGTAATTAAAACCAATATCGGCATCGGGAAAATCGTTTGTCTCAATACAAAGTTCCACCAACGCCCTTTGTAATTCATAGTTTCCAATCAAACCTCCCCCTTCTGAATGATTCACAACAAAATGAAGCCATTCATACCAACTGTCTAAAGGTGTTTTATCTTGTGTTTCAAACATCTTTTTTGCCATCTCTAAACGGTCTGGATTTGCATGAATTAATTCATTCCAAGACTCAAAGTCATTTATCAGAGCCATGAGATGCTGTGCTTTCATAAGCGTTGGATTAGGTCCTACCCTATAATCGACAGACAAGAGCATCGCATCAACATCAAAATATTTGGGTGAATAGTGATAACCTACTTCATCGTCAGGGACATAGGTCTTTAAGTCCTTTAAAAGACGTTTTGATTGAAATTTAAAATAATCGATCGGATGCATTGACATATGCACTTCCTTCATAAAAAATAGGGCCGCCACAACTTCCGCACCAGTAATCACAGGGCGTTCCCAACTTCTACAAAAGAGTTGCATAAGAAAACAGCGAATAGCATGGCTTTTACACTGGTGAGCAGGCGCTTCGCTAACACCTGTCCTGTATTTTATCATCTAATTCCTAATGCGTAATTGATCCCTTGATAATAAAAAACTAACCGATATTGAAAGCGAATCTTCTAAACACAAATAGCGGATTGTAGATTCTCCAAATTTCAACACTAATTTCTTTAGGTCGATTGGCATCCAAACAAGTCAAAAGATCTACAACAAATAGAACTTGATTTCGATTATTTTTTAAAACCAAAAAAACTTTTCCGTCTGGGGTCAACTCGCCATCAATTTGAAGATTATTGAAGTTCCTTAATGCCAAGGAACTAAAAATGCTTTCATAAACATAGGCATAGATGCCTTCTATTCGCCGGGAATACCAAATAGAACGACCAATTTCCAACATGGACGCCCCATTGACAGAAACTCCCAAAGGGCGACCTAACATCAAACTTTCCCCATTAATACTCAAAATGGTATTGTAATTTTTCCTCCAAAGGACCTCTCTTTGCTGATCGGTCAATTCTTCAGGTTCAATATTCTGTATTTTTTGAAATAAAAATGGCCACTCTTCGTAGAGTATTTCCACTGGTTTTATATCGGACCACTTACCATGAGGAAAAAATCCTATTAAATAGGCTGCCTTGTCCAAAATATACGCAAATAAAATTTTGCCTTGTCTTTTCACAAACTGTGATTGAGAATCTTCCTTTCCAATATGAAAATGAACGATACCGTAGTGATCTAGAAGCTTATCTTGGATTGCTTGTTTGATTTGTTTGGATAGATAAGGAGTTAAATCTTCGCCCTCTTCAATTTTTTTGATAAACACGCGGTATTCAGGCGTTCCGTAAAGATCTTGGTTTTTAAGAAATTGTGATTCGAATACCTTTCTCTTTTCCATAGAGATCCGTCTTCTTGCAAATTGATAATAGTGTTCAACCAACCTTCTCCAATGCATATTTTGTTCGGTTATTTTTTTAGATGTTTTTTTATCAACTAGCGTGGCCAGACTGCTCTCTAACCCTTTAGCCAAAGATAAGAAAAAGAAGGATGGAATCCTTTCAACTAACAATGGATCCATTGTCGAAATACATACAAAATGTTCCCTCATCGAATTCGCACCTATACAACATATGCGCTTTGTACTTTATCATGATCAAAAAAAATAGGCTCTAAGAATACTCTCAGAGCCCCCAAATTTAGCCAAAAGATTTCGAGAATCCTAGCTGTCCATAATTGACTAAAACATCATTCCAATCTATTCCTTTGGTATTCGCTGGAATAGCGTAAGGAACTGAAACGATATCAGCATGAATGCCATCAGAAAGCAATCGCTGTCGCAATTTTTTCGCAGCTTCTTGCCCGACACCGCTTCGATCCTTGTCCGCATAGATGTAAACGTGTTCAACCTCCGGCGGGATTTGCACGGAAATCAACCCATTCGCACTTATGCATGACCAACAGGGCAGCCCCGTTCCAACCACGACAGATAAGGCCGTTTCAATTCCTTCTGCTAAGGCCAAAACCTCTTTAGGCTCCCCAAAATGGATAGCACAACCGCTTATTGTCGAATCGCTCGGCTGCTTACAAAGTCGTTTAGGGACTTCTAAAGCCGCCTTAAATCCATCCTCAGTCAGCAATGTGCTGTGAACATTGATTAAGCGCCCCGCAATATCCCTAACCGCGGCAATCATTCCGGGAAATGTTTGCTCAGAGTCCGGGATTCGGCAAAAACGATTAAATCGGATATTGACCAATCTTTCTTCATCAATCAACGCAAGTCCACGGTGTTTTAAATAACGCATCAGTGGTTCCTGTGTTGCAGAATGAAGTCTAACTGGGCAAGCTGACTGCCATAAGCGTTCGATATATTGGTGATATCGTTCGTCAGCCTTATCCTTTTGCCAATTCCTTTTATCTTTAGCGATTGATATTTGCCAAGCACAACGTCCAGACGGGTATTCATCGGATCTTCTAAAGTTTTCATTCGCCACTCGACGAATCTCAATGCGCTGGGAAATCTTCAAGCTCTTTTGCTTACAGGTTCTTTCAAGATCCGCTCCTTTAAAAGTCACTTGAGAGGAGGTAATCTAGTCATAAAGTCGCAAAACGAAATCTGAAGAACTGTCAGATGCAATATCATGATGACCGACATAGAGGATGACTCCCCGCCAAATGCCACTAGTTAATTGCTTGGGAACTTGTTGAGGAGAGACTGTAAGAGAGCGTTATTAGAAAAACGACCACTCGCCATAAGATGTTCCCAAACGATGAGGCCGCTTTAAAGGTGGTTTATTTAGCCATTAACGCCGCTTCCAAAAAATGGACCATGCCAATTAGGAATTGGCGACTGGCTTTAAACCGTTTTAGTATTGAGTTTGGTGACAGAATCACCAAATACCTCTAAATGCAATTTACACAAACGAATTTATAGTCCTACAGTGACCTTTCTCGTATTTCAAGTAACTTCTAACCCCTCTCTGCCAATTCTGTTTTTTCCTTTTTTATGAAGTAGCCTAAAAGTCTGGATTGTTCATCCTTATCCAAAATAGACCAAAGGTGTGACCGCTGCAATTGTTCAAGACTAATTGGCTGATCACCATTTGCAACTCGGGATAAATAAGCAAAAGAAATTCTTTTGCCATTAGGCAGATTAATGAAAGGCTTTTCTTGTTTGTGCTGCATTTTTCAATCTCTTTTTATTCCGAAAAAGTCCAACGAACAGTTTCCACACTCTTCATGGGATAAAACTCTTCCCATTAAAAAGACAGCACAATGAATTACATCACCGGCCGCGAATTCCTGTTTTTCGTCCATGTTGTCAATTTCAGGCGTATAGATATTTAACGGAATCATTTGGTCATGATCTTCATCTAAGATGATCCATGGGACGGTCAACTTCCAAATCTTTTGCCCATAAGCTTCAATCTTTTCAGCTGAAATCACTTCAGCGGTAATATCCTCAATGCTAGAGTTATTAGGATCCGGTATGGCTTTACAAAAATTAGATTTCCGAACGGTAATGTAGAACTCATCCGGATCGAAACCGGGATGCGTTGCTAGGAAAAGCTTCTTTTGTTCTTCGTAAAGCTCACCTTCCCGAATAATCATGTCTTTCATTTCTGTCTTAAGGATGAACAACGGCAATCCGAATACTTCGAGAACATTACTGCAGGGGAACATCCCGTCTTCATCCCGATACAATCTAAAAAATGGCAGTGTGCATTCATAAACTCTACCTTTAATTTGAGAATGGAAGGGTTTAAAACGTAGTTCAGAACAATTGGGGTAACCTTCAGAAGGGCGATAACCTCGAGGGATAAACTGCAAATGAGTCCCTTGTAGCCAAGGCCAAATATTTAAATCTTCATCAACGAAGTCGTCCTCTTTGTCCGTATAACCCAGATATTCACACAAGATTTGAGGACCTTCATCAAAGGTTTTAAATTTGCCGCATACTAAAGTCCGCGATTTGTTCGGCGTATCCTCATCCAAAATAACCATTTTTGAGGAGGAGCAGGCATCGCCGAAAGTCTCGATAGACGCAGTAATATTTGGAAAATTAAACCAATCAGACTCTTGTAGGGGATGGGTTTGAGCTTATTGCGTTTAATTTTTTCTCGACGCTTGTTTAGACGTTTTTTTTTCAAAATGTAGACATCATGGATAACAAGAACGGGCATTTCGACTGTCATAATGGATGCTCCTACGTGACTTTCTCATAAATATATAACGTGGTTAACTTCGATTTAAGAAGCAGTAAACAAGGGCAGCATTGCAAACCTCTGCGTTAATTTTTTCTTTCAGATTCCACCTCACAATGGACACCTTTGCCGTCAGCTGTGGGTATGTCGCTACTTACTGCCTTCGGGACTTTTACCTGTTAGATTAAGTGCTATGGTAAGCACACAAAATGTCCCCCTAAACACAAAGATTAGAGGCCCATAAAGTCAAAAATCGCTCTTTACAAGCTATTGAACGCTTTCTTCAAAACGCGATAAAAAGTCACTGAAAATCATTTCATTTCATCATGATCAGGCCAAATAGCTCGCCGGCATGCACATACTTTATGACAGCGCCATTAAAATTCTTTGTAAATGAAAGCGTTGCTAATTCATATATCAGATTCTCAAAGACTAGTCATTTTGTACTGACTAAAAATCAAGTAATTTCACCATGGAAAAACCGAAAAACGTATTAGACGACTTGTGGATTGAATGGGATTACGAAAACCTTGAACAGCATTATTTTGAAATTAAAAGAGCTGAAGTCCGAGCTTCAGAGAAAGAGCTCACTGAAGAAGACAGAAAAAATTTCCATGAAAAAATTCTCGACACTCTTACGGGCTATAACATGAAAATTTACCATCTGGAGAATGTTAAAGAGAATCTGGATCTTCTTGATAAAACCTTTCGTGGACATCATGATTTTTTTGAAATTTGGAGGAAAGAAGGAGAATTTGATGAATGTCCCGATGATTCGTGCTCCCCTCAGGAATATCGCTGGAAGAAACATCTCCTTAAATCCTTGGGTTTTATTGACGATTACGGAAGACCAGTTGAAAGAATTGACCTTTCCCAATTCAAACCGGACTTTTCGGTTCTCTCTGAAGACGAACGAAATTCTCAGATCGAAAAAAACAGAGAAAATAACCTTGATGATCTTTGGGATGATTGGGAGAATGAAAACGTTGAGCAACGGTACTATGAACTAAAGCGTGCTGAAACCAGATTACCCTATTGTGTCTGTATTCACGATAGTGACGAATTCCTTCTTGAAAAAGCACGTGAAGTTGCCCGTGCATTAGGGCTGTTGTGTCAAGAAGATTATTCTTTTAAACATATCCTTAAACAATTAGATCAATACTTTTACGCTGCCAAACCTTCATTGAGTAATCTTAATTTCAATTTACCGTTCAGCTACACACGCTCAGATTGGCCGGCTGCGGTCTATCGTGAATACATATGGCGTAAATTACTGCTTTCATCTAAAGATATTTTTGAAGCTCCAGATTCAAGGTGGAAGATCCCCACTTGTCCTCCTGATTTCATCTGGATAACTTTTCATGGATTCAACCGTCAAAAGAAAAGTCTTTTAAGGCCTTTTTGGAAGAACTGGCATGAAAAAACTCTTGAAGAACAAGCCGAAATTATCAAAGTCATATATGTTCTCATCGAAGGGCTATTGTTATCAGAACAAGACATCCATTTGCTCTTTGAAAGAGAATTCGAAGTGAATCGGAAACTTCACCCTGAGAAGCACCGTCCCTTGAGAATTGCAACACGGGAAGAAATTCGTGAACGAGTGCGTCGTGTTGGTGAAATTGAAAATCGAATTAAAGAACATATGGCTCCAAACGACAAACTGATGATGACCCCAAACTTGAGTCCATTTTGCGAGGCTGACAAAGAAGAGAAAGAATTCGATCTTGATAAAGCTGTCGAATATTTTGAAGATGTAATGGGGATGGATCCCTGGGCACCTAAGCCTAGAAATTGATCGTCAAATCGTTTCCACACAAACAATCTGGAACTTTCTAACAGCCTCTGTGAGGACAAGAGAAAGTTCCAGTCCCAGCCAAGATTTTAGAGTTCTTTCTGTAAATGCTTAATAAACAAACCACTAGAAAGCGACATTAGACCGGTTAAAAGCGCAAATATCCACATGTCCACGGGAAGTGGCAAACAAAGCGTCATCAATAATATGCAAAGACAAAACTTAAAAGATAACGTACATAATCCCATCCGGAAGGGAGAAGTAAAAAAGAATTGTCCTTTTTGCATCTCACGTTGAAAATAGCCACAACACAACGAAATCAGGGCTGCAAGAGAAAAAACAATTAGCCAATAAAAGGCATAACTAAGCCTTGACAAAAAGGCATAAAGCAAAACGGGATTGTAAATTCGTTTGTGTAAATTCCATTTAGAGATATTTGGTGATTCTGTCACCAAACTCAATGCTAAAACGGTTTAAAGCCAGTCGCCAATTCCCAATTGGCATGGTCTATTTTTTGGAAGCGGCGTCAATGGCTAAATAAACCACCTTTAAAGCGGCCTCATCGTTTGGGAACATCTTATGACGAGTGGTCGCTTTTCTTATAACTCTATTGACCGACTCAATGGCATTGGTTGTATAGATCACCCGACGGATATCCTCAGGATAGTTAAACATCGTGATGAGATGATCCCAATGACGGCGCCATTGCTCGGCAATCACCGGATACTTATCCTTCCAATCCGCGTCAAACTGCTCAAGTGCTTCCAAGGCTTGTTGTTCGTCCATCCTCATTGCCACAAATAGGGCAAATAAGATGCACTTGATGTTCTTTTTCTGAAAGAATTTTCTTGAGGTTTTTTAGTTTTAAAACAACCGGAGAAATTTTTGGTTTGTGATAAAACCACTCATAAGGATTGCTCATGATGCGTTCTCCTTTTTTACCGAAGCCTTTGGCTTACGAGAACTCATCAGTAGGGAGACCTGTTTTCTTATTTGCTCTTTACTTTCACCTTGCAGATAGTAACGAAAGAGCTTTTTCACCTCATGTTCTGGCCACACGGCGCAGCCACCGATTTTTATTTGTTTTGTGAATAAACCATCAGCAATATATTTGTAGAGACTACTGCGGCTAACTCCCAAATGCTTTAAAACAGTCGGCAATCTTAAAAAATACATAAATTGACCTCTTTTGATCATGTGAAAAAATTCCAAGACGAGAGTCTTAATTCGTCTTTGTTCTTTTTATGATCTCAAAAGAGGAGTCTTTGTTTTTCCAATTGGACGATTTTTCTTCCAAATGGAAAAAATATTTTTGAATTAAGCAATTTAATCAACCCAATCTCTTTAATGCTTATGGGTATTACTATGCTTTTTTAGGTTTTAGAGGATTTGGTTTTAGGAAAAAGAAAATTGTCAGTACCCAGTTACTGGGATTTATTAAGTTTATAAAGTTTAAGGACGGTGTTCTTAAACACTGGGGCTGTCCCAATCGCCGCAAATTCCACACCGTAACATCAGTATCAACTTTGTAGTGATAGCACCTTTATTAGTCAATGGTACTCGTTGTACTCAAATACCGCTCAATTATGAGAAATTCAATCACCAAATCATTATTAAACAAAATTGCAAAGGGAATCTGAAAACTCGTCCGTAAATTTATTAGTAAAAACCTATTCTCCGACGTTGAGAATTACCTTTTTTATCCTTAAATTCCTTAGAAAAAGTCTTATATTTTTCTAGAGTTTCCTTACTGAGGCTGGGCTGTGAATTTTTTATAACATCTTCTATATCTTTTTGTTCTATCCTTTTAGTGTGATTACGAAAAACCATTCTTGCTGCTTTATCAACTAATAACTTGATATCCGCGGAAATGTAATTCTCGGTCAACTCAGCTAATTTATTAAAGTCAATACTTGAAGCAGTTTCACGATTCCTTAAAGAAAGTTGAAATATCTTAGCTCTTGTTTCTAGATCAGGTGGGGCTATGTAGTAGTGATATTCCAAACGACCGGCTCTCATTGCAGCTTCGTCCAACATATCAGGTTTATTGGTTGCACCAATAACGATCACTCCATCACGTCCGCAGTTATTAAATTGCGCAAGTAATTCATTAACTTCTCCAGACTCGCTAACATTGGTATGTTTATTTCTATCCATCAAAATTGCATCAATCTCATCAAAAAATAGAATAGTTGGAGCTTTTTGACGAGCTAATTTAAATAATTCTGCAATTTTCCCTTGTCCTCCATGAATATAGGGTGAAGCAATGTCAGAACACTTGACGTACATATAATTACATTCGACTTCCTGAGCGAACTTTTCGGCAAAAAATGTTTTTCCACACCCTGGAGGGCCGTAAAAAAGTAAGCCATTTGGCAAGGTTAAACCTAATTTTTTGGCTTCTTCTGGATGCTGCAGTACTTCAATAACATCGGTATAAAGTTCAGCTTTTAGCTCTTCCATTCCAGCAACATCTGCAAAACCACCTTTATTCTTCTTTATGTTGTTAGATTGTCGCTCAGATTCGTTAACTTTAGAATCAGAAACTGTCAGATTGATAATTGCGTTAAGCATTTCTTGAGCATTTTTATAACGCTCTTCAAGATTATTGGATAATGCCGCATATATAACTTTTAATAATCCTGAATTAATCCCAGATTTTTGACTTTTTGGAAGATACAATTCCTCCAAATAACTTTCTTTGTGAAGATTTACGTCTTTAGATACAGTTCCCAATTTGAAAAATGGCGGTAAATGAAAAACAAGGGTATATAAAATCGCGCCGGCTGAATATACGTCTGTTTGCAAAGAATTTTGTCCTGAATTATTCTCTGGCGCACAAAAAACAGCCTTTTCTGTATTTTTAATCGAATGGTACTCATTGATGTAACAAGCATCTGATAAATCAATTATCTTTGGAATATGAGGAATTGTTGATAGATCCATGATAATGCTAGCTGGACTGAGATTATTTAGAACTACCGGCTTAGAGAGATTTTGCAAGTAAACTAGCCCATTCAAGATCTCTTGGATTATCCTCCTGGCCTCGTTATCACAAATATCATTCTGGATAATATATTTATTTAAGTCGACTCCTGAAATAAAAGGATAGACCAAAACTTCGTATTTTTTACCCTTATTAATAAAGCCAAAAGAATCAGCACATGATGAAATATTAGGGTGCTTGACCTTACTTAAAATTTCTTTTTCTAAAGTCAAAGAATTTTTTGATACTTTAAGAAAATAATTTAGTCCTGCCTCGTCTTTTGCTCTATAAAAATCGTAAGTAAGTCCTTTTCTTAGTAAAAAAGAAACTGTATAGGCGCCGATTCGTGTCCCTTTGGCAAACATAATTTGATCCAAACCAGCAATTTTGAATTTACTGCTGGTTTCTCCTTTTTAGAACTTAATTTTTTCCGAATAGGGTTCGTTGAGAAGATTCAAAAAGCCAATAACCGTCAGATGTAATTCTCTCACAGACCCATTTGTATTGATTAAATAAAGAGCCCTTTCTACCAAAGTCCTTGCTTGACTTGAGTCTTTCCAATTATGTTGCTCAAAAGTTGAATGGTAATACCGCGCACAATTTGCTAACTGGAAGACCAAAGTTACATCAGTAAAGGTTAAAATAATACGTTTTAATGTTGCTCTACCCAAAACAACATCTTGATTTTTAAGTACTTTGTCAACCTGTTCTTTTACCTCAGAAACCTCAGAGTCCCACTTATGGCCCAATTCTTTGTTTGCTTTTTCTAGCCTTTCAAACTCTTTTTCGATTTGGCTTCGCAAAGTAAGCCAACCATTATTGAGTTCGCATTTTTCTAATAGCAAGAATACTCGACGTAAATCTGCCAATAAGTGCATACGCCCGTCTTGAGAAGAAAGCTCACCATCATATCGGTTCTCGAGCTCTGAAAACAGTTTCTCTGCCTCCTTAACCTCTAAATTTTCTCTCAATTCATTTTCTTTCAATTGCTCTAATTTTTCATCTGCTTGAGCAAAACGTTGATTAATTTCCTCTATGGATACACTGGATCGTTGTTGAACGTCAACAGTTTTACTTATAGTTTCTCCCAAAGCAGGGAAATTAACTTCAAGAACCATCATCTGGGAAGCATCAACTTTAATCGTGATATCAACTTCAGACTGCGCTGGAATAAACGTTGTAAGGTCATCACCAGTAATGATAGCGTCAAAGACATGGTCGTTATAGATTGCACTTGTCCCCTCCGCGTCATGTTCCCCTTGATAAATAGGAATAATTAAATGATCTTCCGCAATTCCAGGGCGTAATTGTTTAGGAGTATGCAACCCATTCTTAACTCCCACAGCTGGGAGTGATTGATTTTTTTCTAATCCTTTTAATGGTACAAAGACATCTTTCATCAAAATATCATCATGTACTTCAACACCTATGTGGTAAGGTAAGACCGCATTCCCTACAACAAAACCCTGCATGATATTAATTTCTTTAGGGAAACAAGGCAGTACCTGTCCCATTTCATCAAAGGCACAGACTTTAAAAGAATTTGCTCGTCTTGGTAGTAATTGACACTCTAATACATCTCCATTTCTATCAATCTCTACTTTCCCTGTAGACCAGGCCTGATCTGAACGTGTAAGCTCTACAAAAACTTTCGTTGGGATAGTTCCTTTGCATTCATCTGGTAATAATTTAATAGCTACAAACTCAGTATTTTCTACTGAATTTGAAGGATAACTGACATCGAAAACAATGGAACCTTGCGCAATCTCTTCAACTACTTCACTATCGGTACTGGAAGCAAACAAAGTGGCACCTACAGCAACTGCCGTCATTGGATCGATGCTAGTATCAACATTTGGCGTAATCTGAGAACGTAACATTTCCCTGAGAACAGGTGAATAAGTGGGACCACCAACCAATATCAAAGTGTCTAAATCATCTCCTGATAAATGATTACGCGTTAACAGATTCTTTGTAATGTCAATTGCTTTTTGGAAAATGGGTTCAACAACTTTTCTTAGTTGCTCTTGCGTGATAACCATATCCAATTCAATCTCTTCACCATCGTCATCCTCACCAAATTCGTCTAACTGTGAAGTAATATCTGTTTTGCACTTAAAGGACAATTGGTTTTTTGCCTGCTCTGCATAAAATTTCATTGCTTCCCGCAAGATACCTCTTTTTTCATCATCAGATAGAACTTCGTCAAGGGAGTAGTTCTGAGTCAGATGAGGAATAATAATTTGGTCAACAATTGCGTAATCTAGATTTTTCCCACCTAAATAGTTATCCCCTTCCGTATCCATGACTTGCATGACACCATCTTCTACTTTAACCAAAGCAGCGTCAAACGTGCCACCGCCAAAATCAAAAACTAGCCATTTACCTTCTTTACTTTGATTAGACAAACCATAGGCCATAGAAGCTGCAATCGGTTCTTGGAGTAACTCGCTGTGTTCAATTCCTGCTAATAGAGCTGCGCGCTTAGTTGCAGCAATTTGATCAGTCTTAAATTTCGCCGGCACTGTTATTACAGCGGCTTTAACAGCATCATCACTGATAAGTGATTTCAATGTTTTTAAAACTTCTGCAGACAATTCTTCCGAAGAAAAACTTCGATTCATATTCGAGCTGAAATATGAAGTGTCTAACCCCATTGTCCTTTTGAATTCAATAAAAACATTTTCCCTACTCTTTTCCCATCTCTTCATTGCTCGAGATTTGTCCGATCTCAAATCGTTATAAGCCCCATCTCCCACTTTGATAATTTGTTTTTTGGTAAACGAAACACAAGAAGGTAATGTATCCTTTAAAGTATCCGTTTTTCTAATAACCGGTTCGCCGTTTTCCATTCGACAAATGGAGGAATTTGTTGTACCTAAATCGATACCGTAACGCATTTTAATTGTGGCCATGTCTTTTCCTTTTTATATATTTTGGCTAACAGTGATTTGAGCAGCTTGAATCATTACTCCCTTGTAGTTGATTTGCGGCTTAATGACACTTGTAATAATCTGTTCACCCTTTGATAAATCCTCATCTTCAACGAAAGTAGCAATAACTTTCATACCTTCGTTATAGGGCTGCCCCAACATTTCTACGAGCTCATATCCATTAGCGCGTAAATTATCTTTCATTTGTTTGATGGAACGAATTAACTGTTTATAACCCCTAACTGATTTGTCCATTTTTGACAAAGTCATTTCAGCAAAAGTTATTCGATCCGCTAAAGCTTTTATCAAAGTATGATCCGGTTCACTACTTTGTTTAAACTCTGAGTAGGCATTAATTGTTTCTATACTCTGTGCGATTTGCTTAGCTTCCTCATTTAATTTGTCGAGGATATCTGTCTGGAGTTCTTCCATCTTTACTTTTAGTACATTTACTTTCTCGGAATTTCCCTTGACCGTCCGCCTTAACCAAAGCAAACATAATAGGCCGAAGATAGCCACCCCAATCACTGATAAACATAGAATTTGAATATGCAATGTCGTTGATTGAATTAGTTCTTTATTTTGATCTTTTGTAGACTGCTGTGCATTTTGGAACTGATTCAATTTCATTTCTAAAATTGCAATTTCATTTTTAACATTTTTACTTTCCAAAACTACCTGTTCTAGTTTTTGTTCTTCCTGCACCTTGCTCTGTTTGAATTTCTCTAACTCCTTATTTTGTCTTTGTAGTTGAGAATTAATCTGAAGATCAGCTTTATTAGCTTGACTGATTGAACGTCGGAGCTGATTCTTTAGGAGACTATTATCTTTCTCAACAGCCTCTATTTTTTTATTTATTTCTGCCAGCTCTGTCGTGTCAACCAATCCAAAGAAATCAGAAATAGGACCTGCGGCGGCGGGATAGGCAACTACCAATAGCGAAAGAAATATACTAAAGAAAAAAGCTTGCATAACTGCACATATCCTTATTAACTGTTCAGAAGGAATAAAACAACCAAACCTGCCAAAATCCATATAAGGCAACCAGAAGATTGTTTTTTCTCGGTTTGTATCTTGGCGTTGCGAATTTGGTCAACTTCAGCTTTAATCGTGCTTAGATTTTTATCTAATAAATTTCTTACTTTTTCCGAGCTAGGCAAAGGTTTTAGTCTTTGTAATAAATTGAGCGCCTGATTAAAGATTGCTTCGCAATTACCATACAAAATTTTGTCACGTGTCATCCCATTTTGTAGATTATTAAGTGCCGTAACAACAATCCCCATTACAACTTGGACAACTGATGAAGAGGTGAGTAGATAGACTTTGTTTTGTGCTCCAACTTTTTCTTGTATTTGATCCAAATACGGCAGAATTACAGAAAATAGCTTTTCAGCAACATTTATGTCTGGAGAACAAGCTGAGGCTTTATCAAGCTCCTTTTTAATGGCATCTAACTGAGGTTTTATGCAAAGTATTTCTTCTAATTGTGTTACCGCCTCTATAGTTGAAGACAACTGTTCTTTTACAACATTAGAAATCGAAATTGACTGAGCATATTCAAGTAATTGTTTTATTAGAGGAATATTTATTGAGTGATCTATTTCGTTGCTGGCGCAATTAATTAATCTATCAATTGTTTCTGCAACCTCGTCACAAACCACCTGTCGATAGCCTTCAGAAATTTCAAAATAACTTTGGAGTGTTTCTATCGAGTGTTGAACCGCGCTTTTAAATCGAAGCGCCTCATTAACATATTCTTTAGAAGAGTTTGCTGCAGAGATTATTTTGTCACTTCTTTCTATCTCATTTTTTACAACTACTTGAATCTTTTTCCCTAACTTGTCTTTGACTATTGAACGCTCATTATTTAAAACCTCTTTACTTTGTGAATACACTTCCACCAACTGTGTTAACCCTATTTCCTCCTCGAATATATCCGTCAACATTTTCACAACGTCATCAGTAGAACATACCTGATCTTCCCCAGAAACAGTCGCTACAAAATCCGACCATTTACTTGGATTATGTAAAATCGAAAAAATCCTATTAACAGTTTCAACCAGATCACTATCAATTAAACTGATAACTGCCAAATTTATATCTGAAACAAAAGAATCTCTTTTTTGAAAAATTTCTTTTGATTTCAATAAATTGCCATTTAGTAAATGATTTATAGCAATTGTGTCAAAACTATCTTTTTGAATCAACCAAAATAATGCATAAGCCAATTGCCCTTCTGGGAAATTGATTTTAGATTCAGCTTCTACTATTAACTCTTTAGTACGATGCAAATCGCCCAAAACTGAATTCAAATCTGTTGGAAAATTAATGTTTTTACCTACTTTAAGGAATGCGCTAATTCTATTCTTATTAGATATACGTTCCTTCAATGAAGAGCTACCATAAACTCCTAAAATACGATAGGGATTATTGGCTAAGAGAGATGATGTAGACATGACAAAAGCCTTACTTATTATTAACTAAAAGTCACTTCAAATGGCTTCTTGTCATTTTAACAAGATTAGGTATCCTAAGTACCTTAAATTTCAACCCTCTGCTAATCTCGTTTAAACGATAAATTTATGATGGATAAGATGATGGATAAAATACCTCGCTTGCAAAGCCTGATTTTATTGATTCCTTTAACTCTAGCCCCCAAACAGTTCAATACTTTTGTTTTGAAGGAATCACTCCTCGTACTCCGCCCTTTGGGTCCTCTACATCTCCCAAAAAACGAGGGATCAGATGCATGTGAACATGAAAAACAGATTGCCCTGCAGCAACATTAACATTCACACCGATGTTGTAACCGTCTGGATGAAAACGTTCTTCAACTTTAGTTTGTACTACTTTCAATAGAGCCTGCATAGCTACGCACTCTTCTACACTCAAATCGAAGTAATTTGCCACATGACGCTTTGGAATAATCAGTGAATGACCTGGATTCACCGGGAAACTATCATAGAACGCGACAGCGAGTTCGTTCTCGGCAATGATCTCTTTGTCTTGATCAAGATTGCAAAAAATACATTGTCTATCGTTCATTACATTTCCTATATAAGATTTAGCTCATTTACGTAAGACAAAGAGGTACCAGTTTGATGCTAAAAACAGACGAGATATCAGAAAAGTAGTGGACTTCCCGATTAATCTGCTCTCAGCTCCTTAAAGAAACCGAGAGCATTTTTTCATTCAATCAACGCTGTAATAACGTTTATTTTTCTAAGGTCTCCAGACGCTTAATTGCCATATTGGCCACAACGCTGACAGCAACCGGCAAAACCTCATCATTAAAGTCAAAGTTCGGGTTATGGAGGCTGACGGTATGCTCATCATCCTTGATACCAACACGAATAATGCAACCGGGCACCCTTTGCAGATATTCGCTGAAGTCTTCAGAACTCATGAAAGGATCAATCACCTTAACGTGATCTTCTCCTAAAAGTTCGCCGGTCACCTTCAACGCCGCCTTTGTCTGAGCCGGGCTGTTAATAACAGAGCCACATTCATGAACGTACTTCAATTCCACCTCACAACCATTGGCTGCAGCAATGGACGGAACCATGGTTTTGACAAGCTCTTCGATTTGAACGCGTGTTTGTGGCAAGAACGTGCGGATGGTGCCGCTTAACGTACATTCTGCTGGCACAACATTCATAGCTTCAAAACGACCGGCATTGATAGAGCAGATGGAAAGCACAGCCGTATCAATCGGATTGACCTTACGGGAAACGATCGTTTGCAAAGCCGTTACGATTTGGGCTGCCACCGGAATAGGGTCCACTCCTAAATGAGGACGGCCGCCATGAGTTCCCTTCCCCTTCACAGTAACGTAGAGACTGTCAGAGGCTGCCTGCAAAGGACCAGGCTTGAAACCGATCGTTCCCTTGGGCAACATCGGTTCTGTATGGCCACCATAAATTTCTTCAATTCCATACTTTTCCAACAAACCGGCTTCAATAAGGGCACGTGCTCCCTGGCTAATTTCCTCTGCTGGTTGGAACACCAAAACGACCTTACCAGGGAAATCTCGATGAGAAGCTAAATAACGAGCCACTCCCAAAAGCCAAGTCGTGTGGCCGTCATGTCCGCAAGCGTGGGCGTAACCTTCATTTTGACTGCACCAATCCTTACCGCAACGATCATTCATCGGCAAGCAATCCATATCGGCACGAACACCGATCGTGTGTCCCGGGCGATTACCCTCAATAACAGCAATAACTGCTCCCTTGACAAAATCGGTATTGATATCCGTGACACCCCATTGACGAAGGTGATCACAAATGACACCAACTGTGCGCTCGGTATTAAAACCGTACTCGGGATGACTATGAAGATCGTGACGAATTGCTGTTAATTCATCTGCCCACTGAGCCACGTCAGGCAACAAACGGTCTGCTAGCAGTACTGCCATTGTTATTTCTCCTAAAGAAGGGATCAAACGCTACATCACAATAATTAATATCGTTAGTCGTTTGAATAAAAAAAGTTATGAGAAACTTTAGCACTAATGCAGTGATTTCTTCTAAACGAAAGTGGCTAAAGAAGCGAAATATTCTCCGAGCCGTATAATTGCGCCATCTCTTCTTTGTTCTCAACAAGATAGCCTTTGGATTAGGTTCTACCTATCTATTTTCAGAGCTATTTTGTTGGACTGGCAGGTACTCACTGAAATTCTTTACTGAAAGGAGACGGCGTACCGGATCCAACAGGATATCGTCGGGCGCCGAAAATACTATGAAAGCACTCAAAGAGCGCATTCTTCGAGACGGAAAATGTCTTGACGGTGGCATCCTTAAAGTCGATAACTTCATCAACCATCAAATGGATCCCATTTTGATGAAATCCATGGCTGTCGAATTCGTCCGCCGCTTCGCCAGCACCAAGATCAACAAAATTCTAACCATTGAAGCAAGCGGCATCGCTCCTGCCATCATGGTGGGTTACTTGCTCGAGTTACCCGTTGTCTTTGCGAAAAAGAAAGTCCCGAGCACAATGGACAATATGCTTGCAACAAAGGTATTTTCCTTTACCAAAAACCGTACTTATGACGTTTGCGTCAGTAAAGATTATCTCTGCCCCGGTGATAAGGTTTTGTTCATTGATGACTTCTTAGCCAATGGCAATGCTGCCAAGGGCATTATGGACCTCGTCAATCAAGCCGGTGCAGAACTCGTCGGCATGGGCTTTTTGATTGAAAAAGGCTTTCAAGCCGGTGGCAACGAACTTCGTAAACTGGGCATTCATGTTGAATCCCTTGCCATTATTGATAGCTTAGACAACAACAAGATCACACTTCGCTAAAGGAAAAAACGTGGCCGAATTAAATCTCGAAGAGCACTCTTACAACTCTAAATCTTCTGAGTTAATTTACGGACTCGAAGATCGTCCTCCCTTAAAAGAGACCCTTTTTGCAGCACTGCAGCATATGCTGGCCATCTTTGTGGCCATCGTAACGCCTCCTTTGATCATTGCGGGAGCTTTGCAATTGGATCTTGAAACGACGGGCTATCTTGTTTCCATGTCTTTGATGGTTTCCGGCATTGCCACGTTTATTCAATGCCGCACCGTAGGCCCCATCGGCTGTGGTTTGTTGTGTATTCAGGGAACCAGTTTTTCCTTTATCGGCCCCATCATCTCCGCGGGCCTCACCGGAGGACTTTCGGCGATTTTCGGCGCCACTATTGTTGCGTCCACCGTGGAAATGTTTGTCAGCCGAATCCTGAAATACACACGCCGCGTGATCACTCCGCTTGTTTCTGGCATTGTGGTGACCTTAATTGGCATGAGCTTAATTAAAGTTGGCATCATTGCTTGCGGTGGCGGCTACGCTGCCAAGGCGGCCGGCACTTTCGGCAGTTTCCAAAATTTAGGCATCGCCGCTTTGGTTCTTTTTTCCATCATTTTCTTTAATCGCAGTTCCAACCGTTATCTTCGGATGAGTTCAATTGTCATCGGTTTAGCGATCGGCTACGTTGTCTCCTGGTTCTGCGGAATGGTGGACTTTTCTTCTGTCAAAAGCTACAGCGGCTTCAATGTTCCCATCCCGTTTAAATACGGTGTGTCATTTGACTGGGGCGCCATTATCGGTCTCGGTCTTGTTTACCTCATCACAGCCATTGAGGCCTACGGGGATGTCACCGCAAACTCCATGATTTCCGGTCAGCCTTTCCGTGGCGATCAATTCATGAAACGCGCGCAAGGCGGCATTCTCGCCGATGGTTTTAATTCCATGTTGGCCGGTATGCTCAATTCTTTCCCCAATTCCATCTTTGCTCAAAACAACGGCATGATCCAATTGACCGGCGTAGCCAGCCGTTATGTCGGCTACTTCATTGCCGGCTTTTTGATTTTATTGGGACTCTTTCCTGCCATCGGTTTAGTGTTTTCTTTAATGCCTGACCCGGTCTTAGGTGGAGCGACATTGCTTATGTTCGGTACGGTTGCCGCCGCAGGCATGCGAATCATTGCCAGCCAACGCATTGACCGTAAAGCCATTTTGGTCATTGCCTTAAGTTTCTCGTTTGGGTTAAGTGTAGAACTTGTTCCGGAAATTCTTTCCCAATTCCCTGAGACGCTTCGCAATATTTTTGCCTCAGGCATCACCACCGGCGGTTTAACGGCCATTATTGCCAACACGCTGATTCATATTGAAGAATATCAAGACAACAAAGACGAGCAATAAGCGCATCAAAGCTCCCGAAAGTTCTCGGGAGCTTTTTTCAAAATACTGCATAGGGTATTTCGCTTACCGCAAACTCTCTAAAAGACCGAACAAAACCGTTATACTTTTCAAATTCGCTTAATTAACTGTGATTGGATAGCACTATGCGTGAAACCTACTCTCCGCAAACTGTTGAAGCAGAGGTGCAGGCAGCTTGGAAAAAAGCTGATGTCTACCATGCTCACGAACATGCTAAAGACAAGAACGGCAAAGAAAAACCCAAGTTCTATGTTTTGTCCATGTTGCCTTACCCGAGCGGTAAGTTGCACATGGGTCACGTCCGCAACTACACATTAAACGACGTGATGTATCGCTACCTTCGTATGAAGGGCTACAACGTGATGACCCCAATGGGATGGGATGCCTTCGGGTTACCAGCAGAAAACGCTGCCATTAACCATGGCATCGCACCGGCCAAGTGGACTTTTGACAACATTGCAGAAATGAAAAACCAAATGCAACCGTTGGGGCTTGCATTTGACTGGAGCCGTGAAGTAGCCACATGTACACCTGAGTACTATCGCTGGAACCAGTGGATGTTCCTGAAAATGTTGGAAAAGGGCATCTGCTACCGAAAGACCCAAATCGTTAACTGGGACCCGGTTGATAAAACCGTTTTGGCCAACGAACAGGTTGTCGATGGTCGCGGTTGGCGCTCCGGTGCTGTTGTTGAAAAACGTGAAATTCCCGGCTATTACCTCGGAATCACTCAGTACGCTGATGAACTCCTGAAAGACCTTGACACGCTTAAAGGCTGGCCTGAACAAGTCCGCAGCATGCAGGAACACTGGATCGGCAAATCGGTCGGCGTGAAGCTTGCCTTCCCCTACACGATTGACGGCAAAGACGAAAAACTGCAAGTTTTCACCACCCGTGCAGATACTTTAATGGGGGTGACATTTGTTGCTATCGCCGCTGAACACCCCTTGGCTAAGCGTCTGGCTCAAGACAATCCTCAGGTTGAAGCCTTTATTCAGGAATGCGCCAAGGGCGGCGTCAGTGAAGCTGATTTGGCCACCCGTGAAAAAGAAGGCGTTCCGACAGGCTTTTGCGTCAAACATCCGCTCACCGGTGCAGACGTTCCGGTTTGGGTCGGCAATTATGTGTTAATGAGCTACGGCGAAGGCGCCGTTATGGGCGTTCCGGCTCATGATGAACGTGATTTTGCTTTTGCTAAGAAATACAACTTGCCGATTAAGCAGGTTGTCGGCATGCCCGGCAAGACTTACAGTACGGACGCTTGGGAAGAATGGTACGCCGACAAGAGTGATGCCACTGAGCTGGTTAACTCCGGCGAGTTTGATGGCCTGACCGTTCACCAAGGCATTGACAAAATCGCTGATGCTCTTCAAGCCAAGGGCTTGGGTGAAAAACAAACCCAATTCCGTATTCGTGACTGGGGTATCAGTCGCCAACGCTATTGGGGTACACCGATTCCTATCATCAATTGCCCGCATTGCGGCCCTGTTCCGGTTCCGGAAAAAGACCTCCCAGTGGTTCTGCCCACTGACTTGGTGCCTGACGGTTCCGGCAATCCGTTAAATAAGTGTGAATCGTTCCTAAAGTGCAAGTGCCCGAAGTGCGGCGGTGACGCAACCCGTGAAACCGACACAATGGACACGTTCGTTGATTCTTCGTGGTACTTCATGCGCTACTGCTCACACGATTGCGACACAGCAATGGTTGATGAACGCAATGATTACTGGGCTCCGGTGGATCAATACATCGGCGGTATTGAACACGCCGTATTGCATTTGCTCTATGCACGCTTCTGGACCAAGGTCATGCGTGACTTGGGACTCGTGAAGTTTGACGAACCGTTTACACGGCTTTTCACTCAAGGGATGTTGACTGCCGAATGCTATTACCGCGAAATGCCCGATGGTAAGAAGCGTTGGTACTACCCGGATGAAATTGAGATCTTCTACGATGAAAAAGCCCGTCCGGTTAAAGCTATTGCTAAGGACGATGGTCTGCCCGTCACCATGGGCGGCGTCGAAAAGATGAGTAAGTCAAAAAACAATGTGGTTGAACCGAAGACCATCATTGACAAGTTCGGTGCCGACACGGCCCGCAGCTTCGTGATGTTTGCAGGACCTCCCGATCAATCGGCCGCTTGGAGCAATTCCGGTGCGGAAGGGACGTTCCGCTTCCTGCGCAGACTTTGGAACTGGTGCTTCAAGAATAAGGAAGCGATTGAAAAGGCGGGTGCTGTTGAAGTCTCTGCCCTTACGGCCGAACTGAAGAATTTGCGTCGTGACATTTATCAGTCGCTCAAGCAGGCAACGGCCGACATTGACCGCATGCAGTACAACACCGTTGTCTCTGCGACAATGAAGATGCTCAATTCGCTCGAAGGCGTGAAATCATGTCAAGATGCCGCCACCGCGTCCGTATTCAAGGAATGCGCCAGTATCTTGATTCGCACCCTTTATCCGATTGCACCTCATATTACAACGCAGCTTTGGCAAGACCTGGGCTTTGAGTCCGCCATGGGATCTATCCTTGACGCCCCCTGGCCAGAAGTGGATGAAAAAGCGTTGGTAGCCGATGACATGACTTTGGTTGTACAGGTCAACGGTAAATTGCGCGGCTCAGTGACGGTGTCCGCACAAGCCGATAAGGAAAGCATTGAAAAAGCCGCCCTTGAAAACGAGAATGTGAAGAAATTCACTGAAGGCAAAGTGATCCGCAAGATCATCATCGTGCCGAAGAAACTCGTCAATATCGTCGCGGCATAATCAATCTGAGTCACCTCCTGCAACGAGTCCCGAAGCCAACCAAGCTTCGGGACTTTTTGCCTATAATGAGCCTATTGCCTACTGGACATACTTTTGGGAATTCAATTATGGCTTTGGCCCGACGTTCATTTCTTTTTTCTGCTCTGGCTTGCACACTGTTGGCAAGCGGTTGCGGTTTTCATCTCCGCGGACAAGTGACTTTGCCCTTTCAGACGCTCTACGTCAACATGCCGGTCAATGACAAAGTCGCTGCAGATATCAGGCGAATGATTGCGGCCTCAACCAATGTGACAATCGTCTCTCAAGCCAATAGGGCTGATGCTATTTTGGAATTGCTCTCTTCCGGCCGTCACCGTGAAGTGATTTCCGTCAATATGCAGGGTGAGGATCGCGACTACGAGTTGACTCTGAATATGACTTTCCGACTGGCAACTCCCGACGGTGAAGAATTTTTCCCGCCGACAACATTTACCGCTTCGCGCACCATGTACTACAACGATGACGAGTACCTGTCTCGTGCGTCTGAAGAAAATGTTCTCTACAACGAAATGCAACAGGATCTGATTTCTCAGTTGCTCAGTCGTCTCACAACCGTCGAACCCATCCCGCATGAATATTAAAAGCGAAGAACTGGGGAGAATCCTTGATCGAGAACGCGCTCAAGGGCAACTCTCTCCCCTTTGGATTATCGTTGGAGAAGAACCCCTTTTGGCGATGGAAGCAGGCGATGCGTTGCGCTTCACAGCAAAAGAATTGGGTTATTCTGAGCGCGTCGTTCTGGCCATGAGTTCAGTGAGCGACTGGTCACCGCTTCTGGATGCGGTGAGTTCTGTATCGCTTTTTGATGATAAAAAAATTATTGAATTAAGATTTTTATCTTCAGGTCCCGGTGTTAAAGGCGCTAAAGTATTGGCTCAATTTGCCGAATTAGTCCCGCAAATTGATTCCACCGTTACCGTTATTCACTTAACACAAACCGACTATTCAACACAAAAAACAACCTGGTTTAAAAATCTTGCCGCGAGTGGCCATGTCATCTCCTGTCAACCGGTTTCCCGGGCACAGTACCCTGCCTGGATTAAAGAACGTTTACGCAAACAAGGTCAAAGCATGCAGGAGCAGGCCTTGAACTTTTTTGCCGAGCAAACCGAGGGGAATCTGATGGCTGCCAAACAAGAGCTCATGAAACTGGATTTGTTGTATCCGGGAAAAGAGCTCACGTTGCGCGAAGTCGAAGACTGCGTGATGAATGTATCTCGGTATAGCATTGAAGACCTTCTGGAAGCTATCGCTCAAGCCGATGTCGCTCGCACGACTCGAACCGTCAATGGCATGCAATCCGAAGACGAACCCATGCCTTTTGTTTTAATGCGAGTAAGTAGCTTCCTCAGAGACACGCTTGCCCTCACCGTGGATCGACAAGCTCCCGTTATGCCCTCTGTCCGCGCTTTAGCCGGTCAACTCGCCAGACGCTCAACGCCAGCCAAAATTGCCAATATGCTTGCCCGTTGCGCGGATTTAGACCGTTTGGCCAAGGGGCTTACTGTTCAAAATAAAGATGATGTGTGGTCGGAATTAAAAACACTGTGTGTATTTCTTGCCCACGCTGCTAATAGGAAATAATCGTTATGGCTGCCTATCACTTTTTTGCGGTTTGCCCGCGTACTCTTGAGCCGATCTTGGCTCAGGAACTTCAATCATTGGGCGCGCAAAATATCAAAGTCAATGCCGGTGGCGTTCTTTTCGAGGGACCTCTGTCCTTGGTGATGAACGTATGCTTGAGAAGCCGCTATGCCAGCCGGATATTGCTTCGTATTGCTACCAGACAGTACTACGACAGCCACGATATCTACGATATGGCCCACGTTTTGCCCTGGGAACGTTTCTTCGATGTTGATGCCAAAATTCGTGTAGACATTACTGCGCATCGTTCACCGCTTGAAAGTCTGGATTTCACCACCTTACGCATTAAAGACGGCATTTGTGATCGGTTCCGAGAAGGCTGCGGAAAACGACCCAGTATTGAAAAAAACAATCCTGATGTTCGTATCCATGCCTTTATCAATGAGCGTTACTGCACGTTCTATTTAAATTTATCCGGAGAGCCTTTGTTTAAACGGGGCTGGCGCGTTGAAAAAGGTGAGGCGCCCCTTAAGGAAAACATGGCCGCAGGCCTTTTGGCGCTTTCCGGTTGGACACCGGATCAACCCCTGTTGGATCCCTTCTGCGGCTCAGGCACCATTGCTATCGAAGCAGCACAAATTGCCTGCAATATGGCTCCGGGCCTAAATCGTTCCTTTGCCTTCGAAAAACTGAACATTTTTGATTTGCAAGAGTGGCAAGAAATGAAAGAGGACGCAAAGGCAGAGATTAATCTTCATGCCCCTGTGCAAATTCGTGGCAGCGATATCTCTTCCATTGTCGTATCAAAAGCCCAAGCCAACGCTCAGCGAGCGGGTTTACAGGCTCTTTTAGATGATGGCCGCTTAGTGTTGACACAAGGCGATGCCCGACAAGTTAGCGCTTTCTCTGACAAAGGGTTCATCGTCACCAATCCCCCATACGGTGAACAGTCCAATCCGAAGAGTGCAACAGTTGCATCCATGATGAAAAATGTTGCCGATAATCTCAAAAAATCTTTCTCAGGCTGGACAGCTTGGATGCTGACAAGCGACAGAAAGTTGCCTTCCCAAATGAGATTGTCAGAATCAAGAAAAATTGTGATCTTCAATGGTCCCTTGGAATGCCGGTTCTTTAAATTTGAGATGGTCAAGGGGTCATTTCGCAATAAAAAAGCGGACTCAGAAACCGCTTAACGAAAAACGAACACTTTCGTTAAAACAAAACCCAACGCTAGACTGGTCGCGGATGAAAGAACAAGGGTAATGAGAGGATACCAGCTACTTTGATCCGCGCACCAACCGATACCCCAAGAAATGCAGGCCATAATAATGGTCATCTTGATGTAACCGGCAAAATTTCGTTGCCTCTGAAAAGTGAACTTTGCGTTCATAACGTAGGAAAACGTCACAGCAATTAAAAAGCCCAACAAATTGGATAGGCTCTGTGAGAAGGTCGCAAACTCATAAAAGCAACCAAAAACTCCCCAATGGATAGCTGTGTTGATCACACCAATGGCTGCATAGGTTAGAAATTGCCGAAACCGATCATCAACTCTGAACATTGTCTAAACCTTTAGCGACAATTTCAGACAGCTCTTCAATATCCATCCCAGAGAGTACTTTATCCTCGCTCATGGCACTTTCAAACATCGTCAAACAATGCGGACAGCCAACGGCCACTGTTGAAGCTGAACGACGCAAGTCCGTTAAACGAATAAAGTTAATTTTTTTCGTTGAACTTTCCATCCACATTTGCCCGCCGCCGGCGCCACAGCACATTGCCGTTTTTCCTCGTTGCAGATTCTCAACACGGGTAATGCCGCCCACAGCATCCAAAATTTTTCTGGGTGTTCCCACACTGTTGTTATACCTGGCCATGTAACACGGATCATGGAAAACGACCTTTTCGGCTTGCTTAAGTTGCGGCTTAATACGCCCAGACTCAATCAAACCCAAAATGAGCTGGGTGTGACTTACCACATCAAATTGTCCGCCTTCAAACTGCGGATACTCGTTCTTTAATGTATTGAAGCAATGCGGACAGTGGGCCAAGATATGTTTGAATTGGTACTTACGCAAATTCTCAATATTTTCCTGAGCCGCCAGCTGGAATGTGTATTCTTCCCCGCTTCGTCTGGCGAAGTCACCATGACAACGTTCCTCTTGCATAACAGCAAAAGAAACGCCGGCAGCATGCAAAATCTTAACCATAGCTCGCGCAATTTTTTGCGCACGACGGTCATAAGAGGCTGAGCATCCGACCCAATAGAGATAATCAACGGGCTTGCCTTCAGTTGCAATTGGAACATCCAACCCTTTTGCCCAATCCAAACGCGAAGCCGGATCCATTCCCCAAGGATTTCCGACACTTTGAGTATTTTGTAGTGCTTTGGCTAAACCGGCAGGAAATTCACCCATCTCAAGCGCCAAGTGTCTGCGCATATCGACAATGGTTGAGGGTAAATCCAATCGTGCCGGACAGGCTTGCATACATGCCCCGCACGTTGTGCAACTCCAAAGTGCTTCTTTGCTTACAATGTCTCCGACAAGTTCCTTGTCATTGGGGTGATGCAAACGCTTCTTTAAGGATAAAACCAAAGCTTTCGGATCCAAAGGAGCTCCTGCACGCAAGGCCGGACAAACTTCCGAGCAACGGCCGCACTCAGTGCAAGCATCAAAATCCAAGCGTTGCTTCCAACTAAATTGATCAAAGTTGGAAATACCGAAAGATTCCTGTTCCTCAATATCTTCAATCTTTGCCAGTTGTCCTTTCGGAGCAAGTTTTCGCCAATAAATATTGGTCGGCGCTTTAAACATATGGCCAAAAAAGGTGAACGGAATGAGCGCAACAAAAATCAAAGCCCCAGCCCCATGGACCAACCACCAGGTAAAGTGTGCCCCCTGAAGCTGATCAGGCGTGAACATTTTGAGGAAAACTAATGAAAAGGCATACCCGACCGGAGAGTAAATAGCCCATTCGGGTTGTTGAGCCGCCAAACGCAGTCCTTCAACAACAAATCCGGTCAACACAATAATGGCCAACGAGGTCAAAATCCAAGCAAAGCGCCAAGAGCGCTCTAATTTTTTCCCTTTAACCGCAAAACGTCTCCATGCTGCGACAGCCAAACCAATTAATGTCAGAAGACCTGCTAAGTCCAAAATAAATTTGTAGGCAAGATACAGGTTACCCTTCAGTAAGCGCGCATCGAACAAATAATGAGCGATATCCCAATCGAGAACCGCGGTCGCAGTACCAAAAAAGAGAAAAACGAATCCCCAAAAGATAAAGAAGTGAATTAAGCCGCTTGGCGTTTTCAATAAACGCCGATGCATGAAGGCATCACGCCAAACTCCCATCCACCGATCTTTCTTATGCTCGGGAAGGTTCAGGGGACGCCCAGCGCGCCAAAGGCGTACACATTGGCAAATGCCGATGATGCAGGCGATCACCGCAACAAGCCCAACGACATATACACCAATCTCGGCCCAAAACGGAATGTTCCAAAATGCTGGACGAATCGGCATTGATTCCATAACTTTGTTTTCCTGTTAGTACTTAATGGAAGACCACACCTTATCGAGCCGTTTAACACTGACGGGCATCGGCGTCCTTAACTTCTGCGCAAATAACGACACCCTAAGCTCTTCGATCATCCATCTGAATTCTTCTAATCGATTATCCGCAACCCCTTTTCGCGAAGCCAATTCTCTTTCATACATCGTGACAAAGCGAGAAATATCACGCATTTTTTGAGCATCTTTTTCTGGCTCATCACGTCTTTTCTCCAGACGTACCAGAATAGCTTGAAGGTAGCGCGGATAATGCGACAAATGCAGGTAGCCAATTTTAAGCAAAAAATCCTTAAAAAACAGACTCTTTAATTGGTGCTCGATATCCTCTAACACCCACTTGTCAGAGCAAGACTTTAATTTCTTAATAACTAAAGCCGTATCGGAAATAATTTGGCTCAGAAGTCTTGAAATATCTTGGGCAATTAAATTTAACTTTCCTTTTGCCTCTTGACGTCTTGACTCAAATTGCTCGGCATTAACCGGTAAAGGTTCGGTCATTGCGCACTGATTCAAAGAAGCATCAATAACGGCCTCCCGCATCGCCTCGAAACTATCAAAAACGTCCGCCATGGGTTCAAGCATCGCCGCTTGCATTTGAACCGATTGCAATGGCTTTAAACTTTTTTCCAAATAACGGATTTGTTCCCGAAGCTGTAACTTGAAAAGACGCAACAAGCCTTTTTGATGTTGACGCGCGGCTTCATCAGGATTATCAAAAACTTCCAGTGAACAGTAACTGTCATGATCCACCAGTGCCGGATGCCCAATAAGAGACTGTCCCTTTCGTTTGATTTCCATGATGTCAGGCAACTCACCAAAGTCCCATTGAGTGATTTCCTGATCACATTCATGAGAAACTTCACTATCTTGAGCCGCCACCTGTTGGAAGGATTTTTGAGCTTGTCCTCCTAATTCGGATTTCAGAACAGCTAAATTTCTCCCCATTTCAATTTGTCTGCCGTACTCATCGAGGACTTTAAAATTCATCGTTAAATGTGCAGGCAACTGCTCAAGTTTAAAGTCCTCTTGTCTCGGACGAATAGCGCACTGCGACTCAATATCATCACAAAGAACTTGCAATAAAGGTTTAGTGCCGAGAACATCGGCCGCTCTTTGAGCAAAGCCTTTGGCATATTCGGCTAAAGGCACACAATGACGTCGATAGCGCTGCGGCAAACTCTTTAACAAAAGCTGAACTTTCTCTTTAAGCATTCCCGGCACAAGCCACTGCGTTTTAACCTCATCGACCAAATTAAGCGCATAAAGAGGAACAGCAAGTGTCACCCCATCTCTCGGGCTGCCAGGTTCAAAGTGATACGTCAGCGCCATGGATACTCCCTTCATATCCATTGCCTTCGGAAAATACTCCGTTGTAATGCCGCTTGCTTCATGACGCATCAGCTCATCACGGGACAAATAAAGCAATCGAGGATTGTCTTTTTCCGCCTTGCGTCTCCACTGTTCAAAAGTAACAGCGCTGACGACTTCTGCAGGAATGTGTGAATCATAGAATTGAACAATGAGTTCATCATCAACCAAAACATCCAAACGTCTGGCTTTATGTTCTAGATTTCGAATTTCACGGACAAGCTGCTGGTTATGTTTGAAAAACGGCGCTTGTGTTTCAAATTCTCCATTTACCAAGGCCTCTCGGATAAAAAGCTCTCGGCAAAGCGCAGGATCCTTATCGGTGTAGGTGACTTTTCTTTGACCATAAACGGTCAGCCCGTAAACGGTTCCTTTTTCCATCGCCATAACCGCTCCGGCTTTTTTCTCCCAGTGCGGCTCTGAGTAGCTTTTCTTTATCAGATGGGCGCCAACTTTTTCTATCCACTGTGGATCTACATCGGCAACGGTTCGAGCAAAAAGTCTTGACGTTTCCACTAATTCCGCAGCCATTATCCAACGGCCGCATTTCTTTACCCTGGGTGAGCCGGGCCAGATATAGAACTTAATACCCCGAGCTCCCAAAAAAGGCGCTGCTTTAGGCTCGGCATCCGGAATTTTGTACCCTAAATTTCCTAATAATCCGGACAGCAACGCCGTGTGAACTTGTTCATAGGTTGCCTCTTTATCGTTAAGCTGCCAACCTAATTCAGCGGTTAATTCCTTAAGTTGTCGGTAAACGTCACGCCATTCTCTCAGACGTCTAGGGCTTAAAAATTTGCGCCGGAACTCTTCGGTAAGTTTGCGATTGCTCTCCTTATGATCCATGGCATTTTGTACGTAGCGCCATAATTTCACAAATGTTGAAAAATCGCTTTTGTCATCAGCCATTGAGCGATGAACATTGTCGGCGGCTTCCTGCCGATCCAACGGACGTTCTCGAGGATCTTGTACGGAGAGAGCGCTCGCAATGATGAGCACTTCAGCCAGTGATCCATTTTCTTTTGCAGCCAAAAGCATTCGAGCAACTTTAGGGTCAACGGGAAGCTTGGCCAATGCTCGTCCGATATCCGTTAAACGCTCACGCTCGTCTAAAGCATTTAATTCTTTCAGCAGTGAAATTCCATCGACGATAGCCCGATTGGGCGGAGCTTGCACAAAGGGAAACGCACGCACGTCACCTAATCTCAAGGCCTTCATTCGTAAAATAGCCGCCGCCAGATTCGTTCGCATGATTTCCGAATCTGTAAAGGCAGGACGACGCGCGAAATCTTCTTCACTATACAAACGTATACAAATCCCGTTGGCCACGCGGCCACAACGGCCGGAACGCTGATTGGCTGATGCTTGACTGACCGGTTCAACCAGCAACTGATCGACTTTGTTGCGATAGGAATAGCGTTTAACTCGGGCCAATCCCGTATCAACCACATAGTGAATGCCAGGGACAGTAATGGAGGTTTCTGCCACATTGGTCGAAAGAACGATGCGACGCTTTTCACTGGTTTTAAAAACTTTTTCTTGCTCTGCGGCTGACAGTCTCGCATAAAGCGGAAGAATTTCCGTCGTTGGCGGTTGCGAGCGAGTCAATGTTTCGGCAGCCTCTCGAATTTCGCGTTCACCCGGCAAAAATACCAAAATGTTTCCGGGACCTTCTCGCGTCAATTCATCGCACGCATCCGAAATCGCATTCATCAAACTTTTATCATCCGTTTCGTCTTCATCTTCCGGCGCGCGATAACGGATTTCGACCGGATAGGTACGACCGGAAACCGTCAAAACAGGTGCCGGCTGACCTTTTTCGTCCGAGAAATGCTTGGCAAAACGCTCACTGTCAATCGTAGCTGACGTGACGATCACTTTAAGATCGGGTCGTTTTTTTAATAAACCTTTCAGATAGCCGAGCAAAAAGTCAATATTGATACTTCGTTCATGCGCCTCATCAATAATGATCGTATCGTAAGCTTTTAAAAGAGGATCTCCCTGAGTTTCGGCAAGCAAAATGCCATCAGTCATGAGTTTAACTTTAGCGCCTGGATCCGTACGATCGGTAAAACGAATCTTAAAACCCACCCATTGCCCCAGATCGGTACCGGTTTCTTCGGCCAAACGTTTGGCAATAGAGGAAGCCGCGATACGCCGAGGCTGCGTATGTGCAATTTTTCCCTTTCTTCCACGACCGGCTAACACACAAAGTTTTGGCAACTGAGTGGTTTTCCCGGATCCCGTTTCACCACAAAGGATCAGTACCCGATTTTTCTTAATGGCTTCAATAATCTCTTTAGCTCTTTGAGAGACAGGAAGACCCGGCGCAGGCGTCAGACGAGCATGTACCCCGGCTTTGGCGTTTGCCTTATTTGATGCAGAATTTTCATCGGCTTCTTTTTTCTCGGTACTTTTATTTTTTTCTTTTGTTATACGTGCTGCTTTCTTTTTTTCTGCCTCAAGCGCCTGGGCTTGAGCTTGTTGCTTTCGCGCCTGCATCAAACCGCTCAATTGATCTCGTAAACTATTTCCACTCACTCTTTCTTCCTTAAGATTCTTTTCTCACCTAAAGCAAGACAAATTCAAAGCGAATTCTTACAATAAACGACAGTTTTATTTAACTTTTGGGGAGACATTCAGTATGACTCGTATGGTCCACTGTCTCAAACTTAACAAAGAAGCCGAAGGCTTAGACTTCGCACCGCTGCCCGGTCCTCTCGGTCAGAAGGTTTATGAAAACATTTCCAAAGAGGCTTGGAATGAGTGGATTCGTCTGCAAACCATGATGGTAAACGAATACCAACTCAACCTGGCCGACCCTGAGGCAAGAAAGCATCTTCTGACTCAGATGCAAAAATACTTATTCGGCGACGGTGTTGAAGCTGTTCCCAACTACACGCCTCCGAAATAACGTTCTTCGGGCACCAAACGGTGCCCGAATTATTAGGGTGTCAAGGTCTTAACGCCGTCTTTTGTTCCTAAAAGCAAAACATCGGCGCCTCGTTTGGCAAATAAGCCTACCGTCACAACACCGACAATTTGATTGAGTTTTTCTTCCCAGTGAACCGGATCGTCAATCGCCCATCCGTGAACATCGAGGATTTTATTTCCGTTATCCGTTGTGAAATCTCGGAGCACTGGACGACCGCCCAATTTTTCAATCTCTCTGGCAACCGCATTGACAGCCATCGGAATCACTTCAATCGGCAGCGGAAACTTGCCCAAAACATCAACCTTTTTCGATTCATCGGCAATGCAGACAAAGCGCTCTGATACCATGGCGACAATCTTCTCCCTGGTCAGCGCTCCACCGCCTCCCTTGATCATGGCAAAATGCGGGTCAATTTCATCGGCCCCGTCGACATAAACACTAATTTTTTCCACCTCATTGAGATCAAGGACCTTAAAACCATAGGCCTGAAGTTTATTGGTTGAGCGCACACTGCTGGAGACGCAAGCAGGCACCGAGATACCGCTTTCTTTGAGCGCGTCAATAAAACAATCTACGGTCGATCCCGTTCCAACCCCCAGAATTTCGCCGGGTTTTACATATTGCAAGGCAGCCTGTCCGACGGCTTTTTTAAGTTCCTGCTGATCCATAACGACCTCTTGTGAATCAATATTTCAACAACACAGATTTTAAATGACGGCTATCATTCGGTGTTAGAACTTTTTTTGTTTTGAATACTGTGGAAAGAGCGACCCCTATTTTTGCCGTCGAGACTTTCAAAAGTCTAGGCGACAAGACATTTCGAGGACAGAGTATGTTCGGCGTCATCATGACGTGGATCATGCTCATTTGCGTGATTATCGGAATGATTTTCATCGGCCGCGTTATTCAATCAGAAGACCAAAAATCACAACTGTCTCAGTTACACCAAACAACAGAACTGTGGGCTGAATCTTTTTCCATTCGTCTAAATTCCGATTTAGACCGTCTCGGTCAGTTACACAACGCGCTGCCTCAAAATCTAAGCTTCCGAGACAATCTATCCAGATTAGAGCAGCAGACTAGGGAGCTGATGCAGCAGCGAGCCGAAATTCTCGAAATTAATTACCTCGATGGAAACAATCGCGTTGTTGCTTCTTTTGCTTCACCGCATCCTTTCGGCGACATTACGTTACGAACCGGGGAGCGCTATCAAAGACCCAGCACAATGGGCGCCATTCTTCGTTCCAGACGAACCGGATCTTCTTCATTTTCAGAACCCTACTCGTTGCCTATTGAAGGATCGCCATTTATCGATCTGGTGTCCCCAAGCATCGTAGGGGGTGAGCGCTATTTGCAAATTTCTCGTTTGTCTATTTGGTCACTTTTGCGTCAAGCAACTCAGAGCCGTCGGGATGCTTCTTTTCGAATTAGTCTGCTCTACAACAGTGAACCGATTGTTGCCGCCAGTACAGACTCACGCAGACAAACGATCACTTACAAAATGCACCTTTCCCCTCTTCCTGCGGGCTTTGAGTTGCAAGTTTCAAGTTATGCTCAAGGTCTATTAACCCAGAACACTCTTTTCTGGGTGATCAGCGCACTGGGAATCTTTTTGGTCGTCGCTCTCTTGGGATTGATCCGCTTCAATTGGAGACAAAACAGCACAGAAACCGCACTACGCGCAGAATCTGCGCTTAGAAAAACCATCGCTGACAGTCAATTGTCCGGTCTGCAGGTAACCGACAGAAACGGTCGTATTGTTTACACAAACCGCACGTTTACCGATTTACTGGGTTTGAGCGCCAATGAGCATCTAATCGGGCAGTTACCTCCCTATTCTTACTGGCCTAAAGGCGATGCAGGCTTTCGTTTAATGGAGTTATTTGACACGATTAAACGCGGGCAAATGACAACAACCAGTTATGAATTTCATCCTCTGAGACCCGATGGTTCCACTTTCAGTGCGTTTATCCACATCTCTCCCATGATTACCGTTGAAGGTACCCATTTAGGATGGCTGTGGACACTGACCGATATTTCCGAAATTCGTCAGGCGCAGGAAAGAGTCACTGCAGCGCATGAACGATTCACTCGCGTTCTCGAGTCTATGCAGGATGCTATCAGCGTGGTTGACCCCCAAAGCAACGTGCTACTTTTTTCCAATACTGTCTACGATTCTCTCTTTGGAGAAACCAGTCAAGGTCATCTTCAAGCCCACATGGAACTCATTAACCAAATGGGTGAAAAGAAAGTCAAAGAAGCTTCGGATATGTCTTCCGATATTTACTTAGAAGATCTTGACCGCTGGTTTGATTTGCACGAGCGCACCATCACATGGACAGATCGTACGGCTGTTCGGTTGCAGATTTTGTCTGACATCACAGAAAGACGTAAAAATGAAAACCTGCTTGTTGAACAACAAGCGCGCTCGGAATTGAATTCGCGACTGGTGACAATGGGTGAAATGGCGAGCTCACTTGCTCACGAGCTAAATCAACCTCTGACAGCTATCTCTAATTACGCCTTTATTGTTTCGAGCTTAATGAAAAAGGCGGGCGTGCCTGAAGAGCATGAAATGTTTTATTCCATCTCGCGTATTGAGGCACAAGCCCAAAGAGCCGCGGCGATTATTCAAAGAATTCGTTCATTTACTAAACGAAGTGAACCGAAAATGGAGTCTATTCCTGTCATGAATCTGATTAAGGAAGTGATGGAATTGGCCTCCATTCAAGCCAGAAGACACAATGCGAAGGTTCAGTACTACGTTGCCCCTGATATCACCAATGTCTGGTGTGATGAAATTATGATCGAACAGGTTCTCTTGAATTTGATCAAAAATGGCATTGAAGCCAGTGTTGGGATCGAGGGACAAAAACCGGAAGTCACCCTGACCGTTTATAGCGGCATTGATCACCACATTATTTTTGAAGTTGCCGATAACGGCGTTGGCATTGATGATGAACATAAAGCTCAACTGTTTGATCCGTTCTTTACGACCAAGTCCACGGGGATGGGAATGGGCTTAAACATCTGCCGAACCATCGTTGAATTGCACCATGGTCGCCTAACGATATCGGACAATATCGGAAGAGGAACAATTTTTACATTAACGCTTCCATCCGAAAACAAACAAACAGGTTAAAATGCTTTTTCGTTAACAAAACCCACGGCCTATTGCCTACATTGAAATTATGTCTTTTCCCGCATTCAATTTTGACAATATCCGCAAAGAACCTCTGGGAACCGTCTATCTTGTAGACGACGATGCAGATGTGCGTGATTCACTGCGCAGATTATTGGAATCACAGGACTATCGGGTTGAAGCTTATGACAGCGGTGAAGCATTCATCGCCAAGTATGATCCGAACGCCATTGCTGTGCTCTTACTCGATCAACGTATGCCCGGAATGCCCGGCACTGAAGTCCAAGATCACCTCATTGCAAGAAAAGCGACTATTCCTATTGTCTTTTTAACTGGACACGGTGACGTCCCGATGGCTGTGAGTGCCCTAAAAAAGGGAGCGGCCGATTTCTTGCAAAAGCCGGTAAAGATTGAAATCTTATTACCCTTGATTTCTCGACTTTTGTCTGAGGCTCGTGAGCAACGTGTTAAAAGTGAGCGTCAATCTCTCAATGAAGCGATGCTCTCCAAACTCACGCCGCGTGAACAACAGGTGCTTGAACGCATCGTTGCCGGTCGGCTTAATAAACAAATCGCCGATGACTTGGGTATTTCTATTAAAACAGTTGAAGCCCACCGTGCTTCAATTATGGATAAAACCAATTCGGGAACAGTCGCCGATTTGATGCGTGTTGTCATGAGTGCCAACAAGCAAATTTAATCTGCGGAAAATTACCTCAAAAGTCCGCTTCCTCAAAAGCGGACTTTCTTTCATATAGGCCATTGATCGTTATGTCAGCTCAACTCATTGACGGAAAAGCCATTGCTCAGGCTATTAGAGCGCATACAAAGCAAGCGGCTGCAAAGCTGCGCCGTGCACCTGCTTTGGCAGTTGTGATGGTTGGAGAAAATCCTGCCAGTGCTGTTTATGTTCGCAATAAAGTCAAGGCTTGCAACGAAGTCGGAATTACCTCCATTGAGCATCGTCTTCCGAGCGATTGTTCTGACGAAAGATTATTGGAGGTTATTCGCGCTCTCAATGAAGATGCTTGCATTGACGGCATTTTGGTTCAATTGCCGCTGCCTGAACATATGCATGCCGGTCTTATCCTGGAAACCATTGACCCCAATAAAGATGTTGACGGTTTTCACATCTATAACACCGGCAAATTAGTAACGACCGGTGGTGGCTTTAAGCCCTGTACACCTGCCGGTATCATCGAACTGCTCAAAGCCATTGACTATCCGATTGAAGGTAAACACGCTGTTATTCTCGGACGATCCAATATTGTCGGGAAACCGTTGGCTATGCTCATGCTGCAAGAAAATGCGACGGTAACAATGACTCATAGCCACACGCCCAATCTCAAACATTACACCCAAGATGCCGATATTTTGGTTGCCGCCATTGGCAAAGCGAAATATGTCACGGCTGACATGGTCAAACCGGGCGCTGTTGTTATTGACGTGGGAACAAACCGTGATGAAAACGGTAAGCTCTGCGGAGACGTGGACACGGAACACGTTAAGGAAGTTGCCGGATGGATCACCCCCGTGCCGGGCGGCGTCGGTCCCATGACAATCGCTATGCTGATGTATAACACACTGCTATCAGCACAAAAGCGTCAAAATATCATCTAATCGGATAGGAGGTAGGCAGTTATTCTGTCTACCGTCCTTCCACACCACCCATCGTACGGTTCCGTAATGGGCGGTTATTAATAACTTCCTTGAGTACGTTTCTTATAAACATCCCCAAGACAGACCCATCCTTTTCGATGAAGAAAGCCATTGGTAAGCGTTGTTGCCAGTATCCAGCTGTGTGCAGTACGCCAGTATGACTTGCGAGTGTTCGCATGTTGCCATGCTAGCGAGGGTGACACCCCCAGTCTCATCAGCGCTTCGTACTTCGTACTGATCTTTTTCCACTGCTTCCAGTAGATCTGCCTTATTCGACGCCTCAACCATTTGTCCGTGTCTCGGACAAAAATCGCCATATCACTTCTCAAAAAGTAATTCACCCAGCCTCTCACAAACTCTGAAAGCTGTTTTCTGAAGGCGTCCAGGCTTTGCCCTCGGCTTCGGCTCGTTATCTCTCTGAGCCGTTTGACACATTTGTCCTTGGATTTCTGATGCGGTTTGTCTTTGATTTTTCCACCCTTTTCGGCGTAAAAACCAAATCCCAAAAACTTCACATCGCTACTTCCAATGTAACGGATCTTCGTTTTCTCCTCGTTGAGTTTCAGGAAAAGTTTCTTTTCAATGAAAGGCTTGATATTCGCTAGCGTCCTTTCTGCTGACTTCCTACTTTTGCAGAAGATCATCATATCGTCCGCGTAACGAACAAACGGGTGACCTCTTTCTTCCAGTTTCTTGTCCAACTCATTGAGCATGATGTTGGCTAGGATTGGTGGAAGAGGGTTGAATTTTCGGAATATTTGATCTGATTAAATGTCCAGTCAATAAGCTTTTAAAAGGCTGACAAAATACTCATTGGGGGACATCATCCCTAATTTTGAGTGTGGACGTTTACCATTGTAGTTGAAAATCCATTGTTGTATCTGGGCTTGAGCTTCGGCCCCAGGGCTGATGCACGCGCCAGCCCGTGAATTATTTTTCCTGTTATTTTTGACAAGCACTTTACAGCGAAATCCACGTTATTGAATCGGACCAACCACTGCGGTTTCGTTGCAGACTTTTTCCCCGTTTCCATCTCTTCGTTGGCTTGAGCTTTGCTAATAATTTTTTAAGCCAACTTTGACAGCGCTGTTCGTCCGGCTAAGTAATCGGCATTGCGACAATGCATACGATCTTGATTAAAGGTGACGTCCAACACCCAGAGCAGATTGTTTTCAATGGCCCAATGATTCCTTATCGTATTGAGCAACCAGGGATCGTTTTGTACTTTTCGACAAAGGTCACTAATTAATGAGCCATCCGCTTCCTCCACGACTGACACCACCGGACATTTCCGCCAGAGCCATAGCTAAACTTGCTGGTCCGATTTTCGTTGCCAATATCGCCATTGTGGGCGGTGGCACCATCGACACGATTATGGCCGGCCACTTAGGCGCAGACTATTTGGCAGCGATTGCCTTAGGGCTTGCCTCCATGATTATGGTGTTTATGGGACTGTTGGGCATTTTGCAAGGAATGAGTCCTCTTGCGGGCCACCATTTCGGTGCCAGAAAGTATGAAAAGATCGGCTTTGAGCTCTCCCAATGCCTGTGGCTGGCCTTTTTCCTTTGCTTTATCGGCATGCCGCTTTTGGGCTGTACAGACATCTGGGCTAACCTGGCTCAGGCGCAGGGGTCGGTCAAAGAAATGGCGGCGCAGTACCTTTTAATCAGCATGGCGGGGTTGCCTGCCGCACTGGGCGGTCGCGCCTTCGTGGCGTTAAATGCCGCCGTCTCCCGCCCCAAAGTGACAATGTACGTGTCGCTTTGCGATGGTGATTTTAAAAGCACCGCTAAACGCCGTTTTTATGTACGACTGGTTTGGTTTTGAGGCGTTGGGTGGAGCCGGTGGGGCGCTCTCCTCCACGATTCTGACGTGGCTGTCTTTCTTTGTCTACATTTATGTCTAGAAAAAAGACTCTTTTTATGAACTTATGCGCTGCAGCCGTTTCTACGGTCCCGATCCCCGTGCCATGTGGGCGCAGCTGAAAATCGGCATTCCGATCGGCTTGTTGACTTTCTTTGAAGTGAGCTCCTTCACTCTCATGGCCATCTTCATTTCTCGCTTTGGCGCTGTCACGGTTTCGGCCCACCAAATCGTGGCTAACATCACGAGTATGTGCTACATGATTGCGCTCTCCATCGGTATCTCCTGCACTGTGCTGGTTTCGCAATGTTTGGGGGCGGGTTGGGCAAGCGTAGCCGAAAAAGCCACAAAGAAATGTCTTTTGATTGCAGTGAGCATCGCCACATTGGTGGCTTTAACGCTCTTTTTTGGACGAGGCTTTTTGCTTTCTCTTTACACAAGTGATGAAACGGTTATCCGCATTGGCTATTCACTGATCATCTTTGGTGTTCTCTACCACGTCTGTGACGCCATGCAATGTGTAAGCTCCTTTGCTCTTCGAGGCTATCGGGTCACCTTCTGGCCGATGATCATCTACGGTGTATTGCTCAGGGGAGTGGGGCTTTTCGGCGGCTACTACATGGCCTTTGTAGGTGAACCTTTCATGACTGTGAAAGCCGCATACGGTTTCCGGGGGAATGACCGCTTTAGGGGTTATTCTTGGCGGGTGTCTCCTTGGCCGCTACCGCTCTCTATGTCTCCAGAATCCGCACTCGAGAAGAAGAGGCTGTAGCGAATAAAGCCGCAGAAATGGCTTAAGCGCTTTGCAATAATTTTTGAAACTCCTCGGACAAAAGCGAGGAGTTTTAATCGCGTTTGAGTTTAACTCAATTCTGCTTTGAATAACGCCAGCGCTTTCTGTCTTAACGCATCTTCCGACCGTTTATCCAACCAATAATCGTCATGTCGCTTGTGTCAAGTCGATAACGCGACAGGCAACTTCTCTTTCACCTGTTTTGGCTTTTGTCCGGTGCTTCACCGGACAAATTTGCGCCTTGATCGGCTCATTCTTTGGCTAAACAGCAAAAATAAGAAATAACCAGCTCCCAAAATGGATGCCAACGTTCCTGCCGGAATTTGAGCCGGAGCGATCATGATCTGGCCGATCATATCGGCCCAGCCAACTAAAAGTATCCCGATAAAAACAGAAAAGATAATTTGTCTGGAAACAGTTCTGCAACCAAGTAACAGAGCCATATGCGGGGCTACCAAACCTACAAAGGCAACAGGACCGGTTGACGCCGTTGCCACCGAGCATAACATTGCGCATAAAAATAACAACACCCCTGTCGTTTTCGTAATGCAAAGGCCTCTGGATTGAGCAAAGTCCCGATTGACACTGAGCAGCGTCATCGCACGACTGAATTTCATTGCAATCAATATCAAGACAGTGGCAGTTATAGAAAGCAGCATGGCATTTTGGGCCGTCGCTCGATAAGTTGAACCCGATAGCCACTGCAAAATGTAATAGTTTTCCATTGTGCCTCTGGACAACATTAACGTAGTGACAGAATCCAATAAGGCCGACAGAGCAATACCAAATAACACAACAAGACTCGGGGAAAAACGACTTTTCCGACTAAGCATCAATAAAATCATTAAAACAATAAAGCTCCCGGTCAATGCGAAGGCCGAAGCAGCCAAGGTTGTTGAAATCCCCAATGTGAGTGCGGCCACGACCAACGAGCAACTTGCTCCTGAACTCACCCCTAAAATATCGGGGCTGGCCAAAGGATTATTAATCAATCGCTGCAAAATCACACCGGCGCAGGCCAACGCAGCACCGGCAAAGCAAGCGGTCAGCAAACGTGGCCAACGCAGAGAAAGCGTAAAGTCATTGGCCTTTGTCCATTGCCACCCCGACTCCGTTGTCTCCAACATACCATTTATCACGAGTAAACCCACAAACAATGTGACCATCACCATGATCACCTTGTTAATGCTGAATTGATGCGAAAAGACAAAAGCTCTCTGCTCCATATTGAAACCGTCTTTAAGTGAGCTGCCCGACATCGTTATTCGAGCTATCCAAATAAAAATCGGCGTGCCGATAACTGCTGAAACAACCCCTGTCGGCACAATATTTTCGGTCATGGCCGACAAGACATTCGCAAGGCAATCGGTTAAAAGTAACAATCCTGCTCCAAGAACAGAGCTGGCAATCAACTGCTTTGCGGGAGAGCGGCAGCCGCACGCTCTCACGATATTAGGGGCAATCAACCCGGTGAAGTTGATAACGCCGGCCACAGTGATAAAAGACGATACGATCCAGACACCCAATAATGTGAAAATAAAGAAAACCTGCACAACCGACAATCCGCGTGCCTTAGCGGCCTGTTCACCTAAACTAATCAATGCAAGGGCTCTGGGGGCAAATAAAAATATTAAACCCATGGGAATGGCCGCTCGTTGTGCCAACCAGATCAAAGAAGACCAGCCGTTTTGTGACAGGTCTCCAGCTCCCCACAAAAACACGTTTTGGATAAAATCAGCCTTTATTAGCACAATAGCCGTGGCAAGCGCGCCAAAAAGCAAATTGATCACCATGCCTGAAATAACAAGCGCCACTCCGCTCAAGCGCTTAAAACCAGTAATAGTCATAATTAACCCGAATGCAACTAAAGCGCCTGTGAACGCACAAAGCGCCAGGACGTCATTGACTAATTCCGGGAAAAATGCGCTGACCAAAACAATGGCAAACCAGGCTCCCGACGATGTCCCCAGTGTCAAAGGGGAAGTCATTGGATTTTGTGTCAGCTGCTGCAGCAAGCTGCCAACCAACCCCAAAATAGCTCCCCCGACCAAAGCCATCAGCCATCTTGGCGCTGTCCCGAAAATAAAGAAATACTCATCAAAATTTTGAGCCGCTTCGGGATTGAAAAACAGAGTAAGAGATTGACTTAAAGTTAGGGCGTTTTCAAATTGAAAACTAAACAGTGTCCCCAAAACTACAACGATTGCCGCTAAGAGAAACAAAAAGCTGAAAGAAATCCTCTTCATTTCCCCTCCACTTTTATAGACATCAATGCTTCATAAAGACTTTGTGCCGTCACTAAAATGGATGGCGCTCCCCCGTGACTCCAATAGGGTTTTGCCGATGCAACATGCCCTCGTCGGACAAAGGGCATGGCTTGCCATAAAATGGATTCGAGGACTTTCTTTTCTTGGGCAAACGGTAAAACATAGATGACAATGGCATCGTTAAGGTCTTTCAAATCACGGATTCTTACCTGTGTGAGTCCATAGTTGGCGTTATCACGAACATAAGGCTGAGAGATGCCCATTTCCCTGAGGACATAATCAGCAATGGAATTAGGGGTATAAACAAACAATGTCGTTAAGCCCGAAAATCGTATCACCTGAACGGACGGCACAAAGCCAAAATGCTCACGAATTGACTGCCCCATCTCTTTCAAGGCCCGGTGCCAATGAGCGACGTCTCGGCGGGCCTTTTCTTGCCTGTCGAAAACACGGGCTAATGTCAAATACTGATTGATTGCTTCCTGTGCCTGCCCGATGAGCGCATCGGCTCGATAATTTTCAAATACCAGTACCTTGGAAAACCGCTCGAGGGAATTTTTAAGATTTATTTGAGTAGGACCGATTAATACCAAATCGGGCCGCAGTGCCGCAATCCGCTCTAAATTTGGTTCTGCTCGAGTACCGACATCCACGATGCCTTCTGGAAGCGCCGGTTCGCGCACCCAAGTGGACCAAGGCGCGATGTCAGCCGCACCAACCGGCGCGATTCCAAGGCCCACCAAATTCTCCAAAAGATCCCACTGCAGTGCGACCACCCGTTGCGGCTTAGTGAGAAACGTGTGCTGGCCGCGGCTATCAAAAACAGTGACCGGATAATGATTGGCAAAAGCCGGCACTGAAGACATTGTCCAGGCGGCCGCGAGGGCTCGCGCAAAATGGCGCCTTGTGAGATGTAAGTCAATCATGCGCACACCACCGCAAAAGTTCGAGCCGGCCCTTCGTGATCAGACTGCGGTAAATCAAGCAATTTAACCGGTATTTCATACAACGACCGTAACAAAGCCTCCTCTCTTAAAAGCGAAGCATCCCCTTGAAACAACACCTTGCCCTGCTTTAGTGCCACAACATGACTGGCATAGCGAAGGGCCAAATTAATGTCATGAATAATGGTGATGATCCCAATGCCCGCCTTTTGATTGAGTTGTGACAGCAGCCCTAAAACGCCATACTGATGCTTGACGTCCAGCGCGGAAGTCGGTTCATCAAGAATCATCACGGGTGAACTTTGCGCCAAAAGCATGGCAATCCAAACTCGCTGCCGCTCTCCGCCTGAGAGCTCATCGACGTAACTGTCGGCAAAGCGCTCCGTTTGCGTGGCCTGCATTGCCCGCCGAACGGCTTTCTCATCCTCCGCATTCCAACGAGAAAATAGGCCGCGCCACGGAAAACGCCCCAATCTCACAAGTTCCCGACATGTTAATCCGGAACTGGAGGGTAACTTTTGAGGTAAAAAAGCGACACGCCTGGCACACTCTTTTTCAGAAAGTTCAAAGAGGTTTTCTGAATTCAGTTTCACCGATCCCTGATCCGGCTGAGATAGCCCTGCCAGTAAATTGACTAAAGTGGATTTACCTGAACCGTTATGACCCAGAATAACCGTCATTTTGTTAGTCGGTATTTTTAGATGATCAATTTCTAAAATCGTCCTGGCTTCACGTCGAACAACAATATCGGTTAAATCAAACATAGCGACAATTAACACAAAGCCCTGACGGAAAGATTCGCTCCGTCAGGGCCCGATGAATTACCAGTTATAAGTCAAAGATGCTCGCACAACGCGACCTTCTCCATAGTAGGCGGTATTGTAGTCACAGCCGGCCACATAGCGGTGATCGGTTATGTTGGAGGCTGTGCCGACAAAGCGCCAATGCTTGTCGAAATCATAGATAACATTGGCATCCCACAGCGTGGCAGAGTCCACTTTGTGACGATAGTAAGTATCGTGAGAAGAACCCAGATAGCGAATGCCGTTGCCAATCGTCAAGCCGGGCAAACCTAAACGGGCAAAGTTGTACGACACCCATAAAGATCCAATGTGTTTGGGAGTCAGTTCAGCCTCGTCATGCCAATCGCCAAAGATATCCTGATACTTCGGCTTGGTGACATCCTGATACGTGTAAGATGCATTCACGATAAGGTTTTCGGTTAATGCCGCCCTCATCTGAACTTCAACACCTTGAGCTTCTTTTTCAGAAACTTGTGATTGAGCCAACACACTGCCGATGACCGACTGTGCCAACGCATTTTCCTGTTTGAGCTTAAACCAGGCCACATTGATAAAGCCATCGAGCCAATCCGGCGTAAACTTCAGACCGATTTCCAACTGTTTGGTATTGATCGGTTCATAAATGTAGTAACCGTAAGTGCCGGGCTTCCAGTCGCCCAAGTGCGCCATCGAGGCGTTGGTGTAAAACGCTTCAGAGTAATTGACGTAGGGAGACAGGCCCATGGGGGCGAAGTACATCACGCCGGCGTTCCAAGACAATTCCCCTTCATCAAGAGAGTCGGAGCTGTTAATTGAATCCGGATCTTCATTTGTCGCGTCAATATTGACTAAGTCGTATCTCAAGCCTGCCTTGATAAGAAAGGTTTCGTCATAGACAGTCTGCAATTGGCTGTAAAGGCCCAACTGTTCCTTCTTAATGGAATTATCCCAAACAGCCAATTCTGAATCCGAAGGCATACCGGTGTGCGTCGGATTAAAAGGATCGACATTGCCAATGGCTACCCCCAACCCATTACCTTTCCAGTCATTTTTGTGATGCTGATAATCAAAGCCCACTTGTACCAAACTGTCGAAGTCTCCCCACACCCAATTGCCGGTTAAATTATTGTCAAACGTAAAGCTTGTCGAATCGCCGTCATTGAGAAGCGTGGAGCGAGAAAGCCCGCTGTCGGATGGCGCATAGGCGCCATCGTTCGTACCGTTGGCTGCGGTCGTTCTAAAGTAAAGATCGGTATGCTTAACCGTAAAGGATTGCTTGTATTCCAAATGATCGTTAAAGGCATGCTTAAACTCCCAACCAAAAGTTAATTGGTCTTTGTCATAAGCATCGTGTTCCGGATCGCCGTAATTGGTACCGTAGTGAACTTTCCGTCCGTCACGATCAACGACTGTACCCCAAGCCGGCATAAAGGCGGCACTTGGTTGACGGTCTTCTTTCAAATAGCTGGCCATTAATGTGAGCGATGTGTTTTGGGAAATATCAATCGTCCAACTCGGCGCAATATAACCGCGCCAACCGTTAACGCCATTGACAAAAGAGTCTTCACGGTTGCCCATGGCCACCAAGCGGTAACGTTGAGAACCGTCTTCAGTCAAATAGTCAGAAATGTCCAATCCGAGTTGCGCAAAACTTTGTGTGCCGCCGGTGACAGTGACCGAATGTTGAGGAGTTTTTGTCGGCTTCTTGGTCACCAAATTGACAACACCGCCAGGCTGGGAATCGCCGTATAAGGCAGAGGCTGGTCCGGAGAGCACTTCGATGGATTCCAATCCATAGGGTTCAATTGTGGTGTCAAAATAGCCCTCCTGATACTGAACCTGACCGTCCACCAAAGTAGTTACCTGAAAGCCGCGCATGCGCATCCAATTGGTGTCATAGTCCGCCCCGTACGGGTTAACGAAACCGGGGATGTAACGCAACGCGTCATCGACCTTACGCAAGATTTTATTGTCAATTTCCTGGCGATCAATCACACTGACCGATTGAGGCGTCTGCTCTGTATCGGTATTGATTTTGAGAGCCTGAGCCGTCACCGTCACAGCGTCCAGATTGGTCGTTTCAACAGCAAAAGCCGGTTGCAAACCAAAGGCCAAACACACGGCTAAGGATGTTTTAGTCAAGAGAAAGTTTTTCATAGTAAATGTAAATGAGATTCATTTATTGTTTAGGTAAAAAAAAAGAGAACTCCTATCCTCCGCCCATCGAACCGCCCTTAGCGGGCAATCCGAAATTCAATGGGAAATCTCAAACGAACACTTCGCGTCGGTCGAGGCCAAGACGATTGAGCTTTCCTGACAGCCCTAACGGCTGCGTTATCCAAAATGCCATTACCCGAAGAACGGTAAACGGTTAATTCTTCCAAGTCTCCTGCCAGGTTGATAGAAAATTGCAGTGTGACGATCCCCTCGATCCCTTTAGAGCGCGCGCGACGCGGGTAAACCAAGGACTTCTCCACCGTTGACTTCACAGCCGAAAGAAAAGCATCTTTGGTTTCTCCATAAACCAGAGTGGAAATACCCCCCTGATTGCCGGCAGTCTGACCGCCGGAAACTTGACGATTGTTGACAGCATTGGCTTGCACCGTCGAAGCTTTTGAGGTTTTTTGTTTTTCTTTGGGAGGTTGTTGTTTTTTCTTTTCTATCGGTTGAGTCTGACTGTTTTTTGTTTGCCGTGTTTTTTCAGAAACCGATGGCTGAAGTTTTTCAATTTCTTCTATCGGTGTTTTTTCAACGGTTGACTTTTGCTCAATCAACTCCGCTGACGAAACCATTGCACCGCCTGTCATCTGAGAAAGTGTGATGGAGAAAGTGGAATTTTGACCTGCCGCGGCAAAATCCAAACTCGGAGTTTGCCAAAAGATAAAACCGACTATCGGTACATAGACAAAAAAAGCGATCGCAAAAGAGCGAGTCATTCGCTTACGGTCGCGCGATTTGTTCAGTTGCGATTGCGAAATTTTCATGATTATATTTTTTAAATAAATCAATAACCTGAACAAATGAGTCAAATTTTGACTCCTTGTCGATGCGCATCAAAACCCGGTCATTTGAATTGAGCGCCCTCACCTTCTGCTCTAAGTCAGTCAAAGAGACTGAATCACCATCCCAATAAAATTCCCCGGCGGCATTGACCTGAACCAGTATTGGCTTTTCACTCGAATTCGAGCCTTGCGTGCTTTCGCTTTGGGGTAAGTTAATCTGGATTTCCCCCTTCGCGATGAAGGTTGAAATGGATAAAACCATAGCCAGCAGCACCAACATGATGTCGATGAACGGAACGATATTCAGGGGTTCTTTCTTGGGAATCTCAATCATGATGCATCGCCTGCCGCATTCTTCCAACGAGTGGACAAAACGTTAATTTTGCGTTGTAGTCCGTTGTAGATAATAAGAGTAGGAATAGCGACCGCTAAGCCCAGCGCTGTTGCTTTCAATGCCAGTGACAAACCGACCATGATGTCGGAAGCATTAATGTTGCCGCTTTGCCCCATATCGTAAAACGTGATCATGATACCGATCACTGTTCCCAATAAACCCACATAAGGCGCGTTGGAATAGATGATGTAGAGCGTGGTCATGTTTTTTGTGATGGCCTCATCAAAATCATTTTGGCTCTCATAATCACTGATTTTGACCTTTTTCAAAAACATCAGCCGCTCAATAGTCAACCAAACGGTAATAAAGCCCATCAAGCCTAAGACGGCGAAAATAAAGTAATCAATACTGTCTTTTAAAAGTTCCATAGCGACACCCCTGAAATCATGTCTGGGGAATTATATACTTATTACAGATAATGAGAATTATTATCTTTTAAATTTTCTTTTGCACTACGCTCTTTGTCTTATCCTGATATCAACGAAAAGTCTGCAACAGCCTCAGATAGAAAGGCCGGCCATCCATTGAGCCCTTAAAGCAGTAAACTCCGTGTTGTACTTAAGGATTAGTAGCAAAACCGGCACCGGTTAGCTCACCATCAAGCTCGTTGCCTGCAACGTCACTTTGTAAAATATCAATGTGAATTAATTTTCATTTTCAGGTTATGAATTTATAAAGGTTGCCTTAATTCAGTAACAAAGCAGGGCTGGCGCGTGCGTCAGCCCTGTGGGAAAATTGTTTCATCTTGATCCTCTCGATGCTTTATTTTAAAACTCAGGATCAAAATTCCGAATCTACGACCTTACTTCACGGTGATATCGGTCCTCCCTGTGGGGTCCCTATCGTATTGGGGGTGCTTTTACCGTCCTCCAATACCGGGGCTCGTAAAAACTTGTGAATCAGCGAGATAACTCGGCCGTCCTTGATTCTCTCTGACAATAGTTGCAGGAGCTTCGAGTGATTGACCGTATCAAAAAACTTCGCCAAGTCCAAATCCACGACCCATACATATCCTTCATTGGCTAGTTTCAGACACTGTTCAACCGCTGTTTGACAGCTTCGATTCGGTCTAAAGCCGTGACTGCTCTCGGAGAATACCTTTTCGTACTCTTCGCTTAGCTTTTGTTGCACCGCTTGTTGGACCCATCGGTCAATCGCTGTCGGGATGCCCAGTGGTCTGAATTTCCCTTTTTCCTCCTTCGGAATGAGTACTCGTAGTACGGGTTGGGGTTTGTATTTCCCCGCTTTTATGGACTGCACCAGTTCGGGGCCTTGCTCGAATAAGTAAGCTCGAAGGTCTCCAACCTCCATTCCGTCGACTCCTGCACTTCCCTTGTTGGCGACCACTCTCTTCCAGGCTTGGTTGAGATTGGCACTTTCCAATATGGCTTCCAGTGTAACCATCCGTTCTACTCTGTTACGTGGTGGCATTCATCCTTGGTTGCTCCGTGCTCGGTTCGATGTGGGAGCACGTCTGAGAGCCCTCCCCGGGTAAGGACTTAATCTTTCCCTTCATGTGTCCGCTTCGTTTACACCACAAGTTCTGGGTAGCTTTGGGACTTCAGCTTGTAGTGCAGCCTTATCCACTTGCAAATGCCTAACGAAGTTTCTGTTCGTCGAACCAAAGGTTTGCCTCGGGCTTCTTTCAGATTCCACCTCGCGATGGACACCCTTGCCGTCAGCTATGGGCTTGTCGCTACCAACCGCCCTCGGGACTTTCACCCGTTAGATTAAGTGCCATGCCGGGCACACACTTATTGGAAGCCGAACTTATTCGGCTTCCATAAAATAATCCTCAAAATCGTCCGACTGAATAACTCGACGGGCGACATCCATTGAAAAGCCTCGCGCTAAAAGGTAGCGCATCTGTTTACCCCGTTCTTTGAAGTCCTGCGGTGCCACACCAAAACGCTTCTGCCATAAAGCCCGTGCTCTTTCATATTCGCTTTGCCCTAAATCCTGCAGCGTCTTTTCAATAATGCCGGCTGACACGCCGTCGGCTTTTAATTCATAGGCCAAACGAGCATTACCATACCGAGCCGAACGAAGTCTCACCCTAGAACGCGCAAAACGCTCGTCAGACAAATAGCCGCGTTGTTCAAGCTCATCCAACAAAGCCTCCAGCGTTGTCTCATTCTCCGACTCTTGTAAGTAAGGCCGCAGCTTTTGTCGCAATTCCTGACGACTGTACTCACGCCTAGCTAAGTACCGAATAGCCCGAGTTTTTATGCTCGGGCTTTCGCGTTTACTTTGCTTTAGGGCAACAGTCGAATTCTCTTCATTAGATTTCAACATCAGCGTCTTCAGCTTCAGCCTTCTTCAAGGTTTTAACGCCTTTGAGTTCACGAATCTTATCTTCGATTTCCGTCAGTACTTCAGGATTATTCTTCAAAAACTCTCTGGCATTATCGCGGCCTTGACCGATCTTATTGCCCTGATAGCTGTACCATGCACCCGATTTTTGCATCAGATTCAATTCCACAGCCATGTCAATGACCTCTCCTTCATGCGAAATGCCGTCACCATAAAGGATGTCAAATTGAGCCGTTTTAAAGGGAGGCGCCACCTTATTTTTAACCACTTTCACTTTTGTATCGGAACCGATGACTTCATCACCCTTTTTAATGGCACCGACACGGCGGATATCCAAACGCACCGAGCTGTAAAACTTCAAAGCGTTACCACCGGTCGTGGTTTCCGGGTTTCCGTAACTGACACCGATCTTCATACGAATTTGGTTAATGAAAACAACCAACGTATTGGTCCGTTTAATGGATGAAGTCAGTTTTCTGAGAGCCTGACTCATCAGACGAGCCTGCAAGCCCGGCAACGCTTCGCCCATCTCCCCTTCAATTTCAGCTTGCGGCGTTAAAGCGGCCACCGAATCAATAACGACCATGTCAACCGAGCCGGAACGAACCAAGGCGTCACAAATCTCAAGCGCTTGCTCACCAGTATCAGGCTGAGAGATCAGCAACTCGGAGAGATTAACACCAAGGCGTTGTGCATATTGGATATCTAAAGCGTGTTCAGCGTCAATATAAGCACAGGTTCCACCGGTTTTTTGCATTTGAGCCACCACATGTAAAGCCAACGTGGTCTTACCTGAAGATTCCGGGCCATAAATTTCGATAATACGGCCACGGGGCAAACCGCCGACTCCCAAAGCGAGATCAAGACCGAGCGAACCGGTGGAGACCACATCAATGTCTTCGCTCATCCCTTTATCGCCCATGCGCATGATCGAACCCTTGCCAAATTGTTTTTCAATTTGAGCCAGTGCTGCACTCAGTGCCTTCTTTCGTTCTTCACCCTCTACACGCTCGACACGCGGTAACGTTTTCTTTTCAGCCATTTTCTTTCCTTAAACGGTTATCGTGCACCCTAGCTCATCGAACTGACACCTATTTAATATATTTTTACAGGAGTATTTAAAAAATATATCAATCGGCGTCTTTGTCTTTAAATTCGGGCAACTTGTTTTCTGTACAAGACGAATTATTCACAATAAAAGATCATTTGTCGAGACTTTAATTGGTTATTTTTATTATCGTTTACCCTAATATTTGTATCAAACAATGATCTTTATCAAATAAAGTAAAACCATCAGCAAAATGCCCTCCCCAAAAAATTATTTGACAAAAGCTTTTAAATGCGGCATCATTTCGCACTCGGTTGGACACGTTACCAGTGGGCTTGTCCCGCTCGTTAAAGCAAACGGGTCGTTAGCTCAGTCGGTAGAGCAGCGGACTTTTAATCCGTTGGTCGAGAGTTCGAGTCTCTCACGACCCACCACCATCCGAAAATGTTGAAGGTTTGGGAGCGTAGCTCAGTTGGTAGAGCAGCGGACTCTTAATCCGTCGGTCCAGAGTTCGAGTCTCTGCGCTCCCACCAAACCTCCACGAAACCTTGATTGGCATTGGGAGCGTAGCTCAGTTGGTAGAGCAGCGGACTCTTAATCCGTCGGTCCAGAGTTCGAGTCTCTGCGCTCCCACCATCGCCATCTTCTCCCCCACACCTTTTCAGCTCTCATTATTACTTGTTTGTTTTCTCATTTTTCTTCGTAACAACTTGAAAATTTCCGTCCAATTTCGCTCTTTTCTCTCCAAAAAACAACACTTAACGCTACAATAAATTCCTTGTTAAGTCTGTAGATACTGCCTTTTCAGAAATGTTGTTTTTACCTACTCCTGAAGATACTGATCGACTGGGTTTATTGCTTGCTCAAAGCCTATTGGCTAACCGTCAAGCGATTACTCAATTAGGCCTCAATATTCGTCTAGAGGGTGATCTCGGCGCAGGTAAAACCAGTCTGACGCGTGCCACATTACGCGCCTTAGGCGTGAGCGGCCGAATCAAAAGTCCAACTTTCACATTGCTCGAGACTTACCCAATCGATTCGGAAATTGAAGTTTTCCACTTTGACTTTTATCGATTTGAAAGTCCTGAAGAATTTTTGGACGCAGGATTTCGCGAAAACTTTGCTCCCGGCCATATTACTTTTTGTGAGTGGAGTGAAAAAGCAGGTAACTGTTTACCTAACGCTGATTTAACGATCAGCTTAAAACCTCACAACGAAGGTCGGCAGGCCCTTCTGACAGCCTCTACGGAATTAGGATTAAACGTACTGAACGCAATAAACGAAGCATGGACATCTCACGCAGAACACTGATCGGTACCACAACGGGTACACTGGCGCTCACCTTACTTCCCGTACGGGTTGCTCATGCCGCACAGATGGTTGATGTCCGCATGTGGCCGGCAGAGGAATACACGCGTGTCACGCTTGAACACGATGAACCGATTAAATTCAAGTATTTTCTTGTCCGCTCCCCCATGCCCTACCGCCTGGTGGTAGACATTGAAGGGTTAAAACTCACTGCGAAACTTCAGAAAATGATCTCCGACGTTTCGCCTAAAGATCCCTATATTCAAGCGGTTCGAATCGGCCAATTTACACCGACTGTTGTCCGCCTGGTGATGGATCTCAAAAGCGAGGTCAGACCTGAAGTTTTCTCTTTAAAGCCCGTTGCCAATTACAAATATCGCTTAATTTTCGATATTTACCCGGTTCAGTCGGAGGATCCGATTGCTGGTGTTATTGCCGGTCTTAACAATAAAGGCCAACAAAAAGATCCTTTGGGTGATTTAATCGCTCAAAATCGTCAGTCAGCTAAACAAAACGAGAGCTCAAAAGAAACAAAAACAGAGCCTCAGAAGCCTGCTCAAACGGCTAAAAACACAAACGCCGAAAAAAATAAAGCTCAAGCTTCAACATCAAAGTCTAAAACTGCAGCTGAAACTAAAAAACAAACGCAACCCAAAGCGCTTCCCAAGAAAACAAAGGATATCGTCATTGTGGTTGACGCCGGGCATGGCGGTGAAGACCCGGGCGCGGTCGGTAAAGGTAAAACTTATGAAAAACACATCACGCTTTCCATCGCTAAACGTCTGGAACGTTTGATCAAACGAGAAAAGGGAATGAAGGTCGTGATGACACGCTCATCCGATCACTTTGTGAGTTTAAGTCAGCGAGTGATGATTGCTCAAAAAGCTAAAGCACACCTTTTTGTCAGTATTCATGCTGATGCTTGGACAAAGCCATCGGCCAAAGGATCTTCCGTTTATGCATTGGCCGAACGGGGTGCGACAAGTTCTGCAGCACGATGGTTGGCTAAAAATCAAAACGATGCTGACTTAATCGGTGGGGCCAACTTTAAAGAAGTTGACAGACGTCTGCAGTCCGTTCTGGTTGATATGACCACTTCGTGGAAAATCAACTACAGTCTTGAACTCGGTCATAGCGTTTTGCAATATCTCAGCCGCATTAATACATTGCATCGCAGACAGGTCGAACAGGCTGGTTTTTTAGTCTTAAAAGCGCCTGGTATTCCCTCCATTCTTGTGGAAACGGCTTTCATCAGCAATCCTCAAGAAGAGCGCAAGCTCAAAACAGCGGCTTACCAGCAAAAAGTAGCCGATGCTATCCTGAAAGGAATTAAAGCCCAAGTCAAGAAAAATGACTCCATTATGCAAAGTTAGAAAGACGCTTTGAAAACTTTTGCAACGCATCTTTTCGACGATTTCGACGCTTTACGGCTAAAATAGTTAAATCGTATTGTTTTTTATTCAAGGACATCGCAATCATGGCTATCGTCTCTTTACGTCAATTACTGGATCATGCCGCAGAAAATGGTTATGGCGTTCCGGCATTCAACGTGAATAATATGGAACAAGTTCAGGCCATTATGTCTGCAGCTAGCGAAGTTGGAGCACCGGTTATCATGCAGGCTTCTGCCGGAGCACGCCGCTACACCGGAGAGCTTTTCTTGAAAAATTTGATTCAGGCTGCTGTTGAAACATATCCAGATGTCCCTGTCTGTATGCACCAAGATCACGGTCAAAACCCGGCCGTCTGCCAAGGCGCCATCCGTATGGGGTTCTCTTCAGTCATGATGGACGGTTCTCTTCAAGCCGACGGTAAGACTATTGCCAGCTATGACTACAATGTCAACGTTACTCGCCAAGTTGTGGATATGGCTCACTGTATCGGTGTTAGCGTTGAAGGCGAATTGGGATGTCTTGGCTCCCTCGAAACCATGAAGGGAGACAAAGAAGACGGTCACGGAACTGATGCAAAGATGACTCGTGATCAACTCCTGACCGATCCGGATCAGGCTGCCGACTTTGTTGAAAAGACTCAGCTTGACGCGCTGGCTATTGCTATCGGTACAAGCCATGGCGCCTACAAATTCAGTCGCAAACCGACCGGTGATATTCTGTCTATTGAGCGCGTGAAAGAAATCCACCGTCGTTTACCGAACACCCATTTGGTTATGCACGGTTCTTCTTCCGTCCCACAAGAATATTTAGCTGAAATCCGAGAATTTGGCGGACAAATGCGAGAAACGTATGGCGTGCCGGTTGAAGAAATTCAAGAAGCCATCAAGCACGGTGTCCGCAAGGTTAACATCGACACCGACATTCGTTTGGCCATGACGGCGGCTGTTCGTCGCTTCTTGGTTGAAAATCCGACGAAGTTCGATCCGCGTGAATATTTAAAGGCAGCCCGTAAGGCAGCTTATGAATTGTGCAAACAACGTTATTTGGACTTCGGCTGTGAAGGCCAAGGTGCCAAAATCAAACCGATCGATCTCTTTACGATGGCTAAACGTTATTCCAACGGTGAATTAAAACAAAACGTCATCTAATCAAACGGTTCCTTATCACAGAGGGGAGCAAGCTCCCCTCTTAGCTTTCTAAAAAATGCCTGATGCAAAAGACCTCAAAGGTAAAACTGGACTAAAAAGACTAGCTAACGCGTTTCTTTATTCCAAAGATGGATTCGCTGCAGCATATCGTTCTGAAGAAGCTTTCCGCCAAGAATTCTGGTTATTAGTGGTAGGCTCAGTCATTGCTATTTTGTTGCCCGTCAGCCTTATGCAAACCGTTGCGCTGATTGCGGCCTTACTGTTTCTACTCATCGTTGAAATTCTTAATTCTGCTATCGAAGCTGCAATCGACCGTATTGGCGTCGAGATTCACCCTCTGTCCAAACGTGCTAAAGACATGGGAAGTTGTGCCGTTCTTATGGCTTGTGCCATGGCTGCCTTAGTATGGATAAGCATTTTGGCTGATTGTATTTTTAACCGATAGCCCATCTGTCAACAATTGTTTTTCAGCAAGACAATTGGAGATAGAAAATTCTCGCACTGCGTACAAAAACCGCTAGAATGTATCCGTTAAAACGTTGGCAATGGGCCAACCCAATTTTCACAACGGAATCAAACGATCATGCCCATTCTTGATACTTCTTTGCACTCCTTAAAGCGCATCTATCGCGGCAAAGTTCGCGACAGCTATGAGCTCGATGATGACAAGCTCTTGATTATTGCCACGGACCGTATCTCTGCGTTTGACGTCATTCTCGACGATCCCATTCCCTACAAAGGCATGGTGTTGCAGGCACTGACGGATTTTTGGTTTGAGAAACTCAAAGGCATCGTTCCGAATCATCTCACGGGTATTGATCCCACGACGGTCGTTGCCGAAGATGAAGTCGATCAAGTGAAGGGACGCTCAGTGGTCGCCATGAAACTGAAACCGATTCCGATTGAATGCGTGGTTCGCGGTTATATCGCCGGCGGCGGCTGGAAAGATTACCAGGCAACGGGCAAAGTCTGCGGAGTTGAATTGCCCGCCGGTCTCAAACAAGCCCAAAAACTGCCGCAACCGATTTTCACACCGGCTGCCAAGATGGAAGTTGGCACCCACGATGAAAATATTTCTTTTGAACAGGCAGTGCAATTAGTCGGTGAAGATGTCGCTCGACAAATCCGCGACTACTCTATCGAGCTTTACACACGTGCCGCAGAATATGCACTGACAAAGGGCATTATCATCGCTGACACCAAATTTGAATTTGGTCTGGACAAAGACGGAGTTGTTCGCCTGATGGACGAAGTGTTGACGCCTGACTCATCACGCTTCTGGCCTGCTGATCAGTATAACGAAGGCATTTCTCCGCCTTCATTTGATAAACAGTTTGTCCGTGATTGGCTCGAAACTCAGCCTTGGAACAAAACAGCCCCCGCCCCTCGCGCTCCTCAAGAAATTCTGGAAAAAACGTCCCAGAAGTACCGCGAAGCGTTGCGCCGCTTGGCTGGCCGTGATGTGGCTTAATGTGATATTGAGTTAAACCCTATGGCGCGGAATGGCTTTATCGCTCCGCGCCCTTCTTGTTTTTAAGGTTAAAAAATTATGCAAAATTCTCCTCTTGTCGGTGTTGTCATGGGGTCAAATTCTGACTGGGACATCATGAAAAATGCCTGCGACATTCTCAAAGAATTTGGTGTTCCTTTCGAAGCACAAGTGGTTTCAGCTCACCGTATGCCCGATGAAATGTTTCGCTATGCCGAGACCGCTCAAGAGCGCGGATTAAAAGTGATTATCGCCGGTGCCGGCGGTGCCGCTCATCTGCCCGGCATGCTGGCGGCTAAAACCGTTGTCCCGGTCTTGGGTGTTCCAATTCCTTCGCGTTATCTAAGAGGCGAGGATTCATTGCTTTCCATTGTTCAAATGCCCAAAGGTGTACCTGTGGCTACATTTGCCATCGGTGAAGCCGGTGCCGGCAATGCTGCCCTTTTTGCAATTGAAATGTTAGCCGCTGCCGGATGCGAGGAAATGAAAGATAAAATCTCGGCTTTCCGACGTGCCCAAAATGAAAAGGCACGAAATATGGTTTTACCTCTCTAAAGAAAGCGAATCAAGTTATGAACAAAAAATTGCCACTTAACCCCGGAGAGATGTTGGGGATGATGGGCGGCGGTCAATTGGGTCGTATGTTTGCCATTGAAGCCGCTTATATGGGTTATCACGTAACGGTGCTTGAACCGGGTGAAATGCCGCCGGCAGCAGAGGTATCTTTAAAACACATTGCGGAACCTTATTTAAGTGAAAGCGGTCTGGATCGCCTTGCCCGTGAAAGCAGCGCGGTGAGTACTGAATTTGAAAACGTTCCCGCTCAAGCTCTTAACCGCTTGGCAAAAGAAACCTTTGTTGCTCCGCCGGGCAATGCTGTTGCAGTGGCCCAAGATAGAAATGCTGAAAAACATTTCATCGAAACAAGTGCTCACGTCCCTGTTGCCCCTCATTGTCAAATTAGCTCTGAGCAAGACATTGAAGCCGCTGACGAATCGCTCTTTCCTGCCATCCTTAAAACCGCTCGATTAGGCTACGATGGGAAAGGACAGGTTCTCGTTGATGATCGAGAACAGTTGCGAGAAGCGTTCACTACGTTGAACAAAGTTGACTGTATTCTTGAAAAGCGTCTTAAGCTATTTAAAGAAGTTTCAGTCATTGTGGCCCGATCCTACAACGGTCAAACAGCGACGTTCCCCGTCTGCGAGAATCGTCATCGTAACGGTATCTTGGCTGTTACTGTTATGCCCGCGCGCATCAGCGAAACGATTTCCGATCAAGCCCGTCAATACGCCACACAAATTGTGGATGCTCTGAACTACGTCGGTGTACTTTGCGTGGAGTTTTTCGTTCTTGAGGATGGAACTTTAGTGGCCAATGAAATGGCCCCTCGTCCACACAATTCAGGTCACGCAACCATTGATGCCTGTTGGAGCAACCAATTCGAGCAACAACTTCGCTGCATGACCGGTCAACCATTAGCCGATACCACTCAGCATTCGGCCGCTGTCATGCTCAACCTGTTGGGTGACATTTGGTTTGATGGGGAAAATCACAGAGAACCGGACTGGTCCTCTGTACTGGCCATCCCCGGAGTCAAACTTCACCTTTATGGGAAAGCTCAAGCCAGAAAAGCCCGTAAAATGGGACACGTGACCTGTTTGGGTAAGACAATTCAAGAAGCCTTGCAACGTGCTCAAGACGTTGCCAAGGTACTTGGTTTACCGGAGCCGCAATAATATGCAAGCAGTTGATGAAAGAGCTATCCGAGCGGCAGTAGATGTCTTGGAGTGTTCCGGTTTGGTCGCCATGCCGACTGAAACCGTTTATGGCTTAGCCGCCAATGCTGAAGACGAAAAAGCTGTCAAAAAAATTTTTGAAGCTAAAAACAGACCGACAACGCATCCGTTGATCGTTCACATTACCGGTGAGGAAGCTTTGGATCATTGGGCTAAAGAGATTCCTCAAAGCGCATACGTATTGGCTAGGCGCTTTTGGCCCGGACCGCTGACCATGATTTTGAAAAAATCGGATGCCGTTGGCGATTGGATTACCGGAGGTCAGGATTCCGTTGGCCTGCGTTGTCCATCTCACCCTTGGGCTATGGCGCTGATTAAAGCGTTTGCAGGTAAGCATCATCGCGGTCTAGCTGCACCGTCAGCCAACACTTTCGGAAGAATTTCTCCCACCACGGCGCAGCACGTTCGTGATGATTTGGGCGAAAAACCCAAAGGAAAGGTTGACTTTATTCTCGATGGCGGCGAGTGCGATGTCGGGGTTGAATCGACAATTATCAACTTAAGCGGTGAGCATCCTGAGATTTTGCGGCACGGTGCCATCACACGCAATATGCTTGAAGAAGCCCTGGGCTGCGCTGTTCCTGACGGCGGCCAAGACTCTCCTCGAGTCTCAGGCTCCCTAAAGAGCCACTATGCTCCTAAAACCAAAGTGATTCTTTCATCGGATATCGCCGGCGATTTAAAACGATATCAAGATAAGAAAATCGCCATTATGGCTTCAAAAACGTTGTCGGAGCAAACGCCGGCCCATGTCATTAAGTGGTTTGTCGCCCCAGAAAGCGCAACAGAATATATGCATGACCTTTACGTGAGACTGCATGAATTGGATCAAGCCGGTGCCGATCTGATATTGATCGAGACACCGCCCACTGGCGATGCATGGAACGCTGTACAGGACCGACTCGCCCGAGCCTCTGCATAGTTGGGAATCTTATGCCAGAAGAATTGGTGAGACTGTCAAAGCGCATCAGCGAATTAGGCATCGCCTCGCGACGCGAGGCCGATGCCTGGATTGAAAAAGGTTGGGTTAAGGTTAACGGTGAAATAGCCGTCTTAGGCATGAAAGTTCGATCAAGCGATCGGATTCAAATTTCATCGAAAGCCAAAGCCCAGCAAGATAAGCTGGTGACCGTTGTTCTGAATAAACCGATTGGTTATGTAAGCGGGCAAGCCGAGGACGGTTATGAACCGGCCAAGGTGCTGGTTACGGCTCAAAACCGCTGGGAAAAAGATGACTCCCCTTTACGGTTTCATCCTTCACAATTGGCGCATTTAGTGCCGGCCGGCCGCCTTGACATTGATTCCGTTGGCCTTCTTGTCCTCACTCAAGACGGTCGTGTTGCCAAAAGCATCATCGGTGAGAACAGTGAGATTGAAAAAGAATACATTGTTCGTGTGACACGATTCGACGGCTGCGAGCCGAAACTGACCACTGAACAGCTTCAACTTTTAAATTACGGTTTATCTTTGGATGGGAAACCCTTGCAAAGAGCCAAAGTCACTTGGCTTAACGAAGATGAACTGCGCTTCATCCTTAAAGAAGGGAAAAAGCGACAGATCCGCAGAATGTGTGAAGCCGTCGGACTCAAAGTTCTTCGACTTAAACGTGTCCGAGTAGGCAATATTGTTCTAGGCCAATTACCTCTCGGTCAATGGCGCTACATCAAACCAACAGAACACTTTTAATTTTCATGAAAAATCGAGCTCTCCTGGCCCAATTTTTATTGGTATTTGTCACCCTTTTGTGGGGCTCGACTTTTTTGACGCTGCAAATTGCCCTTCAATGGGCTGATCCCATTGTTATTGTTGCTCTACGCTTTATCCTCGCCTCTCTCATCGTTTTTTGTTTACTCAAGGGAAAGCTTTCAGCCATCACAAGATATGAGTGGAGAGGCGGATTTTTCATCGGATGCTGTATTTTCGGAGTCTATACCTTACAAACCATCGGATTAGATTCCATTCCGAGCAGTACATCTGCGTTTTTAACTGGGCTTTACGTCGCTTTTGTTCCCCTGCTGCAGTGGATTGTTTTTAAAAATGTCCCACAACCTATCACGATAGTGACTATTGTTTTAGCCTTTGCCGGCATGACCCTATTTGCCAACCCATTTTCAGTCAGTTTTTCCGGCCAAATCGGTGAATGGGTAACGGTTTTAAGCGCTCTGATCTGTGCGGCTGAGATTCTCTCAATCAGCTACTTTGCCAAGGGATGCCGTCCGCTTCAACTCAGCTTTACACAGCTCATCACGGTTGCCGCCCTTGCCTCAGCAACACTGTTGTGGCACGAACCGATCCGACCTACACAATGGTGTTCTGGCTTACTTATTTGCATAACAGCGTTGGCAGCGATCGTCAGTTTTGTCCAATTCGGAATTGGTTGGGCTCTAAAATACGTCTCAGCACTTCGTGCAACCTTAATTTATGCCCTAGAACCCGTTTTCGCAGGCATTATCGGTTGGTTAGCCGGGGAATATTTCGGTGTCACCGAAATTACCGGAGCTATACTTATTGTCCTTGCCGTGCTAGTCAGTGCCTGGCGTCCCAACAAACGGAAAAAGACGGAGGGAACATCCTTATGACAGAAGAGTATGCCGTCGGTTTTTTTGATTCCGGCTGGGGAGGTCTGTCCATTTTAAAGACAGCCCGACAGACATTGCCGCATGAAAATTTTATCTATGTAGCTGACTGTGGCTTCGCTCCCTATGGTGATCGCTCCCACGACTTCATCGTAGAGCGGGCTCAAAAAATTGCTGATTTTTTATTTAACCAAAAGCATGTCAAGGCGCTGGTTATCGCCTGTAATACCGCCACGGCAGAAGCTATTGACACACTCAGAAAAGAACGCCCTGAATCTGTAATTATCGGAGTGGAGCCGGCCATTAAGCCAGCAGTCCTATCCTCTCAGAACAAACGCATTGGGATGATTTCCACAACAAGAACGGCTCAGTCGGCTCGCTATAAAAATCTCGTAGAACGTTTCGGTCAAAACGCGAGCATATTTTCCTGCGGCTGTCCCGGTCTGATGGATTGTGTGGAGGCCGGAGAATTTGACTCTGAAAAAACCATGGGGCTCTTACAACGCTACCTTGAGCCAATGATTTATGAACATATTGACTCCTTGGTTTTAGGCTGTACTCATTACCCATTTTTATTGACAAGCATTCGAAAAATTGTTGGCCCCGACGTTCAAATTTATGAACCGAGCCTAGCCGTCTCACTGCATTTAAAAGAGTGCTTGAGAAAAATCGGCCGTCTAAATACTCAGGGAACGGGGCATGAACGCTTTTATGTCAGTAAGCTCAATGAGCAAAGAAAAAGCGTGGCTTGCCGACTTTGGGGGCAACCCACGCCTTTTGAAGAATTAGGAATCAATTAAGGTTCGATTAGAAATTCCTGCATCTTCTCGCGAAGGGTAGATGGAATTGGCGTGGACTTTCGATTTTCGGAATCGATACAAACCATCACTTCACGACACTTCACATGCAGAGCATCACCTTTATAAAACTCGATTTCTACAGTAAAAGAACTGTTGCCAATGTGGCTTACCCATAAACGAAGCTCACCAACATCACCAATATGAAACGGTTTAAAAAAGTCCGATTGCACCGAAACGACCGGAATCAGAACATTTTTTGTTGACATATCTTCCCAGGGCAATTGCATCCCTTCGCGAAACCAATCTTCTGTCAAGCCGTTAAACAATACAAAAAAGTTCGGATGAAAAACAATTCCTGCCGGATCACAATGGGCAAAGCGGATCATGCAGCTTTTCTTAAAAACTTTCCCCATTTCAACTCTCCTCTTTTTCGATCAACACAGCTCGAACGGGGCTGGCTTCCAATCCTTTAATTTTCAAAGGCAAAGCAATCAATTCATAGTCTCCAGCTCGAACCGCCGACAGCTCCAGATTCTCCAAGATGATGGCTCCGCCGTCAATAGCTAAAACATGGGATGTGAGTTTCTCATCACCGGCGCAATCAATGCTGGGTGTATCAATGCCAATAACCGTTACCCCTTGATCCAACAAACGGCAAATGGCTTCTGCACTTAAATAAGCAAACGAATCCGACCACTGCGCAGGTATTTTAAATCCTGTTTTTATCAAAACTCGGCAGCTGTGAACACCAACAAGTTGATCGGCCGTAATTTCACCTGAAGTTTTAATTTCAATAACTTGGCACGGCCCAATCAGCCTTTCAGGAGCAATTGTTGAAACATCACCGGCTCGATTCAAATGCTTGGGAGCATCCACATGAGCCCCCAGATGCGCACTCATCGTAAAGGTGCCGACACAAAGTTTTTCGGATTGAAAAAATTCAAGCGACAAAGGCGCATCGCCCGGATAAACGGGCGATGCTATCGTCAACAATGGAGTGATATCGATGATCTTCACAAGGTTCTGGGATCTAATTGAGCGTCTTTTTCACTTGAAAGCTTATTGACCACATCTCGAGCAATTTCGATCATCGTCAACGGCGCGCAACCTTCAGCCTTGTTGTTGGTAATCACAAAACTCTTCTGATTGGACTTCTGTGCGATATCCAACAAATGAACAATTCCAGAACGCGTGGCAGGATCAGGATGCACAATCTTATTGAAGGGGGCGTACGTCATTTTTGCCACACCGTGGCGCTGAATCGGATTCAAAGACCAACGAACAACTAGCGGTCCCTTCATTTTCCAATCCTCTCCTTGAGCATCCGGGTCTTCGTAGTAACGCAGAGCTGCTGTTTGGCGAATGACATCCGGCATTGAAGGATGCACACCCACAACCAGACGCACTCCGCTTGGACGCAAGGCGTTTAAAAGGCGTTTTGTATAAATGGAAAGTGTACGGACTTCAACGGCATAAATGGGTTGTTCACCCTCAACTTCTTTCGGTAGATCTGCAAAGAACTGGGCGATTCGATCAATGTAGCTGTAGCACTCTGCCTGGGTGGGCAACAAAGGTCTGGGAATAGGAGACAGTTGGAAAACCAAGGGGCCTGCATTTTCTCCCAATCCATTGATGACAGGGTACACAAATTCGTGCATAGCTGCGTGCAAATCAAGGAAGTCTTGATTGAGAGAACGGAACCGTCCCTTAGGATCACGCTTGACGGCATCGGTTACGCTTTGAGGGGCTTTGATCAAAAAACGGAAATTCTCATCTACTTGATTGGCCATTGCTGCATAAGACATTTCATTGAGTGTTCCGAAAAACGACCAATCAATACCAACCGCTCTTAACACCGGATGCTTACAGTAGGCGGTTAAACCTCGTTTGGTTAAATCTTCCACTCCACTTGTTTCGCCCCAAACAATCCCTTTCCAACCCGGAAAATTCCAACTGGCGCAACCCAGATAAATAGAACGAGGCAACAAACGACCTAAACGCAAAACGTCTTGAGAAGGCGTAACCGGAGTAATCGGCGAGGAGGTAACTTCATCAAAACTGTAGGGATCTGTCGTAAATTGATCAAACATATCACTAGCCCAATCTGTATATCAACAAAAATAAAAAAAAACGAAATTCTCAATCAAATGAGTGCCTTACCCTGAGTATACGACCGATTGAATCAGGCTATACGGTCGCAAATGAGTAATTTTGCTCAGAAGGACAAAAAATACCAAAAAAAAGTGACTACTTCAAAGTCTGACGCTATCTGAATACAACAATTTGATTTCTTTGAAACTATTTTTTTGTCTTAACAAACAAAAAAATACCCGGGAAAATCCCGGGCGGGTTAAACGATCATGGACGTGGCGCCTTAGCAGGGCGAGGAACCTTGGGTGGAGCGGGCGGCTCCAAGAGACTACCGGTGTTAACAATGTGGTCAAATTCGACCATCTTTTCCTCACCCATCACTTTTTGCAATTCTGCTCTGGCTTTCACATACGCATCGAAAGCTTTCGCATGTTCATTCATGAAGGCGCTTCGAGCTTCGAGCCGGGCCTGCCGGGTCATACCGGGTTCAATAGCGGCACGATGACTAAGACGAACCTGCGCTAAATCCCCGTAAGCTTTTTGCATCTGCTGCCAGGCTTTTTGCTGAGTCGCAGACACTCCCAACACGGCTCCCACTTCATTAATAAAATCGAGGGCTTCCTCACGATCCATACCAAAAGTATGAACACCCCGTTGCTCGAGTAAACGCGCCGGAGCTCTGTGATGCGGACCTCTTCGAGGGGCGTCCGCCCAATAAGCGCAATGGGGACCGTCATAACGATGATGCCATCCCGGACCGGGTTGTCCATCCCAACACGGAGCACCGTGCCAGGCAAAACTACTCAATGGGATTAAACCGACTGATAAAACGGCAGCGATGATGAGTGGTTTTCTTGTCATATTGTTCTCCCCTATCTGAAAAAGATCCCCCGCCTAATCTTCGCTTTGCCGGGGGATGTAAGACTTTAGCTTTGCTTGCAATTGCAGTGTACGTGAGTCACTCGCAACAATCCTTTGGTAACTGTGTGATTTTGTTATGTACATTAATCATTTTGTAATCTTTAGGCGCAAAAAGCTGACTCTAAGAACAATTCTCGTCACAAAATAACCCCTGTCGCGCATTTGATACAATGATGCCGTTGTGTTTTTTACATTTTTTCAGGACGTTACAAATGGAACTCTCCGCTTTGACTGCTCTTTCCCCGCTCGATGGCCGCTATGCGCGCCAAACTGAATCGTTAAGGGATATTTTCTCTGAATCTGCTTTTATGCGAGCCCGTGTCCGCGTTGAAGTGGAATGGCTGATTGCGCTGTCTGAAGCCGGCCTGCCTGAACTCAATCACCTGTCTGACCACGGTAAGGCCTACCTGCGCGGACTTGTGGAAAATTTCACCGTTCAGTCCTGCCAAGAAATCAAGGATATTGAAAAAACCACCAACCACGATGTGAAAGCGGTTGAGTACTGGATTAAGGAACAAGTTTCCCACGATGAAGAATTGGCCCGAGCCAGTGAATTCGTGCACTTTGGCTGTACCAGTGAAGACATCAACAATACGTCGCACGCTTTGATGCTCACCGAGGGCCGCAAGGAATTGGTGACTTTCTTGCGTTCAATTCATCAAATGTTGGCTGAAAATGCCCACCGTTGGGCAGAAGTTCCCATGCTTTCTCGCACCCACGGTCAAACAGCCTCTCCGACGACTGTTGGCAAAGAATGGGCCAACGTGGCCATGCGCTTAAAACGCGCAATCGAATCCATTGAAGCGGTGACTATTCTTGCAAAAATGAACGGTGCTGTCGGTAACTACAACGCCCATACCATCGCTTATCCGGAAAAAGATTGGGAAGCGTTTGCCAAGAAGGTTGTTGAAGAACGCTTGGGGTTAACGTTTAATACGCATACCATCCAAATTGAACCCCATGACTACATGGCTCAACTTTTTGATGCCATCGTTCGTGCCAATACGATTTTGCTCGATTTGGATCGCGACATCTGGGGTTACATCTCCTTGGGCTTTTATAAGCAAAAACTCAAAGAAGGTGAAGTCGGTTCTTCAACGATGCCTCACAAGGTCAATCCCATTGACTTCGAAAACTCTGAAGGCAACCTTGGGATTGCCAATGCCCTTTTGACACACCTTGCACAAAAATTGCCGATTTCCCGTTGGCAGCGCGACTTAACGGATTCCACGGTTCTTCGCAATTTAGGGGTTGCATTCGGTTATTGCTTTGTGGGCTACAACGCCTTGACCCGCGGTTTGGGCAAACTGCAACTCAATGAACATCGTCTAGCAGAAGACTTGGACCATGCTTGGGAAGTGCTCGCTGAGGCCATTCAAACCGTGATGCGCCGCTACGGTGTACCGCACCCCTACGAACAATTAAAGGCTCTTACCCGAGGCAAGGGTATTACACCGGAAACTATCCATGAATTCGTTTCTCAATTGGATATTCCTGCAGAAGCCAAGGAACGCTTGATGCAGTTGACGCCTGCCACCTACATCGGTAAAGCGATCGAATTGGCTAAGAGAGCTTAAAGCACGCATTACTTAATGCTTTTAGGCCCAAACGTTTTCAATTTGATTCGTTTGGGCCTTTTTTATTTACTCGGCTGTTGCTGCAATTTTTGTTCGAAGTCTTCCAAACACCGAACAACAACTTTGTGCAAGCACAACAGAGCAATCAAGTTAGGGATGACCATCAAACCGTTGAAAAGGTCTGCCAATGCCCAAACCAGATCTACCTTTAAAACAGCTCCGAACCCGATAAATAAACAGACAATCAATCGATAGGGAAACAAGCCCTTAGGGCCAAATAGGAATCGAACATTTTGTGAGCCAAAAAAGTACCATCCGATAATGGTTGAGTAAGCAAAAAAGAATAAACAGATGGCGACAAACGCTCTGCCATAATCTCCCAAACCGACATCGTAGGCTCTCTGCGTTAGCTCAATACCCGTGCTTTGATAATCCAACACACCGGTCACCAAAATGACAATGCCCGTAAAAGTAACAATCAGAACCGTTGCAAAGACTCCGAAGATAGCCACTAGTCCTTGCTCTGCTGGATGCTCTACTTTGGCGATAGCGTGAGCGTGGGGTGTTGATCCCATACCGGCTTCATTAGAAAAAAGACCACGGGCCACCCCAAACTGCATGGCTTTTGCCACCGTGAAACCCAGCGCTCCGCCACCAACGGCTTGAGGATTAAAAGCCGCAGTAAAAATTAATTCAAACGCAGGCAGTATTTGATCCCAATGACAAAGAATGACAAAAGAGCCACCGATCAAATACGTGGCTGCCATCAGAGGAACCAGTTTTTCCGTAACAGAGGCTAGACGACCGATTCCTCCGAAAAACACAGAACCGGCCAACACAGCCGTTGCCACTCCGGAAACCCAAAGTGGGATATCGAAAGCAGATTGCATTGCCAACGATATGGAGTTTGACTGAACCATATTGCCGATACAGCCCAAAGCAATAATGATGGCTACGGCAAAAAAGTAAGAAAGGAAGCGATACTTTTTCCCCATACCCAATGTGATGTAATAAGCCGGTCCACCGACAATATGGCCTGAAGCATCACGAGTACGGAATGTCAGTGCTAAAACAGCCTCTGCAAAAATAGTGGCCATCCCGAAAAAAGCTGCCAACCACAACCAAAAAAGTGCGCCAGGTCCACCGGAAACAATAGCAGTAGCGGTTCCGGCTACATTTCCGGTTCCAACCTGTGCAGCAACCGCGGTTGCCAACGCTTGAAAGGAACTCATGCCGGATTGATCCGCCTTTTTTCCAAAGAGTGAAGCACCACCGAACAGATAGCGCGCAGCCCAACCGAAGTAACGAACTTGAACAAAACGAAGGCGGATCGTGTAAAAAATGCCTGTCCCGCACAACAACGGAATTAGGAAAAACACGCCCCAGAGATAACGATTGATATCGTGAACACAGGTGTTTAGAAGCTCCATTTCGCTTTCCTCTATCTAAACATCAAAAGAGAAAGGAGCTCTTTATTTTATGAAGATAAGCAAAAGAAAAAGTCAATGATTTTCTTAAATCTACTCATTTTCCTCTAAATTCGTTCAATAACCCTGAGGATATGTTCTTAGGCACATTCTGTTAGACAGAGCGTTCGCTTCTTGTTAAAAAATAAGTCACCGGAAAGCAGAAAAATCTCTGTTAAATGCTTACAATGTTTGGGTTGAAGTACTCAAGAAACGTCCTGATTTTCAGAGGTTTTAAGCATGGCGTCGGCTACCGTTTTCCGCAAAGATTACATTCCCCCCACACACTGGGTTGATTCAGTTTATCTAGAGTTTGACCTTCACCCTCAGCAAACACATGTCCACAGTACTTTGATGATTCGCCCCAATGAAGATCGAATCAATAATGATCTGGTACTGAATGGACGAGATTTAGATTTAATTCGCATCGCCATTGACGGTCGTGAATTGGACAGATCCGAATACACGATATTACCCACCGGAGACATTGTGCTTCGCGGTATTACCGAAAACATTAAGCTTGAAATCGAAAATGTTATTAATCCTCAAGCTAATTCTTCGTTGATGGGGTTGTACCTGTCAAACGGGAACTTTATGACACAGTGTGAGGCAGAAGGTTTCCGTCGGATAACCTACTACCCTGACAGACCGGATGTTTCAGCCAAATTCACTGTCAGAATCAATGCTCCGAAATCAGTCTGTCCTGTTTTGCTTTCTAACGGTAATTTGATTGAAGAAGGTGAATTGGACGGTAATTGGCACTACACCTGTTGGGAAGATCCGTTTCCCAAACCCAGCTACCTCTTTGCACTAGTGGCCGGCAATTTGAAATGCCGCGAAGAAAAATTCCAACTGAAAAACGGAAAAAAGGCACTTTTACAGATTTGGGTTGAACCCCGCAATTTGGATAAAACGGAATTCGCTTTAGAAAGTTTAAAGCGCGCGATTGCTTGGGATGAAGAACGGTTTGGCCTGGAGCTTGATTTGGAACGCTTCATGATTGTCGCCACCGATGACTTCACCATGGGCGCCATGGAAAATAAGGGACTGAACATTTTTAATTCTCGCTGTGTGTTGGCAACACCGCAGGTAGCAACGGACCGTGATTTTGCTCGGATTGAAAGTGTTATCGGACACGAGTATTTCCACAATTGGACGGGTGACCGTGTCACTTGTCGCGATTGGTTCCAACTCACTTTAAAGGAAGGCTTAACGGTTTTCCGCGAACAGGAATTCGCAGCTGATATGCTGGGGGATTCCACCGCCCGAGCAGTCAAACGCATTGAAGATGTTCGTTATCTGCGCGACAGACAATTCCCGGAAGACGCCGGCCCCATGGCCCATCCGATTCGTCCGGAATCTTATGAAGAAATCAACAATTTCTATACCACCACGGTATACGAAAAAGGTGCTGAAGTTATCCGTATGCTTCAGACACTTTTAGGCAAGGACGGATTCAAGAGAGGACTAGATCTCTATATCAGAGAGCACGACGGCAGCTGCGCCACCTGCGAAGATTTTCTTAATGCAATGGCTGAAGCCAATATGCGCAATTTGAATCAATTTAAGCGTTGGTATTCGCAAGCCGGAACCCCCCATGTACGCGTTCGCACACACTGGGATGCTCAAAGCGCAACCTATGCCGTTACATTGACTCAATTTTGTCCGCCTTCTCCGGGGCAGGACAAGAAGGAACCTTTCTTTATACCTTTTGATATTGCTTTATTCAACAGCAAGGGCACGCCCATCGCATTGCAGTTGCAAGAAGAAACAACCGCCAAGGGGACTTCTCGCGTATTAGAACTAACCGATGAAGAGCATACTTGGGTATTTGTTGGCGTTAAAGAACAACCCATCCCCTCTTTAGCTCGAAATTTCTCTGCTCCGATCATCGTTGATTACAACTACACACCCGAAGAGCTTGTCTTTTTAAGTCAATGTGACAACGATGCCTTTAATCGCGCGCAAGCGATGGAGGAACTATCGCTTCTTTGCATCAACGAAATGGTGGCTGACTTTGAACGCGGCACGCGTATGGTCATCAATCCGCACTACAGAAACGCCTTTGAATCCATGTTGACCGACAAGAGCGTTTCGCCGGCATTTAAAGCCATTGCGCTGACACTACCCAGCGAAACCCGTATTGCCGAATCCCAGCCGATGATTAACCCGATTGCGATTCGTGCCGCTATTCGTTCACTGAGAGAACAACTTGGAAGACAGTTCTCACACGTTATCATGCGTGTCTTTGATGACAATGCACCCAATCCCGTTTACTCGCCGAGCGCTGCTGAGGCTGGGAAGCGGGCCATGCGTGCTTTCTGCTTTGAATTACTGTTGGCAGGCGGTAATGCCAAGTCGCTGTTGCGGGCTCGTCAAATTTTTGAAACCAGCAAAAACCTGACCGAGCGTCTGGATGCATTAAGAATTATCGTAAACAGCGCATCGCCAACGAAATTTACCCTATTGGAAGCGGCAGAAGCTGAATGGCGCAAAGAGCCGTTATTGATTAATAAATGGTTCACGCTCCAAGCAACCGCTACTGTTCCGATGGACGAATGCCCAATCGTTGACGTAGTCCAAAATCTGATTGAGCGTTATCCCGGCTACAACGTACACAACCCCAACAACGTCTATTCGCTCGTGTTGGCATTCTGCCAAAACAATCTGGCAGAGTTCCATAGACCGGATGGCGCCGGGTACAAACTCTGGGTTGAGCAAGTACTTAAACTCGACAGAATTAATCCACAAGTTTCGAGTCGCTTAGCCCGCTGCCTAGACAATTGGCGCCGATACACCCCGGAATGCTCTAAGCTGATGTTCAGTGCGCTCAAATATGTTTATTCGCAACCCAATTTGTCTTCTGATCTCAAAGAGGTCGTTGGCAAAGCGCTCAATAATGCAACCCATTAATTTTGAGAAGGATTTTTAAGATGGCAAAAACTTTAGACCTCTACCTCCATGATTTGGAAACGCATCATGGAGTTGATCCTCGGTTGACTGCTTTGATCAATCACTTGGCTTGTACTTGCAAAGAAATCAGCTTTAAAGTCAGTCAAGGGGCATTGGCCGGCGTGTTGGGTTCAGCCGGCAGCGAAAATGTTCAAGGTGAAACGCAGAAAAAACTCGACATTATTGCCAACGACATCATGTGTCGAGCCTGCACTGAGAGCGGTTTTGTCAGTGGTGTGGCCAGCGAAGAAATGGATCATGCGCTTCAAGTACCAGCAAATTGTGATGTTGGACCTTATCTGGTGCTCTTTGATCCGCTCGATGGTTCGAGCAATATCGACATTAACGTCTCAATTGGCACCATCTTTTCTATCCTTCCGGCAGGCACACCTCACCGTGACGTCAAAGATGAAGAGTTCCTGCAACCCGGAAGAAAACAACTGGCCGCAGGTTACGTCATTTACGGTCCGCAAACCCAATTGGTCTTTACTCTCGGTTTTGGAACAACGCTTTTCACTCTCGATTTAGGTACCGGTAATTTCTACCAAACCATCGAAAAACTTGAAATTGCTCCGCAAGCTAAAGAGTTTGCCATTAACTGCTCCAATATGCGTCATTGGGAAGCTCCTGTGCAACGCTACATCACCGAGTTACTGGCAGGCACAACCGGACCGCGTGGCAAAGACTTCAACATGCGATGGGTTGCCGCAATGGTTGCTGAGGTTCACCGCATCCTCAATCGAGGCGGTATTTTCATGTACCCGCGCGATGACCGCGATCCTTCTAAACCCGGGAAATTGCGTCTGATGTATGAAGCCAACCCGATGAGTTGGTTGGTGGAACAAGCCGGCGGTCGCTCCACCAACGGGAAAGAGGATATTTTGGATATCACTCCGGAAGGACTGCACCAGCGCGTTGCTGTTTTCTTAGGCGCAAAAGAGGAAGTGGACTTAGTCACCTCTTACCATCGTTAAGAGATTTTCATGGATTGGTTGGATTTCCTGCTCAACTGGATACTTTTGCCTCTTATCATCATCTATGGTTTTGTCAGTTGGTGCAGAGAAAACCCTGACACAAAGTTTTGGAACAGTCCATACGAACACGATGATAAAAAAGAGGAAAAAGAGAATCATTCCTTGAAAGACAAATGATCTCTTCTGAAGGCGTTTTTGATTGTTTTTATCTATCAAAAACGCCTTTTTCATAGATAAAAACTATTGCTCAATCGGACAACTTGAATTGTTTTTTATTGACAGCATTCTTATACTCACAGCAAACCCCTTTACACCCATTGGCCTATCTTGAGTTTGGGAGATTCTATGTCTAAGCATGAATCATTGGATGTTCGTGTCGCTGTCGAACCGGATAATCCCGCATTGATTCGTAATGAGTCTTTATGTGTTAACTGTTCCATGTGCCGCCAAGTATGCGAAGACTATATCGGCGTACACGGTCATTACGATTTAACAAAAACCGGCGATAAAGCCATCTGTATTCACTGTGGCCAGTGCATCAACGTCTGTCCTACCGGAAGCCTTTTAGGTCGCAATGAGTATTCTCAAGTACAAGAAGCTATTGATGATCCGGAACGTATTGTCGTCATTTCCACTTCTCCTGCTGTCCGCGTGGCTCTTGCAGAAGCTTTCGGCCTTGAGGCAGGTCGCTTTGAAGAAGAAAAAATGGTGGGCCTTTTGCGTCAACTCGGCGCTGACTATGTGCTTGATACCAACTTTGCTGCAGACCTCACGATCATGGAAGAGGCTTCTGAATTAGTGCAAAGAATCACGAAAAAGAGTGCTCCCCTGCCGCAATTTACGAGTTGTTGTCCCGCCTGGGTTAAATATGCCGAAACGTTCCACCCGGAAATAATTGCCAATATTTCCAGCGCAAAAAGTCCGATTGGTATGCAAGGGGCCACGGTTAAAACCTATTTTGCTCGTGAAAATGCACTGGATGCCAAAAAAATCGTCCACGTTGCTTTAGCTCCCTGTACTGCTAAAAAGTTTGAAGTCCGACGCGAGGAGTTCAATAGCAGCGGCCGCTATCACGCAGATGAATCCATCCGTGACACAGATTTCGTTATTACAACAACTGAGTTAGCCGAGTGGGCTCAATCTAAGGGAATTGGTTTTGATGACATCACTCCTTCCCACTATGACCGCTTAATGGGAGAAGGGTCCGGTGCAGGCGTTATTTTTGGAAACACCGGTGGAGTCATGGAAGCGGCCTTACGTACTGCACACTTTCTGGTGACGGGCCACGCGGCCCCTGCTGAATTCTATGATCTTCAACCAGTCAGAGGTTTGACAGACGTAAAAGAAGCCTGTGTTCGGATTGCTGACTTGACTCTAAACGTAGCCGTAGTTTACGGTACCGCCAACGCCGGAAAACTTATCGATCAAATCAATAAGGGTGAGAAAACTTATCACTTCATCGAAGTGATGACCTGCCCTGGTGGTTGTATCTCGGGCGGCGGTCAGCCCAAATTAAATTGGGGACAAGAAGACCTCACTCGTCAGCAGCGAATCGATGCTTTGTACGCTCGTGACAGCAGCTTTGACAGGGCACACCGTACAAGCTACGAAAACGAAGAAATCAAGCGTATCTACGAACAATTTTATGGTCATCCATTATCGGAATTGGCCGAAAAACTTTTACACACGCACTACACGGACCGTAGTGCATCTTTAGGAGAAAAGAAAATGAAATACCGTTGCAAAGTATGCGGTTATATCCACGAATGCGAAGGTGAATTGCCCGCTGATTACATTTGCCCTATCTGCAAGAAGGGAATTGAATTTTTCGAACCTGTCGAAGAATCCAAAAAAGCCTGCGGACAATTGGCTGGCACCAAGACTGAAAAGAATTTGATGACCGCTTTTGCTGGTGAGTCACAAGCTCGTAACAAGTACACCTACTTTGCTGAAGTAGCTAAACGCGAAGGCTATGAACAAATCGCCGCTATCTTCTTGCAAACGGCTCGTAATGAACAAGAACATGCCCGCTTGTGGTGCGATGCCTTGGGTTGGATTCAAGATACGGCCAAGAATCTCGGCGCTGCTGCAGAAGGTGAAAATTACGAATGGACCGATATGTACGACGGCTTCGCAAAAGACGCAGAGGAAGAAGGCTTTAGCGAATTAGCTGCTAAGTTCCGCGCTGTTGCCGCTATTGAAAAGGCCCATGAAGAACGCTATCGCAAACTTCTCAAAAACGTTGAGATGAAGCAAGTTTTTGAAAAGGCCGGTCAGGCAATGTGGGAATGCCGCATTTGCGGTCACCTTGTAATGGGCGTTAAGGCTCCTGAGGCTTGCCCGGTTTGCGGCTATGCTCAAAGCTATTTTGAAGTACGAGCCGAAAACTACTAATCACTAACAATGTGATCACTAAAGGGGCGACTCGCCCCTTTTTTCTTATTTTTCAGACTGCTGTTTGAGCAAATCACGGATTTCCTGTAACAGAACAATATCAGCTGGAATAGGAGCAGGAGCGGCCTTAGCGGCTTGCTCCTCTTCCTTTTTCTTAGCCATTAACTTAGCCTCAGCAGCCGTACGAACTTTATTGACAACACGAACTAAACAGAAAACCACCAAAGCCATCAAGAGGAAATGAAAGACGGCGGTGAAAAAAGCACCGTAACCAAAAACGGCGGCACCGGCCTTCGTTAATGCGTCATAGGACATGGGGCCGGTGTAATTTTCCGGCATGGAAAGCACAAAGAAAAAATTCGAGAAATCTTGTGAACCGATTAAAACGCCGAGAATGGGATTGATCACATCTTTAACCAAAGAATTCACAATAGCCGTAAATGCCGCGCCGACGATCACACCGACAGCCATATCAACAACATTGCCACGGCTGATAAACGCCTGGAAATCAGAAATAAATTGCTTCATATTGATCCTAAAATGAAAAAAGCCTTGCGATTATATAGACATAGGCCGTTTTAGTGATTTATCGCCATTTTTTCTGAAATTTCAGTAAAATAGCAAGCCTGTTTTTGCGGATGTAGCTCAATGGTAGAGCAGAGGCTTCCCAAGCCTATGACGGGGGTTCGATTCCCCTCATCCGCTCCAATTTTCTTATTGCAACGGACCCAAGAGTCCGTTTTTTTCTAGTATGACCGAAAGAAGAGTCCTGAGCGCCGAAGAAATTGAGGCGTTCAAGAAAAAACATATCCGCAGTTTTCCCCTGCGCCGCGGCCATATCAGCCAAGCTCAAAAGCGCGCGCTCGAAGAGTTGCTTCCCCGATACGCGGTTGAATATGAACAAAAACTCATTAATCCGACAGAACTTTTCGGACGCGAGGCACCATGGGTGTTAGAGATTGGCTGCGGTATGGGAGAGACAACGGCCCTTATTGCGCAGATGCACCCGGAAGTTAATTTTTTAGGTTGTGAAGTTTTTTCCGCCGGAGTCGGTGCGTTGGCTAAGCGGCTCGATGAAATGGCCCTCACTAACGTAAGAATTATTCAACATGACGCAGTTGAAGTCGTCAAAGACATGATTGCTCTTGACAGTCTTCAGGGCGTTCATATTTACTTCCCTGATCCGTGGAGAAAAGCCAGACATCATAAGCGTCGTCTCGTCGCACAACCGTTTATCCACGAACTTGTCCAACGAATTAAACCGGGTGGATATATTCACTGCGCGACAGACTGGGAAAACTACGCCGAGCAAATGCTGGAGGTTTTACAAAATGAGCCTCTTTTAAGCAATCTGTACGATGGGTACTCCCCCGTTATGGCCAATCCCATCACCGAGCGACCGATGACAAAATTCCACGCTCGCGGTGAACGTTTGGGCCATGGTGTTTGGGACCTTGTTTTTAAACGGAAATAATCGGTTTAAGTATGGATCTCATTTATCAAATCAAAGCGTTCATTCTTGGTATCGTGGAAGGCTTGACAGAATTTCTGCCCATTTCTTCCACTGGCCACTTAATCATTGCCGGAGACTTGCTCAATTTCGATGGCCCTGAAGTCAACACTTTCAGTATCGCCATTCAAGCCGGCGCTATTTTTGCAGTTTGCTGGTTCTATCGGGTCAAACTTTGGAATATTCTCACCCATTTGTTTAAACCCGGAAAAGAGCAACAATTAGCAATCAATATTGTTGTTGCATTTTTGCCGGCTGCCGTATTAGGGGTCATTTTCGCCGATATGATTGAACGGCTGTTATTTAATGCGGTGACTGTCGCAACGGCTCTTGTTGTGGGTGGTTTGATCATTTTCTGGATTGAAAACCTACATGCAAAACGTTCATACGCCCCTCGTGTCCAAACGATGGACGACATGACCATTAAAGATGCATTCCTGGTCGGTTGTATGCAATGCATTGCTATGATTCCGGGCACAAGCCGTTCCGGCTCAACGATTATCGGTGGCTTGGTCTTAGGCCTATCCAGAAAGGCCGCTACGGAATTTTCATTCTTTTTAGCCATTCCTACTATTTTCGGCGCCACTGTTTACTCGTTAGGGAAAACTTTTTTACGAGTCTCCAATGAACACAGTTTTGTCTGGACATCTGACATGACTTGGGGCTTTAGCATCGGTTTTGTTGTGTCCTTTGTTAGCGCATTGATCGTTGTTAAATGGCTTTTGCGTTATGTTTCCAGCAACGATTTCAAGCCCTTTGGATGGTACCGGATTATTTTTGGCGTAGTCATTTTAGGTACACACTTTAGCGGCCTTGTCCAGTGGTAATTTTGACCGACGGCAGATCAGGTTAATATTTTTTGATTTGCTGTTTTTTTGTTTGTATTTTTAGTCAATCTGTACGACAATTATCTTGTTCCCGGTAGGCGGATAGTGCTTTAAGATTCCTTGTTCCAATGCTTATCCAAACCGGTTGCTGGACTTGGGGCCGGCTGTGCGGAGGCACGTGTTGCTTCCCCGAAACCCGTCTCAGAGGCGACCAATCTTGACTCTTCGGACTCAGGATGCAAGGCAACCCTTATCGGGAACTTTTCTTTTGCTCTTGCCTTGTCTTACCCCGATGAAAAAATATTGGCTGATGAAGTCCGAACCCTCAGAGTGCTCATTTGAAAGTGTGCTGGAAATGCCTCAGCAGACTGTGCCCTGGTTCGGTGTTCGTAATTACCAAGCTCGCAACTTCATGCGAGATCAGATGACTGTCGGCGATTCCGTACTTTTCTATCATTCCTCATGTGCTTACCCCGGTATTGCTGGCTTAGCTCATGTTGCCAGCAGTGCTCATCCGGATGAAACACAATTTGATCAAAACAGTGTTTACTTTGATCCAAAATCTTCCCGTCAAAACCCACGCTGGGTTTGTGTGGACGTTCGCGCTGATGAGGCTATAGAACTAATCGGCATTTCCGAACTTCGCAAGTATCCTGAACTCGCTCAAATGCGGGTATTACAAAAAGGAAACCGTTTATCGATTACGCCAGTAACAAAAGAAGAATACCTTTTCATTGTTAAAAGGTTGGTCAAAAAAATTTAGACTTTCCTTTAGCCCTTTTTGAGGGAGATTTGGGTCATTTGCAAAATAAAAAAAACTACGGCATAATTCTGCTTCTCCCAAAACGGGAGGCTGAAAATGGGAAGCCGGTTTAGCTCAGTTGGTAGAGCAGCGCATTCGTAATGCGAAGGTCGGGAGTTCAAGTCTTCTAACCGGCACCATCTCTTAAACTCGTTCCTTTGGACGAGTTTTTTTGTATCTGCACCTTTTTTCTGTGTTAGGCTTAGCGCTTCATTCTTCTTGGGTTTAATACGATGATTGACATCGACCACCTCTCTCAAGCCTTTAGTACCCCTGACGGCAAAACAGTTCACGCTGTCAAAGATGTAACCCTTCACATCAATAAAGGGGAAATTTTCGGCATTATCGGCCGCTCCGGTGCCGGTAAATCAACTCTTGTCAGAACAATCAATTTTCTGAATAAACCCACGCAAGGATGCGTTCGAGTCAATGGTGAATCTCTCAATGACATGAATGCTGATCAGCTGCGCACAATTCGCTCAAAGATCGGCATGATTTTTCAGCACTTCAACCTGCTGAGTTCTCGCACCGTATTCGACAACATCGCTCTGCCACTTGAGTTGCATAACGTCCCCAAAGAAGAAATTGACCGCAAAGTTAATCATTTAATTGACCTTGTTGGTTTGTCTGAACACAAAAACAAATATCCTCGTCAATTGTCCGGTGGTCAAAAACAGCGTGTCGGCATTGCCCGAGCTCTGGCTAATGACCCCATTGTGTTGCTTTCCGACGAAGCTACCAGTGCTTTGGATCCGGAAACAACACGCTCAACATTGGATCTGTTATTAAAAATTAATCAGACCTTGGGCGTCACAATCGTCCTGATTACCCACGAAATGGAAGTAGTCAAACAGATATGCGACCGCGTGGTTGTCATGGACAAAGGCGAAATTGTGGAAAGCGGAACGGTACTTGAGGTATTTCGCCATCCTAAACACCCGACAACGCGCGCCATGCTTGCCGACGTCGTTGTTCACGACATGCCGCAGCGAATCTATAACACCGTTCGCGAGCGTATAGAAACCGCCGTGAATAATGGCCGCTTCGCCAAACTTCTCCGATTGACCTTTGTAGGCTCAGAAGTCACGTTGCCTGTTTTGTCTATCATCACCCGTCGATTTGAAATTGATTTCAATATCTTGCAGGGACAAGTTGAGGAGTTGAAAGGAACCAGTTTCGGTATGCTCACGATTTTGGCCGAAAGCCCCAACTATGAAAATTACCGGGCTGCATTACAGTTTTTGAATGACAACCAAGTTGAGTATGAAGAGGTAGCCTTAGTATGAATGCAGACATTGTCGCCCTTTTAGGGGAAGGTTTTATTGAAACCGTCATTATGGTGATTGGAAGCGGTCTCCTTGGCAGCATCATTGGCATCCCGTTAGGCGTCCTTTTACATGTAACCGATAAGGGCGGCTTAATGCCCAAACTGGCTACAAATGCCATTGTGGGCGTCATTGTAAATGCCGTGCGTTCAACCCCCTTCATTATTTTGCTGGTTGCTATTTACCCGCTCACCCGCTTGATTGTCGGAACAACAATTGGTACCACAGCAACATTAGTGCCGCTCGTGATTGGGGTCGCTCCCTTTATCGCTCGTTTGGTTGAAACAAGCCTTCGTGAGGTTGATCGTGGTCTCATTGAAGCGGCCCAATCCATGGGGGCAACCAACATGCAAATCATCAACAAGGTGCTTATTCCTGAAGCCATGCCCGGCATTGTTGCCGGCGTGACGATCGCTATCGTTACCTTAGTGGGTTACTCTGCTATGGCTGGAGCAATCGGCGGAGGCGGATTAGGCGACATCGGTATTCGTTATGGTCACAATCGATATATGCCTGACGTCATGTGGACTGTTGTTTTAATTCTTGTTGTGTTTGTTCAAGTGATACAGAGTTTCGGCGATTGGTGCGTTAGAAAGGTCTCAAAACGATGAACTACCGCCCACTTACGTGAGCGGTTTCTTGGGAACGTGTTCCCAATTCTAACCATTGACGGATATTCTTGCTTGTGTGCAGATTTCGTACAACGGCGGGCGTGTCCACTAAGACGCCCCCATCGAGTTCG